>OLGV01000356.1_pt1 | contig 19989 bp, 15 predicted proteins | sample 1605761 | NCBI WGS metagenome assembly OLGV01 (sample SAMN03283245) | human gut metagenome | biome: human-associated habitat; material: feces | host: Homo sapiens | place: Peru | collected 2012
CCGCCGTAGCGGAACGGGTCGTCGAAGAGGCCGAGCTTGAATTTCACGGTGAGGATATCCTTGCACAGCCTGTCAATCTGAGCCTCGCTCACGCGGCCTTCCTTGACGAGTTCCTCAGCGAACTTGTAGTAGTCGCCATCGACCATATCCATATTCAGACCGGCGTTCAGCGCAAGTTCAGCAGCCTCCTTTTTGTCTGCCACCACACGGTGGTTAATCATCTCGTTTATCGAGCAATAGTCTGAAACGACAAATCCCTTGAACCCGAGTTCACCGCGCAGCAGATCTGTAAGCAGCCATTTGTTGCCGCTTGCCGGAATGCCGTCGAAGTCATTGAAAGACGACATCACGCTAAGTGCTCCGGCGTCGATGGCAGCCTTGTATGAAGGCAGGTGACGCTCACGGAACATCATCTCGGACATATCCACCGTGTTGTAGTCCCTTCCTGCCTCGGCAGCGCTGTATGCCGCAAAATGCTTCACACATGAAAGGATGGTGTTGCCTGCGGAGAGGTCGTCTCCCTGATAACCACGAACCATCGCGGCAGAGAGTTGTCCGGAAAGATAGGGGTCTTCACCCGAACCCTCGGAAACACGTCCCCAGCGTGGGTCAATCGCGACGTCGCACATTGGGGAAAATGTCCATGCGAGCCCGAATGCCGTGGCTTCAGCTGCCGAAATCCTTGCGACTTCCTCCGTCATTGCAGGGTCCCATGAGCAGGAAATTCCGATGTTTTCCGGGAAAGTCGTGCGGCATCCGTGGATGATGTCGTGGCCGAAGAGAATAGGAATCCCGAGGCGAGAACTGTCTACGGCAAGTTTTTGATATTCAATAATCTCCTTTGGGGCCCACACGTTGAGCATGGAACCGCACATACCTTCTTTAATTACATTTTTTACGTCAACGGGGCTTCCGTCAGGTCCTGTGACAATCGAATTTTTCGGCACGAACTGGCTAAGCTGCCCGATTTTCTCGGCGAGCGTCATTTTCGCCATAAGTTTCTCCGCCCTCAGCTCGTCGGCGTCCCTTTTTTCCGTGCAACCTACAGCCATAAGCGCGACTGCGGTCATTAATAAAAGTGTTTTTTTCATTGTATTATGATTTTTGTTATTGTCAGCAGCGTCTGCAAAGATAGATATTATAAAGCAATAAGAATGTAAGGATATTTTCAAAAAATGACATAAAAACGTTGAATTTTGATTTTAAATTTGTATCGATTTGTCATATTCCTTAATTTTGCAGAATTCGGGTTTATCTGATTCCGGTATCATATACTCCCACATCCACGATAATTACAAAAACTGATAATATATGCTAAAGAAAAATCTTCTCTCGCTCTCAGCTTTGGTGCTGTTCGCGTTGTCCGCATGTTCTGTAAAACAGAGCGTTCCTGTCTATATGGACGAAAGCCGCGACCTCGATGAAAGGGTCGCTGATGCGCTCTCCCGAATGACTATGGAAGAAAAAGTTGCAATTCTCCACGCTCAAAGCAAATTTTCCTCGCCGGGCGTTCCGCGTCTGGGTATTCCTGAACTCTGGTGCACCGATGGTCCTCACGGGATCCGTGCGGAAGTGAAATGGGACGAATGGAATCAGGCGGGATGGACGAATGACTCCTGCACAGCCTACCCTGCACTCACTTGTCTTGCAGCGACTTGGGATAGGGAAGCGGCTGCCCTTTATGGAAAGAGCATCGGTGAGGTGTGGTGGGATGGTGAGATGTGTGGTGTGTGGTGAGATGTGAGGTGGTGTGATGGTGTGATGGTGAGGTGGTGACATTTGCATTGCAAATCTCAACATCTCAACACAACAACATAACAACACAACACCTCAACACCTCAACATCTCAACACAACACCTCAACATCACAACTCATTTACATTCTTCACAAACTGCCCGAGCTTTGTCCGTAGCGTCTCGGGCTCCTCAGCGTTGCCTGTGATGACGAGAATGTCGGTGGGTCGCATGGCGAGCTGCTGCCACACGCTCATGATGTAGAACACGGCGTCCTGCGTGTCATCGGCGTGGAACGAGTTGCAGAAGCGCAGGCGATGCTTGCGGAAGGCGATGATGTCGAGATCCTTGCCGCGGAACACGCAGAACAGCTTCTCCTGGAAACCGCCGTAGGCACGCTGGTTCAGGTCGGCGAGCGTAGAGGCGATGCGCTGCTCGAAGCACACGTAGCGGAAGTTCTCGTTGAGCACGAAGTGCAAATCCTTGTTCACGGCGAACGCCACCACCACGCCCAACGCGTCGAGCGGCGACGTCTGCACCTCGTCGGCTGCAGCGAGGCTGAACGCATTGCGGTAGAGCAGTGTGGCGCTGCCCGCTCTGTACTCGTCCTCGGGGATGAGCATCACGGGCGTGTCGACCACCACCGTCACACGGTCGTACTGGCGCGGATGGCGCAGCAACGCGCACGAGGCGAGAGCCTGTCGCAGGTTGGCAGCCACGGCGATGCCAGAATTGAGAGCATACGTCTCGCGGTCGTTGCCGCCGTCGGCAGAGTCGGTCTGCAGCGTCATCATCGTGTTGTCTATCGTGATGATAAGTTTCATGTTTTTATACTGATATGTTTGCACAAAGTTACTGAAAAAGTTTGGGTTATGCGAAAAAAACAGCGTTGCAATGCCGTTCTATAGTCAAATTTCTGTAATTTTGTAGAATTGAAAAGACAAAAACCACAACGCTTATGCAATCATACAAGACCGACGTAGCAGTACTCATACTCTTCTTCAACCGTCCCGACCACCTCGGCAAGGTGTTCGACGAAGTGCGCAAGGCGCGACCATCAAAGCTGTTCCTCTATCAGGACGGACCGCGCGGCGAGCGCGACATGCCCGGCATAGAGGCATGCCGACGCGTAGTAGAGAACATCGACTGGGAGTGCGACGTGCAGCGCCTCTACCAGGAGCGCAACTACGGCTGCGACCCCTCGGAGTACATCTCGCAGAAGTGGGCATTCTCGTTCGTCGACAAGTGCATAGTGCTCGAGGACGACGACGTGCCCTCGCAGTCGTTCTTCACCTTCTGCAAGGAGATGCTCGACCGCTACGAGCACGACGAGCGCATCTGGATGATTGCAGGCTTCAACCCCGAGGAGCAGCTGTCCGACTACCCCTACGACTATCTCTTTACCTCCGTGTTCTCTATCTGGGGATGGGCGTCGTGGCGCCGCGTCATCGACAAGTGGGAGCCCGGATACCCGTTCCTCGACGACCGCACGTCGATGCGACAACTCAGGAAGATAATGCGCCAGCGACGCTACTGCGAGGACACGCTGCGCGCATGCTACGACCACCGCGCGTCGGGTAAGGAATACTACGAAACGATATTCTGGGCGTCGATGGTGATGAACTCCGGACTCGCCATCATGCCCTCGCACAACCTTATCAATAACCTCGGAGCCACCGACGGGTCGACTCACTATACCGGCTCGCTGCAGACCATGCCGCGCCGACTGCGCCGACTGTTCACCATGAAGCGCTTCGAGCTGGAGAGCGAACTGAAGCACCCGCCATACGTGATAGAGGACGTCGACTTCAAGGAGCAGGTGTACCGCACGTACGCCTACGGGCATCCGTGGATAAAGTTCGGACGCTCTTTGGAGGAGCTCGTGCTCAACATGCGCTACGGCAACTTCGCGCATATATGGCGCTCGATAGGCAACCGCATACGCAAAATATTCGGCAAAGACAGCCATTGGTAAGCCACGAGAAGCAAAAAACTTAATAATCTCACAATAATATTAATAAACAAACGTTATACATACGTGTTAAAACGCGGATACATAATAATAACGATGATATTGTCGCTTGTCTCGATGAAGAGCCAAGCGCAGTACGACGTATCATTCAGCCACTACTTCGACATGGAACCTTCGTTCAATGCCGCAGCCGTGGGCAAGTCGCCGAAGCTGAACATCGCGGCGGCTTACGCCATGCAAATGGCTGGATTCAAGCGCAACCCTAACACGATGTACGCCGGAGCCGATGCACAGTTCCTGCTCATGAAGCAGTTCCACGGCGCAGGCGTGCAGTTCATGAACGACCAGATTGGTCTGTTCAGCCACAAACGTCTCGCCCTGCAGTATGCGTTCAAGTTCAAGTTGTTCGGCGGACAACTGTCGACAGGCATCTCAGCCGGACTGCTCAGCGAGAGCTTCGACGGAACAAAAGTGGATCTTGAGGAATCAAACGACCCCGCATTCTCATCGTCAAAAGTGGACGGCAACTCAGTAGACCTCGCCGCCGGACTCTATTACTCGCACCGCAACTGGTACGTAGGCGTCTCGGCGCAGCACCTCAACTCACCCTGCGTGAAGCTCGGCGAGACCAACGAGCTGCAGGTAGACGCCACCTACTATCTCACCGGCGGCGCAACCATCCGTCTGCGCAACCCGTTCCTCACCATCCTACCCTCGTTTCTCGTGCGCAGCGACCTCTCGGGCTATCGCGGCGACATCACCGGACGCCTCGTCTACACCAACGAGAAGAAGATGATGTACGCCGGCGTAAGCTACGCCCCTACGATATCAACGACGGTGCTCATCGGAGGCAAGTTCCACGGCATCGTCCTCGGCTACTCCTACGAGATATACACCTCTGCCATCAATCCAGGCAACGGAAGCCACGAGATATTCATCGGCTATCAGATGGACCTCAACCTACAGAAGAAGGGCCGCAACATGCACAAGAGCGTGAGAGTGCTGTAAGCCCCTCCCAACCCTCCCCGTCGGGGAGGGCTCAGAAAGGCTTAGTCACCAGTTCTCCAAGATAGCCATAGTCCCACAGCTTAGAAAGGCCTAAAGAGGCTTAGATAGGCTTAACCCTCCTACACTACCCCTCCCCAAAAAAGAAAACAAAAAAACAACAATAGATGAAAACAACAAAAAGCATATTACTATTAAGTCTCATGGCACTCACCATGACACTCACCGGCTGCTTCGGCAGCAAGGCAGCCTCGTCGGCAGGACGCGGCGGCGAAGTGGTGGGCGTGAGCGGACGCTCGTTCGCCGAGCCCGCACCATACGGCATGGTGCGCGTAGGACGCGGCTATCTGCGTATGGGCCTCGAAAGCCAGGACAGCCTGTGGGGCAAGCAGACACCCGTGAAGGACATCTCTGTAGACGGCTTCTGGATGGACGAAACCGAAGTAACCAACTCAAAGTACAAGCAGTTCGTGGTGTGGGTGCGCGACAGCATCATACGCACACGACTCGCCGACCCGCAGTATGGCGGCGACGAGACATACATGATCACCGAGGACAAGAACGGCGACCCCGTCACTCCGCATCTCAACTGGAAGAAGCAGCTGCCGCGCAAGCCTAACGAGGACGAGCTGCGCGCCATCGAGAGCGTGTACACACGCAACCCAATCACCGGCGAGAAGATGCTCGACTACCGTCAGATGAACTACCGCTACGAGGTGTACGACTACACGGCTGCAGCGCTGCGCCGCAACCGACTCAACCCCGAGGAGCGCAACCTCAACACAGACATCGCCGTAAACCCCGACGAGGTGGTGATGATCTCGAAGGACACGGCGTACATCGACGACGAAGGACGCATCGTACGCGAGACAATAAACCGTCCGTTGAGCGGTCCGTGGGACTTCCTCAACACATATATAGTTAATGTATACCCCGACACAACATGCTGGGTGAACGACTTCCGCAACGCAGAGAACGAGACATACCTGCGCAACTACTTCTCTAACCCGGCATACAACGACTACCCAGTAGTGGGCGTCACATGGGAGCAGGCCAACGCCTTCTGCGCATGGCGCACCGACTATCTGCTGAAGGGTCTCGGCCCCGAAGCACGCTACGTGCAGCGCTACCGCCTGCCGACAGAGGCAGAATGGGAGTACGCGGCACGCGGAAAGAGCGGCACAGAGTTCCCGTGGGAGGACAAGAGCGTGAAGAGCGGCGACGGATGCTTCTTCGCCAACTTCAAGCCCGACAAGGGCAACTACACCAAGGACGGCAACCTCATCACATCGAAGGTGGCTATCTACGGCTCCAATAGCAACGGACTCTACGACATGGCGGGCAATGTGGCAGAATGGACAAGCACCGTATACACCGAAGCGGGCGTAGAGGCGATGAACGACCTCAACCCTACACTGCAGTACAACGCGGCGAAGGAAGACCCCTACCGACTCAAGAAGAAGAGCGTGCGCGGTGGTTCGTGGAAAGACCCCGAATCGTTCATACGCTCGGCATGGCGCACATGGGAATATCAGAACCAGCCACGCTGCTACATCGGATTCCGCTGCGTACGCAGCTTGGCTAACACATCAAGCGGCAAGGTAAAAGCAAAAGGAAAAAAGAAATAAATAAAAAGCTATGACTATTTACAGCAAATTCAACATAGTCTACCACTTGCAGAAGTGGATGGACAGTGTCCCCGGACAGACATTCCTCAACTACGCATACAGCTGGGGTGCATCAGTCGTAATTCTTGGTACGCTCTTCAAGCTCACCCACCTGCCGGGTGCCAATATCATGCTTTTCGCTGGTATGGGCACCGAGGTGTTCGTGTTCTTCATCTCGGCATTCGACCGTCCGTTCGACAAGACGCAGGAAGGCAGAGACCTCCCAACTCACATCGACGAGGAGGAGATAGACCGCGAGGAGGCTGAAGCAGAGGCTGCATACAACGCCGGCGTGCAAGGCAGCGTAATCATCGGCGGCGGCGCAGCAGGCACTGGCGCAGGAGTTGCAGGATCTGGCGCTGGCGTAAGCGGCGGTGGCACTATTATAATAGGTGGCGGTGCAGCAAGCGCAGCCGCTTCAGCAACAGCACCGGCTTCTGAAGGCGCAGCACAGACTGTTGCCAGCGGTACGCAGGCTGTTGCCGGCGGTACGCAAACTATTGCCGGCGCAACACAGACTGTTGTTTCGCCCGAAGCAGCGCAGACAGCAGCCGCAGCAGCCGAACTGGCAGCCAACCACGAGGTGGCTATGCAGCTGGCAGACGCGCAGGCAAACTATCTCGACGAACTCAAGCGACTCACAGAGACCCTACAGAAGGTGTCAGACCAGAGCGTGCGTCTCACCCGCGACAGCGAGGAGATGGAGAATCTCAACCGCACACTCACCGGCATCTGCAAGATATACGAGATGCAGCTCAAAGGCGCAAGCCAGCAAATCGGTACTATCGACCAGATCAACGAGCAGAGCAAGCGCATGGCAGAGCAGATAGAGCAGCTTAACGGCATCTATGCACGCATGATTGAGGCAATGACCGTCAACATGAACTTGAAAGTAAAAGAGTAAAAACCCTAAGAATGGCAATAAAGAAAAAACATATCTCCCCACGCCAGAAGATGATCAACCTCATGTATGTGGTGTTGATGGCGATGCTTGCCCTGAACATTTCTTCGGAAGTGCTCAACGGCTTCTCTATCGTGGAGGAGAGTCTGAACCGTACCACTGCCAACTCCTCGAAGGAGAACGAGGTGCTCTACGGCAACTTCGCCGAGCAGATGAAGAAGAACCCGCAGAAGGTGAAGGAGTGGTTCGAGAAAGCTACGGCTGTGAAGCGCATGAGCGACTCGCTCTACAACTTCGCGCAGGCGCTGAAAGTGCAGATTGTGCGCGAGGCTGACGGCAAGGACGGCAATATCTACAATATTAAGAGCAAGGATAACCTCGAAGCAGCAAGCCATGTGATGCTCGCTCCAGGCACCGGTCAGGGCAAGAAACTCTACGACGCCATCAACAACTTCCGCGAGCGCATCCTGAAGATGGTTCCCGACAAGCATCAGCGCGACATCATCGAAAGCAACCTCACGACAAAGGTGCCGAAGAACGCAAACACGCTCGGCAAGAACTGGCAGGAGTACATGTTTGAGGACATGCCCGTTGCAGGTGCCGTGACACTGCTCTCGAAGTTGCAGAGCGACGTGCGCTACGCTGAAGGCGAAGTGCTGCACACGCTCGTTGCGAACATCGACATGAAGGACATCCGCGTGAACAAGCTCTCAGCGTTCGTAATACCCGAGTCGAAGACCGTCATCAGCGGCGACCAGTTCTCGGCGCAGATCGTAATGGCGGCTGTCGACACCACGCAGCAGCCGAAGATATTCGTAGGCGGACAGCGCATCACCAACGGACTCTACCGCTTCACGGCAGGCGCTGTAGGTGAGCATCAGTTCGGCGGATACATCACAATGCGCGACGGAGCAGGCAACGTGATACGCCGCGACTTCACACAGAAATACACCGTCGTAGCACCGAGCGCCACCGTATCGGCAGACCTCATGAACGTGCTCTACGCCGGCTACGACAACCCGATAAGCGTCAGCATACCTGGCGTGCCTCTCAACGCCGTGTCGGCTTCAATGTCAGGCGGTTCGTTCCGCTCTATAGGCATTGGCAAGTACATAGCGCGTCCGTCGGCAGTGGGCAGAGACGTCACTATCTCCGTCGCATCCAACGCCAACGGCAAGTCGCGCCAGATGGGCAAGTTCACATTCCATGTGCGCAAGCTCCCCGACCCGGCAGCATACATGCAGATCGGCACCGACCGCTTCCGTGGCGGCGGACTCGCCAAGGCTTCTATCATGAGCGCTCCGGGCATCAAGGCAGCCATCGACGACGGCATCCTCGACATCCAGTTCAAGGTTGTGAGCTTCGAGACCGTGTTCTTCGACAACATGGGCAACGCTGTGCCAATGGCTTCGGCTGGCGGCAACTTCTCTGAGCGCCAGCGCGACACCTTCCGCAAGCTCTCAAGAGGCAAGCGCTTCTACATCTCGCGCATCACAGCGGTTGGCCCCGACGGCATCACACGCAAGTTGAACGGGTCTATGGAGGTTATCGTGAAATAAAACAGGGCTTCCTAGCCCCCTAGATATCCTAGAAACCCTAGAAAACAAAAAACAAAACAATGAATAAATTCTTAGCAATACTCCTCGCCGCCCTCTTCTGTGCCGATATAGCTTCGGCACAGCCTGCGGCACGCCGCCGCGAGCAGGCTCAGCAGCAACAGCAGAAAGACCAGGGACTGAGCGTGCGCGCCCAGATATCGTTCCCAACGCAGAAAGCGATGGACGAGGACGTGACATGGCGACGCGACATATACCGCGAGATAGACCTCACGGAGGACGCCAACGCCGGACTCTACTACCCGGTGGAGCCGGTAGGTTCGCAGATGAACCTCTTCACGTATATCTTCAAGCTCGTGATGAAGCGTTCTATCACCGCCTACGAATATCGTCTGGACGGCAATGAGGTGTTCGACGACGCAGCGAAGGTGAACCTCAAGTCGCTGCTCGACAACTATCACATCTTCTACGAGCGCACCGACCGCGGCATACGCATCGACGACAGCGACATTCCGTCGCGCGAAGTGACAGCCTACTACGTGAAGGAGGCTACATACTTCGACGACCGCAACTCGGCGTTCCACACAAAGGTGCTGGCGCTCTGCCCTATCCTCAAGCGCGAAGACGACTTCGGCGACGCTGCCACAAGCTATCCGCTCTTCTGGGTGAAGTACGACGACCTTGCTCCGTTCCTCACAAAGCAGACCATCATGACAAGCAACCTCAACAACGCTGCTACAATGTCGATGGACGACTACTTCACGAAGAACATGTACAAGGGCAAGATATACAAGACCACGAACATGCTCGGCAAGACACTCGCACAGTACTGCCCCACCGACTCGGCTATGAAGAAGGAGCAGAAGCGCATCGAGAAGGAGCTTACCGACTTCGAGCAGCACGTATGGGGTGCGGGCGAACCGAAGGACTCGCTCGACAGCATCGCCGCTGTAGACAAGAAGACGGCTAAGGCTATCAGAAAGAAGAACCGCCGCGCAGGTGCCTCAGCCTCAACAAAGACAAAGGCTGCGAAGGTGAAGAAATCACGCTCGCAGAGCAGCTCTTCGAAGTCGTCGGGCAGCGCAGCACGCGTCAGCGTGCGCAGACAGCGACATTAATTTTCAACTACCCCACGTTATCAAGCAAACGCAAATTGAATATTAACTAAAACAAAAACAGGTATGAAAAAGATCTTTACATCAGCAGCTATCGCACTTGCGATGCTTTTCACAGCTAACACAGCGAATGCTGGTATCAACTTCGGTGTTAAGGGCGGTCTGAACGTAACAAGCATGAGCCTCGACTCAAAGGTGTTCGACGCAAGCAACCGCGCAGGCTTCTTCTTCGGTCCGACCGTAAAGTTCACACTGCCTATCGTAGGCCTGGGCATCGACGCTTCGGCTCTCTACGACCAGCGTGAGGCAAAGCTCACCGTAGGCGAGGCAAAGACCAAAGAGACCGTGAAGACACAGGCAATCAATATTCCTATCAACGCACGCTACAGCGTAGGCTTGGGCAGCGTAGCAAGCGTACTGTTCTTCGCAGGTCCGCAGTTCGGCTTCAACGTAGGCGACAAGAACGTTGACCTCGGCGGCGACAGCCGTTGGAAGTTCCGCTCATCACAGTTCAGCGTGAACGTAGGCGCAGGCTTCAGCTTCATGAACCACTTCGAGGTTACAGCCAACTACAACATCGCTTGCGGCAAGACCGGCGACGCTACACTCAGCAAGACAGTAAGCGAGGTGGTAGGCTCTGCTACCAAGGACAAGGGCCGCGCTAACGCTTGGCAGATTGCCCTTGCATACTATTTCTAATGCACTACGTAGACGTAATACTTCCTTTACCATTAGAAGGAACATTCACATACTCCGTGCCTGAGCCGATGGTGGCTCAGGTGCGGATGGGTGTGCGTGTACTTGTGCCCTTAGGCAGGTCGAAGACATACACGGCGGTGGCGGTGCGGTTGCACAGCGAGAAGCCGGAGTTCGAGACACGCCCAATCATCCAAGTCATAGACACAGAGCCGGTGCTCATCGAGCAGCAGCTACGCCTATGGCAGTGGATTTCTACCTATTACATGTCGCCCATTGGCGACGTATTCAAGGCCGCGCTCCCTGCCGGTCTGAAAGCCGAAGAGAACTATCGTCCGAAGACGGTGCGCTGCGTCACGCTGCCCGCCAACCTGCGTTCGGAGCAGTCGCTCCACATGGCGCTCACCATCCTGAAGCGCGCGCTAAAACAACACCAGACATTCATCACCTACCTCGAACTGTCGCATTGGAACGAGATTGACGGCGACACTCCGCCGGCGCATATCGCCGAGATAGCCTGCGACGAGCTGCAGAACGCAGCCAACGCATCAGATGCGGTGCTACGCCAGCTCATTCAGCGCAACTTCCTCGAACTTTACCATCGCGAAGTGGGCCGTCTGAACACCGCGGGCGAGTATCACCCCGAGCGTATTCAGCCGCTCAGCCCGGCGCAGAAAGCGGCAGAGGACAGCATCAGCCGCCAGTTCAACGAGAAGAACGTAGTATTGCTGCACGGCGTAACGTCGAGCGGCAAGACCGAGATATACATCCACCTTATAAAGAAAGCCATCGACGAGGGCAAGCAGGTGCTATATCTGCTGCCCGAGATAGCGCTGACGGTGCAGATGACGCGCCGCCTGCACAACGTGTTCGGATCGCGCCTCGGCATCTACCACTCAAGATACAGCGACGCTGAGCGTGTGGAGATATGGAAGAAGCAGCTCTCCGCCGAGCCTTACGACGTAATACTCGGCGCCCGCTCTGCCATCTTCCTGCCCTTTACGCGCCTCGGACTCGTCATCGTCGACGAGGAGCACGAGACCTCGTTCAAGCAGCAAGACCCTGCGCCGCGCTATCACGCACGTTCGGCAGCCATCATGCTCGCCCGAATGTACGAAGGGGCTAAGGTGCTGCTGGGCACGGCGACGCCTTCCATGGAGAGCTACCACAACGCCTGCACGGGCAAGTACGGCTACGTGCAGCTCACAACCAGATACAAGGATGTGGCGATGCCCGAGATACGCGTCGTAGACACCAAGGACCTCTACCGCCGCAAGATGATGCGCGGGGCGTTCTCGCCCGACTTGCTCGAAGCGATGCGCACGGCGCTCAGCAACAAGAAGCAGGTGTTGCTGTTCCAGAACCGCCGCGGCTTTGCGCCTATGGTGGAGTGCAAGGTATGCGGATGGGTGCCTAAGTGCAAGAACTGCGACGTGTCGCTCACCTATCACCGTTCGATGAACATGCTCACCTGCCACTACTGCGGCTACACCTACCACGTGCCGAAGCAGTGCCCCAACTGCGAGAGCACCGAACTGCTCGGTCGCGGCTACGGCACGGAGAAGATTGAGGACCGCGTGCGCGAGTTGTTCCCCGAAGCGCGCATCGCCCGCATGGACCTCGACACGACGCGCTCGGCTGGCGCCTACGGACGTATCATCGACGACTTCTCCTGCGGCAGAACCGACATACTCATCGGCACGCAGATGATAACCAAGGGGCTCGACTTCTCGGGCGTCACGGTCGTGGGCATTCTGAATGCCGACACCATGCTCAACTATCCCGACTTCCGTGCCTACGAGCAGGCGTTCCAGATGCTCTCGCAGGTGAGCGGCAGAGCGGGCAGGCGCGACGAGCGCGGACTCGTCATACTGCAGACCAAGAGCGCCGACCTGCCCGTGATACAGCAGGTCGTGGCTGGCGACTTCAAGACGTTCGCACGCGACTTGCTCGAGGAGCGCAGCATGTTCCGCTATCCGCCGTTCTACCACCTCGTCTACGTCTACCTGCGCCACCGCAACGAGCAGCTCGTAGACAGTGCCGCCATCGAGATGGCTTCGCGTCTCAGACAGGCGTTCGCCGACCGCGTGCTCGGCCCCGACAAACCGGCTGTGGCACGTGTGAAGACCGAGTCGATACGCAAGATTGTCATCAAGCTCGAGCAGGGCATCAACCTGCCGCTCGCACGCCAGTGCATGGCAGAAGCACGCACGCAGCTGCTGCAGGACAAGCGCTACGCAGCCATGACCGTGTTCTTCGATGTCGACCCAAGCTGATATATTTATACACGCAAGCGAGTTAGCGAAATGAAATGAGCCTACTAAAAAAGCTCTTTTATTTCGCTAACTCGCTTTTTTATAGTAACTTTGCAGCCTGTACTATGTACCAATATTAAGAATGACTAACAAGATACTTATAACAGGAGCCAGTGGCTTCATTGGCAGTTTTATCGTTGAGGAAGCCCTCAACAGAGATATGGAGGTGTGGGCAGCAGTGAGAAAAACCACATCGCGCAAATATCTTCAGGACAAGCGCATACATTTTATTGAGCTTGACTTCGGTTCGAAGGAGCAGTTGAAGGCGCAACTCGGCGAGCACGAGTTCGACTACGTCGTTCATGCCGCCGGCGTTACTAAATGTCTCGACAAGGCAGACTTTCGCCGCATGAACACCGAGGGCACAAAGAACTTCGTCGATGCGCTCATCGAGCTGAAGATGCCGCTGAAGCGCTTCGTGTTCCTCAGCTCGCTCAGCGTCTTCGGCGCCATACACGAGCAGCAGCCCTACCAGGACATCAGCGAGCACGACATGCCGCGCCCCAACACGGCGTACGGCAAGAGCAAGCTCGACGCCGAGAAGTACCTCGACGGCATCGGCAACGACTTCCCCTACATCATACTGCGCCCCACCGGCGTCTACGGACCGCGCGAGAAGGACTACTTCCTCATGGCTGAGAGCATAAAGAAGCACATCGACTTCGCTGCGGGATTCAAGCGCCAGGACATCACGTTCGTCTACGTGCTCGACGTGGTGCAGGCGGTGTTCCTCGCTCTCGACCGCGGCATGAGCGGCAGAAAGTATTTCCTCTCCGACGGCGACGTATACAGCTCTACCGAGTTCAGCGACCTGCTGAAGAAGGAGATGGGCGTGAAGTGGATGCTGCGCATCGTGGCGCCGATATGGGTGCTGCGCATCGTGACGTTCTTCGGCGAGAAGCTGAGCCAGATAACGAAGAAGCCGACCGCTCTGAACAACGACAAGTATAACATTCTGAAACAGCGCAACTGGCGCTGCGACATCGAGCCGGCTTGCGACGAGCTGGGCTATCATCCTCACTACAAACTCGCCGAAGGCGTGAAGCTCGCCGTTGAGTGGTATAAGAAGAACGGATGGCTCTAATGCCTGTGCGCGCAGGTGATTGCTCGGTTGGTACACTTTTGCTCGGTTGGTGCACTTGAGACAAGTGCACCCCCTAAAATTACACTTAAGACAATGAATTTCTTTACACAACTTTTCTCTATAGACAAATCGCCCAAGCGCGGACTGCTCGCGCTGGAGTGGCTCGTGATGGCATACACGGTGTTCACGCTGCTCGTGGCGCTCTTCACTTACACCAACCTGCAGAACCCCGACGCCATGATTTGGGGTCGCGTGCGTGTGGTGGCAATGACCGTGGCGCTGTGGCTGGCTTACCGACTCGTGCCGTGCCGACTGACGCTGCTGGCGCGCGTGGTGGCGCAGATGTCGCTGCTGGCGTGGTGGTATCCCGACACGTACGAGCTCAACCGCATGTTCCCCAACCTCGACCATGTGTTCTGCCGCGCTGAGCAGTCGGTGTTCGGCTTCCAGCCGGCGCTCACCTTCGCCTCCACCTTCTCGTGGGCTCCCATCAGCGAACTCATGAGCATGGGCTACGCCGCCTACTATCCGATGATAGGCCTCGTGGCGTTCTACTATTTCTTCGCACGCTACAAGGAGTTCGAGCGCGCATCGTTCGTGCTGCTCGCCTCGTTCTTCATCTACTACATCGTGTTCATCTTCGTGCCCGTAGCCGGACCAACGTTCTACTTCAAGGCGGTGGGCTTGGAGAACATCGCCAACGGCTTCTTCCCTGCCGTCGGCACCTACTTCAACACGCATCAGGAATGTCTGCCCACGCCGGGCTACGTAGACGGTTTCTTCTACGACCTCGTCGAGCAGGCTAAGGCAGCGGGCGAACGCCCCACAGCCGCCTTCCCGTCGTCGCACGTGGGCGTTTCGACGGTGTGCATGTGGCTGGCTTACCACTCGGGCAACCGCCGCCTGCTTCTCTTCCTCGCGCCGTTCTACTTCTTCCTCTGTCTCGCCACGGTCTACATACAGGCGCACTACGCCATCGACGCCATCGCGGGCCTCATCACCGGCACAGCTTTGTACTTCGCGCTGATGTATGCTACAAAGGGGTTGAAATGTTGAGATTGGTTGAGATGGTGAGATGGTGAGATTTGTTGTATTGTTGAGAGGATTATACAACCGTAGCGGAGGTCTCCGGCCTCCGCAGCAATCAATTACAGATATTAATATGGCTTGTTGTTGCTTTCAGATTAAACAAGAACGAGATTAATACGTATATCAATGCTTATTACCACAGACTGGTAACGACATTCCCCCTATGCTGTAACGGTGTTACAGCATAGGGGGAATGTCATTTTTGCCGCGCGGTAATTGAGTTCAGACCGTTACTTCTGCCGTATAGGATGCGTGAACACGAAGCGTGCGCCCTCGGTGTACGTCGTGTCTACCCATATCTTTCCGCCCAATTCCTCTACGAACGCCTTGCAGATGGAGAGTCCGAGACCCGTGCCCTGCCTGAACGAATTGAGCTTGCTGAAGCGTTCGAACACCTCCGTAGCCTTCTCCTTCGGTATGCCGCAGCCCGTGTCGCTCACGCTGATGCTTATCATGTCGTCCTTGCGCAGCTTCTCGAGCGCAATGGTTATCGTGCCCTTCTCCGTACACTTCTTTGCGTTGGTAGTGAGGTTGGCGAGCACCTGCAGCAGGCGTTCGCGGTCGGTCTCTATCATCAGACGGCTGACGTTCGTCGCGACGCGTATCTCCACATCCGCCGACTTGTTGTTGGCATCGGCTATCTTCGCCGCCGTGTTCACGAGCGCCACCACGTCGTGCTCGCCGATGTTGAACTTCAGCTTGCCAGCCTCTATCTTCGACACCTCGAGCACGTCGTCTATGAGCTTCAGCAGCATGTTGCTGTTGGTCATGATGAGGTCGGCATACTGCTTGCGCTCCTCCGCCGACATCTCTATCTGGTCGTTGGCGAAGAGCTGCGAAAAGCCCAGCACGGCGTTGAGCGGCGTGCGTATCTCGTGACTGATGCTGGCAATGAAGCGCGACTTGGTCTGGTTTGCCTCCTCTGCGTTGTACTTCGCCACGAGCAGTTCCTTGCCCTGCTTCACGAGCTTGGCGCTCAGCCGGCGACTCTTGCGCAGCAGATGGAGCGTTATGGCGAGCGCCGAGACGAGCACGATGATGAGCACGGTGATGAACAGAATGGTGTCGCGATACTCCTCGAAGACGCTCAGCGGTTCGTTCACCACGTCGTAGTTGAAGCTGAAGCCATCGATCGAGAGCCTCAGCATGTTCACGCGCTGCAAGTCGAACACATAGTGGTTGTCTATCAGCTTTATGGGCTTCTTGTTGCCCGTCTTCAGAAACGCTATCACGTCGTCGGCAAGCTCGCGGCCCAGCACCTGATAGCGCGGCGAATAGCCCGCCACGGGCCAGTGGCCCATAGCTACGTCGGTGAGGGTGAACGTAGGCAACTTCGGATTGGTCTGTCCGAAGGTGTACGTAGAGTTGCGCACCACATAGCTGTTCGAGTTGTCCACGCTCCACGTACCTAACAGCAGCGCCTGCGAAGGCGGCATGTTCGATATCGTCTCGTCAGCCTCTATCATCGACATCTTTCTGCCGTCGATATAGTTCACGTCGAAGCGTTTGTCCTTCTGCGCGTACTTCTTGAAGAGCGCATGCATCGTTACGCCGCGCAGCGTGTTGTCGGTCATGAACGTGAGCGTGCTGCACTTCGGGTAGAAACGCTTTATGAGGTCGAGGTTGCGCTTCACGTCGTAGTAGTAGAGCTCGCCGCCCACGATGTTATAGTCGTTGAAGTCTTTCGTAAGGTCGTACGACTCAGGATCCCACTCCACAATGTCGAGATTCTGCTGAGCAGGAATCTTCACTATTGCCGAGTTTCTCATGCCCACTACAACTGGCGTGCGCTTCAGCTCGGCGTCGTCGAACGAGAAGAACACCGACGACGCCTCCAGACCCAGCAGCACGATGCACGCCGGACGGTTGCCGTGCTCGTAATACTTCCTTAGCACTCGTCTCAGTCGGTGGCGCCAGCCGAGGCAGTCGCGCAGGTTGTGCGCGTTGATGTCCTCAACGGTTATGGGATTAGGTATGCCGCTTCGGGTGTACTCCTCGAAAAACTCCGCAAGGTTCTCGTTCACGTGGCGCACGGCGGTGTTGTACGACGACACAATCACCACCGGCGCCAACTCTTTCGATGACGCCGTACGCTGCTCAGCCTGCGCCCATAACGGCAGGTTGAGCAGCACTGATAAAAACAGCAGAATGCCTGTTCGCATATATATGTATCTATATTGTTTGTTCTACCTACAAATTTAACTGAAAATAAGGAGTCGGCAAAACAAAGCAGATACTTTTTTACTTTTAAAAGTCTTTTTTATCGTTGCATTTAGAGCCTTATAACTAACCATAACTTACTATGAATAACCAAACATAAAGTCTTGATTTTCAACACTCTTTGATTTTTAACACTTTCTGAGTGCTTTTTGGCAGTTTGAAGCTGATTTTGAAAAACAGCTGTTTCATACCAGCAACAGATGATCAATAAGATATGGGCGCTGGCTGGCATGAAGGCGCTGGCTGAGACAGCAGACATCTATCCTCGTATGACGAGTAATCATGACGCTTCTCACATCTAATCGAATACACCGATGATGTTACCAAATAAAATACACATCACTTCTTCTTTTACAATAAGCAACAGCCACATCACGTGCCGCTTTTATTCTAGTTTTTTCAAGATCCGCCTCACGTTGTGATTGTCTTTCGATGAGTTCAACTGCCCGCCGAACTTCTGCATCTTTAGTTTGCTTGATTTGCATGCATAGTTGTTTGGCTTCAGTAGCACAAGAGCTTGTCATATCTATTTGTTGCAGATATTCGACTGCTGCATCAAAATTACCATTAGAGAATTCTGCCCGAGCTTTCTGAATGACATTATTACATTCCTGCGTTTGGTATTGACGATAAATTGTAGTTATCTCGTTATTGACTTTTGTGTAACCTGAGGCTGTCGCAGGACAAGAAAACAACAGAGCCAGTCCCTCACCATATTGTTGAATATTGGCAAAAGTGCGAGCACGTGATATAACAGAATTAAGATTATGCTGATAGTAATCTATGATTTTATCTTTTGCCTTATTCACAAAGTCTGTTAGACGTTTGTCTTGGGCAGACAATTTAGAAATGGCATCTTTTATTGCGTCATCATCAGAGAATCCTTCCCCACGTACTGTAACGACACAACTTGCAAAAGTTGTGCTTGTGGCAAGATTGGTACAGACAAAATTGAACTGTATGTCGCTTGTATGTATATTCCTCATACCGCCTTCAACAACTTGTTTATTAACGAAACTAATCTCTGGCTTTATGGCAATGGTACTTACTTCGGCTGTTTCAACTCCACTTTCAGTCATGGCTGGCAAGAACTTGCTCCTCAGCATCTTTGCCGTATTATCACTTAATTGGCAATTACCAACAGGAAGCGCAAAGGCTATTTCTATTCCTTGTGCGAAAATAGTTGCATAAGAAGTCAACAAGATTGTCAATGTAAGCAAGACTTTTCTCATAATACACACTCCCGTTATTTAATGGTTACAATTAGCATATTGTTGCTTGTAGTTCTCTCAATCTTGATTCCAAGATTCCTGAAAAATGTCAACAACTTCAATCCAAACTTATTGATATTATACGTTCTTCCGTTCTCGTCTTTTAGCGGTATGCGAATATCGTCGAAGAGCATCTGCTTGTCGGTTGTTCCCTGGATATGGTAATTGCCTTTATAGGCATTTTCTTCCACCCACATTTCCAAGGCATCGGACAAAGCAAGACCGTCCGCGCCAATCTCTTGCGACATAGAGCGAGATGATGCCTCGTCAATGCCGACTGTTACCGCTATGGATTGTCCGTTTTCAGCTATGTCCATCAGTTTCTCCTGCATGGTGTTCAAGAATTTGTCCATCCCTGCCTCAACAGCTCTTGATGTAAGTTTACCATAGTCATCGGTGTAAAACTTACCGCTTTCGCAAACTGCATTGGCAAGCGAATTTGCAGTAGAGGTTTCATAACCAGACAGGATTACTTTCATGGCATTGCCAGAAGGAGATTCCAACAGGTTTATTTCCGCTTCGACATAAACATCTGCACCAGACTGTTGTATAATCATTGTCTTGACATCCTGTTGTTGGGTATTACCTAATGCGGTTGCTTTTGACAAGGCTTTTACCTTGGCAAAAAAATCAACTGTAGTATACCCCCTTTGATCGAATGCTTCCTTTATTTTGGTTAAAGCGATACGCTTATTCACGTCATTCTCCAAAACGGTACGTATATCTTCACCTTGCATTGTATATGGTATGACCATAATTTTGGGGCGTGCCGTAGGCAATGAAGTGACCTGTGACTCTATGCTTTGTGCCCATGTGCAGCAGAAAGCACACAGTCCCAGTAATATTATTGCTATTCTTTTCAGACTCATTTTTTGATAATTAAGTTACAACGAACTAAATTGTGAGAAGCTTTACTATTTTCAATAGCGATAATGACTTTGCGTGACACGCTGCATTCGGCGAATGACTCTCCAGAGAGTTTTGTCACCTTGGCCTTTCCAAGTTCAGACGGATAAGGTTTGCCATCAAGCATCTCTACTGATTCTATCGTAAACGTATCACCGACCTTGATTCCAGCTTCCTTGCCAACGTTGAGAAGTATCGTGCTTTTACCTATCGTCTTCAAGACTTTTCCCTTGACGGGGAAATTGATACGGAAATATTCATATATGTCGGATTGCAGACTTTGCATGGCTGCTGTAACAGCACTCTCTGGCGACAGCATTTCCTTACTGCATTTTCCATCAAAACTCTGTGCCTCATTGCTTACGCCAGTCTCTACGTCAACAACTTTCAACTGAAATGCTACACTTGCTTTATAACCACGTGTGCTTCCGTCACTGTTCTTCATGCGATAAACTGGT
>OLGV01000357.1_pt1 | contig 19942 bp, 16 predicted proteins | sample 1605761 | NCBI WGS metagenome assembly OLGV01 (sample SAMN03283245) | human gut metagenome | biome: human-associated habitat; material: feces | host: Homo sapiens | place: Peru | collected 2012
CAGCCGCCGAGCAGACCGCTGAGGATCGAAATGTAAACGCCCCAGCTGCCGATGGTAAAATAGGTCAGGGGCGCTGCCAAGACCGCCGCCAGAATCGCCGCCGTATAGGTGCCGGTGCGGAGGCTCTTCAGCAGGGCCTCCTGGGAGGCGTTTTCTTTGGTTCTGACCAGGAAGGAGCCGAGAATGGAGCAGATGATGCCGCACACGCCCAGCAGCAGCGGCAGCAGCATCCCGCGAAAGCCGAATCCCGCGATGGCGCCGAGAGAGAAGGTGGCGAGAATAGAGCCAACATAGCTCTCGTAAAGGTCTGCGCCCATACCGGCCACGTCGCCCACGTTATCGCCCACGTTGTCCGCAATTGTCGCGGGGTTGCGGGGGTCGTCCTCAGGGATGCCCGCCTCGACCTTACCGACTAGGTCTGCGCCGACATCGGCCGCCTTGGTATAGATGCCGCCGCCCACGCGGGCAAAGAGGGCCATAAAGCTTGCGCCCATACCGTTCATTACCATGATGCTGCCGATCTGTGTCGGCTCGGTCATGCCCAAGCCGTAGCGCAGGATGAAAAACCACATGGTAATATCCAGCATGCCCAGACCCACTACTGAAAAGCCCATGACGCTGCCGGAGGAGAAAGCCACGCGAAGACCGCGGTTCAGACTCTCACTGGCGGCCTGCGCGGTGCGGGCGTTGGCGCTGGTGGCTATTTTCATACCGATAAATCCGGCAAGCATGGAGAAAATACCGCCCGTCAGAAAGGCAAAGGGTGTAACCTTTGAGAGCATCTTCCCGCCGGAGCCAAAGGCGATGACCAGCAGAAGGACAAATACCACAGCGAACACCTTAAAAACTGTGGTGTACTGCTGCTTGAGATAGGCGTTTGCATCGCCTCAGCGATCTTCTTCATCCTTTCGTTTCCTTCAGAAACGGACAGAACCCTGTGCCTCTGCAGCATGGCGAAAGCGAGGGCGATCACCGCGCCGAGAAAGCCCAGTAAGAACAGTTTTTCCATTTTTGTTGCCTCCCGTTAAGTGTAAAATTTCCGTATGTATTCTTCCACATCCGCATGGGTGCCCTTAAAAACACCCGGCGTTTCCATTTTGAGCGACACGCAGGCTGTGGCGTAGAGCAGTGACTCCTCAACGCTGTGGCCCGTTACGCGCATGCCGAGGTAGGAACCAAAAGTCGTGTCGCCGCGTCCGGTGCGGCCGGACAGGTTTCGTGCCTTGACCGGACAGGCCAGTGCTCTTTCCCCGTCGAAAACGAGCATCTCCGTATTGTGCGAGACCATGACCTCCCGCGCGCCCCACTCGCAGAGCTTCCTTGCGGCGGCTTCCCGGTCACTCAGACCGGTCAGAATCTCCGCCTCGGCGGCATCGGTCTTGAAGAAGTCCATATACGGCAGGAATTTGCGTTTGTCGGCCCAGTCATGAAAGCGCATCGTACCGCCCTCATTGTGCCGCAGAAAGCCCTGTGCGTCTGCGGACAGCCGCGCCCGGGCGTGTAGCGCATCCAGCAGCTCGCCGGGAAAGTCTCCGTACAGCAGCCCCGCCAGATGACACACGTCAAAGGACACATCCGGCAGCTCATCCACCGTGATAGGGTCGGACTGCGCGGCGCAGCCGGAATTTCTGCGCTCGCGGTCCGCGGTGAAATACTCATTGCGCATCAGTGTGGTTTTTGCCGAGGGCAGCAGCGCCTTGCTTTCTGCCGGGAGATCAAAGTGATCCATGATCTCCGCATCCTCCGGCGCAACCTTGACCGCCGCGAACACTGCCGCGCCTGCCGCAACCGCGGCGGGGGTGCAGAAGGTGACTGCGCCGCCTACACTGCGGTCCTCAGCCCCGGTAAAGTCGATGTTTACATCCCGCGTGGCCGGGCCGAGAATCATCAAATCAAACTGTCTCATTTTGCAATCCTTTCTTCTCGGTAGCTCCTATCCGGCTTTCAGGCCTGATAGTGTGTCCCCTTGCCCAGGACCATAGATTCGTAGGCCTTCTGCACCTTGGCATAGTTGCCATCGCGGTCCAGCGCGATGCCGCGGCCAACGCCGTCCACAATCACGCCCCGGCCCATAGCCTCCAGCTTTTTGTCCAGCGTGCGCAGCATGGCCGGTGCGCTGCCGGGCTCGGTGCTGCGGCCGTCAAAGATGATGTGCAGGTATATATTCTCCACACCCTCGGCCATTTCCGTAAGCATCAGCGGATAATCTATGCAGCCGTGGCTTGATTTTTCCGTCAGGTAGGAGAGCAAATGCAGCGCCGTTCCCTCCTCCTTTGCGGCGTTAATAGCATGGAGGAAAACAGGATTGGCCCGGAAGGAGCCGTCCTTGATGGCTGCGTCCATGCGCATATCATCCTGCGGCACAACGCGGCCAGCGCCCAGGTTGTTGTGTCCGGCCTCGGAGTTGCCGGCCTTTCCCGCCTGCAGGCCCACATCCTCGCCGGAGGCGTGCAGCTTGCTGTTGGGATAGCGCTCCAGCATGGCGTCCCAGGCGGGGGTATCTGCCTGGAAGATGCCGTCGCCCTCGTCGTGGGTACCGAAGCCCCAGCCGTCCAGAATGATGAGCATCATTTTGTCATTGGTGAAGTCCGGGGTATCAATAAGGCTGTTTCCTGTCATCTCCTCGGGCTTCTCCAGGCCGAGTACGCTCAGCACAGTGGGCGCCACATCGCCCAGACGTCCGTCGTGGAGTCTGACCTCGCGGCCTTTGGGATCGAGAACGATAAAGGGGACCAGATTTGTCGTATGGGCCACATGGGGCTTGCCCTCCTTGGTATAAAGCGCCTCGATGTTGCCGTGGTCGGCGGTAACCGCCACCACATATCCCTTTTCCTTGGCGTAGTGGGCCACCCGGTCCACATATTTGCTGATGTTTGCCGCCGCGATCAGTTTTGCCTCCTTGCTCGCCGTGTGTCCGATCACATCGCCGTTGGCAAAGTTGGTGACGATGAAGTCGTAGCCATCGTCCACGGCCGCCTCGACCTTCTCGGCCACGGTCGGCAGGCTCAGCTCCGGCTTCTGGTCAAAGGGGATGCCTTTGGGAGAGGGGATGCAGACGTCTGTCTCCCCCTCAAAGGGTTGGTTGTAACCGCCGTTGAAGAAGAAAGTCACATGGGCGAACTTCTCAGATTCCGAGCAATGGAACTGTCTCAACCCCGCCTCGGACAGAACCTGAGCCAGAGGCTTTTTCACCCGCTCCGGAGCGAAGGCAATGGGCAGGTTTTTGAATTTTTCATGGTACATCGTCATGATGGCGAAGTCCAGATTTTTCATGTATTCACGGGGAAAATGGGCAAAATCGGGGTCGGTAAAGGCCTCGGTCAGCTCGATCTCGCGCTCGCCGCGGCGGCAGCAGAATACCACATGATCGCCGTCACGGATCTTGCCGACGGGCGCCCCGTTTTCATCCACCAGAGCCATGGGCTCCAGCGAGTAATCCGTCTGTCCCTGCGCGTATGCGTTTTCAACGGCGCGGGCCAGTGCCTCCCCGCCATGGAATTTCTTGTCTGACATATTGACCTCCTTTTTATTTCAGCGGCGGAAACAGATCCAGCAGCTGTGAAAAATGACTGATAAACACATCCGGACGGTTTTCATCCGTAACCTCCTGGGGTTTTTTCCCGGGATACTGCACGCCTACCGTCATACCGAGGCCGGCAGCCTTTGCGCCGACGATGTCCCGGTTGAGATTGTCGCCCACATAGCAGGTCCGCTGAGGATCAGAGCCCGTCTCAGCCAACGCGTAATAGTAGATGGCGGGATGGGGCTTACGGATCAGGCAGACAGAGGACTGCTGCACGCTTTTGAAATAGGGCCGCAGACCGTCGTGATCCAGCCACTCATCCACTTCCTCCGTACCGACCAGATCGCTGACGATGGCCAGCGTATAGCCGCGCCGGTACAGCTCCTTGACTGTCTCCACGCCGCCGTCGGTGACTACGCGTTCTCCCTTGGTCTTACGGTAGGCATAGGTCATCTCGTCTGCCGCGGCCTCTACCCGCTCCCGGGGGAAATCATAGGCCAGCCAGCGGATCCAGAGCTCTTTCACTGGGGCTTCGCAATAGAAATGCAGCGCCCATTCCCGGTATTTGTCGTAGCGGGGCTCGATCACATCCCGATAAAAGGCCACCGGATCGGTTTCCACGCCCAAAAGTTCCGCGATGCGCGTTTTGGCGGCTGTCATATAGGCCTCATCCTTCCGGATAACGCGGAAGGTATCGCCCAGATCCACAAAAATGGTATCAATTTGTCTGTCCATATTACACCTCACTGCAAAATCGGCAGATCCAGAATATCGAGGAAGCGGTGGACGATGTAGTCCGGCCGGTTCTCGTCCGTGATTGTCTTTTTGGCCAGCTTTTCGGGGCTGATGAACAGAATGTTGGCCCCGATGCCGACGGCTTTGGCGCCGGTGAAGTCCCGGCTGAGGTTATCCGCCACGGAGGCGCACTCCTCTGGCTCCAGCCCCAGCTGCTCACAGGCCATCTGATATATCCGGGGATCCGGCTTGCGGATGCCGCAGACCGAGGAGAGCACGACCGCGTCGAAATACTGCTCCAATCCGTCGGCACGCAGCCAGTCGCTGATCTCATATTCCCCGATCAGGTTGGAGATGATGCTGAGTTTGTAGCCGCGCTTGTGCAGCGTCTCGATCACCTCGCGCCCGCCCTCAACCAGGTGGCGCAGGCCCTTGACCTGCCGGTACTGGAAGGTCAGCTCATGGCAGATCTCCCGCAGTTTGTCCTCCGCCATCTCGGGCAGGAGCCACTTGTGCCACAGATCAAAGTCGTTGCACTCGCGGTTTTCTGTCAGCGCCCAGTCGCGGTAAGGGGCGTAGCGCTCCTCCACCATGTCAATAAAGGCTTTCGCATCCTCCGCGCCTGCCAACTCCGCCATACGCGCCTTGGCGCGATCCATGTGTTCAGGTACCTCCTCGGCGATACGGAGCGTACCGCCCAGGTCAAAAAAAACTCCCTTGATTTTCACCATGCCGCTCACCTCACTGACGGGGAGGGAACAGCTCAAGCAGCTCGGGGATGGATTTGATGCGGAAGTCGGGCTGCACGGTGGGGGCTTTGCCCTCCCGGTCTGCGGTGCCGGCATCCTCGAAGAGCACCATAGCACCGAATCCGGCAGCCTTTGCGCCCTCCACATCGCGCACAGGATTATCGCCTACATAGGCGCAGTTTTCGGGGGTGGAGCCGATGCAGCGGGCCGCCAGCAGGTAAATGGCGGGGTCGGGCTTGCGCAGGCGCACCTTGGAAGAAAGGATCACCGTCTTGAAGCAGTCGGCCACCTGATCGCGGCACATCCAGTCGGGGATCTCCGTCTCGGTAATGGTGTTGGCGATAATGCCCAGCTTGTAACCGCGGCGTGTAAGCTCGCGAAGCGTCTCCAGTGTGCCCTCGTGGACGACGCGGCGGCCGTCATGATCGCGCCAGAGGCGCGTGAGTCGGGCGGCGTGGGGTGCCACGCGCTCCGCCGGATAATCCGGCAGAAGGTACTGCAGCCACAGCTCCATTTCGGAGACATCCAGCAGACACGTTTTTGCCTGCTTGCGGTAGGCCTTCCAATTCTTCTCCAGCCTGGCGAAGAATGCGTCATGCTCCTCCGTGGAGCCGACAAGCTCCATCAGCTGGCGCTCAGCCTCTGCGGCGAATTCCTTATCCTCCACCACATAGCGAAGGGTTGCGCCGACGTCAAAAAAGATAGTGTCAATGGAATGCGTCATCTGTTATTCCTCCTTTTATTCGTTGTTATCGGTCCGTCACAGACCGTTGTTTTCCTTTTCAATGATCGCCGGAATCTCGGCAAGATCGGTGATCCGGTAGTCCGGTTCAAAGCCGGCGTTTTCCAGCCCGATATCCCGGTGTGCCGTCTGCGGCGCATGAATCCGGATCATCGTGTGCCAGCCGGCGTTCCGCGTTCCGCGGACATCACGGGAGAGCGTATCTCCCACATAGGCAAGCTCCTCCGGCAGAAGGCCCAGCTGCCGCTCCGCAACGCGGAAGATCTCAGGAGAGGGCTTGCGGATTCCCGTTGCGGCGGATGTGATCACGCAGTCCATATATTGCGCGATGTCATACTCCTCCAAAAAATGCTGCACTACAGAGCGGGAAATGATGTTGCTGATCATGCCCAGACGAAGCCCCATACCGTGCAGCGTCACCATGGTCTCCTTCAGATGCGGACGGCGCATGACCAGGGGGCGCTCATAGTCGTAGAGGAAGCTCAGCTCCTCCGCTATCGGCTCCAGACGCTCCCGGCCGATGGCATATTCCTTAAGAAAAAAATCGTTCCAAATCTCGGTGGAAGGCAGCTCCCGCATAGTTTGCTCGGACAGATGCTTGTATTCCTCGCTGTTGACCGGCAGACGCGCAGCCAACTCTTCCGGAGAGGTTTCCAGCCGGATCCCGTAATCGGCAAGACGGTCGATCAACCTTTTGGCAAACCACAGGTCACGGCCTGGAGGGCTGTCATTTGTGTGCAGAGTACCGCCCAGGTCAAACAAAACAGCTTTGATCATCTCGATCTCAATCCTTTCTTTTTACTCAAACGTTTCCGGTTCCAACCACCTATAATTTACCCCCTATTTTGGCTTTCGTCAAGCTGATTTTTCTTAAAAAAGCATTGATTTTGCTTGATATAAGGGGCTTTTCGCAACTTTCCAGTAGATTCTCGAAAAAAACATCTTCTTTCCCGGGAATAATTGCGATTTCCGCTCAATTATATTCATGTATTCGATTTTATTTGGTCGGTTTTTCCCTTTTTGCAGATTGCTTCCTGCGCACGGAGACAAGTTTCCGTTGTTTTTTACAAAAATCTTCTTGCAATTTTGTATGGCACGGTTTAAAATATTTGCGTAGAGTTTTCGGAAATTTTCGCTGTGAGGTTAATTTCCATGAAAAATGTTACGATCAAAGACGTTGCAAAAGCTGCCGGCGTCTCCTATTCCACTGTTTCCCGCGCACTCACCGGAAGTCCGGAGATCAGCGAGGAAACACGCAGTCGTATTCTTCAAATCTGCAAGGAGATGAACTATACGGTAAACACAGTCGCTCGCTCCATGGTCAAGAAAAGCACAAAACTGCTGGGGCTGATCATCCCCAGCGTGAATAACCCCTTCATGTCGGAGCTGGCATATCACGTCGACCGGCAGGCCCGTGCCCGGGGATATAATATCATTCTGTGCAATTCTTCCCGGGATCCGGAGCAGGAGCGCGAGCTTTTTGAACTGATGATCGGACGGCAGGTCGACGGGATCCTTCTTTCTCCCGCAGGCATGGAGAGCTACGAAAAGCTGTACCCTTATCTCAGCCGGATCCCGACGGTGTTCATCGGCGAGAACCTGCGCGAGATGCCGGAGAGCTATGTATCCGTGGATAATTTCCGCGGCGCACAGATGGGCGTTGAATACCTCTACAAACTCGGCCACCGGGAGATTCTTTACTTTGGGCGCAGGCGAGGCAGCATGACCCACCAGCTCCGCGCAGAGGGCTATGCCGCCGCCTGTGAGCATTACGGCCTTACGCCTCACTACTGCAACAACAGCTTTTCCTCGTCCTCCATCAAGTATGGCTACCAGCTTGCCAAGCAGCTTTTTTCCCAGGAGCTTCGTTACACGGCAATCTTTGCCGCGACCGACACCAATGCCCTGGGAATCATGCAGGCTGCCGAGGAAGTCAATCTTCGCATCCCGGGAGATCTTTCGCTGCTGGGCTTTGACAACATCCGCGATGGCAGCCTGCCGCGCATCGGGCTTTCCACCATTGAGCAGCCCAAGAAAATGCTCGCCTCGGTTGCGGTCGAGACACTGCTGGACAAGATACAAAACGACCGGGACGGCTATTCTCACCGCATCCTCTCTCCCGCGCTGGTCGAACGTTCGTCCTGTGCGCCGCTTCGCGGAGTCACCGAACGAAGCTTTGTCGGTAAGCGCTGAGATGGTTTTTCAACGCTTGTGCATTGGAAAAGGGATACCCGGAAAAGATTTCCGCCCTGCGAGCCGGATTTTTGTGCGCCTTTGTCCGGCAGTGTCAGTGCAGCGCTGTTGATTTACCATTTATATACTGCCAATAACGCGGCGGGGGGCCCGCCGCGTTATTGGTGTATATGGCAGGACGGCTTGTCCTGCCCGTTGTTTTGTTCTCAACAGGTCTTCTCCGCTTCCACCAGGCTGCGTACAAGAGGATAAACATCATAGATGTCTGTGATAATATGGTCCGGCTCAAATTCGCGGCGAATACCGGAGTCCTTCTCTCCGGTCAGCTTGGAACAGATTTGGATTGCCCGGAAAAAACCTGCTCTCTTGGAGCCAATAATATCACGGGAAACGGTGTCTCCCACATAGATGCATTCTTCCGGATGGGCACGAAGCTGATGCGCCGCCACGAAGAAGATATCAGGAAGAGGCTTCCTCAGTCCGGTTACCGAAGAAAGGGTAACATCGGAAAAGAAATCCCGAATATCATACTCCTCCAAGATGTCAAATACCTGGTACATGGCCGCCGTGTTGCTTACGATGCCCAGTTTGAGTCCCAAATCCGAGAGCCCCTGCAGCATCTCCTTCACCCGGGGACGGAGGGCGCGGTGATAGTGTGTCACTTCCCACATGTGGGCGATCTCCTCACAGTGCGGCTCCAGTTCCCGACGGGGAAAATCAAAATCCGCCAGGGCGTAGTCACACCAGATGGAAATCGGCTTGAGCTCCACATCACAGCTGTCGCGGAAAAGGCCGTATTTCTTCCAGCCGGCATCCACGCGCCGCTTCAATTCCTCCCGGCTAACCTTCGGGTCAAGTCCCCAGCCGCGAAGCATCTCGTCAAGCTTGTCGATTGCCGCAAGCTCGGAGCACTCGTCTACGTAGATGTCCTCCAGTGTTCCGCCCATATCAAACAATACCGTTGTGATCATGCGATCTCCTCCCTGACGTTTCTTCGCACCGCCGGAGCGTCCAAATACTTAACGGCGGCGGGTATATTTTTTCCATTCGGGTTCCCCTTCGGCCGGCGTCTCCGGATGGTGATCCCTCCTGCAGAGGAAAAAGAAAAGAGTCAAACCGCAGACCAGCGGGATAAGTAAAAACCATACGGCAAAAACCGTAAACTCCCGCATTGCGCCTGTACTCCGCAGGATAACCGCCATTGTGATAAAGACGGCGGCCACATAGAGAGCCAGCCAGATATAGGTTCCGAAAATCAATCTTTTATCGGAAAGCAGAACATGCAGCAGCCAGCCGACCAGCAATACCGCTATACTCACGCAAAGAGAGCCCAGCAAATTTCCCCAAAAGACCGGCCACGAGGCAGTCAGGGGAGTCAGCAGATCGGGGATGAAGGAAAAGGCAACCAAATACAGGCCAATAAACACAACGCTGAGACAAAAGGAGTAAACCAGAAAGCCGCTTTTAGGCTTTCCGTTTTCCGTAAAGAGGAAGGTGCTCCAGAAGCGCTTTACCCTTTCATCCCATTTTTTCTGACGCTCGCGCCGTTTTTGTTCCTGCTCCCGGGCCTTATTCTGTCTGTAAAGTTCGTTTTCGTAATCCATTATTTTCTGAAAAAAAGCAGAACCGCGGAGCGGACGCATCCGCTCCGCGGTTTCAAGTTCGTGTTCTTTAATTCAGCTGCCTATCAGCCGATATTGGGATTCAGGCTCAACCAGTAGAGCCACATATCCTGTGCATCCAGAAATACGTTGTAGATTGCGGCCAAATCCGGCTCTTTTGCATTGAGCTCGACCAGAGTCATATCGTTCTTATTCTTAACATCGTCGCGCACGGGCCAGTTGCCTTCCTTCTGGAAGGGCTTGAAGCCGCCACTCTCACCGTCAGCACCACCGGTGACATAGCGGATGAACAGACGGGCGCCAGCAGGATGCTTGCAGTTGTTAACAACGTACATGTACTCAATGTTCTGCAGGCCGTTGTAGGGATTGAGCACGAGCCAGGCGATGTTGTAGCCGGAATCGTCGCGGTTGGAGATCTTACCGGCAGAGGCCAGAGCCAGAGCAGGATCGTCAGCGGTGGAGTTGTGGACTGCCTTGACCAGCTCATCGCCGTCGCCGATGAAGGTGATCTTCATCTGAGAGAATCGCCACAGGTACTCAACGCCGGCGTTGTTCTCGGGCACATCAAAGGCAAAGCCGCTGGCGTCATAGGTGTACTCCAGATCCTCGCCATAGACTTCCTTGTAGTTGGCTTCCATTTGGTCAGCGTTCACAATGAAGCTGGCGAACAGGGACAGGTAAGCGGTCTCAGAGCCGATCTCCTTGGCAAAGAGGCGGTACTTTTGGCTGCCGTCATCGTTCCTTTCGATGATCTGCCACCAGCTGTCAATAGGCTGGTTCTCAGGGAATGCTTCGGTGTTGTAGTACCAGAAGGACTGAGAGGCGTAGAGCGGGTAGCCGTAACGCAGCAGATCTTCGCTGATGTGAGAGCAGATATCTTCAGGATAGAAGGGGGCGATGTAGCCATCTTCATAATACTCGAAGAATACCTGGCCGTTTACATCCTTGACCTGCAGGACATCGCCCTGCACGTTACCGGAGTCAGCCTCCAGCACGCACTTCTGCATCACCTCGTCGCTGTCCAGATCCATGATTTCCACGGTCAGTCCGGGGAAGGCTTCCTCAAAGGTCTCCTTGTCCTTGAGCATCTTGGAGGAGGTAGCGTAAACGTTGATGGAGCTTCCGTCCTTGAGTTCTTCCAGAGCCTGCTCATAGAGCTCCTCATCCGTCATTTTGCTCCAGTCATCATAGATCGGACCAAAAAACGAGGAATCCTCAACGGCGGGAGTGTTCTCCTGAGGGGCGCCTTTGTTCTGCGCGGGGGTGTTGGTCTGCTGGTTGCCGCAGGCGACGAGACTGAACAACATGCACAGTGCCAGCAGCAGGGCGAGGGATTTGCTCATTTTCATTGTACTGTTCTCCTTTCCATTTTGTTGCCTGAATTATTGGGGATTTATACCGTGCGGTGTGACCGCTTCAGTTACTGAATGCTTTACCTTGCACGCTTGATGAGGCGCGTGGTGGCAGCGTTGTAAACGTTGACCTTTTCAGGGGCGATGGAGACATAGACGGTCTGATCCAGTGCGTACTGGGCAAGCCCGATCTGCTTGGAGAGGAAGTCGCTGTTGCCGGCGCGCAGGGAAACCAGTGTCTCGGAGCCGGCCGGCTGGTTTGCATACACCCGCACCGGGATACGGCCTTCGCCCGGTTCTTCAAAGATGTGGATCTGCTCCGGACGGATGGCAACCACGCAGTCAAACTCGCCGCTTGGAACCTCCTCGTCGGTCATATCGGAAGTTTCGAACACATAGGAGTCCAGCTCGCAGCGCACACGGAGCTTGCCGCCCTCGTAGACGGCCTTGCCCTCCAGAAAGTTAATACGGGGGTTGCCGATAAAGTCTGCGGCCTCCAGATCAATGGGGTTCATGTACAGCTCCATGGGCGCCGCGACCTGGCTGAGCTCTCCGGCCTTGAAGAGCGCGATCTTGGTGGACATGGTCATGGCCTCTACCTGGTCATGGGTTACATAGATGATTGTCGTACCCAGTTCCTTATGTATGCGCTGCAGCTCGGAGCGCATATCCACGCGCAGACGGGCATCCAGATTTGAGAGCGGCTCGTCAAGCAGCAGCAGCTTCGGGTTGGAAGCGACGGCACGGGCAATGGCCACGCGCTGCTGCTGGCCGCCGGACAGCTCGTTGGGATAACGGTCGATGTATTCCTCGATGCGCATCATGCGCAGGGCCTCCTGCACACGGTTTGCGACCTCCTCCTTGGAGAGCTTCTGGATCTTCAGGCCGAAGGCAATGTTTTCGCGCACGGTCATGTGCGGCCAAAGGGCATAGGACTGGAACACCAGGTTCAGTCCGCGCTTGCTGGGCTCGGCGTAGTAGGCCAGATCCGCATTGATCATCTCCTCGCCATCGATGGTCATGACACCGTTCTGCGGCTTCTCCAGACCGGACACCACACGCAGCGTGGTGGTCTTGCCGCAGCCGGAGGGACCGAGCAGAGTCATGAAATCTCCGTCCTCAATGACCAGATTGATATCCCGCAGGACGTGGTTGGTTCCGTAGTATTTATCAATATGCTTCAGTTCAATTCTGCTCATGTTGTACCTTCCCTTTCTTTACCACGCTTTACCGATATCGGCGCCAAAGCGGTTGGCGATAATATAGCAGATCAGAATAAACATCAGAACGCAGACCGAGATTGAATCCGCCATCTGGTTCATGCCATCCTGCGAGTATGTAAACGCCAGATAGGACATCGTCGTAGTGCGCTTATCCATCATGATGATAATCAGGTCAAGTTCCTTGGCAATGCTGATAAAGGTCAGCATAAAGCCGGAAATAAAGCCGTTCTTTGCCAGCGGCAGGACGATCCGACTCAGCTTCTTGCCGAAGCCCGCGCCGTTGATCTCCGCCGCCTCTTCGAGTTCCACGGCGATCTGCATCATGTTCGCCGTGCCGGAGCGGCTGGCAAAGGGAAAATGCTTGACAACGCTGGTAAGAACGATCAGCGTGAATGTACCGTAGATAGACGGGATCAGGCCGCCCAGGTGAGGCCTGCTGAACATGGCCACATACATGGCGGAGAAAGCCACGCCGCTCATCAGATAGGGAACGAACACCAGCTGCTCGGTCAAGTTGCCGTACCACTTGCCGCGGCCGCGGGTGCAGATGTAACCCAAAAACTGTCCGCAGAAGGCGGTGATGACGGAGCCGATAACGGTCAGACGAATGGTGTTGAACAGGGCCTTGCTGAACTCGCTGTTGTAGAAGATGCCCTTGTAGCTGGTGTAGTAAGGAGCTAGATTCTCATCGGTGCCGATCCAGTTATAGAGCGTCAGGTTGTTCAGGCCGTAGCCGCCGCCGGTGCTGATCTGGAAGGTCTCCATGACGAGAACGAACATCGGCATGACCATTGCGAAGAACAGGAACAAGATTAGGAAGATCATCAGAGGACGCTTAGCCCTGCCCAGACGCATCTCGGTGCTGCGTCCGCCCTTGCCGCCGATGGTGGCATAGCTCTTACGCACGCCGATCAGGCGCTGGTTGGCAAAGATGATCAGTGCGGCCAGAGAGATCAGGATAATGCTCATTGCGTAGCCCACGTTCTGGGGGCTGCCGTTGATGAAGTTCTTCATCTTGGTGGCCAGAGTGAAGTAACCGATACGGTTGCCCAGATTGGCCGCCACGCCGTAGGTACCGATGGACTTACTGAGCGTCATAACGATGGCGGAAAGCACACTGGGGAGCACCAGGGGGATCGTAATGGACCGGAGGATCTGGGGCTTTGATGCGCCGCAGATCTCACCCATCTCCTCAAGCTCGGAGTTAATGGAGCGCAGAGCGGACTGCACATGAATGTACGAGAATGCGTAATAGTGCAGCGACATGCACAGCACGATGGCTACGGGACCATAGGCCAGCCAGTCGGGAATCGGGATTCCCATACCTGCCAGGAAGCCCAGCGAGCCAGAGGTCTTGTTGCGGAACACTGCCAGCCAGGCCAGCGATTTGCACCAGGATGGGATCATGTACGGGATAACCACCAGCATGCCCAAAAGCTTTTTGCAGGGGATATCCGTGCGGGCGATCACCCAGCCCAGAACACTGCCCAGAGGAACGCTGACAAGCACGGTGAAGAAACCGCAGACCAGCGAGTTTTTCAGCGGACCCCACAGCGTTGCGCTGGCCAACTGACCCGTAAGGAGGTATTTCCAGTAATAGAGCGTAAAGTCGCCCACCTGGGCGCCCTGTATACGCCGCAGCTCGCCCTTCGCCACAAGGAAGGTCGAGGCAATCATTTGCAGCAGCGGGATCACGATCAAGCAGAACAAAATGACAAGGCTGATTGCCACGACCAGATTGAACGGATTTTTCACCACGTTCAGGATCTGGTTTTTCAATCGTGTTTTGTTGAACGGTCTGCGCTGCTTTTTAGTACTCACATCCGATACTCCTTTCTTGCCGGCGATTCCGGCGGGAACCTGCGGTTTGCAGGACATGTGTTCGGAAAAGATTTCAATTCTTTCGCCCAAATACGAATACGTTTCCGAACCTCTCTGTTGGCATTATTATAGCAAAATCACGGTTTTCGTCAATTAATTCATACCGAAGTTTTTAATTTTCGGAGTTTTTAACAAATTCTACCGATTAAGCCTCAGCAAATGTGTCAATAAACTGCGCCTGAATCCCCTGAAACAGCGCAACACTCTACGAAAATTTTCGTAAATTGCGTTCGAAAACTGGGGTGACCCTGCGGATCGCCCCAGTTGGTAATGTGCTGTACGCTCAGCAGTACAGCTCCGGTTTTTCAATGGTCTCCACTTTCAGGAACTGAGAGGTGCCGCGGGACGCATTGAGTGCATCGCCGGCAACACAGGCCACATAGCCGTCCCAGGAGGAGGGGCCGGTGAGCTTTCCTGCATGGACAGACTCTACCCACTTGCACATCTCGATATCATAGGCTTCGATAAAGCGCTCTTTCCAGTCGGTCATGATGGGCATGCACTCGGCCGGCTGGAGGCTGTCCCAGCCTGCGGGACGGGCGCGGCGCACGACCGCATAGGGGTCTGGCAGCTTGACGGTGCCGTTTTCACAAACGACTTCGCACTGGATGTCATAGCCGTAGCCGTCGGCCACCTGCACTTCCACGTCGATAAAGCAGCCCTTCTTGGTGCGCAGCAGAACGACCTGGGGGTTGTCATAGCCCTTGTCGGAATTGGCGCTCTGGCGCACCCGTACGCACTGTGCGTCCTCGTACTCATCGCCCAGCAGCCAGCGGCAGATATCCAGCTCGTGGATCGCCACGTTGGTGATGCCGTTCTCGGTCTTAAAGCCCGGACCCTGGGCCACGTTGCGGTGGCAGGCCTTGATGAGCAGGGGAGCGCCCAGCTCACCGGAGTCGATGATACGCTTCATTTCGGCGTAGCCGCGGTCATAGCGGCGCATGAAGCCCACCTGTACCAGACGCTTGCCGATCTCCAGCTCGCGGGCGATGATCTCCTCGCAGTCCTTCGCGTTCTGGCTCAGGGGTTTTTCGCAGAAGCACCACTTCTCGTGCTTGAGCACTTCCATCACATAATCATGGTGGGTGGAGTCAATAGAGGTGATGACCACCGCTTCCACCTCAGGGTCTGCGATCATGCCTTTGCAGTCGCTGCCGTAGGAACGGATGCTGAACTTTTCGGCGAGCGCGTCCGCGCTGGCCGCAGTGTTGGAGCTGACGGCGACAACCGTCGCACCGGGAACACATTCAATGATGCGGCGGCAGTGATCCTTGCCGATGGCGCCGCAGCCGATCAGGCCGATTTTCAGAATTTTGTCCAAGGTTTTTGTCCTCCTTAAAACTTTCTTGCCGCCTCGAGGTGCGACTTTAAATCTTCATAGGCTTTGAGATTTCTCTCGTTCTCGCTGACCTCCGTGTCGCCCACACGCCACCAGGAGCTGTAGCCCTCGGTCATGGATTTGGGCAGAACGCGGATATCGAAGAGCACCGGGATGCCTTCGACCTTCTTGGCATCGGCAATGGCCGCGCGCAGCTCGTCGAGCGTATGCACGGTGTAGCCCTTGCAGCCGTAGGCCTCGGCGATTTTGGCGAAATCCACCGGCATGAAGGGGCCGGAGAACGCACCGTCCTCGCCGCGGAAGCGCAGTTCGGTGCAGAGAGTATCGTTGCCGTGACCAACCTGCAGGTTGTTGATGCAGCCAAAGCTGGCGTTGTTGAAGAGGCAGACGTTGATTTTCTTGTGCTCCTGCAGCGCGGTGAGCAGCTCGGAATGGAGCATGATAAAGCTGCCGTCGCCGGCCATGGCATAGACATCCCTATCGCCAATGGCATGCTTCACGCCCAGCGCACCGGAGACTTCATAACCCATGCAGGAGTAGCCGTACTCCATGTGATAGGTGTCCACGCCTCTGGGCCGCCACATGCGCTGCATGTCACCGGGTAAAGAGCCCGATGCGCCGATGACCACATCATCGGGATCGATGCATTCATTGATGACGCCCAATACCGCTGTCTGTGTCAGGTCGGCGTGCAGATCCTCTGCGAAGCGGAAAGCAGAGGCGGCGTTGGCGTCGTTGACCTCGGGGACATAGCCGGGCCCGAAGCTGATGCCGTCCAGCCGTCTGAGCTCCTCTTTCCAGCGTGCGATGGCCTCGTCCACCTCGGTGGTGTAGGGGGCCTTGTAGCCGTCCAGCGCAGTCAGCAGAGCGGGCAGAGCACGTTTGGCGTCGGCCACCACAGGCACGGCTGCGTCCATCTTCAGCGCCTGGAATTCAGAAACATTGATGTTGACAAACCTTGCCTCATCGTTAAAGAGCCACTTGGAGGCGGTAGTGAAGTCGGTATAGCGGGTACCGACACCGATAATGACATCCGCGTCCCTGGCGATCTCGTTGGCGGCGGAGCAACCCGTCACGCCGATACCGCCCAGATTCAGCGGGTGGTCCCATACCACGGCGCTCTTACCGGCCTGAGTCTCGCCGAAGGGGATGCCGGTGGCTTCGGCGAAGGTCCGGAATTCCTCATGGGCCTCGCTGTAGCGCACGCCGCCGCCGCAGATCAGCAGCGGCTTCTTTGCCGTGCGGATCAGCGCCGCGGCTTCCTCGATGGCCTCCGTCTCAGGCAGGCGGCGAGCCAGACGGTGCACACGTTTGCGGAAAAAGCTGACAGGATAGTCGTAGGCCTCTCCTTCCACATCCTGCGGCATGGCGATGCATACTGCGCCGGTGTTGGCCGGGTCGGTGAGCACGCGCATGGCATTGATCATCGCGCTCATCAGCTGCTCAGGGCGCGCGATGCGGTCCCAGTAGCGGCAGACGGCGCGGAAAGCGTCGTTTGTGGACAGGGTGAGATCGTAAGTCTGTTCCACCTGCTGCAGCACAGGGTCAGGCTGGCGGCAGGCGTACACATCGCCGGGCAGGATCAGCACGGGGATGTTGTTTGCCGTTGCGGTGGCGGCGGCAGTTACCATGTTGGCGGCGCCGGGACCCACCGAGCTGGTAACAGCCATAATTTTTTTGCGTTTGCACTGGCGGGCGAAGGCCACGGCGGTGTGCGCCATGCCCTGCTCGTTCTTCCCCTGCCAGACAGACAGGCGGTGTGCCTCCTGTGCCAGCGCCTGACCCAAACCCACCACGTTGCCGTGGCCGGGCAGCATGATGACACCCTCAACAAAGGGGTGCTCGATACCGTCATAGGCGATGTACTGGTTTTCCAGGAAGCGAACCAGGGCCTGCGCCATGGTCAGTCGTATGGTTTTCATGCCTTTACCTCCTTCAGCCGTTAAAGATATGGTCATTCGCGTCCGGCTTCCACAGCCAGGCGTGTTCCGGATCATCGATGCGTGTCTTGCGCCAGGGATCGCCGTCCAGGTGGCGGATCCCCCAGGCGTAGCACATGGCATATCCGGGTGCGGCGACCTGGGAATGGAAACCACTGGTGATGACGCTCATGCCGTTATGCTGCGTTTTGTAGATTTCGCCGTTGGCGAAGCCCGCGCCAAAGCCGTCAGGGTAATCAAAGCGGTAGAAATAGACCTCCGGCTGCGGGTGATGATGAGGCGGGTAACTGGACCACTTCCCGGGGAAGTTCAGCACCTCGCCCAGAACCATGTTGGAATAGGGCGCATTATCATAATCAAAGAAAGTTTTGATCTCGCGGCGCATGGCGCCCATGAGTTCGCCGTTCGCGCCGGCATGCTGGGTCTGCACCGTTTCCGGTGTATACATCACGGCCTCGTAATCCCGATCGTTCACAGTCTTCTGGATGTAGAGCTCACTGTGGGCTTTCGCGGTGAGGGTGATCCTGGTACGCCGCGGGGCGAGCAGACAGTAAGCCTCGTAGTGGAAGCAGTCGGGGCGGACAGCCGCACAGGTCTTATCGCCCCAGGCAAAGTCCACCTGGCCGCCGAAGAGCAGCACCGCGCATTCCTTCTCCGTCTCCTCGATGGTAAAGGTATCCCCCTGCTCCATCACCAGGAGCCCCACATCCATCTGCGTGCCCAGATCATCTGCAGCCGAATCGATATATACGTTGTAGCCGCATTTCAGCCCGGCATTTTTGTTCATGTAGGTCATGCTCAGCCTCACAGTCTGGTGTGCTCGCGGATATAGGTACGGCCCTTGATGGCGTACTCCAGGGGATCGGCCTTGGCCGGATCCTGCTCGGCTTCCACCAGGAGCCAGCCCTGGTAGCCTGCATCGGAGAGCACTTTGAACACAGGGTCAAAGTCTACATCGCCGTCACCGGGCACGGTGAAGGCGCCGCTGCGCACGGCGGTGAGGAAGCTCCAGTTGTTCTTCCGGGCCTCTTCCACAACGCGCAAACGCATATCCTTCAGGTGCACATGGCCCACACGGTCCACATACTTTTTGAGCATGGACAGAGGATCCTCGCCGGCGAAGGTAAAGTGGCCGGTGTCATAGCAGAGGAAAACGCAATCAGGGTCGGTGTTGGCCATCATACGGTCAGTCTCTTCGGAGGTCTGCACCACGGTGCCCATGTGGTGATGGAAGCAGAGCTTGAAGCCACGCCCGCGGGCCACGCGGCCCAGCTTGTTGAGTCCGTCGCAGAAGCGATCCCACTCGGCGTCATTCATCACGTATTTGTGGCCGCCGGTGAGGATGGGCACATCCACCTTGCCCTGAATGGAGTAGCTCTGCTCGCTGACATTGATGCGGTTGGCGCCGACAGCAGCCAGGAAATCCAGCTCGCGGATAAAGTCGGCCTCGACCTCCTCATAGGGCTTTGTCAGCAGGAAGGAGGAGAACCAGCGGCTGGCAATGCGCATGCCGCGCAGATCCAGCTGCTTTTTCAGCTCCACAGGGTCGCTGGGATACTTGTTGCCGATCTCGCAGCCGGTGAAGCCGGCCAGCGCCATCTCACTGACGGTCTGCTTAAAGGTGTTTTCCGCGCCGAGCTCCGGCATATCGTCGTTGCACCAGCCGATGGGCGCGATGCCAAGAAAAACATTTTTGCTGTCAAACATACTTCATATCTCCTTCTATTTCGTTTCAGCTGTTGAAATGTCTGACTAGGGAAGCGAAGTCCGTGCCCTCAGGCACTACGCCCAGGGTGATGGACAGCTCCGTCAGCTCTGCTTCCAGCGCGTCGCTGACCGGAATACCGGTTTGCTTGATAACGTCGAACTTTTTGAACTCGATCTCGCCGGGAAGGAAGATCTCCTTCACGCCGGGGGCCTTGCGGCTTTCCTTCATCATGCGGACATACTTGTCCACTTCAGCTTTGAAGTCCTCAAGAGGCATGAACTTGGAAGGATCGATAAGGATGATGCAGAAGCCTGTGTTTTCCGGCTCCAGCTTGGAGAACAGGCCGATGTCCGTGCCGAAGCAGGCTCCGCTGAACATCGTACTCAGCACATCCACCATCACAGCCAGACCGTAGCCCTTGTGCGCCGCAATGGGCGTCAGAGAAAAGGCCTTGGAGGGATCGGTGGTAGGTGCGCCCTCATAGTCCTTCGCCCACTCGGCGGGGATGCTCTGCCCCTCGCGCTCAGCCGCCTGGATCTTGCCCATGGCTACATTGGTGGTGGAGATATCCATCACAAGCGGATAGGCCTTTCCTGCCGGTACGCCCAGAATAATGGGGTTGGTGCCGATGAGACGGTCTGCTCCGCCGAAGGGCGAGGTGAACGCATAGGTGTTGCAGCAGACGAGAGCCACCATATCGTCCGCCGCGGCGCGCCAGCCATAGTAGGAACCACAGCCGATATTGGCGTTGCGGCGGCCCACAGCCATGGCGATGCCGAACTGGCGGGCGCGCTCCAGCGCCGCGTCATAGGCCTTGTTTACCGAGACGATGCCGGAGCCGTTGTCGCAGTCAAAGGCCATGACGGCGCCGAAGTCAAGCACCTTTTGAAAATTGGGGCGGTTGTTGAGCGCACCCTTCTTGATCTGGCGCAGGT
>OLGV01000358.1_pt1 | contig 19928 bp, 19 predicted proteins | sample 1605761 | NCBI WGS metagenome assembly OLGV01 (sample SAMN03283245) | human gut metagenome | biome: human-associated habitat; material: feces | host: Homo sapiens | place: Peru | collected 2012
CTTTTGGAGTCAATTGGTGTAACGAAAGAGGTAGTCTTCTCGGGCAACGATTACAAGATCGAGATCTGGGCCAAGGAAAAGTACGAGGCAAGCGGGATCTCAAACGAGGAATTCTTGAACATTGCCGGACAGCTGTCTCAGGAGAGATAGGAGGAACCGGAATGTCAGACTACCATACACCAGTAATGCTTGACGAGAGCATCTCCGCTCTTGTTACCAATCCATCAGGAACTTACGCCGATGCCACATTCGGAGGCGGTGGTCACACCGCCGAACTACTTTCACGCTTAAACGAGGACGGTCACGTCATCGCCTTCGATCGTGACAGCGACGCCATAGACAACAGGATCGACGATCCGAGGCTCACATTGGTGCGCGCGGATTTCCGGTTCATCCATAATTTTGTGTTTGACCTGGCACACAAGACCGGCGACAAGGCGCTTGGCGCGAAGCTGTCCGGCGGCCTGGACGGCATTCTCGCCGATCTCGGAGTCTCCTCCCACCAGTTCGACACGGCGGAAAGGGGGTTCTCCTTCCGCTATGACGCTCCTCTGGACATGAGGATGAACCGTGAGGGCGGAAAGACAGCCGCCGATGTGGTCAATGAATATTCACAGGAGGATCTCGAAAGGCTGCTCCGCATCTACGGCGAGGTGGACAATGCCCGCAAGGTAGCCCAACTCATCGTCTCGGCAAGAGACAAGCGCGGCATCAGCACCACCGGAGAGCTTGACGAGGCGATCAGGCCCGCTCTTCCGAAATTCGCCGAACACAAATTCCTTGCGAAAGTCTACCAGGCCTTGCGGATAGAAGTGAACCACGAGATGCGCTCCCTGGAGAAATTCCTCGAAGGGGCGGCGGACACGCTCAGACCGGGAGGAAGGCTTGTCGTGATCACCTACCACTCGCTTGAGGACAGGATGGTCAAGAACTTCATCAAGACCGGAAGGGCAGACGGCAAGGAGGAAAAGGACGTGTTCGGGAATATTCATGCCCCTCTGAAGGCGGTGAACCGCAAGCCGATCCTGCCGCAGGAGAGCGAGATCGCCTCCAACACGAGGGCGAGGAGCGCCAAGCTGAGGATCGCGGAGAAAACAGAAGAGAAAGGAGGGAACAAGGCATGACGGAACTGAGAAAATGGAAGTTCTCCGACATCCTGCTGTGGTTCAGGAACGCGGCTCTGGCCACGATAAAGGGGGAGTTTTTGCTGAGGTTGCACGTCAGCCGCTACTTCATCCACATCATCTACACGTTCTTCTTGTTCTGGGTCAGCATCTGGCTGAGCCTCAAGATAGAGAAGACGCTCACAAGGGTCGAGGAGAACAGGAAGGTGCTGGAGGACGTGGAGATCTACCACGCTCAGAAGACTGTTGAGCTTGCGGGGCTTTCAAGGATGAGCAAGGTGCAGAAGATGCTTGAGGATTCAGGCTCCAGGCTGACAATGCCGGATAAACCGGCGGACAAGATAAGCGAATGACAGACATGACGGCAGAGAGACAGAACAAGGCCAAGAAGAAACGGGACAGGATCGGCGTGATACTGTACTGCTTCTATGCCATCGTGCTGGTCGCCGGATTCTTCATCATCGGCAAGATGGTCTGCATCCAGCTGTTCTGGAAGCCGGACAAGGATGTGGCGAGGTTCTTCCTTCCGCCAAGCACCAAGAGCGTCATCGAGCCGGACCGTGGAGCGATCATCGGCAGCGACGGGAAACTGCTGGCGATGTCCACACCGATGTACCAGCTCTACATGGACTGCACGGTGCTCAAGAGCGTTTTCCGCGGCAAGAGCAATCCCGACAGTCTGGAAAGGGACTGGCTGTCAAAGGCGAAGGCTTTCAGCGACGGACTGGCGAAGGAAGTCGGAGGCAGCGCCGGAGACTACTACCGGATGATCGTCACAGGGCGCAAGGACGGCAACAGGTACATGAGACTGACCGCCGACCTTGACAGGGGAACCCTTCTGCGGCTGCAGAAACTGCCGCTGATGAAGGAGGGACGCTACAAGAGCGGAATCATTGTCAACAAGCGGGATTCCAGGCAGTACCCTTACGGGACCCTGGCAAGACGCACGATAGGGTACGTGAAAGACAACCGCAACTCCAACGGCAACAATCACATAGGCCTTGAGGGGAAATATGACTACGCCCTTCACGGCAAAGAGGGAGAGATCTGGCTCCGTCCGACCGACAACCGGGAGAGGATCCAGAACTACGACAGCACCTACGTCAAGCCGGAAGACGGCCTCAATGTCAGGACCACCCTGAACATCACTCTTCAGGACATCGTTGACAAGGCGATGAGGAAGCAGATGGCGGCCAACCCGAAGATCAACGAGGGGTGCGCCGTGATCATGGACGTGAAGACCGGTGCGATCCGCTCGATGGTGAACCTCACCAAGGATCCCAAGGACAGCAGCCTGAACGAAGTCTACAACATGGCGATCGGATTCGCCGCAGAGCCGGGTTCCGTGTTCAAGGCCACGACGCTGATGACCGTGATAGAGGACGGTTTCGTCAAGTCCCTGGACGACGTGATCCCGATGAACAACGGTGTGATACCGGGCTACCCGCAGGACACGCACATCAAGGGCAACGGAGAGATCTCGGTCCTGCGCGGCTTCGAGATCTCCTCCAACTATGTGTTCCGGTACCTCGCCGTCAAGAACTACAATGACAACCCTAAGAGGTTCCTTGACAAGCTGTACATGTACAAGCTCGGTCAGGCTTTCGATTTTGACCTCAAAGGTCTCAGCGAGCCTTACATTCCTTCACCGGACTCCAAGCAATGGAGCGCGACCGATCTCGGTTCCACGGCCATCGGCTACTCCGTCAGGGAGACACCTCTCCACATCCTGACATTCTACAACGCGATCGCCAACAAGGGAAGGATGATGAAACCTTACCTCGTGGAGAGCATCGAAAAGAACGGTGCCGTCAAGACGAAGAAGGGGCCTAGCGTCCTGAACGCGTCCATCTGCTCGAAGGCCACCGCCGACACGATGCTAAGGGCGATGCGCGCCGTGACATCCGAGGGGACGGCCAAAAGGCTCAAAGGCGCCAAGCTTACGGTGGCCGGAAAGACCGGCACATCAAGGCAGGTGCTTTCCAAAGAGGAGATCGACAAGTACGGGATGTCATCCCCTTATGTGACCAAGGACGGAAGCTACCACAACCTGGCCACATTCGTCGGATTCTTCCCTGCGGAGAATCCGAAATACAGCGCGATAGTCTGCATGAAATCCGATCTGATCAGAGGAAGCCTTTACGGTGGTGTCGGTCCGGCGGCGGTGATGCGGGAAGTAGTTGATGCGATCTATGTACTTGACCCTGAGTGGGGAAACGCAATATCATCCTCGGCAAAAGTTCCACAGATGAAGCTCGACAGGGAGATTCACGAACAAGCCGACACCAAAAGTCCGGTGGTACCGGACGTTACAGGACTTGGACTTAAGGACGCGATGTTCATCATCGAGAACAGCGGCCTGAGGTGCAGGTACACAGGAACCGGACACGTCACCTCACAGACTCCTTCCCCGGGAGCCAAGGCGACGGAAGGTTCCGCCATAACACTTACATTGAAATGAGACTGGAAAACATCATAAGGGACGCGGGAGTCATCGAGGTGCGGGGAAACCGTGACCTTGAGATCCTTGATGTCTGCAACGATTCGAGGAAAGTCACCCCGGGAGCCATATTCATCGCCGTGAAAGGTCACGACAGCGACGGACATGCCTTCATCGGGAAAGCCATCGGCTCCGGAGCGGCGGCGATTGTCTACGAAGACGAGGAGGCCATGCGCACAGCTGACGCAGGACAGCCGGACGCTCCGGTCACCCTTGTCAATGTGGCCGACTCACGTCACGCCGTGGCGATGATGGCCGCCAATTTCTTCGACAACCCATCCCGTAAGCTCACGCTGGTAGGAATCACCGGCACGAACGGCAAGACGACGACCGTGACACTTCTCTACCGGCTTTTCATGTCGCAAGGGTACAACTGCGGACTTCTCTCCACAATCGCCAACTACGTGGGCACCAAGCGGCTGGAGACGGCCAACACAACCGCCGACCCTATCACCATCAACTCCCTGATGAGCCGGATGGTGGATGCCGGATGCGAGTTCTGCTTCATGGAGGTAAGCTCGATCGGAGTGGAGCAGGAGCGTGTGGCAGGTCTGGAGTTCAAGGTGGGAATATTCTCAAACCTCACCCACGACCATCTGGACTACCACAAGACATTCGCCGAGTACCTTCGCTGCAAGAAACTCTTCTTCGACAACCTTCCGGCCACGGCCACGGCCATCACCAACATCGACGACAGGAACGGCGAGGTCATGGTGCAGAACACCAAGGCAAAGGTTGTAAGATACTCATGCAGAGGCTTGGCCGACCACACATGCCGCATCATGGAGGAGACCTTCGAGGGCATGCTGCTCAGGATTGACGGCCGGGAGACCTGGACCAGACTCATCGGGCAGCACAACGCCTACAACATCCTGGCGATCTACTGCGCCGCGATAGCCGTGGGAGCCGATCCGGAAGAGACTCTTGTGGCCATCAGCAAGCTGGAGTCAGCACCGGGAAGGCTGGAGACGATCAGAGGGCCGAGAGACCTCTCCGTCATCATCGACTACGCCCACACTCCGGACGCGCTGGACAATGTGCTGAAGACCCTCAGGGACATCGACTCCGGAAGGGAACTTGTCTGCCTGTTCGGATGCGGCGGAGACCGTGACAAGACCAAGAGACCGGAAATGGCCAAAGTGGCCGAGGACTACGCCGACAGGATTGTGGTCACATCCGACAACAGCCGCACGGAGAAGACGGAAGACATCCTTGACGACATCCGTAAGGGATTCAGTCCTAAAGGCTTGTCAAAAGCCATCTTCATCGCCGACCGCAAGGAGGCCATCAGGACGGCGATCATGTTCGCCAAAGACGGCGCCGTCATCCTGCTCGCGGGGAAAGGCCACGAGACATATCAGATAATCGGCACGGAGCACCGTCATTTCGACGAGCGCGAGGTGGTCGCCGAAGTGTTCGGAAACATGGTTAATGAATAGGAGGAAACGCGATGATCTACCATCTTTTTGAATATCTCAAAGACTACGACATTCCTGGACAAGGTCTTTTCACCTACCTGTCCTTCAGGGCGATGCTGACCAGCGTCACCGCGATGCTGATCTCGTTTTTCGCGGGCCGCAGGATCATCAGATGGCTTCAGAAAAAACAGATCGGAGAGACCATACGTGACCTCGGACTCGAAGGGCAGATGCAGAAAAAAGGCACTCCGACAATGGGCGGTGTCATCATCATCCTCAGCATCGTGGTCGCCGTCCTGCTGTTCGGCAATCTTAAGAACATCTACACCCAGCTTCTTCTCCTTACAACGATCTGGTGCGGCTCCCTCGGATTCGCCGACGACTACATCAAGGTGTTCAGGCACAACAAGGAAGGATTGCATCCCAAGGCTAAACTCATCGGACAGCTCCTTCTTGGGCTTATCATAGCTTTGACCGTCTGCTTCAGCGATGACATTGTCGTCAGGGAGAAAGTGACCGCGCCGCCAGAGGCCACCAACGTGGTGGAACAAGGCAACAGCGGATCACTGAACGTTGATTCCGAGACACTTGTGGCTCAGGATGCAGGATGGAAGATGGAGAATGTCGTCAAGAGTACAAAGACGACCATCCCGCTGGTGAAGGATCACGAGTTCGACTACAAGTGCTTCTCTCCGTTCAAAGGCAAATGGGGATGGTACTGCAAATGGGCGATCTACATGCTGATGATAGTGGTAGTCATCATGGCCTGCTCGAACGGCACTAACCTCACCGACGGCATGGACGGCCTGGCCGCCGGCACAAGCGCGGTCGTTGGCGTGGTGCTGGGCATCTTCGCCTGGCTCGGCGGCAACCTCATCAACTCTGAGTACCTGAACATCATGTACATTCCGGGCAGTGGAGAGATCGCCATATTCATGTCCGCCTTCGTCGGGGCGTTGATGGGGTTCCTATGGTACAACTCCTACCCCGCGCAGGTGTTCATGGGCGACACGGGCAGCCTGACCATCGGAGGCATCATCGGAGTGAGCGCCATACTGATGAGAAAAGAGCTGCTGCTGCCGGTTCTCTGCGGAATCTTCTTCGTCGAGTCCCTCTCGGTCATCATGCAGAGAGGCTACTTCAAGTACACGAAGAAAAAATACGGCGAGGGCAGAAGAATATTCAAGATGACCCCTCTGCACCACCACTACCAGAAGGAAGGCATCCCGGCACTGATCTCCAGACCGGACCATGCCATACCGGAGGCGAAGATCGTGACAAGGTTCTGGCTCATCGGAGTCATCCTGGCCGTCACCACATTGGCATTGTTGAAGATAAGATAAATTTAAGAATATGAGCAGAATTGTAGTTTTGGGAGGCGCTGAGAGCGGAGTCGGAGCCGCTGTTCTCGCTAAGGTGAAAGGATTCGATGTCTTCCTTTCCGACTACGGAAAGATTGCTGACCACTTTGCGGACGAACTCCGCAAATGGGACATCAGCTTCGAGGAAGGTCATCACACTGAGGAACTTATCCTGAATGCTGATGAGGTGGTCAAGAGTCCCGGCATTCCAAGCACCGCCCCGATCATCAAGAAGATCGAGGCGCAGGGAATCCACATCATCTCCGAGATCGAGTTCGCCGGCCGCTATGACACGGCGAAGAAGATCTGCATCACCGGAAGCAACGGCAAGACCACCACGACATCCCTGATCTACTACCTGCTTCAGAACGCCGGACTCAACGTGGGACTCGGCGGCAACATCGGCAAGAGCTACGCCTACCAGGTCGCCACAGAACACTTCGACTACTATGTTCTGGAGATCAGCAGTTTCCAGCTGGACAACTGCTATGATTTCCGTCCAGACATCGCGATCATCACCAACATCACTCCGGATCATCTGGACCGCTACGACTACCAGATGGAAAACTACGTCAAGGCCAAGTTCCGCCTCACGCAGAATCTAAGGCCGGAGGACTGCTTCATCTTCGACTCCGACGACGAGATCACCATCGAGCATCTGAACAAGATCATCCTCTCGGCGAAGCGTCTGCCGTTCAGCCAGAAGACCGAGGTCAGGCAAGGCGCTTTCCTCAAGGACGACAAGATCGTCGTAAAGTACGACAACGACGAATGCGACATATTCCTGAAAGAGCTCGCCCTCGGCGGCAGGCACAACATCTACAACTCGATGGCGGCTGCTCTGGCGGCCAAGGCTTCGGGCATCGACAACAAGACCATCCGTGAGGCCCTGGCGACATTCCAGCCAATCGAACACAGGCTCGAACCCGTGCTGAGCATCAAGGACGTGCTTTACATCAACGACTCCAAGGCCACGAACGTGGACGCGGCTTGGTACGCCCTCGAATGCCAGAAGAGACCGGTTGTCTGGATAGTCGGCGGAACCGACAAGGGCAACGACTACGGGATCCTCAAACCGCTCGTCAAGGAGAAGGTCAAGGCCATCGTGTGCCTGGGTGTTGACAACCGCAAGATCCACGAGGCGTTCGAACAGATCGTCGGGAAGGACAGCATCGTGGACACCAAGTCGGCTGACGAGGCTGTAAAGGCCGCCAGCGGGTTCGCCAAGGCCGGAGACATCGTGCTGCTGAGCCCATGCTGCGCCAGCTTCGACCTGTTCACCTGCTACGAGGACCGCGGAGAGAAATTCAAGGAAGCTGTAAGAAGACTCTAAAAGTTGAATGAATATGGCCGGGGAGACAAAGCAAAAGAAAACCCTCTGGAACTTCGTGGATTCCTTCGAAGGCGACAAGGTGGTGTGGATGATCGTGATGCTGCTCATCCTCCTGTCCATCGTGGCCATATTCTCATCCACCTCACTGCTGGCCCTCCAGCAGAAAACGACCAGGATGGCGATAATCAGCGAGCAACTCGTGCTGACGCTCGGCGGTCTTGCGATCATCCTCATCTGTTGCAGCATCAAGAAGATAGGATTCTTCCGAATCGTCTCGCAGCTGGGCTACGCCGTCTCCATCGGACTGCTTTTGATCCTGGCCCTGCACATCACCGTCGGCCCGGTCAAGGCGCTGTACCTCAACCAAGCCTGGAGAATCGTGTCCGTCCTTGGATTGCAGGTCCACGTGTTCGAGGTCGTGAAAGTGGCCATGATCATGTACCTGGCATGGGCGGTGAACGCCTTCCGCAACGACAGCTTCATGATCGCCAACCATCTGGGAAAGAAGTACCCGCTGTGGAACAAGCCTTTGACCAAGAAAATCGTCTACATCTACGTTCCGATATTCAGTGTCTGCCTCCTTATCATGGTCGGCAGCCTGTCCAGCACGTTGTTCATCGGAGGGATCATGTTCATCACCATCCTGATCGGAGGAATCAGCGTCAAGGAACTCGTCAAGCCGATAGCCATCGGCATAGGTCTGCTCGCCGTCTGCATCTGCATCAACGCGAGCCGGGACGAAGGCCACAAATTGTTCCCGCATCTTGACTCGGCGATCAACAGGGTTGTCGGCGCAGGAATCGATGACAATCTCAGGATAATGAGGGAGAACCCGCAGAACAGCGTCGAGTTCCAGGAAGCGCTCGACAACGTGAAGCAGCCGATAAGCGCGAAGATCGCCATCCACGAGGGAGGGCTGTTCGGCAAGGGCCCCGGACGAAGCACCCAGAGATACGTCGTGCCGATCATGTTCGAGGACTACATGTTCAGTTTCGTGGTGGAGGAGTACGGCCTGCTTGGAGGAATATTCGTGATCATCCTCTACATCAGCCTTTTGGCCAGAGGCTCGATCATCGTAAGGAACTGTGACAACCACTTCGCGAAGACCGCGGTGGCCGGACTCGTCCTGCTCATCACCGGACAGGCGATGATGCACATAGCCGTCAACTGCGACATCGGGCCGCTGACAGGCCAGACGCTTCCGATGATCAGCCACGGCAACTCATCGTTCATAATGTTCAGCCTCGCCTTCGGCATCATCCTGTCCATAAGCAAGATGGCCAAGAGAAAGATCGATAGGGAGGCGGCCAAGGCCGAACCTTTGGTGGACAGGCAGGTCAGGGACGAGATCGGCAGCAGGATGGACGAGCTGGACGAGGCTGAAAGCAGACTCAACGCCCAGGAGGAGGATTTCGGCGGCGTTGACGCGAACATCCCGGTACACGAGAACGACATCCCGGACTACGGGATCGACGATCATAACAATGAATAGAGACATGGAGCATAAAGCATTAAGAGTCATAATCAGCGGAGGCGGGACAGGAGGACACATCTTCCCGGCTGTCTCGATCGCCAACAAGCTGAAGGAACTGAATCCTGAGACCGAGATCCTGTTTGTGGGAGCCGAGGGCAAGATGGAGATGGAGAAGGTGCCGGCGGCAGGCTACAGGATAGTCGGGCTGCCGATCGTCGGACTTCAGCGCCAGCTTAACCTTAAGAACATCCTGAATGACCTGAGCGTGCCGTTCAAGGTGGTCGCCAGCGTGTTCAAGGCCAGAAGGATCATCAAGGAATTCAAGCCTCAGATCGCGATAGGCGTCGGAGGCTATGCGAGCGCTCCCCTGCTCTGGGCGGCCACAGGGATGGGGATCCCGTCCCTCATCCAGGAACAGAACGGATTCGCCGGGCTGACGAACAAGAAACTCGGAGGAAGGGTTCAGAAAATCTGCGTCGCCTACGAAGGGATGGAGCGTTTCTTCCCCGCCGACAAGATCGTCATGACAGGAAATCCGATCAGAGGCATCATAGTCCCGGCGACCAGAGAGATGAAGGAGGCAGGGGTTAAGGAATATGGCCTCGATCCTTCCAGAAAGCACATTTTCGTGATCGGCGGAAGCCTTGGCAGCAGCAGGTTCAACCAATGCATGAGGAAATGGATCAGCGATGGATGTCCGGGGATCGACGGAGTGGACGTGCTTTGGCAGTGCGGCAAGTACTACAAGAAGGGCGTTGACGAGTTCATAGCGGAGCAGAAAGCCCGGAACCCGGAGGTACTAAGGCATGTTCATCACACAGATTTCGTCGGCAGGATGGAACTTGCCTATGCCGCCGCCGACGTTGTGGTCTCCCGTTCCGGCGCCAGCTCTGTGTCAGAACTTTGCGCCGCCCACAAGGCCGTGATCTTCGTGCCGTCACCTAATGTGGCCGAGGATCATCAGACACACAATGCTATGGCTCTTGTCAGGAAAGACGCGGCACTCATCGTCAAGGACGCTGACGCTATGGAGAAGATGATCCCTACAGCCCTGGATCTGCTGAAGGACGAGGCCAGGATAGCCGCGCTCGAAGAGAACGCGGGAAAAATGGCGCTGCCGGACGCGGCGGGTAAAATCGCGGAAGAGGTTTACAAATTGATCAAAGATTAGAAATGTCAAAATATTCAAAGATTTACTTCCTTGGAATCGGTGGCATCGGCATGAGCGCCATCGCCAGATACTATAAGTTCAAAGGCTACCCGGTCGCCGGCTATGACAGGACGCAGTCCGAGCTGACCCTTGAGCTTGAGAAAGAAGGGATCGACATCCACTACAAGGACGATCCGGACTACATCCCTAAGGATGTGGCCTCCACCCTTGTCGTCTACACTCCGGCGATCCCCGAGGATCTTCAGGAGTTCGTCTACGTCAAGGAACACGGCTACACCCTTGTCAAGAGGTCACGCATGCTTGGAGAACTGGCCGAGGGGCAGACATGCCTCGCCGTGGCCGGAACGCATGGAAAGACAACCACCAGCACTCTTGTGGCGCACATCCTGACGGAAAGCGGAAAAGGCTGCTCGGCTTTCTTGGGAGGCATCTCGAAGAACTACAACACGAACCTTCTCACGAGCCACACCCCGACAATCGTCGCGGAGGCCGACGAGTTCGACCGCTCGTTCCTCCAGCTCCACCCCGCCATCGCCGCAATCACGTCGATGGACGCGGATCATCTGGACATCTACGGTACCCTCCAGGAGTACCGTAAGGCATTCAAGGCCTTCGCTTCGCAGGTCAGCCGGACTCTGATCGTGAAACAGGGATTGGACATCACTCCGGAAGACACAAAGGCCAGGATACTTCACTACAGTTATGACGATCCGGCGGCGGACTACCATGCCGTCAACCCAAGACCCGACGAGGTCGGACACTACATTTTCGATCTGGTCTACCCAGGTGGAACCATAGGGGGCATCAGGGTAGGAATCCCGGGGTGGATCAACGTGGAGAACAGCGTCGCGGCGGCGGCGGTCTGCCTCAACCATGGAGTGGCTCCGGAGGCCATCAAGGAAGCCATCGGGACATATTCAGGGGTAAAGCGCAGGCTTGACGCGCACATCAACACTCCGCATCTGTCCTACATTGACGACTACGCCCATCATCCCAAGGAACTCGCGTCCGCGATCTCTTCCCTAAGGGGAATGTTTCCCGGAAGGAAAATCACGGCCATATTCCAGCCCCATCTTTTCACCAGGACAAGGGATTTCGCCGATGATTTCGCCCAGGCCCTGAGCAAGGTGGACAAACTGATCCTTCTTGACATCTATCCGGCAAGGGAAGAGCCAATCCCTGGAGTCACCTCCGGACTGATCTTCGACAAGGTGACTTGCCCTGACAAGGTACTCCTTAAGAAAGAGGAGCTTATGGCCTATCTTGAGAACGAGCCTGTGGATGTGCTGGTCACTTTCGGCGCCGGCAACATCGACAGATTCATCGCGCCGGTCACCGAACTGCTGAAAAAACGATTGTAGCATGAAAAAAGGCCTCAGAATAACCCTCGCCGCGGCGGCTGCCTGCCTGATCGTCCTCGTCTACCTTGTGATCCACGGGTTGAACGAGAGGAGGATCGGACAGCTTACTTGCGCCGGGGTCAGGGTGGAGTTCGCCGACAATCTGACATTCGTCACAGCCAAGGACGTGGAAGGCTACCTGAGCAAAGGGTACGGGAACTACCTGGGGCAGCGTCTGGACAGCGTGGATCTGGCGAAAGTCGAGAATGTCCTTGAAGGCAAGAGCGCGATTCTGAAGGCCGACGCCTACACGACACCCGACGGCTACCTCAATGTAAGGCTTCGCCAGAGGGAGCCTGTGATCAGGTTCCAGAAAGACAACAACGGCTTCTACGCCGATGAGAAAGGCTTTCTGTTCCCTCTCCAGCGTAACTACACCTCGATGGTGCCTATCATCGACGGAGCGGTGCCTCTTAATGTGGAAAGAGGCTACAAGGGAGAGCCGAAAACCGATGCGGAGAAGAAATGGCTGTCGGAAGTGATTGATCTTGTGAACTTCATGCAGAAGTCAAAGACATGGGCGGAGAACATCTGCCAGATCACGGTCACGGAAGGCGGTGACATGATCATGATTCCTCGCCAGGGGAAAGAGACCTTCATCTTCGGATCCCCCGTGGACTACGAACGGAAATTCGAGATGATGGGACACTACTACACATCGATCCTGCCAGAGAAGGGCGCGGGATACTACAAAACTGTGAATGTTAAGTACAACGGGCAGATTGTCTGCAGAAAATAGATAAGTGGATATGGAAGAGAGATACATAGCATCTGTTGACTTGGGAACATCCAAGCTGGCCGTCTGTGTGGCCAGGATCCAGGATCAGAATGTCGAGGTGATCTACTACAAGGAATCACCTTCGCTTGGCATACGCTACAGCTATGTCCTTATTCCCGGCAAGGTTAAGGAAGAGGTCAGGAAAGCCATCAGCGAGGCCCAGCAAGCCCTCAGAATCAAAATCCAGCAGGTGATCGTCGGTCTCCCGCGCTGGTATGTCCGCCAGGAGACGGCCTCTGCCAGCATGACCAGACCTGAGCCTGATGACCTGATCCAGGAGAGCGAGATCAAGGCTCTCAAATCGATGGCACTGGAGTCCTACCCATTGGAAGACTCCACCAAAGAGGTCATCTACGGTGCCGTCGCTCAGTCTTTCTCCACAGAGGACAGCATCAACGAGCCGGAGAATGACATCGTCGGGATGGCGGCGGAGACCCTTGAGGGAAATTTCAAGGTCTTCATCGGAAACCGGAGATATTCCTCGAACATCGACAGCGTGTTCAATGATCTGGGAATAGCCATCGCCAAGAAGTACTTCACACCGGGCATCACGGCAAAGGCCGTACTGAAGTCCGAGCAGATGGAGAACGGCGTGGCGCTGATCGACATAGGAGCGGGGGTAAGTTCCGTCACCATATTCAAAGACAAGATCATGCGTTTCTACGCCGCCATCCCTTTCGGAGGCAACAGCGTGACGAACGACATCAAGTCCGAGTGCAACTTCTCGTTCGAGCTTGCCGAAAACATCAAGAAGGCCTACGGCGCGTGCATGCCGAACAAATTGTCATCGCTTGGCGAGAAATCCATCCAGATTGTCGACGAGGACGGAAACACTACCGCCCAGGTCTCCGTGAAGTACATTTCCGAGATCATCACGGCCAGGATGAAGGAGATCATAGAGGCCTTGCTGTTCAGGATCCAGGAAAGCGGATTCGCATCCGAGGAGGATCTACGGGCCGGAGTCGTGGTGACCGGAGGCGGAGCCGAACTCGTGAACTGCGCCAACTACATCAAGGAGCTGTCCGGCTACACGGTGAAGGTGGGGCGACCAAGAAAACTCTTCTCCTGCGAAGGTTGCCCGGAGGCAAGCGAGACAAGCGCCGCGACCTCCATGGGCATGATACTGTCCGCCAGGAACGACCGGTTCCTCAACTGCGTGAACGAAGCGGTGGCAAGAAACATGACGGTGCCTCAGACCGGTTCGGCGGAGATTCCCGAAGAGAAGGAGGAAGCCACTCCTGTACAGGAGGTTGTGGAAGATATTCCTGAGACCGGGACGGTGATCGTAGGCGTGGAGGAAGTCGTCCGCCAGAAAGAGACCCGGCAGGAGGAACCAGAGGATGACTACGATCCATATTCACAAACCAATCACCCTACGATAGAGGAGACCGTGGCTTCAGGAAGGGAGGAGGAAGACGAGAGAGGCGTGTTCGACCCTCCTACTCCGGAGGAGATAAAGGAGTACAAGAACAGGAAACGGGAAAAGAAGGAAAAGGAGAAAAAGCACAGGAGCCTGTTCAACTTCACCTGGACAAAGCACATCAAGGAGACAGTCGCGGAACTGTACGACGATATGAACAACGAAGAGGTTTAATCTGCAAGAGGTTATGGGAGACATTATCGACACTTTCGACATAGATCTGGCTGAGAGCAGCCCTATGATGACACCGATCCAGTCAATGATAAAGGTCATCGGCGTGGGCGGAGGCGGTTGCAATGCCGTGAACTACATGTTCAGGGAAAAGGTGGAAGGTTGCAGTTTCATTGTCTGCAACACTGACCGTCAGGCACTTGATGGAAGCCCCGTCCCTGTGAAGATACACATCGGGGACAACGCCCTCGGAGCGGGAACAGATCCCGCCAAGGGGCGCAAGGCCGCGCTGGAGGCCCACGACAGGATTGACAAGGTGGTACTCGGCGAGGAGACCCAGATGCTCTTCATCACCGCCGGCATGGGCGGCGGCACAGGCACGGGAGCGGCGCCGATCATCGCCAAGATGGCCAAGGACAAAGGCATACTCACAGTAGGCGTGGTCACGCTTCCTTTTGAGAACGAGGGCGACAACGCTATGTCCAGAGCCATCGACGGCATCCACGAGCTTGTGAAGAACGTGGACAGCCTCCTGATCATCAACAACGAGAAACTCTACGACTTTTTCGGAAGCCATCTTGTCCATGAGGCCTTCCCGAAAGCCGACGAGGTGCTGGCGACCGCCGTCAAAGGCATCACGGAGATCATCAGCCGTCCGGGCTACATCAATGTGGACTTCGAGGACATCAAGACCATGATGCGCAACAGCGGAATGGCCCTGATGGGCTGCGGCACCGGCACCGGAAAGAACAGGATCGACGACGCGGTGAAGGGGGCGCTGCAGTCCCCTCTCCTGAACGATTTCGACCTCAAGACCGCCAAAAGCCTGCTGATCAACATCACTTGCGGCAAGAACGAGAACGGTCTGACAATGGACGACCTTTCCGAGATCAACAAGAAGATTTCTGAATATACAGGGAACGTCAAGAAGTTCAAGACCGGGCTAGTCTGGATGACAGAACCGGAGATCGGCGACAAGGTACAGATAACCGCCATCGCCACTGGATTCAAAGTCAACGACTTGAGGAAGATCGCGAAAGCTGACCTGGGCAACATGATCATCATCGGCAAAGACTTCAGGTTCGAGAGGCAGAGTCTGCCGGAGCAGGACGAGGAGATCAACCTCACCGGCAAGGTGAAGATCATCGGCTACAACACCTCCGACAACGTGAAGCGATTCCGCTTCGATACGGACAAGAAACCAGCCCTGGCTGTGGAGCACGGCCAAAATCTGGCGGAACTAGAAAGAGTCCCGGCCATCAAGCGCACAAACCGCCAGGAAAAAGAAATGTAGAGCGATCGCCTAATAGTTAAGCCCGAAGTGCCAGAGCGGAATGACGTTGCCGTGGGCATATTCAATGTCGTCTTTCACGACTATGCCTCCGTTTATCCCATCTATCTGTTTTTGACCTTTTTTGCGGCCACCTATCTCAAAGGTGTTCTTGCCAATCACAAAATCCGATTCCTTGGATGAGATGACATCGTTACGGACCTTCATCTGATTATAGAAAAAGGTCTCCCGGACATTACCTATGTCAACAGAACTTCCCGACAACGCATACATCAGGTTCGGGTTGTCAATGTAAACTTTCTCTACCTTTCCCAATCCACGGAGCCCTCCAGTGTCATCCCGAAGTTGGCCGATAAGGCCTGTCTTTTCCATATACGTCAGATATTCAGGAACATTGTTCTTGCTAACCCCTATCTCCACCGCCAGTTTCTCCATACTCGGCTTGTATGGTGCCAGCGAAGCTATGATGGCAAGCATCTTCTTCAACTTGCGGGCGGTGGAGGCCTTCAAGTTGGCATGTTGGGCGATATCCGACTCAATCGTCCGCGACACAACCTGCTGCAGACGCATCTCAAATCCAATCTCACCCGAAAAAGGATAATACCCTTTCCTCAAATATTCACGGAAATATGGCAACGGATGCTCAATGCCAGGGATCTCTCCCTTCCCTGCAAGAATATCCTCCAATGAATATGTCGGTGCATCAACTTTGTGGAAGAGTTTCAGATACTCTCTGAACGAGAGTCCGCTCATCGGATAGACAAGCGCGCGACGGCTCAAATCCGCGGCACCGTCCTCGATATCCAAAATAGAAGATCCAGTGAACACCACGTGCAAATCTGAATGAACATCATAAATCTGCTTCAGTTCCCTTGACCAGTCACTATACTTATGCACCTCATCAATGAACAGATGCGTTCCCCCATCCTTTACAAACTCGTCCGCCAGATCGGACAGTCTATGGTCAGCGAAATACGTATGGTCAGCCGAAACATAAAGGAACCGTCCCTTATCTTGATTTCCAAGAATATACTGCCTTATCATCGTGGACTTTCCGATTCCTCTCGCCCCGGTGATCCCGACAAGTTGCGCCTCCCAGGGAATATCCTGATAAAGATACCGATGAAACCCCGTGGGAGTTTTCCGCAGCATCTCCATCATATATTCATAAAGTTGTGTGTCAATCATAATAACATGAATTTGTATAACTTCCGCGCAAATATAGCAATTTTCCCTCATTAAGGGAAGAAAACACAGGAAACCATCACTCATTGAGGGAAAAATCACCGCGTTGATTGACCTTCCCTTGACCTTCCCGGTAATCATCGCAGTCCAGATCCGCCAAGAATGAGGAAACCCTCTTCTCACCATAATCGCCAATGGCTTCTGCACGACTACTATATTTGGGCGTAAACAGTGATGCCCAGAATCCTTTCTTCTCCTTTACAGCGCTGCCTGAGAACTGAGTCTCACGGTTTTTCTTTCGGAATTGTTCACGTTTGATGCTCTCTATGATAGACTTGACTATCAGATAGAGAACGAGAGCACCTAAAGCGGCAAGTCCGATGTATATGAGGATTTCCTTCAAAGTAACTCCTCGTGTTTAATAATTCAAAGCTATGCTGGCGTGAGCCCTTTGTGAGCCAATTGCTATCTCAGCAAACTCTTAAGGTCAAAGAACATCAGGACTGTCTCGTCTTCCTGCTCGGGCTGGACGAGGAACTTGAAGTCGCACTTCTGATAGAATCCCACTGCGGAAAGATAGGCATCGACGGTAATGAAGCGGCAGCCGGTAGAAGGATTCGATATACAGCGGGTTTGGATGTAGTTGATGATTTTTGTCCCGATGTCCTGGCCCTTCATATCATCACTGACAGCGAGACGGTCAATCTTCAGTGCCGGATAGGAAGACCTGCGCTTGGCATTGGGAATCTTGCGGGATAGGTTGTTCCAGATTTTAGGATCAGCAAAATCCCTGTCCACCTTGTCGTTGAGCAGGCTGAAATAAGCGGCTATCTTTCCGGTATCCGTGTCTTCCAAGACATAGGTGACAGCCAGGAGTTCTTTGGCAAAAAAGGTTGCGTTGGGCGTTCCAGTAGAGGTCTCAATCAAAAAACCGTTCAAATCTGCATCAGAGCAGTCGAACGGCTTTGTGGTATCAACTCCTGGACGGAATTTTCTCAGTCTAAGGTTCATAGTACATCTGCAGCACACCAGCTACGAACTTCTTCGTAGTTGCGGAAGATCTCTTCCCGTTTCTCTTCAGAAAGGGGAACGACATTCTGAGCCGCCATTTCGAAGCGGTAGGCATCCTCGTCATAAAGGACGGGGGTTTCTTTGATAGGCTTTGCCATAATTCGGTTCTCCTTTTTAACTATTTCTGCATAAGGGATGCAGACCCGTTTGTAAATGTAGCAATTTATTTCCAACGAATTGCAAAAAATGTGCAAGACTATGAATGAATCCCATTTTGTCAGTCTTCCTCAAAGACTTCCTTATAGTGCCTGATGAAGTAGTCGATGGCCTTTATGCAGGAGCGGAAGTCGCAATTTGTTTTTGCTGGCTCCTATTGAGCCTGAAATAAGCTTAGATCTCGCTGCCGGTGAACTGTCCGATGAAGTAGATGTCACCGATGCTGGACTCGCTGATGAAATAGACGAACAGGCAGTCGGCGTGGAACTCTACCTGGCGAGGCTCCGGGGCGAGGGCGGACATCGTCAGGAAGGCCGCCTTCTCTTGTCGTGACGCAGTCAATATAGGCAGCCGAAAGCCCAAAGTGGAATTTTCTTGCCGTTTGCCATATCTATGTTGTCAACGGCAAGAGCTGCGTTATTGATGTCAGCATCATTTATCTGGGAGTAATCCTTTCCTGCACCTCCAACCTCTATCACATTTTTGTGGTCGATCCTGAAATCTCCTGTTTTAAGTCCTCCGTACTCAATCTTGTGTCCGGCGGAGGCCAATTGATTACAGAAGAATGTCTCTCGCGCAGTTCCTGTCTCAGGTTCGCCATCAGAGAATGTGTAGAGGAGATTTGTGTTGTCCATCAGCAGTTTGTCGGGCTTCTGAAGATCGGAAATCTTGTCCATTTCTGTGTATAGACATCTGATCACTTTCGCTTCATCAAGGTATTTGAAATACTTTAAGAGTGTGACTCTGTCGATGCTCAGACTTCTTGATAATTTTGACACATCCACGAGGTATGGCAGCATTCCGGAGATCACTTGAAGAAGAGCGCTTATCTTTCTCGTGTTGGAGACACTTATTCCTCTGTATCTTGTCAATTCGCTGTCAATGATGTAATTGACTACATTTTCCACAAGATTCTTGTAGGTCTTGCTATTTTCAAACGAGAAAGGATAATAACCGCTTTTAAGATAATCCGGGAAAAATTCCAACGGGCGGCATACCTTTCTTACCGCCAGGCAGAATCCATTGGGGTCGGATAGAAGTTGATGTAGGTGTACAGGCTTTATCTCACGCTTGGTGCGAAACCAAAGATATTCCCTGAAAGATAATCCCGGCATATCATAAACATCAGCCCTTCTTGACAGATCCGCCTGTCCGTCATTTAATTGAATCAGTGATGATCCGCTGAGGATAACCTTCAATCCTTTATAGAGATCATAGATTTCCTTGATTTCTCTGCTCCAGTTCTCGTACTTGTGAATCTCGTCAATAAGAAGAACCTTGCCGCCCATCTTCACAAATTCGGATGCTGTGTCAAGCAGCGTGTGGTTGGAAAAATACGCCGTGTCGGCGGAGCAATATAGAATATGGCGATCTGTAGGTATGTAATTCTTCAGCACATACTGCTGCATCAGAGTGGATTTCCCGACTCCTTTCGGCCCACGAATCATCACAAGCCTTGAATCCCAATCTATCACATTCATCAGTCCACGAGTGAATTCCGTAGGTACATCAGATAGGTATTCAAGGTGACGGTCGAATAAAATATCCATAATGCAATGCTTTTTGCAAATATAGAAATGTTTATCGCGATAAACAAATTTGTATCAGATTTGTTTATCGCAATAAATAAATTCTATAAGATGTTTCTGTTTATATGGGAGGCTTACAGGCTGTACCTAAGGGTTGAGCCATTGGTAGCATAACCACCGGCTTCTGGTTTGCCATCAGGAGCAACGTCAGCCCTACGCCAGACGTGAGGTGGCGTAGGAGATGCGGGCGAGGGACTCGCGCTTTCCGATGCGGACGATGATGTCGGCGATGCCCAGTCCGCTGGAGGCTCCGGCGAGAGCCAGACGGGTGGCGTTCATCACCTTGCCCATCGGCCATTCATTGCCACGGATGTAATCCTCAAGAGCCTTCTCGAAGGCGGGAACTGTCCATTCTCCGGCATATTCATCAATGAAGGATGCGACCTTGGCGACATATTCCGCGTTCTCAGGCTTCCAGAATTTGTCAACGTCCTTGGCAAGGAACGGCGCGGTGGCGGCATCGTCATAGACTTTCGCGCGAGGGTC
>OLGV01000359.1_pt1 | contig 19886 bp, 18 predicted proteins | sample 1605761 | NCBI WGS metagenome assembly OLGV01 (sample SAMN03283245) | human gut metagenome | biome: human-associated habitat; material: feces | host: Homo sapiens | place: Peru | collected 2012
TTATAGAAAATTCTTTTCTCATTTCATTTCTCCTAAAAAAAACAGTATAGACATCTAAATAAGCAGTCACTTAAATGTAGCAAACTTTGATTTTTTAAAATAAACCTTTTTTACAATATTTTAATCTTTTCAATTTTTCATTATAATGCGATTTTTATTATTGAGCAAAGTTTTTCCAGGACAGCCCCCTGAAAATCTTCAATTTGCCACAGAAAAGGCACAAGCCACTTTCTGGATCATTCCTCCAGCCGCTCAGAATAATTCAAACAGTACATCCGAACCTTTCGGACAGTACATCAAAACCTTTACGAGAGCGAACCCGAACTTTTCCGCAAAGAGTTCTGAACGGTTCGGCAGGATTGTTTACTATATTCAAAAAGAATTTTCTATAAAGGGAATGCGCGGCAGGGCGTTGCGGGATGTGCCCGCTGGAAAGGGAAGGCGAAAAATAAAACCAGGCTGGTTTAGATTTTCTAAAGCAGCCTGGTTTTTGTTTTGAGCCGAGGGAAAGGCTTTTCCCCCTGCCTGATTATGCGTTCTCTGAGTCAAAAGTCGGGAAGCGCTTGAAGTAGTCTTTTGTTGTGCGCGCCGCAACTCCGCTCAGGAGTATAAGAGCAATACAGTTTGGCCATGCCATAAGAGCGTTTGTAATATCCGCGATTGTCCATACCTGGCTGATTGTCATATAAGGTCCGATAGCGACCGCAATGATGTAGATTACGCGGTAGATCATAACAAGTTTCATTCTGCCGTTTGAAAGATATTCAAGACAGCGTTCTGAATAATAGTCCCATCCAAGGATTGTTGTGAACGCGAAGAAAACAAGACAAATCATAAGAAGGAACTGGACAGAGCGTCCGTCGCCGCCAAGTACGCTGTTGAACGCCGCAGAAGTGAGCTCTATGCCCTTAAGGGTTTCGCCGGCAGCATTTTCAGGAAGGACAAATACTCCGTTGTTTGCAAATGCTATTACAATAGAAAGACCTGTCATTGTGCAGACGATAATGGTATCAATAAAAGTTCCTGTCATAGAAACAAGTCCCTGGGCAACCGGCTCTTCTACTTTTGCAGAAGAAGCGGCGATTGCCGCAGAACCAAGTCCGGCTTCGTTAGAGAAAATTCCGCGGGCAATACCTTTCTGCATTGCGACAATCACAGAGCCTACGATACCGCCGGTAACAGCCCTTGGTGCAAACGCCGCCTTAAAGATAAGCGCAAATGCGGCAGGAATCTTTGTAGCATTCATAACAAGAACGCTGATTCCAAGGAAAACGTAAAGAATCGCCATAAACGGCACGACAACCTGCGCAACCTTAGAAATTCTCTGAAGACCGCCGATAATTACAAGCGCGACAAAAATTGTAACCAGAGCGCCGGCAATTACAGTCGCCCATGAATAGTCGTTTCCGAAGAGATTGAACGCGACATGAGCCGTTTCCGGGTCAAAGGCATTTTTTACCGCAGAGGCAATACCATTAATCTGAGTGAACGTTCCGATTCCGAAAAGTCCTACGCAAACTCCAAAAATCGCAAAAAGCACGGCAAGCCATTTCCACGAAAAACCTGTCCGCTCTTTCAATCCTTTTTCAATTGTATAAAAAGGTCCGCCAAGAACGTGACCGTCAGCCATGTGCTCACGATATTTAACGGAAAGCATACATTCAGTGTATTTTGTAGCAATTCCCACAAGAGCCGCAGCCCACATCCAGAAAAGCGCGCCTGGTCCGCCGGCCGCAATGGCTGTAGCGACACCTACGATATTTCCTGTTCCGATTGTCGCAGAAAGAGCCGTGCAGAGGGCTCCAAAACTAGAAACCTCGCCTTTTCCGTCGTCAGACTTCCGGAAAATTGATTTTAATGCGCGTCCCAGCTTGTGAAACTGCATACCATGAAGACGGATTGTCAAAAGCAATCCAGTTACAAGAATCAGGATGATTGTCGGAAGACCCCAGACAATTGCATCAATCTTGTTGATAATTGTGTCGAACAACATTTCGCTTGTCCTTTAAAAAAAATAAGAGCGAAAACACGGAAACCGCATTTCGCTCTCCAAAGAGTATGACAAGATTTCTTTAGCCCTGTCCCTTATGCCTGAGATATCGGTTTTTATAACCTTAACCCTTCGGCGTCCCGCATAAAAACGAGAACTCTCCAGAGAATCGCCGTTACAGTAACGCTGCCGGCGACACAATAGAATATCACTAAGAAAATGTCCGCGTCAACTGATTTTTTTGCTGATTTTTAAAACATAGCCTTGCAAGACAAACAAAAAAAAGATATTTTCCGCAACCATTCCTGAAAAAAATGTGTCTAAATATTTTTAAAAATTATTTTTTTCTATGGAATTTATGATAGAATTTAAGTATACTGACAAAAATACAAAAAGTGTCAATCTGGCAGAAAGAAACAAGAAGGAAAAATATGTACCCGACAATTCCACAGATGCTATATGAAAAGGCAAAAAATTCACCAAACGCAGCACTTCAATATTCAAAAAACAGCAAAGGTGTTTTCCAGCCTGTAACTTATGCAGAATTTGCAGAATCAGCGCTGAATTTCGGGGCAGGACTTGTTTCGCTGGGCGCAAATCCCGGCGAGCACATAGGATTAATCGCCGACAACCGAAAAGAATGGCTCGTTTCATCCGTCGGAATAATGTCCGCGGGCTGCTGCGACATCCCTAGAGGAAGCGAAGCGACCGTAAAGGACTTGTCGTACATTTTAAGTTTTGCAGGATGCAGAATAATCGTCGTAGAAAACAGCTCAAGCTACGGAAAAATTGTGGAATGCCGCTCAGAGCTGAAAGATTTGGAGCACATAGTTGTAATCGACAAAAAAAACGTTGACACCGAGGCGGCAGGCGTAAAAGTTCTTTCCTACGACGAAGTTATAAGCCTTGGAAAAGAATACAGAAACTTAAACCCCGGAAAAATTGAAGAAACCGTAAAAAACGGAAAAGAAGACGACACCGCGACAATCATCTTTACATCAGGAACAACAGGAACTCCAAAAGGAGTTGAGCTGCTACACAAAAATTTCATGTGCCAGATTGAAGGAATTTCCGAAACCCTGAACTTAAAGCCGGGGGACAAAACTCTTTGCGTGCTTCCTGTATGGCACGTTTACGAGCGTGAAATGGAATATTATTACATGGCAAAAGAAATCGCCATGTGCTATACAAAACCTGTTCCGAGCATGATTCTTTCTGACTTCAAGAAAATCAACATCTCTTTCCTTGCCTGTGTTCCAAGAATCTGGGACGCGCTTTACAAGCAGATTGAAAAAAACGCGACAGAAAAATCGTCATGCAAAAAAGTGCTGTTCAAGATATGCATCGGAGCTGTAACAACGCGGCGCTGGATGATAGATATAATAATGGGAAGAAACCTTCAGTTCAAAAAGCCGCTCTGGCTTCTTACAGTTCTGAACAAATGGCTTTACATTCCATGTTTCTTCCTTTTGCCGCTAAGAGCATTCGGAAACTTTATGTTCTTTGCAAAAGCGCGGGCGGTTTTTGGAAGCAGCTTTAAGCTCGGAATGAGCGGCGGCGGCGCGCTGGCGCCAAAACTCGACAGATTCTTTAACTCAACCGGCATAAGGCTCGTGGAAGGATTCGGGCTTACAGAAACCGCTCCGATAATCTGCATAAGAAACCCGAAAAAACCTGTCATGGGAACAATCGGAAAGGCGATGCCGTACAACGAGATAAAAGTTGTAGACAGATTCGGTGTTGAATGCGCTCCGGGCCAGATGGGAGTTCTTTATGTTCGCGGCGACAACGTGATGAAAGGCTATTACAAGCAGCCTGAGCTTACGGATTCTGTCATAAAGGAAGGCTGGTTTAACACCGGCGACCTTGTAGTTCTTTCCAGAAAGGGCGATTTAATGGTGAAAGGGCGCGCAAAAGACACGATAGTCCTGCGTTCCGGCGAAAACGTAGAGCCGCTTCCAATAGAAAACAAACTCGTGGAATCTCCGTATATTGCGCAGGCTGTAATCGTCGGGCAGGATAAAAACCATCTTGGCGCTCTTCTTATTCCAAAAAAAGAAAACATACTGGAATACGCAAAATCCAACAACCTTAATACCGAAAGCATGAGCACGCTCTTAAAAAGCGGCGAAATAAAAAACCTGATAAATTCAGAACTGGAACGCCTTATAACGCCAAAAAACGGATTCAAGCCTTTTGAAAAAGTCAGCTCGTTCTGTTTTTTGGAGCGACAGTTCGAACCAGGAACAGAACTTACCGCAAAAGGAACAGTAATCAGAAGCAAGGTAAATGAACTTTATAAATGGCAAATCGCCTCTATGTTCAGCGACTCTGTAATAGCGCAAAGCCTTTCAGGATTAAGCAGCCTTACCGGAAACATCGCAGACAACCTAAAAGACTTAAGCTCTGTAAAGAATGTAATCCTTGAAAAAATTCCAGGAATAAAAAAAGAAAGCGAAAAATAAATGCCGCCCCCGTCGCAAGCGGGGGTCATTTTTTTTTCTGCAAATTCAATTCATCCTGTTAAATAAAAAAGGCTGCCCCGGAAATCTCCGTAAGGCAGCCTTCTTACTATATCAACTTAATTAAGCCTTAAGCTTTCTTTGATGTAGATTTTTTTGCAGAAGATTTTGATTCTTCCAAAGGTCTTGCAACTTTTTTCAAGTGCCAGATATCTTTTACATAATCTTCAATAGTTCGGTCTGAAGAAAATTTACCGGCATTCGCGATATTCTTCAAGCAAGCCTTTGCCCATGCCTTTTTGTCCGCATAAAGCTTTTCAGCATCGTTCTGGGCACGGCAATAATCATCAAAATCAGCAAGGACATAATAAACGTCCGCGCGGTTTCCTTCAATTCCGTAAACCAGAGAATCATAAAGCTCCCTGAACAACTGATGAGTAGGATCGTATGTTCCATCAACAAGCTGGTTAAGAACCTTTGCCAATCCAGGATTTCTTTCAATATAATCCTGAGGATTGTAACTGTGCGCTTCCTCAATCTTCTTGATTTCATCGGTAAGAAGACCAAAGATAAACGCATTTTCTTTTCCGGCTTCCTCAACAATCTCGATATTCGCGCCGTCCATTGTTCCCATTGTCAGGGCTCCGTTGCACATAAACTTCATGTTTGAAGTACCAGAAGCTTCAAGGCCGGCTGTAGAAATCTGCTCTGAAAGGTCTGCCGCAGGGAAAATCTTTTCCGCAACAGAAACGCGGTAGTTTTCAACAAAAACAACGTGAAGCCTGTCGTTTACACGGCGGTCATTGTTGATTCTTTCCGCAACAGTATTGATAAGCTTTATGATTGCCTTTGCACGGCGATAACCAGAAGCTGACTTCGCGCCAAAAATATAAGTCTTTTTCGCTGGCTTATAGTTAGGATCGTCAAGCATCTTGTTGTAAACGAACATAACGTGAAGAATATTCATCAGCTGACGCTTGTACTCGTGCAAGCGTTTTACCTGTACGTCGAAAATCGACTCCGGATCAATAAGCTCATTCTGAGTATTTTTAAGATATTCAGCAAGGCGACGCTTGTTTTCTTCCTTAATAGACATAAGCTCCTTAAGGGATTTTTCATCGTCAAGATATTTTTCAAGCCCCTTGAGCTTTGTAAGGTCTTTTTCCCAGCCATGACCGATTCTTTCAGTAATAAACGCAGAAAGCTCCGGATTTGCGCTGCACAGCCAGCGGCGCTGAGTAATACCGTTTGTCTTGTTATTAAACTTTTCAGGATACAGCTCATACCAGTCGTGGAGCTCTTTTTCCTTAAGAAGTCTTGTGTGAAGCTCAGCAACACCGTTTACACTGAAGCTGGCATGAATTGCAAGCCATGCCATATAAACTTTTCCGTTGTTGATGATAGCCATTCTTCCCTGACGAGCATAGTCGTTAGAATATTTTGAAGAAAGCTCTATCATAAACCTGCGGTTGATTTCTTCTACAATCTGATAAATTCTAGGAAGAAGTCCGCGGAAAATTTCAATCGGCCACTTTTCAAGCGCTTCCGCAAGAATTGTGTGGTTTGTATACGCAAATGTATGTGTAACAACATCCCAAGCGTCATCCCAGCCGACATTGTATTCATCCATAAGAATGCGCATAAGTTCAGGAATTGCTACAACCGGATGGGTATCGTTCAACTGGATTACATGAAGCTCCGCAAATTTGCTGAAGTCTGTTCCATGATCAGAAACATAGTGGCGAACCAAATCCTGCAAAGAAGCAGAACTGAAGAAATACTGCTGCTTCAAGCGGAGAGTTTTTCCAGAAGGACCTGAATCATTCGGATACAAAACCGCAGAAACATTTTCCGCGCTGTTCTGACGTTCAACCGCGCGGTTATATTCCATATTATTGAAAAGCTGCAAATCAAATCCATTTGGAGAAGATGCCTGCCACAAGCGGAGAGTATTTACAGTACCAGTTCCATATCCAACGATAGGCATATCATAAGGAGTCGCTGTAATCTCCTCTGCGTTCTCAACATAATAGCGGTCGCGGCCATCAGGAGTTTTTCCATAAGCGATGTTTCCGCCGAATTTTACCGTAACAGCCAGATCAGAACGCTTGATTTCCCAAGGATCGCGGTGGGCAAGCCAGTTGTCAGGATATTCAACCTGATAGCCGTTCTCAATCCGCTGTTCAAACATTCCATAGCGGTAGCGGATTCCATATCCGTGCCCCGGATAATCCAAAGTTGCAAGAGAATCAAGGAAACACGCCGCAAGACGGCCAAGACCACCATTACCAAGACCTGCGTCCGGCTCCTGGTCTTCAACCATGTTGTAGTCAATGTTCATTCCCTTAAGAACTTTTTTTACATCATCTAAAATTCCTGCATTGATAAGGTTGTTGCTCAAAGCCCGACCCATCAAGAATTCTGCAGATAAGTAATACAACTGCTTTGTAGGTTTCTTTTCATATTCCTGGCGAGTTGCCATCCAGTTATCCATGATAACTTCAAGCGCAGATGCTGAAACTGCATCAAAAAGATCATGTTTATTTGCCTGCGAAATATCTTTACCGTATTGTCTCTTAAGTCGACCTTCAAGATTTTCCTTAAATTTTGCGGCATCAAATTTCATTTAAAATAACCTCCACGGTATTTTTAACTGTGTTAAAGAGTACACAGAATCACAAGATTTTTCAATTGGAATTCTTAAAATATCAGATTATTTAGTCAAAATGCAGGGCTTTACATGAATCCGCGGATTGAATAAAGGGGAAGAAAAATCAAGAAGCGAGCGGCGACCGGGCCATTCCGATAGACAAGCTTAGCCTGATACCCTGCAAGTACGAAAGCTTTGCCATCCACCGGACTGACGCGGTTTTCTGAAAGTTCATTCCGCTGAATTTATAATGCTGAATTTATAAAACCCGATATTCTGGCTATTTTGCAATCAATATCACAAAACTTCCCGAAGGCAAAACATAGCGCTGCTGCTCATGAAGAACAGTCTCCTTTCCGCAGTCAACAAAACCTTCGTCTCCCGCTACAGAAGTATCCGCCACATAATACCATTTTTTTCCTTTAGGAAGGGTCGGCAGAGTTATCGTAACATCGTAAATATCAGTGTTTCCGGCAACATAAAAATCATTATCAGGCTCTCCGCGTTCACCGGCGACAGATGCGCCGACAAGCTTAAAGCTAAGGAAACGCTTCATATTCGACCAGTCAGGATTTTTTCCGCTGGCATCATACCATTCAATTTCCATCTTTGAACCGGAAAAGAATTTTTTGCGCCTGAAAACAGGATGCATCTTTCTTAACTGTATTGCCTTTCTTGTGAAATTAAAAAGCTCCTGGTTTTTCTTTTCAAGGTTCCAGTTGACCCACGAAATTTCGTTGTCCTGGCAGTACGCATTGTTGTTTCCCATCTGGGTCCTGCGGAACTCATCGCCGGCGGCGAACATCGGAACTCCCTGCGAAACCATAAGGCAAACCATAAAATTCTTAAGTTTTTTAAGGCGCAGCGCCTCAATCTTCGGATTTACGGTGACACCTTCATAGCCGTGGTTATAGCAGTTGTTGTCATCAGAACCATCCCGGTTGTTCTCGCCGTTTTCATCATTGTGCTTTCCGTTGTAGCTTACAATATCGTTCATCGGAAAACCGTCATGGCAGCTTACAAAATTAACGGAACTGTCTGGATTTTTTCCCGAATGGCCGTACAAATCCGAGCTTCCGGCAAGCCTTGTGGCCGCGGCGGTAGCAACGCCCTCGTCTCCGCGGATAAACCTTCTTATATCATTTCTGTAACGGTCGTTCCATTCGCTCCATCTTCCGCCCGGAAAACCGCCGACAAGGTAACCGCCGCCGCAATCCCACGGCTCTGCAATTATTTTTGAGCGGCAAAGAACCGCATCCTCGGAAATGGCGTTTGTAAGAAACGGAAAATTCTGCATATAGGACTTCTGGTCGCGGCAAAGGGCAGCGGCAAGGTCAAAACGGAATCCGTCCACGTGCATCTCGCTTACCCAATAACGAAGGCTGTCCAGAATAAATTTAGTTGAGACAGGATGAGCCGCATTCACCGTATTTCCGCACCCCGAAAAATTGTGATAGTACTGCTTTTCATTTTCAGGAAGCATATAATAAGTTGAATTTTCAAGTCCACGGAAACTGAATGTATAGCCATGCTCGTTGCCTTCCGCCGTATGGTTGTAGACCACATCAAGTATTATTTCTATTCCGGCTTTATGAAGCTCGCGCACAAGAGTTTTAAACTCTCGCACAGAAGCCCCCGGCGCACGGTCAAAAGCATAGGTTGTTTTAGGCGCAAAAAAACCGATTGTACTGTAGCCCCAGTAATTTGAAAGCTGCTCTCCTGTCTTTGGATTTATATTTCCATTTTCATGCTCATCAAATTCAAAAACCGGCAGCAGTTCAACGGTGGTAATCCCAAGATTTTTCAGATAAGGAATTTTTTCTATAAAGCCCTTGTATGTTCCCGGCGCGCTGACTTCCGAAGTCAAAGAAGCCGTGTATCCTTTAAGATGCGTCTCGTAAATAACGGACTCGCTCATAGGATAATTCAAAGGCTTGTCTCCCTGCCAGTCAAAATCAGAATCATCAACCACAACACACTTTGGAAAATTCGACAAGTCAGAAAGCTTTCCGTTTTCTATTCCGGCAAGACCAAGATCGCGCTGGCGGTTATATGACTGAAAAACCGACCCCTGGGAAAACGCCTTTGCGTAAGGGTCAAAAAGATATTTATTAAAGTTAAACCTGTGTCCCTTCGGCGGATTATACGGACCGTCAACCCTATAAAGATAAAGAGTTCCGGCTGAAAGTCCTTCGACAAAAATATGCCAAATGCTTCCGGTTTTGTTTTTCACAGAATCAAAATCTATTGAAAAAGACGGTTGCTTAGCATCAGCTGAATCGAACAAATCCAGAACAACTCTCTCTGCGTTTTTGCTGTATAATGCAAAATTAACACCGTTTCCTGATGGAGTTGCACCAAGTATTTCAGGACGGCCTTCAGAAATCTGACCTACGTTCATATTTGCTTAGTCTAACACAAATACAGCGCGATTTCCACAAAAAATAACACAAAAAATGCGGCAAAATTTATTCAGGAATGAGTCTTGTTATGGTATTGTCGTGCTGCCGCCAGTTTTTATCAACCTTAACCTGAAGATCCAAATCGACCTTGAATGGAAAAACCTCGTGTATCTTTGAAATGGAAGCCATACGGATCTGCTTTATCATAGCCGCGCCCTTGCCAATAACCATTCCTTTCTGGCTTTCGCGTTCAACGCAGATAAAAGCCCTTACCCAAATTTTTCCGTTATTTCCACGCTGCTCCAAATCTGCGACACTGACATAAAGGCAATGCGGCAGCTCCTGCTGAAGGCGGTTTATAGCCTCGCCGCGGACAATTTCGCTTATTCTGAACGCAATATCCTGATCTGTATAGACATCCTCTGTGTAAAGCGCCGGCGCTACCGGAGAAACAGAGTAAAGCGCGCGAAGAACCTCGTTTATTCCGGAATCGTTTTTTGCCGACATCTCAAGAATCCGCTCCTCAGGAAGCTCAGGCAGATAAAGACGCACAAATTCCCTGGATTTTTTAACTTTTGAATCGCCTGCATCTATTTTATTTAGCGCGACCACAAGATTTTCAATGTATTTAGAAGCAAGAAATGCGTTCATTTTCTCTTCATCGCCAGGCTCGCGGGTTGTATCAATAACATAAAGAATACAGTCCGCGCCCTCCAGAGTTTCCTCCGTAACAGATTTTAGACGCAGATTCAGTTTTTTCTCCGAATCATGATAGCCGGGCGTGTCTACAAAAACCAGCTGACCAAGCGAAGTGTTCACAATTCCGCGTATTGCGTTTCTTGTTGTCTGAGGAACAGGAGAAACAATTGAAACCGGCTCCTGGCAGGCTGTGTTTATAAAAGTAGATTTTCCAGCCGAAGGGCGGCCAAGAATCGCGACAAGCGCAGTTTTTTCCCCTATTCCTGAATTTTCAGGTCCGTCATAATTTGCAATCTGATTTTTGTCTTCCATAATGACGTTATTTTAACAGAAAATTTTGGATGAATAAAGGGAGCGGACAAACAAAGACAGGCGCAATCTACGGCACAAAGAATTTTCCGCAAGAATAAAAAAATCAGGCGGATTTTTAGAAGACAAAAAAAAGCCTGCGCCTTGGACTTTGCGCAGACTTTAGTCATTTTTACACGAATCCGAAGCTCGAACCGCTAGAAGTTTTCGCTAAGCTTTTCAAAGTAGCTCTGAGGATGCGCGCAAACCGGACAAACCTTAGGAGCTTCTTTTCCTACGCATACGTGGCCGCAGTTTCTGCAAACCCAGATTGCATCGCCTTCGCTGCTGAACACAAGCTTGTCCTCAACATTTTTAAGCAATTTTCTGTAGCGTTCCTCGTGGTGCTTTTCAATTTTTCCGACACCTTCAAACATCTTTGCAATCTGCTCAAAACCTTCCTCTCGGGCGGTTTTTGCAAATTCATCGTACATATCAGTCCATTCGTAGTTTTCGCCGTCTGCGGCAGCCTTAAGGTTTTCAGAAGTATTTCCTATTCCTCCCAAAAGCTTAAACCACAACTTAGCGTGCTCTTTTTCGTTATTCGCAGTCTCTTCAAAAATTGCGGCAATCTGCTCGTATCCTTCTTTTTTTGCAACGCTAGCAAAATAAGTGTACTTGTTCCTAGCCTGAGATTCGCCAGCAAATGCTGTCTGCAAGTTTTTCTCTGTTTTTGATCCTTTCAAATCCATCGTCGTTCTCCTTAAGTCAAGATTTTTATATATTTTTGCATGACGGACAAATCCCTGTAAAAATAAGGTTATGCCCTTCAACCAAAAATCCCTTTAATTCCATTTCCTTGACGGCTTCCTTCATCTCCACAGAAACAGATTCCGGAACATCAAACATTTTTCCGCATACTGAACAGTTAAAATGGTAATGCTCCCTGACCGTACTGTCAAAATGGTCCGCGCCGTTCGGAACACAGATTTTCAGAATATAATTATTGTCCGCAAGAAAATTCAAATTTCTATAAACAGTTCCGCGGCTTATGCGTGAATCCGATTTTCTCGCAAGCTCGTAGATTTCATCAGCTGTAGGGTGAGTAAAATTCCCTGTCATCAGGTCAAGAATCAATTTCCGCTGATTCGTATTTCTTTTCTGCATGAAATTTTCCTTTTTCTCTACCGTACATCTGATATTATAAATGATTTTTTCATTTTGTAAATAGTAATAAGTCCTATTAGCAAATATTTTCTTTCTTTTTTTAACATTTGCCAGTATCTTTATAGCAAGGTATTTTGAGTTTTAGGTTGAATATCGAGTTTTTTTGCAAAAAGAATAAAAGCGCAGGCAGATTTACAATTTGTGAAGATTTTTGGCGATTGAATTAATTAAAGTGCGGAGCACCCGAATTAATACAAGCGTAGCGCGAGCCAAATCCATCTGAGCAAATTGGAAATATGCCGAAAGCGTTCTTTCGTAATTTGTAAAAAAAACTCGAAATTAAGCCTTTTAAACAAAAAAAAGCGAGGAAATTATGGGCGTTACAACTTTAACTGAAACAAATTTTGAAGCGGAAGTTATTAAAAGCGACAGACCTGTCCTTATAGACTTCTGGGCTTCGTGGTGCGGACCTTGCAGAATGCTTTCTCCGCTGGTGGATGAGCTTGCGGAAGAGCACAAGGAGATTAAATTCTGCAAAGTAAACGTTGACGATGAAGAAGTTCTTGCAAAAAATTTTGGAATCATGAGCATTCCGACACTGGTTGTCTATAAAGACGGAAAACTAAAAGCCAGACAGGCCGGAGCGGTTCCAAAAGAGGCAATCCTTGAACTTATAGCAAACGCATAGAATCAACGGCGGTTTTCCACTATAATTCAAAAAAACAGCGCCGCAGGCAATTAAAAACCGCCTGCGGCGCGCAAAAGGAATTAAAATGAAAATCGCATCACTAAAAGAAGAATTGACACAAAACTCATATCCTGGACGGGGAATCATCGCAGGACTTTCAGAAGACGGAAAAACGGCGGTCAGCGCATACTGGACAATGGGACGCAGCGCAGGAAGCCGAAACCGGGTTTTTGTAACAGACGAAGAAGGAATCAGAACCCAGGCCTTTGACCCGACTCTTATAGCCGGCGACCCAAGTTTAATAATTTACCGCGCAGTCCGGGTTCTTGGCTCAAAAACAATCGTAACAAACGGCGACCAGACGGACACAATTTTTGACGGATTAAAGGAAGGAAAAACCTTTGAGGAGTCGCTCAGAAGCCGCAAATACGAGCACGACGCTCCGAATTTCACGCCAAGAATTTCAAGCCTGCTGGATATTGAAGGCGGAAAATACAACTACGCAATCTCAATTCTGAAAAGCGACAACGGAAACCCGGACAACTGCCTGCGTTTCACATTCACATACGACAACCCTCAGCCAGGAAAAGGCCACTACATACACACATACAAGGAAAACGGAAATCCCCTGCCAAGCTACGAAGGCGAACCAACCCCAATAGAAATTGAAGGCGACATCGACACTTTCACAAACAGCCTTTGGTCATGGCTAAACGAACAGAACAAAGTCTCGCTCTTTGTGCGCTACATCGACATAAAAACCGGAAAATACGAAACAAGAATTTTGAATAAGAACGAATAAATTGCGAGCAGTGGCGCAGCAATTTATTCGTGTCTATATAGGAAACTTGCGAATGCAAGTTTTCTTACCAAAAAAAAACAAACTGCGAGCAGTGGTGCAGCAATTTATTCGTGTCTATATAGGAAACTTGCAAACGCAAGTTTTCTTACCAAAAAAACAAACTGCGAGCAGTGGCGCAGCAATTTATTCGTGTCTATATAGGAAACTCGCAAATGCAAGTTTTCTTACCAAAAAAAACAAACTGCGAGCAGTGGCGCAACAATTTATTCGTGTCTATATAGGAAACTTGCGAATGCAAGTTTCCTTACCAAAAAAAAATAAACTTTTTCATTGTGTATTCCTGTTTATAAAAAACTAACAATTTTAAGTTTTCTTGAAATTTTCGGTGAAAGTAAAATCTCCAGCATTTTTCTCTTTAAAAATTTGGGTAGTGTACACTACCCAAAGGGATTGAAAAATCCCTTTGGGCGAAGTCTTGTTACACTCGACTTCGCCCAAAAACAAAAGATAAAATCTAGGAGGATTTTATGAAACGCTTATCTAAACTCGCTGCTATTCTTACAGCACTTGTATTGGCCTGTGCATTCTTTGGATGCTCAAACGGAAATTCATCTGATGATGAATCCAAAGACCAATCAATAACTCTTTCTGACGGAAGCTATGCATTAATAATAACGCAAACTGCTGATGGAATGGTCGAAAAATATGATATCAAAGCAACTGCAAGCAATGAAACTTGGACTTTTAAGTCTGGTTCAAAAACGCAGACTGTTGATCTTACAAAACAAATGAGCAAAGACGACCTTACAGCTTTTAATGCAATGGGCGAAGATGCTAAAAAGGCAAAGACTAAAAAGGAAATGAATCTTCCTGATGATGCAGAAATCTCCTTTGCTGGCAATAAAGTGATTGTAAAATCAACTCTTTCTGGTACAGAGCTTACAGAAATGCAGGAGAATTATCAATTATCATCAATTCCATCCGACGCCAAAATCGAAACAATTAAAGATAAAACTGAGTATAAAATAACTATGTCTATAAAAGGTAAGACAATTGTATTTCATGTCAATAAAGACTAAAAGCTTTTGCTGATATGTAAAAGGGGCTGTCCAAAAAGAACGGGCAGTCCTAATTATTTTTAAAGACAAAGAAAAGCATCTGTGGTAAAATTTAAATATGAGCAGAGGCGTAAGCCGCTACAATCCAATAATGCTGCTGAAGGTTTTAATCTATTGCTATATGACAGGAATCTACTCATCGAGAATGATAGCAAGACAGTGCCGCGAAAACATAAATGCAATATGGCTTGCGGGATTCCAGAAGCCGGACTTCAGGACAATCAATAAATTCCGGAGTGAAAAACTGAAGGGCTCAATCGTGGAAATCTTTATATCAACAGTAAAGCTTCTGAATAAAAAAGGCTATGTAAGCCTTGAAAAGTATTTCGTGGACGGAACCAAAATCGAAAGCGCGGCGGACAAATACACATTTGTGTGGAAACGCGCGGTCGAGAAAAACGAGAAGAAACTTGATGAAAAATAGCAGCGCTCTCTTATCTAAAAGATAAAGACGAGTAAAAAGTAAAGCCGCCCTGTCTGACTACACGTGGCGGCTTTATCGCTAAAATGTGGAGACGACCGATGGAGTCGGGCATTTCCTTTATTTGTATATTAGCACCAACACGCTTTTTCGTCAAATCTATAAAAATCAATATAGCACGCGCGGGCTGAAAATCTCTTCGCCCGCAAGTTCCTTCAGCCCGCTTTCGAGTTTTTGACAGGTCAAAAACTCGCTTCTATTTCTTCCTCACAGGCTCAGGCAAACCAGGTTGCTTCAGACACAAAAAAAAGCGCCCCACAGGGCGCTTTTTATCTCTTTGCAAAACTAAAAACTATCTCAACAAGCTAAGCACATTCTGTGAACTCTGGTTTGCCGCGGGCTGAAAATCTCTTTACCCGCAAGTTCCTCCAGCCCGCTTTCGAGTTTTTGTCAGGCAAAAACTCGCTTCTATTTCTTCCTCACAGGCTCAGGCAAACCAGGTTGCTTCATAAAAAAAAGCGTCCATTCGGACGCTTTTTTTTCATACTCTCACGAAACCTTATTTCTAGCGCAAGAGCGAAAGTACATTCTGGCTTGACTGATTTGCCTGAGCCAGCATTGCTGTTCCGGCCTGTGAAAGAACCTGGTCTTTTGTGAATTCAACCATTTCGTTAGCCATATCTGTATCGCGGATTCTTGACTCAGAAGCCTGAAGGTTTTCTGCGCCAACGTTCAATCCCTTAATAGTCATATCAAGGCGGTTCTGGTAAGCGCCAAGGTCAGCGCGCTGCTTGTTAATCTTTTTCAACGCTTCGTCCAAAGTGCCGATTGCGCGGTTTGCATCATCCGGGCCTTCCAAAGACATGATTGTTTCATCACCAACATTGCGAAGACCAAGAGCCATTGCAGACATTGTTCCAATGTAAACCTGAGTTCTCTGGTCCATGTTTGCGCCAATATGAAGCCACATAGATGCAGTCACAACATTTTCGCCAGTCGGGCGGGCAAAACGACCAGTCAACATATTCATACCGTTGAACTGAGCAGCAGAAGCAACGCGGTCAACCTCAGCAATCAAAGAAGAAACTTCAACCTGAATCTGCATGCGGTCTTCAGCAGAATAAATACCGTTGGAAGACTGAACAGCAAGCTCACGGATTCTCTGAATAATATCAGTGGTTTCCTGCAAATAACCTTCTGTTGTCTGAATAAAAGAAATGCCATTCTGAGCGTTTGTAGAAGCCTGTTTCAAACCTCTAATCTGAGAACGCATTTTTTCTGATACAGCAAGTCCAGAAGCGTCATCTCCAGCACGATTAATTTTCATACCAGAAGAAAGCTTTTCCATGCTCTTCTGCTGAGCCAAATCCTGAATTCCCTGTGCCCTCTGAGCGAACATCGCGCTCATATTGTGATTAATAACCATAGTTTATCTCCTTGGTAAGTTTCCAAAACTTATTACAAGGGTCTCACCACCCTTTACTTTACTATCGGAGAATGGCAAACCGACTTTAGAAAAAAAATAAAAATTTTTCACATATTAATTTTTATAAGGGCGCAAACGCTTTCAGCAAACAGGCTTTCCAGGGTTCCGCTAGCCGCTCATTGCTCCGTTCAGCAATGCTTCACTCCGCAACGCGCTCCGCGCGCCCTTCCAATCCTGCGCAAGCCCCTTTTTCACCGGAATTTCCTGCGCCGCGAAAAATTATTTCTATATTCCGCGTTAGCGCTGGGAGCGCCGTAGTTCCGAGCGCAGCGAGGAATGAGCCGCCCGGCGGCGAAGCGCGGACATAGCGACCGCTCCGCGGGAACGCCCGAATTCCGCCTTTTATTTTCATTTGCACAACTGCACGCCATGCGATATAATCTAAAAAATTTTTAACGGAGTTCTTAATATGTTAAAAGGGCGTCATTTAATCGAACCTGGTGATTTGTCTGTTTCTGAAATTGATGAAATTATTTCATTGGCGGAACAGATGACAGTTGATCCTATTTCTTTTCAAGATGTGTGTCGCGGGAAAATTCTTGCGACACTTTTTTTTGAGCCAAGCACAAGAACACGTCTTTCTTTTGAGGCGGCAATGCTTCATCTTGGCGGAACGGTAGAAGGTTTTGCGGATGCTTCATATACATCGTCCACAAAGGGCGAAACTCTTGCGGATACAATACGTGTAGTTTCTTCCTATGTCGATGTAATTGCGATGCGAACTCCAAAAGAAGGAGCGGCTTTGCTTGCAAGCAAATATTCACCTGTTCCTGTCATAAACGCAGGCGACGGCGGACACAGCCACCCGACACAAACTCTTACAGACTTAGTCACAATACGCAGGCTTCTCGGCGACTACCAGGGACTTACCGTAGGATTCTGCGGAGACTTAAAATTTGGCAGAACGGTACACAGCCTTACTCAGGCACTAAGCCGCTACAAAGGAAACAAGTTCATCTTTATAAGCCCAAAAGAGCTTTGTCTTCCAGAATACATGATAGAGCAGCTTGATGAAAAAGGAATTCCCTACACAATTGCGGAACGCCTTGAGGATGTCATCGGCGAGCTTGACGTCCTTTATATGACCCGCGTTCAAAAAGAGCGTTTCTTTAACGAGCAGGATTACCTGCGACTAAAAGACAGCTACATTCTGGACAAGGAAAAGATGAAGCTTGCAAAAGACCGGATGTTCGTGCTTCATCCGCTTCCGCGCGTAAACGAAATTTCCCCGGAAATAGACGACGACCCGCGCGCCGCATACTTCAAACAGGTAAAATTCGGAATGTACGCAAGAATGGCTCTTATTGCAAAACTGACCGGCGCCCTTTAATAAAAAACGCCAAAGTTTTTGCCAGCGGGTTTGCGTTGCAAACATCATCATCAGGCGCAATTTCCAACTTATTGAAAAATTGCGTTAAAAAGTCAAAAAGAAAATTGTTATTTGACCTTTTTATGAGAGGAAATATGTTAAATATAGATTCAATAAAAAACGGACTTGTTATTGACCACATACGCGCAGGTTCAGGCTGGAGAATTTTCCAGTGGCTTGGATTAGACAAATCATCCTTCTGCTCCGCCCTTATAATGAACGCGCCGTCTAAAAAAACAGGAAAAAAAGACATAATAAAAATTGAAAATGTAATGGACATCGACTTTTCAATACTCGGATTCATCGACCCGAATATCAGCGTAAACGTGATTCAAAACGAAAAAATCGTCCGCAAAATAAAAATGGAACTTCCATCCAGAATTCAAAATGTTTTCAAATGCAAAAATCCGCGCTGCATAACAGCAACGGAAACCTACATAAAACCGACATTCCTGCTTGTTGACAAGGCAAAAGGCCTCTACCGCTGCGAATATTGCGACACAATGTACAAAGCCGGCGAAGACGGAACTGTCGTGGAGAAAGCATAATGCCGGAAGTTTTGCTAATCTACAACGCACGGCTTCTTGATGAAGCCACAGACAGCCCGGGCGCAGTTCTTTCAGTAAACGGAAAGATTCGTGCAGTTTATCATGGATATTTTACAAATTCCCAGACTGTCACAGAACTTGCAAAATCTGTCTTAAAAGAAGACGGTTATAATGACATTCCAGAAATTGAACTTTTTGACGCAAAAGGCCTTACGCTTACACCTAGCTTTATAGACATGCACGTTCATCTTCGAGACCCCGGGCTTACTCAAAAAGAAAATCTTGAGACAGGACTTAACGCCGCGCTCGCAGGTGGCTACGGAACGGTCGTTGCAATGCCGAACACAAAGCCCGTAACCTCAACCGGCGAACAGGCAAGAGAAATCCGAAAGCGGGCCGCCTCATTAAAATCTGCAAATATGTTCCAGGTATGCTCAATAACAGCAGATTTTGAAGGAAAGGACGTTTCCCACCTTCTTGGCCTGAACAGCACAGAAGTTCCTGTAATTTCAGAAGACGGAAAAGAAGTCGCATCCAGCGCCGTAATGCTGGAAGGAATGAAAATAGCCGCCAGCAAAGGAATGACGGTTGCATGCCACTGCGAAGACCCTGAACTTGCCGCCGCGGCGCGCCCGCTCAGAAAACACGCCCTGGAAATAATGAAAGAACACAACCTTACAAGCTGGGGAAGCATGCAAAACGCGGAAAACGCGCCTGAACCGGTAATAGAAGAAATTGAAGATTATCTTTCAGACGCAAACGAGCTGCTTGCCCTTGCAGAAGATATTGCAACAGAACGCAACATCAACATAGCAGAACAGGCAGGCTGCCACATACACCTATGCCACGTAAGCACTGCAAAATCAATGGAGGCAATCCGCCGGGCAAAACAAAAGCTGGCAGATGAAGCCGCAGATTTTTACGCAGATATGGCGGACAGCGCTTATGACAATTACATAGAAGGAACTCAATTCAAACCGATTGAACCGCTTGAAAACGGTTTTTCCGTAAGCTGCGAAGTAACACCGCACCACATTGCTCTCTGCGGAACAGACGAACCGAACATACGAGCCCTTGTAAATCCGCCGCTTCGCTCCGAAGACGACCGCATAATGCTCATAGATGCGATCCGGGACGGAACAGTAGACTGCATCTCCACAGACCATGCGCCGCATACGCTGGAAGACAAAGCAGAAGGAGCGCCGGGATTCACAGGATTGGAAACAAGTTTCGGCGTATGCAATTCAATCCTTGTAAAAGAAGGACAGATTTCCGCAAAAAGACTTTCACAGCTTATGTCAGCAAATCCGGCAAGGCTTTTAAAGCTAAAAAAAGGACTGCTTAAAATCGGTTTTGACGCAGATTTTTCAATCGTAAATCCTGACGAAACATGGACTGTTGACCCAAAAAACTTTCTCAGCAAGGGAAAAGCGACACCTTTCGCAGGCAGAACCCTAACCGGAACAATAAAAACCGTTTTTATCGCCGGTCAAAAACGCTTTGAAAAACAGTAAAAAAAAACAAGCCCTTTGAAGAGCCCAGATAAACCTAAGCACAAGTAAAACACTTCATACCGTTGCTACGTTCCCGTCCTGGCGGAGTTTTGAAGGCTACTTTGAAAGGCATCTGGACTCATCAAAGGGCTTAAACTTTCCATAGAATACTATATCAGATGTAAAAAATCAAGTACCCGAATTGAATCACGTTAAATCTTACCGAAAAAAAAGCTGTGAATCAGATAAAAATCTTACCGAAAAAAAACTTCAGTAAACTTAAAATTACTGGAGTAAAAAAAT
>OLGV01000362.1_pt1 | contig 19781 bp, 20 predicted proteins | sample 1605761 | NCBI WGS metagenome assembly OLGV01 (sample SAMN03283245) | human gut metagenome | biome: human-associated habitat; material: feces | host: Homo sapiens | place: Peru | collected 2012
CCATTGCGGCGGCAGCCTGCCCCGGCAGAGAAACATCCGCAAGAAGTCCGACGATGTGTACTTCTACCATTGTCTGAGCCAGAGCCGAATCAGCAAGGATGCCTGCCCCGGCGTGACCATCCGCGAGGATGCGCTGCTGGTTACGCTGGCGGATATGCTTCAGGAAGCGCTCAACACCGCTTTGGGCGACTACCGTCTGTCGCTTGCGGAGCTGCCCCGGCAGGCCGCTGACCGCGCTGAGCTGCGGGAGAAAATCACCAACCGCAGGCAGGAAATCCAGCGGCTTCGCGGTATCGTGCGGAGCTTATATGAAAACCTCGTCCAAGGCGTTCTCACCAAGGATGAATACTTTGACTACAAGGAGAAGTACGAAAGCCGCATTGCCGACCTCGCCGTGGAAATGGAGCAGTTGGAGGACGGCCTGCGAACGATGGATGCTCAAGCAGAGCAGCACCGGGCGCTGGAACAGGATGCCGCACAAATTAAGACCGACCGGGCGCTGACCGGCGTACTCATCGAGCGGCTGATCGACCGCATCGAGGTATCCCACGACAAGCAGATCACGGTGCGCTATCGCTTCCAGAGCGAGTTTGAAACCTATGCGGAGGTGCTGGAACAATGCAGAAATATGTGATCGCCCTCTACATCCGCCTCTCCATCGAGGACTACAAGTACGATAGCCTGAGCATTGAAAATCAGAGCCTTGTTCTCCACGAGTACGCGGCGTCCATGCCCGAAGCCCTGAACGCGGAGATCATGGAGTTCATCGACAATGGGTACAGCGGCACAAATTTTGAGCGTCCGCAGGTACAGAAGCTCATTGAGCTGGTGCGGGCCAATCAGATCGACTGCATCATCGTCAAGGATTTTTCCCGCTTCGGGCGAAACAGCATTGAAACCGGCTACTTCATCGAGCGTGTGTTCCCGCTGTTCCATACCCGCTTCATTTCCATCAGCGACGATTTTGACAGCAGCAAATTCAAGGGTGACACCGGCGGCATGGACGTAGCATTCAAGTATCTCATCAGCGAGTATTACAGCCGCGATATGTCCATTAAAACCAAGAGCGCAAAGTACGCCAAGATGCAGCGCGGCGAGTATCAGAGCAAAATCTGTCCCTACGGCTACCGCAAAAGCGCCGATGGCAGAATGGAGCCTGACCCGGAGGCTGCTGCCGTTGTGCAGCTTATCTTCCAGCTTGCCGCCGAGGGCATCAACGCCACCGCTATCACGCGAGAGCTGTTCCGCAGAAGCATCTCCACGCCCGGCCAGTACAAAGCGGCGCACGGCAATCACACCCACGATATTTCCCGCTGTCACGGGATTTGGAGTACATCCACCATTCTCCGCATTTTGGAGGACGAACGCTACACCGGCGTGTATGTGATCGGCAAGCGGGCGGTTCTCGAAGTAGGCGGCAGCAGAAGCCGCCTGAAGGACAGAGAATCGTGGTACACCATCCCCGACCATCATCCGGCCATCGTTGAGAAAGCCGTGTTTGATACCGTGCAGGCCAGCCAGCTCCGTTTTTCCCAGCCCAACAAAAAGAAGCGGGACTACCCGCTGAAGGGCAAAGCCTTCTGTGGCTGCTGCGGTCATGCGCTGTCCCGCACCATGCAGAAAACCTCATACTATCACTGCCGCCATTCCGAGGCGGACGTAGAAAGCCGCTGCCACAAGATGCGCCTGAACGCCGCAGAGCTGGAACAGACGGTATTCCTGACGCTGAAAAAGCAGATGGAAGCCGCCGCACCGCTTGCCCCTGACGGTACGCTCCGGGTGGATGCTTCCGTACCGGAACGCACCGAATATGAGCAGCAGATCGAGGCGCTTCAAGACGGCAAGCGCACCTTGTACGAACGCTATCTCATGGGTGAGATCGACCTGAACACCTACAAAGCAGAAAAGGCTGCGTGTGACGAGCTGCTTTTGAAAACAAAAAACGCCTATGCCGCAGTATTGGCACAGGCGAAACAGAAGCAGGACGAACAGGCACGGCAGGACAGCCGCAAGGAAGCGTCCAAGGCAATTTTCGATGCGGACACGCTGACCACCGAGCTGGCCGAGCTGCTGATCGACCGGGTGCTGGTGTACCCCGATAAGCGAATTGAGATCGCGTACAAAATCCGAGATATTTTCGATTGAGGTGGCAGACATGAAAATCGCTTTCTATTGCAGAGTGGACGGACAGGGCTTCGGCTTTGTCCTCCCCGATGAAGCTGACAAGCTCCGCGAGTTTTTCGCCGAGCATCAGGATAAGCCTGCGCTTGAAAATCCATCAAGCGCAAGCTAAAAATTTTTGTCGTGTGCTTGACATACGGGTGTCTCAAGTCGTGAAATCTCAGGTGTTCCAGTCCCGCATCCTTCAGGATTTTCTTGTGGATGTTGACCACTGAATCCGGGTGATACATTTCACCTGTTTTCGGGGATGGGAGCTGATGAGCGTGGATGAGCTTGCCGTGCTGGATGGCGGCAAGTGCATCTTGCAGCTTCGCGGCGTCCGCCCGTTTCTGTCCAACAAATATGATCTCACCAAGCATCCCCTCTACCGCTACACAGCGGATTATGACAAGAAATACGCCTTTGACATAGAGCGTTTTCTGTCCCATCGCCTCAAGCTCAAACCGGATGACGCAGTTGAGGTGTATCAGGCAGACCTTTCCGGTGAACCTGTCGCCTGACGGCGGCAGCCTGATTTGACAACGACTCGATGAAACTTCGTGGAAGAAATGTACCCTCCAAAATCTAAAAACATATTTTTCGGAGGTACTATTTATGGCTTTCTTTAATTCTGCTGTTGGTGTTCTTCAGACCCTCGTTGTGGCGCTGGGCGCTGGCCTCGGCATTTGGGGCGCGATCAATCTGCTGGAAGGTTATGGTAATGACAATCCCGGCGCCAAATCTCAGGGCATGAAGCAGCTCATGGCGGGCGGCGGTGTGGCACTGATCGGCATTACCCTCGTGCCGCTGCTGTCCGGTCTGTTCGGCTAATCGGCAGCTCGTTTGCTTCCCGTAAATCCACGGAGGGTGCCGCTTTCGGGCGGCATCCTCCCGAAAGGAGGGCAACCCTATGGATTTCTTATGGGATAAGATCACGGAATGGCTGAAAGAAATGCTCATCGGCGGTATCGTGAGCAATCTGTCCGGGATGTTCGATGCGACCAATCAAAAGGTTGCCGAGATCTCCGGTCAGGTGGGCTTATCGCCGCAGGCATGGAACGGCAGCATTTTCAGCATGATACAAAACCTGTCGGAAACCGTGATCGTCCCCATCGCAGGCGCAATTCTCGCCTTTGTGATGACGCTGGAGCTGATCCAGCTCATTACCGACAAAAATAACCTCAACGACGATGTATGCTAATAGCGAGGACTTTCAAGTCCTCGCTATTACAACGATGGTCAGCTCATTTGTGGCAAAATGGAATGACCCAAGCACCAGTTTGATGATCTGCACTAATAATTAAAAACACTATTTCGATTAAAATAGAGTACGCAAATAGGTAGGACCATCATCACCGATAAGCATTTCAGTGTGTCCAAATATCAAATAATAGGTTTCGACGACAATTGAAATATCATCAGCGTGCTTAACCACGATGCAAACTGGTATGACCGGAATTTGTTTGCTGTAAATACCCGAATTAAATGCAATGATATTTTGTTTATCTTTTTCCGAGACAAATTCGCGGTATTCTTCTTGGCATATCAAAAAAGGGTTATTCGCCAAGTGTGCAATACCTAATAATTCTATTGATAAGCAGAGCAATAACAATAGCATAAATACTTTTTTTCGCCTCCACTTTTTGAAAGCGAAGATGGGTATTACGGATGCAATCATGACAGCAATACATATTTGAACAATATATATTAGCAAAGAAATAATCGCCAAGAACATAAACCGATCTCCATGTTATTTAACAGGGTCTGTCGATGAATCAAAATTCCAATCGTCGTTTGCAGCCGCATAAGTCCAAGCGTTTTCATCTGCTGGAACCCAATTCAGATTTGATGGGATGCCAAGACTGCGGATGGCTTCGTGTTCATCCGCAAAAACGCTCCATGTACCGCTACCAAGCAAACGATATCCTCTTTGAGCAGTCACCTTGAATCGACCATCATTGGGATAGTTATTGGCAGTAGTTCCTTTTGTTCCGTTTATATACCAATAATACCATCTTCCGGCAACCAAGTCGGACGTGTCATCCACACCAACGCAAAAACTCACTTCCTGATTATTATCTAAAAAGTTAGTATCTCTGTAACTATTCGGCTGATTAGTTGCCCATGTTGACCCGCTTTTTATCAATTGAAACGCATTGCCTTTGTCGTTCTGACTTGTTGACGACTTGTTGTAGTTATAGAAAACAACTTCCATCTCAAGTGCTTCATTTGAATCAACATTCAAATTATTCAACGTGCTTTGATCGTATTTATACCACAGTTTTGTTCGATTTTCATTCTCAGCCACATCTGTATAGAAATTTACATCAACTTCATTTGGAAACCATTGATATCCAGACGCATAACGATTGTTCCCATCACCACCATGGGGTGCGGAAATAGATGGCGAGCACATATTATCCGTCCCCGCTAGTTGATTGTACCAATATGTATAAGCCTGATCCCAAATTACTTCAAGGTGATGGTAACTGCCGTCAATTGTATTGACTCGTTTCAGGGTATTCTCAACTGCTTTGTGCTCAGAGATTTCTTCCACTGTCGGTGTTTTGGAGATGCGTCTACTTGACATCACACCAGAAAGGGATAGTTCAATGTCAGAAACAGGTGCGGTAGTATCAACAACAATATACTTTAGTTGTAAATCACTCAGCAAAATATGATTGTTTGACGAAACTCGGGCCTCGGTCTTAACGTCAGAATTGATTTCATCCACAGTTATCTCGATTTGCTGCATTATTTTTTCCAAGGAATATATTTCGTCTCCTAAATAATACCCGACAGTAAATGTATCATCCCCAGCGTCAACAGTAAACACAACTTCATCGAGGCTTTCAGAAATTGTACTCAGGTTGCTACGCATCGTGGGTGAGTTGAACAGTATATCGTTCTGAAAATCAATGCGGTAGCTATTTTCCCTACTGGCTTTTGGGCTATCGTAATCGGAAATACTCTCGTTTGCATGTGCAGTTGCACTAAGCGACAGCATAAGGGCAAAAATCAAAGTCAAAGAAATTAAAGCACACGGCCTTTTCATTTTATAGCTCCTTTCGCTTTATTGATCCAACTTGTAATATTTGAAAAAAAGCGCATAAGCAGACCGATTAACAGTCTATCTTATGCGCCAACAGAAACGATTTTGATACGACCTCTCCATACCTGGGGAACGCACCAATGCCGCATTCGAATAAAGCCGGACTGTGCATCATGAAAACGATACATGGCGTAACCTCCTAATCATAGTATGTCAGACAGATAGTCTATCTGCATAATAAGTATACCACGTTTTTAGGGCAGAGACAACCCATAATTCAAGAATAAGTTGTAACAATTTTGTGAATGCGCAGGTAACCTCTGTACCATATAGGAAGCAAGCTGATTTTTCGGCTTGCTTCTTTATTTTAGGTCGTCCCTTATCAAAATACTATCTGAGACTTTGCCAAAAAGCGTTTTTGAGATTGTAGTAAGGGTAGAGGAGGAAAAACGCTCCGGTCGAGCCTTACTAATGGTAACGCCAATGTCACCATTGGTATGTCGTAATCCCGCTGCTGCGATGCCATAAAAACAGAAAAAAAGTCGCAGCAACGAACGGCGGGCGATGGCAACTCGTTCACAAAATGTTTACAAATACGCACCCTGCTTTTTGCCGGAAAGATGTCCGTTGTAAAGTGAAGGGAGGCTTGGAGCAGCAGAGAGCAAGATTCTACCGAGGTGCCAGATTTCGCATTTCGCTCATTCTGTCCCATCGGAATCTTGTTGGGGAGTGCCTTCCCCAAACCCTGCTATACGCAGCCTGACGGCTGCGGCAACCTCGCCCAGCGACAGAGCTTTGCAAGCTCCATCGCCGCGCAAGGTTTTGAAAACCGCTCGAACTGCAACCAGCTCCCGCAGCCAGCACAGAAGAATTTTTCTCACCGGCATACTCAACAAACGGCAGATTTCTGTCCGTTGAAAAGTAGAAAGGGCAAAACATGGAACAAAACCGGAGGCTGATTCACTTAGTAAGGTGGAGAGGTTTTCAGAAATTTTTCTCTGACAGTACCAAGTTTTCGAGAAAAAATGTCCGTTGTAAATTGAGGGGCTTCCAAATCGGAAAGTCCTTCCCGCGCCGGAGCCGGTAACAGTTTGACCCCGGCGGCACGGTGTTCCTTGACAAGTGAATAGCTTTTTCAGACAACAAGCTCTCTGTGATAGCCAAACCGAAGGGTGCGCCATGACCTCCCGCGTGGGAGTGAGCGAGAAACGCCAGCTTCGGGAAAGCCGGGTCGTTCCCGGTGGGCGATGACAGCAGAGGGCAGCTACTCCCCATTCGGGATCGTCCGAGCGTGATAACAACCGTCGCAGACCATCCGATGAAAGGCCGCATGAGTTAATTGCGGGCGTGAAGCGAGTGCCGAGAACGTCAGGCAGTCTGTAAAGCAGAAGTTATAAAGTAAAGGGCTTTCCGCTCTGGAAAACCCTTGTGAGTTTGAGCCAGTAATAGGGTGCAAATTCGCCCCGAAAACGGCGATAAGTGAAAGGAGATGAAGCCCATGCCCCGCAAAAAGTATGACACGCCGCACCGCAGCCGTGTTGTCAAGACCCGCATGACCGAGGAAGAATACGCCGATTTTGCTGCCCGCCTTGCACCCTACGGCATCAGTCAATCCGAGTTTATCCGCAGAGCCATTCAGGGCGCAAGCATCCGTCCCGTTGTCACGGTTTCCCCGGTCAACGACGAGCTGCTTGCCGCGCTTGGGAAGCTGACCGCCGAATACGGGCGCATCGGAAACAACCTCAATCAGATCGCCCGGACGCTGAACGAGTGGCACAATCCATACCCACAGCTTGCGGCAGAGCTGCGGACGGCAGCTTCCGACCTTGCCGCCTTGAAGTTTGAGGTTCTGGAAAAGGTAGGTGAAGCCGTTGGCAACGTTCAAACATATCAGCTCTAAAAACGTCAACTACGGCGACGCAGAAAAATACCTGACCTTTGCACACGACGAGTTCACCATGAAGCCCACGCTGGACGCAGACGGGCGGCTTGTGCCGAGAGAGGATTACCGCATTTCCACCCTGAACTGCGGCGAGGATGATTTCGCGGTTGCCTGTATGCGTTCCAACCTCCGCTATGGCAAGAATCAGAAGCGCGAGGACGTCAAGAGCCACCATTACATCATCAGCTTTGACCCACGGGACGGCCCGGATAACGGGCTGACCGTGGACAAGGCGCAGGAGCTTGGTGAGCGGTTCTGCCGGGAGCAGTTTCCCGGTCATCAGGCAATCATCTGCACCCACCCGGACGGGCATAACCAGTCCGGCAACATCCATGTGCATATCGTCATCAACAGTCTGCGGATTGAAAATGTGCCGCTGCTGCCCTATATGGACAGACCAGCGGACACAAAAGCCGGATGCAAGCACCGCTGCACCGACGCGGCGATGGAATATTTCAAATCCGAGGTCATGGAGCTGTGCCACGAAGCCGGTCTTTATCAGATCGACCTTCTGAACGGCAGCGCAAACCGTGTCACCGAGCGTGAGTATTGGGCGAGGAAAAAGGGACAGGCTGCGCTGGATCAGGAAAACGCCGCCCTTGCCACAGAGGGCAAGCCCACCAAGCCGCCACGCTTTGAAACGGACAAGGAAAAGCTGCGTCAGATCATCCGAAAAACACTGAACGAATCGTTCACCGTCGAGGATTTTGCGCAAAAGCTGCTGCAATACGGCGTAACCGTCAAGGAGAGCCGAGGACGGTTTTCTTATCTCACCCCTGACCGTACAAAGCCCATCACGGCGCGGAAGCTGGGCGACAGCTTTGACAAAGCTGCCGTACTTGCCGCTTTGGAACAGAACGCCCTGCGTTCTGAGCATACCCTCACTTCAAATGATGGTATTCTGCTTGACCGCACCCTATTCTCAATCGAGGGTGCTTCCGGCAAGACTGTCCCGAAGCAGAGCGCACCGCAAGCCCCCTCCGTTGGACGCATGGTTGACCGTGAAGCAAAACGCGCCGAGGGCAAGGGCATCGGCTATGACCGCTGGGCGTCAATGCACAACCTCAAGGCATGGTCGAAAACCTTCATGTATTTGCAGGAGCATGACCTTCTATCCCCGGATAAGCTGAGCGCCGCCGTGGATGCTGCCGGTACGAAAGCGAGGAAAGCCCGCAGCCGCTACGATGCTGCCGCTGCCAAGGTGACGGATAAAAAGGCAATGCTGGAAGCGATGGACAATTACCGCAAGACCCATCCCGTTATCAAGGAGTATCGTGCGATCCGCATAGAAAAGGACCGGCAGAAATTCTATGCCGCGCATGAAGCGGATTTGCGAAGCGGATTTTATCATCAACGACGCTGCCAAGCGTCAGCTTGATAAGCTGGGCGCTCCCAAGCAGCTTCCGAAGCGCAAGGATGTCATTGCGGAGATTCAGTCTCTCGTATCCCAGAAAAACGAGTGCTACAACGATTACCGCGAGAAAAGCGACCGGCTGCATGAGCTGATGACCATGCAGCGCAACTATCAGATGGCGATACAGCCGCAGCAGCCGAAACACGGACGGAAACATGAGCAGGAGTTATAAAAAGCAAAATGCCGCACAGGTTTCCCCATGCGGCACAATGCTCATTTCCCGAACAGATCGCTGTGCGTTCCGGTTCTGGAAAGTGTCAGCACCAGAACATCGCCCTCAATGCGGTAGATCAGAAGCCAGTCGGGCTGAATGTGGCACTCCCGGTGTCCACGCCAGTTGCCGGTCAGGTCATGATCTCTATTCTCAGGCGGCAGCGCGTTTCCCATTGCAAGCGTTTCGATCACGGTTTCAAGAAGCTCGATTTGCAGTCCGCGCTTGATTGCCAGCTTGTAATCCTTCTTGAACGCCGTGGTCGGCTTGATGGTCAGCTTTGTCTTTCTCACTTTTTCAGATCGGCAAAAAGCTCGTCAAGGTCGTTATAGCCCTTTACAGACGGGTCTTTCGCAATCCTTTCCGCTTCCAGCATGGCGGCAATCGTCTCCTTGTTGGGCTGATTGATGGAGATTTCAAACGGAATCCCGCCCTCCCGGATCGACTGACGCACGAAAATATTGAAAGCCGTTGTGAGATTCATGCCAAGCTCCGAAAACAAAGCGTCAGCCTGTGCTTTCAGGTCGCTGTCCATTCGGATGCTGATGTTTGTTGTAGTTCCAGCCATGGAATCATCCCCTTTCTACTGGCACTATCATTATACGCTATCTGCACGGGAAATACAATACAGCGCACGAAGAATATACAATTTGTTTTCAAATCCAGAAATGGAGCAAATGCCCCCTCCCGAAAGCGCACAGAACGCGCCGAAGAGACTTACCCGTACCGCAATACCACCCGTTCCATAAATGGGGCGCACAGGGCGAAAAGAACCCGAAAATGATACCGAGATTTACAGTTTGACCGTCTGCCGGAGCGTAACGCTTTGGCGACAGATAGGAGCGTGAAAATGCCGAGAATGAACAAGCAGCGGCGGCTGGAATGGTCGTTCTTCCTCGACCACCGAAACCGCATTTCCTACAATCCCCTTTGCCGTGGGTGCATCCACGGCTGCAAGCAGAGTTTCAGGGCAATCGTTGTTCTTTGCCCGCATTACTGGTCAAAACGCTGGAAACCGCCAGACTGAGGGCTGTCACGATTCGTTATACCCCATTTCCCGCGAAGGAGGTGACATTCCATCACTGAGTACATGAGAGCGGATACCCGGCTGCCGCCGTATCTGCCATATCCCCGTTTCCTGCTGCAAGCAGACCTGACCCAAACGGCGAAGCTGCTGTACGCGCTGCTGCTTGACCGGGCAACACTCTCACAGGCAAACGGCTGGCTGGACGAGGGCGGCAGGATTTATCTTGTGTTCCCCATAGAGAAGATTGCCGCCGCGCTGGACAGAAGCACCATGACCGTGAAAACCGCTCTTTCCGAGTTGGAGGACGCGGGGCTGATCAAGCGGCGCAGGAGCGGCTTTTCCAAGCCGAACCGCATCTATGTGAAGATGCCGCCAGACGGACAGAAAACTTTCCAAGTGACAGACAGAAAGCCTTCCTCTATTGGGACAGAAAACTGTCCGACTGATGGACAGAAAATTGTCCCTATGATGGAAAGAAAACTGTCCCCTAACAACCTGAGTAGTAACAACCTGAATCAGAACCACCTGAGTAGAGAGAGTGAAGCGCCCGCCACATACGGGCGGTATGAGAATGTTTTCCTGACAGAGAGTGAATATGCCGAGCTGCTGCGGGATTTTCCCGGCAGGCTGGACAGGCTTATTTCCGAGCTGTCCTCCTACATGGAATCCACGGGCAGAAGCTATCAGAATCACGCTGCCACCATCAGACGGTGGGCAGAGAACGATAAAACAAAGGGTGTCCCAAAGCAGGGCATCCCTGATTACACCTGTAAGGAGGGAGAAAGCCTATGAACGATTTTACCGATATTGTTTCCAAAGCGATGGAAGTCCGCCCCGACGAGGGCGATTATACCGGCAAGGACGGCTTGCTGTACTGCGGCAAGTGCCATACGCCGAAGGAAGCCTATTTTGAAGATGGTCATGCCGCCCTGTTCGGACGTGACCGGCATCCCACGAACTGCGCCTGTCAGCAAAAACGCATGGATGAAAAGCGGCTGGCTGACCAGCAGCGCAAGCATGAGGACACCGTAAAGGAGCTGAAAAAGGACTGCTTTGACACGCCGAAGCTGCGGGACTGGTGCTTCGCACAGGACAACGGTGCAAATCCGCAGATGAAGCACGCGAGATTTTACGCCGACAATTTTGATACGATGCTCCTTGATAATATCGGCTATCTGCTCTGGGGCAGCGTCGGGACGGGCAAGAGCTTTTTCGCCGCCTGCATCGCCAATGCCCTGATGGAGAAGGAAATCCCCGTCCGCATGACGAACTTTGCCGCCGTTCTCAATGACCTGTCCGGCAGCTTTGAGGGCAGAAATGCGTACATTGCCCGCCTGTGCCGCTATCCGCTGCTGATTCTGGACGATTTCGGCATGGAGCGCGGAACGGATTACGGGCTGGAACAGGTCTACAACGTGATAGACAGCCGCTACCGCAGCGGCAAGCCCCTGATCGTCACCACCAATCTGAGCCTTGACGAATTGCAGCATCCGCAGGATACACCCCACGCCCGTATTTATGACCGGCTGCTGGAAATGTGCGCCCCGATCCTGTTCACCGGGACGAACTTCCGCAGACAGACCGCGCAAAGTAAGCTGGATAAATTAAAAACGATAATAAAGGAGAAGGAGTGCCTATGAACAATACCGCCACCGCGACCGCAAAAGAAACCGTGCGCCGTCCCGCACCTGCCGCTCCTTCCTCTGCCGGAAGGATGACCCGCAGGGTGGGCAACACCACCTACCGCGTGACGCTGCACTTCAAAGAAAACGGCAAGGAGGATATGAACGATAAAATCAAGCGGCTGATCAAAATGGGCTGCGAAGGTTGAGAAAGCGAGGAATTACGATGAAAACCCGGAAATATTTACATTGTCCGCTTTACTGCGGCTTAGAAATCGGCTATACTGTAATTGCCACAAATGAGCTGGCTGTCTGAAAGAGGTATCGTTATGAACAACAGACAGTCACAGGAAAAAATCACCGCCATCTATTGCCGCCTGAGCCGCGACGATGATCTTGCCGGGGACAGTAATTCCATCATTCATCAGAAGGATATGCTCACGCGCTATGCCCGTGAACGGAATTTTCCGAATGTATCGGTTTATTCTGACGACGGTTGGAGCGGTACGAATTTTGAGCGTCCAGACTGGAAACGCCTGATTGCCGACATTGAAGCTGGTAAGGTGGGCATTGTCCTTGTAAAAGACCTCAGTCGCGTGGGTCGTGACTATCTCCGTGTGGGCTTCTATACGGAGGTCACCTTCCCGCAGAACGGCGTTCGCTTCATTGCCGTCAACAATGGCGTGGACAGCGCCAATCAGTCTGAAAACGACTTTGCACCCTTTCTCAATATCATGAACGATTTTTACGCTCGTGATACAAGCAAGAAGGTCAGCGCCGTCTATCGGGCAAAGGGCAACAAGGGCGAACACACCGGCAATCATCCCATCTACGGGTATCTGAAAGACCCGGAGAACAAGCAGCGCTGGATTATCGACGAGGAAGCTGCCGCCGTTGTGCGCCGCATCTTCCGTATGGTCATTGACGGCAAGGGTGTGTACCAGATCGCGGATATTCTGTCCGAGGAAAAGGTACTTTGCCCGTCTGCCTACCTTGCCGCAAAGGGTGTCGGCAACCGCAGGAACAACAAGTTTGAAGATCCCTATCGCTGGTGGGGTACGACGGTGAGCTACATTCTCGCCCGCATGGAGTACATGGGGCATACCGTCAATTTCAAAACCTTTAAGACCTGCTACCGGGACAAGCACCGCAAGCAGGCTCCCAAAGAGGACTGGAAAATCTTTGAGAATACCCATGAAGCAATCATTGACAAGACCACATGGGAAACCGCGCAAAAGCTCCGCAGGACGATCCGGCGCGGTGACCGCAATAAAGAGCCGAACCCGCTGACTGGGCTGCTCTACTGCGGCGAGTGCGGCGCGAAAATGTATAACGAGCGCAGCGATGGGGACGCATACCACAAGACCCCGAAGGACAACTACGTTTGTGCTTCCTACCGCAAGAAAACGACCTCCTGCACCATTCACTTTATCCGCTCGGAGATCGTCCATGACCTGATTCTGGACGCGCTGCGGAATGTAGCAACCTATGCCAGAGCCAACAAGGAGGATTTTGAGCAGCTTGTGATGCAGACCACCTCCGACGCGAGAAAGCGCAGTCTGCAAAGCGGCAGGACGGAGCTTGACCGTATCATGCGCCGCACAAACGAGCTGGACACGCTGCTGCAAAAGCTCTATGAGGACTATGCCCTCGGACGCTTGCCGGAGAAGCGGCACGCAAAGCTCTCCGCGCAGTATGAAGCGGAACAGGCACAGCTTGAGCAGCGCAGCGCCGAGCTGATGGAGCAGATGAACGCAGAACAGGAAGAAAGCGTCAATGTTGACCGCTTCATGGAGCTGGTAGACCGCTATACGGACTTCACCGAGCTGACCACGCCCATGCTCAATGAGTTTATCGACAAAGTGATCGTCTACGAGCGCAGGAAGATCAACCGCTATCAGTACGACCAGAGAATCGAGATTTACTTCAATTTCATCGGCAAGGTGACGCTGCCGGAGGAAGAAACGGAAGCCGCGCCGGAAGCCCCCAAAACGCTTCACGTTGCCAGCAATTCCAGCTTTGCGCCCATCGGGGACTACCTCTCCGCGCAGACAGCCGCAGCGATTGCGCTGCCGTTCTCCAAGGTGGAGGAACTGACCGGCAAGCCGCTTTGCAAGTCGGCGTACAAGTACGCTTCCTATTGGTATCCGGCGCAGGACAGACCGCTTTCCAATACCATCTACAACGCAGGATATGACGTTGACCGCGTAGATTTAGCTGCCGGGATCGTGTATCTGACGAAAGCCGCATAATTGAACGAACACCCCGCACCGTGCGTTTACAGAACGCATGGTGCGGGGTGTTTTTGCGTTTTCAGCGGTTTTAGGCGGGATATTCGATGCCCTGTACGCAGGACGCACCTTTGCGCTTCACGGAATCGGACGATAACCAGCTAAACCGCAAAAGGTCACGCGAAACCACGCACCGGCTGTACTGTGCCGTGAATCGCGGAACGGTGCAATCCATACGCGCAGACAGCAGATACTTCACGAATCAGGCAAGCATTGATTTTCACTGCCTGATTTCAAGTCTGTTTTGCCTGAAAATCCTTGCAAATTCGGCTTGTTTGCAAAGTGTTTACAGTTTCATTTGAAAAACCGTCTTGACAATATTCATCGGACATGGACACATGGATATTCTTCAAGTGGGCGTTCAAGTCCGCTGCCGCTGTCCTGATCGTAACAAACACATGGACGATTGTGATGGGCGTGTTCGATGCCGCCCAAAGCGTCGTTGCCAGCGCCTCCGGGCTGATTATCGGCGACACCAGCATCAACATTTCAAGCGTCATGGTGGGCATTGAGGATCGGCTGATGGAAATGGAGCTGGGGCCACTGTTCGGCCTGTGGTTCCAATCGCTGTTCGTGGGCATTACCATGTGGGCGCTGACCATCTGCATTTTCATTATCACATTCGGAAGAATGATTGAAATATATCTCGTCACCTCTGTTGCCCCCATTCCGATGGCGACCATGATGGGCAAGGAATGGGGCGGCATGGGACAGAACTACATCCGTTCCCTGCTGGCGCTGGGCTTCCAAGCGTTCTTGATTATCGTCTGCGTTGCCATCTACGCCGTTCTGGTGCAGAACATCGCGCTTGTGGATGACATCATCTACGCCATCTGGACTTGCATGGGCTACACGGTGCTGCTGTGCTTCTGCCTGTTCAAAACCAGCAGCCTTGCCAAGTCCGTGTTCAATGCCCACTAAGGCCAGAAAGGAGTGCAGATCATGGCCTATGTCAACGTCCCAAAGGACTTAACCAAAGTAAAAACCAAGGTGCTGTTCAACCTCACGAAACGGCAGCTTATTTGCTTCGGAAGCGGCGCGCTCATCGGCGTACCGCTTTTCTTCTTGCTCAAGGGAAGCATCGGCACCAGCCCTGCCGCCATGGTGATGATGGTGGTGATGATCCCGGCCATGCTGTTCGCCATGTATGAAAAGAACGGTCAGCCGTTGGAGGTCGTCATCCGCAACATCTACCGCGTGTGTTTCCAGAGGCCGAAGCAGCGCCCGTATAAGACCAACAATTTTTATGCCGTTCTGGAGCGGCAAAACCAGTTAGACCGGGAGGTGTATCAAATTGTCCGAAAAGAAAAAGCTGACCCGCGCCGAACGAAAACAGATCGAAATCGCCATCGCAAGAGCGAACCGAACGGATAAGAAAGAAAAATCGGCGCAGGACAGCATCCCGTATCAGCGTATGTGGCCGGACGGTATTTGCCGTGTGACCGACACGCGCTACACCAAAACGATCCAGTATCAGGACATCAACTACCAGCTCTCGCAGAATGAGGACAAGACCGCCATCTTTGAGGCGTGGTGCGATTTCCTGAACTACTTTGACAGCTCCGTGCAATTCCAGCTTTCCTTTGTGAACCTCTCGGCTTCGCAGGAAACCTTTGCACGGAGCATTTCCATTCCGCCCTGCGGGGACGAGTTTGACGGCATCCGCGCCGAGTACGCCGGTATGCTGCAAAATCAGCTTGCCCGCGGCAACAACGGCCTCATTAAGACCAAGTATCTCACGTTCGGCGTTGAGGCCGACAACCTCCGCGCTGCCAAGCCCCGTTTGGAGCGCATCGAAACCGACCTCCTGAACAACTTCAAGCGGCTGGGCGTTGTGGCTGCGCCGCTGAACGGCTTCGAGCGCCTGCACGTCATGCACGACATTCTGCGGATGGACGAGCAGGAACCGTTCCGCTTTTCGTGGGACTGGCTGGCTCCCTCCGGGCTGTCCACTAAGGACTTTATCGCGCCCAGCTCCTTTGAGTTCAAGACCGGCAGGCAGTTTCGTATGGGCAAAAAGCTGGGTGCGATCAGCTTCGTGCAGATTCTGGCACCGGAGCTGAATGACCGGATGCTGGCGGACTTTCTGGATATGGAGAGCAGCGTCCTCGTCAACCTCCATGTGCAGTCTGTGGATCAGGTCAATGCCATCAAGACCGTCAAGCGCAAGATCACCGATCTGGACAAATCCAAAATCGAGGAACAGAAGAAAGCCGTCCGTGCAGGGTACGACATGGACATCATTCCAAGCGACCTTGCTACCTACGGCGCAGAGGCCAAGAAGCTGTTGCAGGATTTGCAGTCCCGCAACGAGCGAATGTTTCTGCTGACCTTCCTCATTCTCAACACGGCAGACACGCCCCGGCAGCTTGACAACAACATCTTCCAGACCTCCAGCATCGCGCAGAAATATAACTGTGCGCTGACCCGGCTGGACTTCCAGCAGGAAGAAGGACTGATGAGCAGCCTCCCGCTGGGGCTGAATCAGATTGAGATTCAGCGGGGCTTGACCACCTCCAGCGTAGCGATCTTCGTCCCCTTCACCACGCAGGAGCTGTTTCAGAACGGTTCGGAGGCGCTGTACTACGGCATCAACGCTCTTTCCAACAACCTTATCATGGTAGACCGGAAGCTGCTGAAAAATCCCAATGGCCTGATTTTAGGCACTCCCGGCAGCGGCAAGTCATTTTCGGCAAAACGCGAGATCACCAATGCGTTTCTTATCTGCCCCAAGGATGACATCATCATCTGTGACCCGGAGGGCGAATATACACCGCTGGTGGAGCGTCTACACGGTCAGGTCATTAAGCTGTCGCCCACCGGCAAGGGCTACGACGGTTCGCCCTGCTATATCAATCCGATGGACTTGAATCTGGATTACAGCGACGATGATAACCCGCTGAGCCTGAAATCCGACTTCATTTTGTCTCTGTGCGAGTTGATCGTCGGCGGCAAGGACGGGCTTGCCCCTGTGGAAAAGACCATCATCGACCGCTGCGTGCGCATCGTCTACCGGGATTACCTCAACGACCCGAAGCCGGAGAATATGCCGTTGCTGGAGGACTTGTATAACGCCCTCCGTGCGCAGGATGAAAAGGAAGCGCAGTACATTGCCACTGCATTGGAAATCTACGTCACCGGCTCTCTGAATGTGTTCAACCATCACACGAACGTGGATGTGAACAGCCGCATCGTCTGCTATGACATCAAGGAGCTGGGCAAGCAGCTCAAAAAAATCGGGATGCTGGTGGTGCAGGATCAGGTCTGGAACCGTGTGACCATCAACCGCGCCGCCCATAAAACGACCCGCTACTATCTTGACGAGTTCCATCTTCTTTTGAAGGAGGAACAGACGGCTTCGTACAGTGTCGAAATCTGGAAACGCTATCGCAAATGGGGCGGCATCCCCACCGGGATCACGCAAAATGTCAAAGACCTGTTATCCAGCCGCGAGGTTGAGAACATTTTTGAGAACAGCGATTTCATCTATATGCTCAATCAGGCCGCTGGCGACCGGCAGATTCTCGCAAAGCAGCTCAACATTTCGCCGCATCAGCTTTCTTATGTGACCCACTCCGGCGAGGGCGAGGGGCTGCTGTTCTACGGCAACACGATCCTGCCCTTCATTGACCACTTCCCGAAGGACACCGAGCTGTACCGCGTCATGACCACCAAACCGCAAGAGGTGGCGTCGGCATGAAAAGAGAACCGCGTTTGCAGTTTTCCGACGCCGATCTTGCCGAGCCGAAGCTGGAAAAGCCCATCAAGCGGGTAAAAAAAGCAGCGGCCAGAGCGGATAAGGCGCAGGCCAAAATCCCCAAGAAAACCGTGGTCAAAAAGGAACGCGGCTTTGATCCTGCCACCGGCAAGGTCAAAACGCAGCTCCGTTTTGAGGAAGTGGATAAGAAAAAGCCGCCCTCAAAGCTGACCCATGCCGTGCAGGATGCCCCCGCCAACTTTGTTCTCTCTCAGGTTCACCGGGAGGTGGCGCAGAGCGAGGACGATAATGTGGGCGTGGAGGCTGCGCACAAGGTAGAGCAAACCGTGGAGAGCGGCGGGCGGCTGGTACAGTCTGCCCACCGCGCCCATCAGCTCAAGCCTTATCGTGCTGCCATCCGTGCAGAGAAAAAGCTGGAACGAGCCAATCTTGACGCGCTCCAGAAGAAAGCAGAGATCGACAGCCCCACCAGCAATCCCGTTTCCAAATGGCAGCAGAAGCAGGCAATTAAGAAGCAGTATGCCGCTGCCAAGCACAATCAGGCGGCGCAGACTACGGCAAAGGCGGCAGAGAATACCGCCAAGGCCGCGAAAAAAGCCGCTGAAAAGGCTGAGAAAGCGGGCAAATATGTGTGGGAACACCGGCGCGGCTTTGCCATTGCCGCCGCAATTCTGCTGATGCTGGCATTTCTGCTCAACGGCCTGTCCTCCTGCTCGGTGATGATGGATGGTGTCGGCTCCGGGATCGCGGCCAGCACTTATCCATCGCAGGACGCCGATATGCTGGGCGCGGAAGCGCAGTATTGCGAAATGGAAGCAGAGCTTCAGCGCTACCTCGACACCTATGAAAGCACCCATGACTACGATGAGTACCACTTTGATCTGGACACCATCGAGCATGACCCCTATGTACTCATTTCCATGATTACGGCGCTGCATCAAGGGGAATGGACGCTGGATGAGGTGCAGGGTACGCTCCAGATGCTCTTTGACCGCCAGTACATTTTGACCGAGGATGTGGTGGTGGAAACCCGCTACCGCACAGAAACCGACACATGGACGGACGCGGACGGCAACACCCATACGGACACCTATCAGGTTCCGTATGACTACTACATCTGCACGGTCACGCTGGAAAACTTCAATCTCTCCCATGTTCCCGTTTACATTATGAGCGAAGAACAGCTCGGAATGTACGCCACCTATATGGCCACCCTCGGCAACCGTCCCGACCTGTTCCCCGGTTCAGGCTACATCGGCAAGTATGTGGAGGGCAGCTATACCGACTACGACATTCCCCCGGAGGCGCTGGACGATGAGGTATTTGCCGCCATCATCAAGGAAGCGGAAAAGTATCTCGGCTACCCCTATGTTTGGGGCGGCAGCAGTCCCTCCACCTCGTTTGACTGTTCGGGCTTCGTCAGTTGGGTCATCAATCATTCCGGTTGGGATGTGGGCAGGCTGGGAGCGCAGGGGCTTTGCAACATCTGTACGCCCGTATCCTCTGCCAACGTCAAACCGGGCGATCTGGTGTTTTTCACCGGAACCTACGATACCCCCGGTGTCAGCCATGTGGGTATCTACGTCGGCAACAATATGATGATCCACTGTGGCGACCCGATCTCTTATGCGAACTTAAATTCAAGCTATTGGCAGTCCCATTTCTACCGCTATGGGCGCTTGCCGTAAAGGAGAGTGAACGATATGAACCCGAAAATTATGAAGCTCCGTGGAGAGCTGGAGAAGAACAAAGGCAAAATTTCCGATCTGCAAGGCCGCAACCGCGAGCTGGAAAAGCAGATTCGTGAGCTGGAGGACACCGACATCATCGGCATGGTGCGTGAGAACGGCATGACGATGGAGCAGTTTGCCGAGCTGTTCCGCCGTATGCAGGCCGCGCCTGCACCGGCCACTTCGGAAAAGGAGGCGTTGAACCATGACTAAGAACACACCACGCATTTTTATCAGTCTGCTGCTGATGCTCCTGTGCATCGGGATTCTCCCCGTTCCCGCACCGGCTACCGCGTTGCTCCTTGAGGGAATGCCCATTCACGCGGGAAATGTTCAGGGCGAGCTGTGTACCCCCACCGGCGCGGCGCTGCTGAAATACTTTGCCGACGATTTTGGCAGCCTGCCCGTCATGCGGGTGCAGAAAACCGGCTACGGCATGGGCAAAAAAGACTTCCCCCAGGCCAACTGCCTGCGGGTCATGCTTGGGGAGACCTCTGAGCAGACCGACACCGTCGCGGAGCTTAAATGCAAAATCGACGACATGACCGGCGAGGAAATCGGCTTAGCCATGGAGCAGCTGCTGAGCGGCGGCGCGTTGGACGTGTTCACCGCCC
>OLGV01000363.1_pt1 | contig 19761 bp, 19 predicted proteins | sample 1605761 | NCBI WGS metagenome assembly OLGV01 (sample SAMN03283245) | human gut metagenome | biome: human-associated habitat; material: feces | host: Homo sapiens | place: Peru | collected 2012
CATTCTGCATATGTGCTTTGCTTCCTCGTCCTGCTCGTCCTTATAGAACGCGGCGCGCTTGAGAAGGGAGTCGAAATCGACCTCGTGCGCGTCGAAGTCCGGCCCGTCAACGCAGGCGAACTTCGTCTCGCCGCCGACGATGACGCGGCAGCCGCCGCACATACCCGTGCCATCGACCATGATGGGATCGAGGGAGATGATGGTCTTTATCCCGTAGGGGCGCGTCACATCGGCAAGGAACTTCATCATGATGTCCGGACCTATCGCGATCACGCGGTCAAACTGCGGCTTGCCCTCGGTGATGTTCGCGTCTATCTCCTGCTGGAGGTACTTGGTGGTGAAGCCCTGCTCGCCGTATGAGCCGTCGTCCGTGCAGATGATGAGCTTGTCGGACGCTTCCTTCAGCTCGTCCTTGAGTATGACGATGTCCGCCGAGCGGAAGCCGCCGATGAACGTGACGTCGATGCCGAGCTTGTGCATTTCCTTTGCGATGGGGTAGGCGATCGCGCAGCCGACGCCGCCGCCGACGACGCACACCTTTTTCAGCCCCTCCATCTCCGTCGCCTTGCCGAGCGGACCGACAATGTCGCTGATAACGTCGCCCTCCTCGACAGTGTGGAGCATCCTTGTCGTGCGCCCTGCCGCCTGCACCATGACGGTGACGGTGCCCCTCTCGCGGTCCCAGCCCGCCACGGACACGGGAACGCGCTCGCCCTGCTCATCCAGACGGAAGATGACGAACTGCCCCGCCTGCGCGTGCTTTGCGACCAAGGGAGCCTCGATCTCAAAAAGGCAGATGGTTTTCGCGTCGTTCAAAAATCGCTTGGTTACTACTTTGTACATCTACACACCTCTTATATTTTATTTTTATAGCGTCAAGCCTTGCGCTCATTGTTTATTATTTTACAACACGCGCATATCCATGTCAAATATATTATTACTTTTACAAGACACGTCGGGGCGCGGTGCGGCGTCCCGACGTGATATGCGTCCGGTTTTTTACTTTTCTTTATCCCATGTGCGCTCGCTGATGATATAGCGCGGGCGGTGCTTTGTCTCAAGGTAAATTTTGCCGATATACTCCCCGATTATGCCGAGGCAGATGAGCTGCACCCCGCTGACAAAGCAGATGATGCACGTCATGCTCGCCCAGCCGGAGACCGCGCGCCCGCTCAGCGCCGTGATGAGCGCCCAGATGCAGCCCACGAAGCTCACGAGTGCGACGAAAAGCCCGAAGCCCATGATCATCTGCAGGGGCTTGACGGAGAGACTGGTTATCCCGTCCACCGCGAGGGCTATCATCTTCTTGAGCGGGTAATGGCTCTCGCCGGCGATACGCTCCGCGCGGGAGTAGGTAACGCTCGTGCTCTTGAAGCCGACAAGCGGCACGAGCCCGCGCAGGAAGAGGTTGACCTCCTTGAAGTTTGCAAATTCCCTGAGCACGCGCGCGCTTATCAGGCTGTAGTCCGCGTGGTTATACACGACCTCCGCGCCCATCGCAGCGAGGAACTTGTAAAAGCCCTGCGCGGTGAAGCGCTTGAAGAACGTGTCCGTCTCGCGGGAGGCGCGCACGCCGTACACCACGTCGCAGCCGTCAAGATATGCGTCGATCATCTCGTCCATGGCGTTTATATCGTCCTGCCCGTCGCAGTCTATCGAGATGGTGACGTCGCAGACGTCCTTTGCCTCCATGAGCCCCGCGAGCACGGCGTTCTGGTGTCCTCTGTTGCGGCTCTGGCAGATGCCGATATAGTGCTCATCCTCCGCCGCAAGCTTTTTTATGATGCTCCATGTGCCGTCCCTGCTGCCGTCGTTGACGAAGAGCACGCGGCTGTCCTCGCTGACCTTGCCCTCGATGGCAAGGCTCTTGACCTTGTCGAGAAACATCGGCGCGGTTATCGGCAGCACTGCCTCCTCGTTGTAGCAGGGTATCACGATATAAAGTCTGGGTGTCATGGCGCTCTCCTTATATGTCATGTGTCAATTTGTATATAAAGCGGCATTATTATATTCTTCCCGACGCAAAAGGTCAAGACGTCCGTCACATTTGCGGATACAGCGGGAAGCGCTCGCACAGGGCGACAGTCTGCTCGCGCGTCATGTCCAGCGCGTCCTCGCCCTCGCGCAGGATGCGCCCTATCATCGCGCCGATCTCGTGCATTTCCGTCTCCCTCATGCCGCGCGTGGTGACGGCGGGCGTGCCGAAGCGCATGCCGGAGGTCTGGCGCACGGGCAGCGTGTCGAACGGGATGGCGTTTTTGTTGGCGGTGATGTTCGCGCGGTCAAGAAGCTCCTGCACCTCCGCGCCGGTCTTGCCCATGCTCATCACGTCCACATTCAGCAGGTGATTGTCCGTGCCGCCGGAGACGAGGCGCAGCACCTTGGCGTCCGGAGCGGCATTCAGAAATTGAAGCCCCCACCGTGCCACAGGACTGTGCCCCAGGTTCATCATGGCAACCATGATTTTTCCGCCAAGCCCCACAGGCTTGCGGGTGTTTTCAAAAAATGACATCTTATCACACCTCCGATTTCACACATTCGGTATAAGTTAATGGAAATGACGCTTTCAGAACAACGCTTTTCCGTACCGTCCAGCCGTTTTGCCGCAGGAAGCGCAGGTATTCCTCGCTCGTCCACTTGCTGTGGAGAGGGAAGCCCGCCAGCTTCATGAAAAATGCCCTGACCTTGCCGGAAAACGAGTTTCCCGCATGGGTAAAGGTGGGCGCGATGAGCACACCGTCGTCCTTCAGCACCCGGCGGATCTCGGCAAGGGCCTTCTCCGGCTGCGGCACGATATGCAGCGCGTTGGACACGATCACCACATCAAAGGACTTATCCGCATAGGGCAGGCGGAACATATCCTGCACGGAGAAGTGCAGCTTGGCAGAGCGGGTATCTCGCTTTGCCTCGGTGATCATCTCCGCAGAGGCGTCCGTCGCCTCGATGTGTGCTGCCGCGTTCACGATGTGCTTTGCAATCAATCCTGTGCCGGCAGCAAGCTCCAGCACCGTCTTGTGCCGCACGACCGGCCGGATCAGCTCATACATCTCGTCATACGCCGCCCGATCCTTTCGCATAAAGCGGTCGTAACGTCCGGCATTTTTGTCCCAGAAATTCTTGTGTTCCTGCATCGCTATCATTCCTTTCAATGTTAGATTAACCTAACCGATATGTGCGGTTATTCAGTTAGATGACGCTAACCGTTGTGCCTTGGAAAAGCCGCATTTCTGCGGTCTTTCGCTTATTCAAATAACTCCCTGCAAGCACCGTACACCAGCGTTTCCAGCACCTGCGGGTATAGCTCTCCGATCTGTTCCTTGTGGGAGACGGTCAGAATCAGTCCCCGCACCGTAGCGGCAGCCAAAGAGATGCCGCGACTCGGCACAAGGTCATATTTTTCCAGAAGCTGACGAATGTGCGTCTCGTCGTCGTGGTAATGCACATTTTTGACATCCTCCGGCAGTCTCTGCAAAAGCAGCTTCGCATCGTTTTCAATGAAAACCATGTCGCCGGTATCGGACAGCCGCCGACAGACGGCAAGGACAGCCTTTGCCGCACGTTCCGACGGCTGCAAGCCGTCAGATTCACGCAGCGCGCGGTCAGCTACTCCGTAAAGCTCGGAGTGAATGTTCTCCAAAACCGCGAAGAAAAGCATCTCCTTGGATTCGTAGAATTTATAGAACGAGCCTTTTGCAATGCCGACAGCCCTTGTCAGCTGATCCACGGAGGTTTTCTTCATCCCCAGCGTGACCGCACAGCGCCGCGTTTCCTTCAGTAGTGCCTTGCGAAGCTGTTCTGTTTCGTATTCGGTAAAAGCCAAGGTTGAACCTCCTTAAAATATGACCATTTCGGTTCTTTCGGTCATATTATATCATATGTTTTTCGGCTTTGCAAGAGGTGCGAGAAAAAACATACTCATTTTAACATAAAAATTGCTTTCAGGTTATCGGAATGAAGTGTCCCCCGTGTCAAGGACAATTTTAAGGGCGCAGGTAACAAAACCGGAATTAGCTTTTGTATAATAGAAAAGCTTTACCGGCAAGGAGGATGAGGCAGAGATGAGAATCGACCCGAGCGCCTTGTCGGGTTTGCGGGAGGGCGGCATTTCGCTGCCGATGTTACTACGGATCGGTGAATCCTTGAATATGTAATGTTTGGGCTTGTTGGAGTGCTGACGTTTCGTGAGCGCGCCCGGTATATAGACTGTAATATAGTTTTATTCGGGTGGTAATAATTGATTTTGTTCAAATATATTTGAAGTAGATAGAGAAAAAGCCCGTAATCTCAACGATTACGAGCTTTTCCTCATGTCTATGGGCTGCAAAAAAGATATTTTCGGCAGTTTTGCGTAAGACCTCGAATATTTGAATTCTTGATATTTATTTATATCAATTTCCTGTTTCTCAGTTTATTAAATTTGAATTACAAACTCTGCAAACAACGATTTATTAAAATCATTGTACCATAATGAATGCGGTCTGTGAAACAAGAAAAGCCCGCCGTAGTCTAATTAGACTACGGCGGGCTTTTGGTCGGAGTGACGGGATTCGAACCCATGGCCTCTTGGTCCCGAACCAAGCGCGATACCAAACTTCGCCACACCCCGAAGCGCTTTAAGAATTATATACTATTGTCGCGGAAATTGCAAGAGCTTTTTTCAATAAAGTCGCCCGTTGCGCAAAATTATTCCGTGCGCGGAGCAGGGGAGCCGAATCTGTCGGCTCCCCTTAGAAGTATCAGCCTCTGTGTTTTTCCTCGAGGGCTTTTTTGGTCTCGTCCCATTTCTTTCCTGCGAGGGGATAGAATCGCAGGCTTATTGCGCATATTATGAGCAGCGCGGCGGGCGCCGCCATCCATGCGACGAGCACGCCCTGCTTTGCCCACTCGCTCTGCATTCCGGAGGCGAGAGACGTGTCGTAGCCGAACGCCTTTGCTATGAGCAGGAATGCGGAGTTTGCAAAGCTGATTGCGGGCTTTGTTATCAGGCTGTTGACTCCCGCGTACATACCCTCGCGGCGCAGTCCGCCGACGCTCTCGTCGTAGTCGATAACATCGCCGTTCATCAGCGGAACGAGGTACATTCCGCCCGCAAAGCCCATGCCGGCAGTGAAGAACCCGAGAACGGCAATAACGCTTATCTTGCCGAATATCGCCATTGCCGCAGAGCCGCAGGCGAATATCAAGCACATGATGAATACGCATTTTTTGATGCCCCAAGTCCTGACCTTAGTCGCCCACAGAATAACTCCGAGCACCGCGCCGAGCCCCAGCGCGCCGTAGGCTATCGGCATAGGCAGGTCAAATTCGTCAAAATAGTATATAACGCCCTGCATAAGTATCGTCTGAATGAACACAACCGTGAAAGAGAGCACCTCAAAAACGACAAACGAGCGGTTTCTGAAGCAGTCTATAACTGCCTTGAAAATGTTTTCGTTTCTGTCGCTCTCTGTTGTGACCTTTTCTTTGTAGAAGAAGGTCGACGCGAATATTATAACGAACGCGAGTACGCCTATTCCCGTCATTATCAGCTGGAATTTTGTCGGGTCGCTGCCGACCTCCGGCTTTATCAGCGGGAAAACTACGAGCGGAACGGCCATGGCGATAAGCGTGAAGAATATCTTCCAAAGGAAGATGCCGCTGCGCGCCTTATTCGATACCGCCATGGTGTAGGGCATGACATAGAGCGAGGTTGCAATCGCCGTATAAAGCGTGTCAAATAGGAACAGTGTAGAAAGCATCTGAATGAACAGTGCCGTCTGCGAAGTCCCGAGCGGCCATCTTATCCAGGTCAGCACGAATATCAGCGAATAGAAGAACGCGCCGTATCTGATATACGGTATTCTGCGCCCGAGCTTTGACTTTGTGTGGTCGGAGATATAGCCGAACAGCGGGTCGTTCAGTGCGTTCCATATGGCGAAAATCATCCATACCGTGCTCGCACGTCCCTCGGAAAGGCCGAGAAATTTCGTGAAGAAATATGTCATTCCTCCGCCGGTCAGCAGGCTGTTTATCGTTGTGCAAAGGCAGTCCGCCGAGCAAAGCCAAAACTTACTTGATGCGGACACTCTTTCCTCGGTGCCTGCGATGTTCTTTTTCATATTTTTACCCTCATTTCCTGAATACCTTGTCGGTGCGGTAGATTATTCCGTCGGGTCTGTTCGGATACTGCGTTATCCTCGGCAGCTTTGTGTTTCCCCGACTTTTTGCCATTATTTCCTCGCCCCAGGCTATGACCTGAGCGATGTAGCCGCGCTCGAGCTGCGGGACTCTGTGACCCCAGAAGATTCTGTAATCTTCGCTCATGCCGTACAGCCACCGGGCGCTCGGAAGCCATTCCTCAATGCTCGTAACTCCGGGCAGCTGCATCCAAAGCGCATCGCAGACATTGTCTCCGCTGAATATTATTTTGTCCTGCTCGTCGATGAATGCGACGCTGCCGCGCGAGTGCCCGGGAGTGTGCTTTACCCGCACGGATTTCCCTCCGAGGTCAAAAATATGTCCGTCGTCCATGGGAATGATTTTTGTTTTATACTTGCCGGGCTTTACGTCGCTCGTCTTGAATCCGTGCGATTTTACGGGCGCGTTTGACGCGAGAAATGCCTTGCGAAACAGCAGCGACATCTGCGCTTTGTTGAGCCGTTCGCAGTCCGCGCGGTGAATGTATATCTCTTCAAACTGACCCGCGCCGCCGATGTGGTCGCCGTGTCCGTGCGTCGCGGCGAGGGTTATCGGCAGGTCGGTGAGTTTTTCGGCTGCGCCCCTTATGTCGCAAAAGCCCGTGCCGCAGTCTATCAGCAAAGCCTTTTCGCTGCCGACGACAAGATAACAGTTCGTGCCGTCAAATTCGTTTAGCAGATATACATTTTCGGCGAGCTCGGTTACGGGAAGATCACTTCTCATTTTCCGCCCTCCGCTTTCTTTTCGCTTATGCGCCTGTCGTGGTATTTCTTTGCCGGGATGAGCGGGATTACCGTCAGCAGAACGAGAGCCGCGCCGACGAGCAGAAGGGTGTAGGTCGGCAGATATGCCGTCAGACCGTTTTCGTCAACAAATTCTCCGCTCTTTTTGATTATCGGGTTTGCGATAAGCGGCGCCACTACCATCGGGATGAGTACGAAGAAGAGAATACGTATTCCCTCAAACTGACCTCTTGCATCCTCGGGATAGAGCTGCTTGCCCCAGACCGTGCTGCTCTGCAAAAACAGCACATATCCCATGCCGAGCAACAGCACGCCGAGCAGAAGCATCGGATTCCAAATTGAATTTGTGTTGACGTTTTCCGGCCTTACGAACAACCCCAGCAGTCCGACTCCGAGGCTGTTGAGAACGGTTGAAATGAAGCAGAGCAGAGGGGCTTTATTGTTGTTGAGAAGCTTTGTGCAGGGGATAGTGAACAGCATCGCAAGCACAAGGGCGACGCCCTCGATGTATCCCATCATATCGGCGGAGAAGCCGAGATAATATATCATGTAGTTGCCGATATGGGCGAAGTACATATTGAACGCTATAAAATAGACAGAGAGCGAGAGGTTGACCCACGCGAGCTCCTTGTGCTTTATGTAGTTCTTGAAGTTGAGTATGCTGAAAAACTGCTGAGCAAATGTGCCGCGCTTTCCGGGCTTTAGCTCCGGGCTGTCCTTCATCGCAAACAGGCAGTATATGCCGAAAAGAATAACGGCGACGCCCATGACGAGAAACAGGCGCATATAGTTGTCGTTGCTGCCGACTAACATTCCGCCGGCTACCGTTCCGACTATCGTGCCTATGACCGGCTGAGTGGCAAGAGCCGCGCCTATCTGCCCCTTGTTGCTGTCTTTCATGTGGTCGTTGACCCATGCGTTGAAGCCGATATCGTTTCCCATCGAGCCGAAGAAGCTCATTATCGCATCCGCCGCGACGACCGCAACGCCGACTGCCATGAGCACGGACGGTGTGTCGCTGCTGCCGCGCACAAGATACTGCGTCAGCCCGAAAACAATGGTGAATATGCCCCAAAGGATATAGCCGACAGACGCCATTATTTTGCGCTTGCCTATTCTGTCGGAGATACAGCCGAAGAGGAAGGTGGATATGGTCGTTGCCGTTGCGGAAACGCCAACCATCCAGGAGATTATTGTCGGATCTTTTGCGATTTTTGCGTAGACAAAGGTGTTGAACCACTGGTTTTCCATGTTCCAGCAGATTTGTCCGGCGATTCCGAGCCCCCATACGAGGATCCAGAATTTTGCGTTTGAAAGTCCGTTTTTGCTTTTCATTATTTTTCACCGCCTCGGAAAATTTCCTATCGTTTTTATATTAAACTTGTGTCGCAAAAAAGTCAATAAAACTCTATGCAGATTTGCCGAAAAGTTTATAAAAATTTTCATCGCTTTGTGCAAATGTAAATAAAAACACGGCCTGAAAATCAGACCGTGCAATTTATTGAATTTATTTGCTTTCTGCCTTGAAGCGGCGCCCTTTGGCGTTGAGCGATTTCATAGCGGCGATAAAGCCCTCGCGGGTCACGCCTGCGGGTCTGTGCGCCCATTCGGTGGTTTGAACGAATTTATCCGCCATCTTTTCAAATTCGCTCTCGTCAATCTCGATATCGTCGAAGCAGACGGGGAGACCGATCGAATTGTTGAATTTCATTATGCGCCCGACCTCGTCGGCATTTTGTTCAAACTCGAGCAAGCAGAGCACGCCGAGCGAAACAACCTCGCCGTGCAGATGACGATGCCCGTGCTCGGTTACGGTTGAGCCGTAGTAGACGCAGTGGGCGAGGGTGGAGTTGTAATAATAGTCGTCAACCGTGCTCATCATGTTCGAGACAATGCCCGTAGATATAATAATGTCGAGCGTCACCTGATCAAGTGCGAACGACGCTTTCTTTTCTCTTATGGATTCCAGAGCTTTTGCGCCGTATTCCGTTAACGGGTCGGTGCATATCCTGCTTATCTGCTTGCCCATTAGCGGCGTGTGCGAAAGGGTGTCGTCCTTTGAGGAGAACACGGCCTCGTATTCCTTGCTCAGCGCGTCGCCTATGCCCGCCCAAAGCAGGGATTCGGGTGAGTCCGCTATGACTGCGGAGTTTATAAAGCAGTGGTTTGTAAGCTTCGGATAATAATATTCCCTGAACGAGCCGTCGGGGTTGTATATGACCGAGATAGCAGTCACCGCCGCACAGTTGGAGGCGACCGTCGGAAAGGTGAACAGCGGCTTGTCAAGCTTATCGGCAACATATTTGCCCGTGTCGCACGCGCGCCCGCCGCCGACTGCGAATATCATGTCGGCGTCTCTGACAGTCGGATTCGCTATCAGCGCGTCGCCGTTTTCATATGTCGAATCGCCGCCGTATTCGAAGAATCCGAGCAGCTTTACATCGCTCCCGGCAACGCCGTCAATCATGGCTTTTTTAGCCTTAGCCATTGCGGTCTTTCCGCCGATGACTGCGGCGGTCTTGCCGAAGAACCGCGTGACATGCGGTATTTCTTTGTAGCAGTCGGGACCTATCGAATAGCTCGGCAGGTATAGGCTGTAGTTGATGTTGTAGTCAGACATTTTTATCACTATCCTTTTTCAGTGTTCTGTGTTGTATTTTTCGAGCTCGGTTATGGCGTCGACTATCATATCCTCGGTAACCTCGTACGGATATTTTCGAACATCGATGCCCTTTAGCGCCTTTTCGGCAACGGTTTTAACGTCGGCGGATGTCGCGTGGATGTCGCCGAGCTTCGTGGGCAGACCCATGGAGCGGTTAAAGTCGAACACCTTTTTGCGTTCGTCGTACTGTTTGTCGACCGTCAGCAGAACAAGTATGCCGTAGGAGACTACCTCGCCGTGCAGATGGTGATTTTCCTCCGTGCTCTTCAAAACGGTGAAGCCGTTGTAGACGGCGTGGGCAAGACCGGTTGTGTAATCGACCTGAACGAGGTTCGAGACAAGTCCCGTTGAGACGATTATCCCGAGTATTACCTCGGTCAGCTCGTCCGTCACCTTGTGCTTGCGGCAGTCGGCAAGAGCCTTTTCGCCCCAGCGGAGCATCGGCACCGCGCACATTGAGCTCAGGGCAATGCCCATGGCGTCCGAGTGCGAAGGAATGTCTCCGCGCGAAGATACCGTGCACTCGTAGTGCTTTGCCATAGTATCTCCGATACCCGCCCAGAGATATTTATCCGGCGCATCGGCGATTATCCCCGTGTCAATGAAGATGTGCTTCGGCGGTATCTTTGAAAAAGAATACTCGCGCAGGCTTCCGTCCGGATGATAGAGAATGCCGAGACTTGTGCAGGATGCGCAGGTCGAGGCGATGGTCGGGAAGGTGAAGAACGGTCTGTCGGTCGAGTGGGAGAGCACCTTGCAGGTGTCTATGGCCTTGCCTCCTCCGACCGCAAAAATCATATCCGCGTCCGCGACCTTGGGCTTTAACATCTCTATATTTTCGACCGAAGCTTCGCCGCCGTACCAAAACGGTCCGACAGTTTCGATTCCGGCCTCCTTTGCGGCCGCGATTATCTTGTCCTGCGCCGCGGCGAGGGCGTGCCTGCCGCCGATTATCGCTGCTTTTTTGCCGTATGACGGACAGATTTCTTTTATATCCTCATATGCGTCCGTGCCTACCGAATATCCGGGAAAAAGTGTCCTTTTCATATGTGTCATCCTTTCTGAAAAGTGAAGTTCTTATGTCTGCACTTCGGGCAGCTCTGCCCATGATGCATACTGTGCCGCATTTTCTGCGGCTTTTTCGGACAAGCAAAAAGTCCTTTCGTCTCCTATGCCTGTCAACACAAGAGACGAAAGGACAAGCCTTCCGCGGTACCACTCTTATTCATTCCCGTCAGGGGAGTGCACTTAGGGGATACTGACATATCCCTGCTCTTTAACGGCAGCGTTCCGTCCGCGCCTATTGTCTCAAAAAGCCTTTCAGCGCAGCCGCTCAACGGTGAGTTCGCCGCTGAAATTCCTTTGTGTCTCGCAGCTCCCGGCACTTCTCTGAAAGGATATCAACGCCTACTTGTCCGCATCATCGCGTTTATGTTTTGTATTTTAGTCCCGAATTTGTGAATTGTCAAGTAGAAAAATAGGTGTATAACCATGCGTGCTTTTGTGCATTTTTTAATCAAAATTATCGTGTCCTCCGCTTTTCACGCCGCATACTCGCTTGACACGGCACTATAAAAGTATTATGCTAAAATCAGATGTTATGTATACTCGAAACAAGGTGATTTTATGCAGAAAACAGTGAACTGCCGCAGGCTCGATTCGAATATGTTGAAGCTTATTGCGATAGTCGCCATGACGGCGGATCATATTGCGTGGCTTCTGTTTCCCGGCTATCCCGCGGAGCCTCTGCCAATTATTTTACATATAATAGGCAGGCTGACCTGCCCCGTCATGTGCTTTTTTATCGCCGAGGGCTATCACTATACGCACGACGTGAAAAAGTATACGGCGCGCCTGTTTGTGCTCGCCGTTATCTCGCATTTTGCCTATGTGCTCGCTTCAAACGACTTCGTGGATTGGCATTCGTTTATCCCGTTTTATTACGGGAGCGTGCTCAATCAGACGGGCGTCATATGGTCGCTCGCGTGGGGACTTGTTATGCTGCGAGTAGCAAAGGATGAGCGCCTCGGTATGCCCGTAAAGGTAATCCTGACCTTGCTCATTTGCGCCGCGGCACTTCCCGCCGATTGGAGCTGCATAGCGTCGCTCAGTATAATGTCGATAGGCATGAACAGGGGAGAGCCGAAAAATCAGATAGCGTGGTGCGTGCTCTGGGTCGCGGTCTATGCCGTTGTCTATTTCTTTGCGATAGATAAGATATACGGGCTTATACAGCTCTGCGCGGTGCTCGCCGTACCGCTGCTCTTTTTATATAACGGAAAGCGCGGACGAAACCCCAAAATCAATAAATTTATGAAGTGGCTGTTCTACGCATATTATCCTCTCCATTTGCTTGTTATAGGTATTATAAGAGAGCTTGTGCGTTGACAAATAAATTCACGGAGACAATACAATGGCTAAAAACGACAGATTTGAAAATGTCTATTCGCAGGGAGCGCTGTCAACCACGGAAATCTGGGTCGATAAAGAAACAGGAGTAAATTACCTGTTTCATACAAGCGGCTATGCCGGAGGTATGACGCCTCTGTTGGGCAGAGACGGAAAACCGATAATTTCTCCTGTTCAAAGATAATACGGACGTAAAAACACGGCGCGGAACTCGCACCGTGTTCTTTTATATCTTCGCCGAGAGCTTTATGTAAATCGCTCTGGCCGTCGAAAACGCCGTGTATCCGATTATCGCGGCGGCTGCCACGTCCGTGAGATAATGCGCTCCGGCGGCAAGCCTTGTATAACCCATCGCCGCCGCATATATTGCGCTGACACAGAGAGCGGGCTTAAAAACAGAGTATAGGAAGAGGGTGTTAATATTGACACCCTCCCTATTTTATTTATCAGCAAGAAATGTTTCTTTTCTTAACAACAAGATAAATGCTGCAATAGTAATTATCATAGTCAATAATCCCAAATAGACACCTATCGCTGAGTTATTAAATCTTCCATATGATTCAAATTTGGAAAATTCAAGTGCAAACAACATACTAAGAGAGCACAAGCCGCTTATAAAACATATTGTCTTTAACTTTTTGTAAAGCAATAAACTCAAAAAGAAAATACATAAAATAACACCTGATAAAACAATATTACCGGAAAGAACAAGTACGCCATCGCGTGAAGTTATTCCCTCAATTGTCTGCCAATCCAACAGCAGCGTTGATAAATTTACTAATAATAAAGCAGCTAATAATACTCTCTTTAATATACTCTTCATTTTAATCCCTCATTTGTTATTTTCTGACTCGAGCGTATTTACCTCCGTCACCGCCGATATTATCCCAACCGTTTTTACTGCTACTTGCCCACTCATTGTAATTGCTTGTATGCTGAGCCACCATAGACTAATGTATTAGACCACGCTTTTAGTCTAATGTATCAGACAGGCGCTTGTCAATATTTTTTAATTAAAAATTTTCTCCTATTGCTATGATTTTTTTAATGATTTTCTAAACTGTTTCATAAGTTTAGCCTTTCGACGACGAGCCTCGATAATTCCGGGCTCTTTTTATACTTTTTTTGACTGTTTGCTTATGATAAATACGTGTTAAACCTCATTTGAATTAGGCTGTTCAAGAAAAATATCGGCGAGCCGGCTGTGCGCAATCATGCGAATTTGTAAATTATTTTTAAATAATATGAATAAGCGGAGCATTGCATACCAAAAAGGTGTATAATATATCCGCAGGCGGGAGTCGGAGACTCCGGCTATCTTGAAACAAAGGAGCTGTGTGAAAATGAAGCTTGTGCTGCTTCGCCACGGAGAAAGCGAATGGAATCTTGAAAACCGCTTTACCGGCTGGACCGACGTGGAGCTGTCCGATAACGGCAGAAAAGAGGCGCTGTCTGCGGGAAAGGCTCTGCTCGACGGCGGATATGATTTCGATATTTGCTATACATCTTATCTTAAACGCGCTATTCATACCCTTGACGCTGTGCTTGATGTCATGGACAGGGCATGGCTCCCGGTTATAAAATCATATAAACTGAACGAACGCCATTACGGCGCGCTTCAGGGGCTGAACAAATCCGAGACCGCCGAAAAATTCGGCGAGGAGCAGGTGCTCATATGGCGCCGCTCGTTCGATGTCCGACCGCCCGTGCTTGATCCCTCGGATGAACGAAACCCCGCCAATCAGGCGCAGTACAGAGACGAGGACAGGGCGGAGCTTCCGCTCGGCGAGAGCCTCAAGGACACAATAGCGAGAACCGTGCCGTATTTTGAAAGCGAGATAGCGCCTGAGATGCGCGCGGGTAAGCGAGTTATTATCGCGGCGCACGGAAATTCGCTGCGTGCGCTCGTTATGCATCTTGAAAAGCTGACAGCGGACGAGATAATGAAGGTGAATCTTCCGACGGGCGTTCCGCTTGTCTATGAATTTGACGACAGCTTCAATGTTATCTCGAAACAGTATCTCGGCGATCCGTCCGTGATAGCCGCAAAAATAAACAAGGTTGCGGCTCAGGGCAAAAAGCAGTGACTGCCGCGTGCAGCCGAAATAAATAAAATATACCGTACCTCCCGGGCTTTTAAACGGGAGGTATTGCTTTACCGTGTTATTGTATAAAAAGCGGGGCTTGAGAACGAAATTTTTTATAGTTTCGCCGATAGTAAAAAATTTTGAAAAAAAGTGTTGACTTTAGCGTAGTAACGTGATATCATACAACCACACTAAAGAAAACGGAGGAACACACCATGAAAAAAAGAATTGTTGCACTTTCGCTCGCAGTCCTGACCCTCGTTCTCGCGCTCGGCTTTGCGGGCTGCAAGAAGAACGATAAGACCGATTGGGACTATATCGCAGATAAGGGCGAGCTGGTCATCGGAATTACTTACTTCAGACCCATGAACTATATGGAGAACGGCAAGCTTGTCGGCTTCGAGACAGAGTTTGCTCAGGCCGTCTGCGAGAAGCTCGGCGTGACCGCCAAGTTCCAGGAGATCGACTGGGATTCCAAGGTTACCGAGCTCAACTCCAAGACCATCGACTGCATCTGGAACGGCATGACCGCAACGGACGAACTCAAGAATCAGATCAATTTCTCCGGCGCTTACATGAACAACTCACAGGTTGCCGTTATCCGCAAGGCTGACGCCGCAAAGTATAAGGATCTCGCTTCGATGAGCGGCGCCAAGGTTGTCGCAGAAGCAGGCTCCGCAGGCGAGATAGCCGTCAAGGCAGACGCGGGACTCAGCAAGAGCTACCTTCCCGTCAAGGATCAGGGCACTTCGCTCATGGAAGTCAAGAGCAAGACTGCCGATATCGCGATAATCGACGCTGTTACCGCAGCGGGCAGCATCGGCGAGGGAACCGACTATGACGATCTTATGATAGTCGATGTCATCTCGGACGCAGACTCCGAGGTCTATGCGGTCGGTATCCGCCAAGGCGACACCGAACTCACCGCGAAGATCAACGCCGCTATCAAAGAGCTCTACGATGACGGTACTCTTGCAAAGCTTGCCGACAAGTATAACCTCTCCGGCAGAATCATCGCCCAGTAACGCAACAAAAAAATCACGCAGGTCCTGCCGACTTTCTGCGGCGGGGCTTGCGTTGTGTGAAGAAATGTTTTAATATATATCGGACAGTCAGATAACCTCAAAGGAAGAAGGATACATAAATGGATTTTCTCGGCGTCAACGCTCAGCTGCTCGGGGGCTTTAAATATACGCTGTTGATATTTTTTATAACCCTCATCGCGGCTATACCGCTCGGTCTGCCGATAGCTCTCGGTTCGATGAGCCGCTTCAAGCCCCTGCGCTGGATCAGCCGTGCTTTTGTGTGGGTAATCCGCGGAACGCCGCTGATGCTCCAGATTATGGTCGTCTTTTATGTTCCCGGCCTCGTGTTCGGCACGCCGTTCAGATCGCGTATAATCGCCGTTATCATAGCGTTTATAATCAACTATGCGGCGTATTTTTCGGAGATATACCGCGGCGGCATAGAGAGCATACCGTCAGGTCAGTATGAGGCGGGTCAGGTTCTCGGACTCACAAAGACACAGACCTTCTTCAAAGTAGTGCTGTTTCAGGTCGTCAAGCGCATCATGGCGCCTATGAGCAACGAGGTAATTACGCTCGTCAAGGATACATCGCTCGCGAATGTTATTGCAGTCGGCGAGCTTATTATGTCGGCTCAGAATATTGTTAAAGTCTACGCCATAATCTGGCCGCTGTTCTATACTGCGATATTCTATCTTATTTTCTGCGGAGTTCTCACTCTGCTCTTTAACGCGCTCGAAAAGAAACTTAACTATTACAGAGGTTAACCATGGCTATACTTGAAGTTAAAGATCTCAAAAAATCCTTCGGCGATTCGGATGTGCTCAAGGGCATAAGCTTCTCTCTCGAGGAGAAAAACGTCCTTGCGATAATCGGCTCGTCCGGCAGCGGCAAAACTACTCTGCTTCGCTGCATAAATATGCTCGAAACTGCGGACAGCGGCTCGATAACCGTTGACGGCGGCGTTGTTTTTGACAGCGACAGAACCGAAAAGCTCACCGCCGAGCAGAAGCGCGAGAACCAGCTCAAGATAGGACTCGTGTTCCAGTCCTTCAACCTGTTCCCGCAGTATACCGCACTCGAAAACGTCACTCTCGCCGCAAAGATTCACGCCAAAAACCGTCCCGATTTCAAGCAGAACCGCAAGGCTATTCTCGCGGAAATTGAGGAGAACGGCAAGGCGCTGCTTAAAAAAGTCGGTCTGAGCGACAAGATGAACAACTATCCCTGCGAGCTTTCGGGCGGTCAGCAGCAGCGCGTGTCGATAGCCCGCGCCATGGCTCTCAAGCCGAAGATTCTGTTCTTCGACGAGCCCACGAGCGCGCTCGACCCCGAGCTCACGGGAGAGATTTTAAAGGTAATAAAGGATCTCGCCGCGGAGAAGATGACCATGGTTATAGTCACCCACGAGATGAACTTTGCCCGCGAGGCCGCCGACAGGATAATCTTCATGGATAACGGAGTTATCGAGGAGGAGGGAACTCCCGAAGAGGTGTTCGACAATCCCAAATCCGAGCGCACCCGCGAGTTTATCGCAGGATATTCGGACTGATAAAATCAAAAGATTCGCTTGAGAGGCGCACCCCGTAAGGAAGTGCGCCTCAGTTATATTCGCCTGACGGCGAGTTATATTGTCCTTCGGACAGCGGTATTATACTTTGCATAGTTATATTGCCTGCGGCAGTTTAACCGGCAAATATAATATCACGAAAGCCGGCAGGCTTTCATATCCCTTTTCGAAAGGAAAATATCACTTTTGTCCATGGGCACAGCAAGCAGCGGATTTTGTCACCAAAATTCCTTATGGATCTTTTGGGGATAGTAAAAAAAGGGCAGCACAAATTTTGTGCTGCCTTCTTCCTTATGGAGCCTCTCTTGAGCGGGTCTTTTTTTGATATCGGAATGTTTACAGATTGTTTATATACATTTGCGCGCCGTTATGATAAAATAACCGATAGATAAGATATCCCGCATATATCGGGACATAATATGTGATAAGGAATAAAGGAGAAAAAACCATGCTTGAATTCAGATACGATACCCAGCTTCTTATTGACGGTCACGACCTTGATGAGGATGTGATAAACGATTATTTTACGGATAACTTCAAGGGCGACTGCCTGCTTGCCGTCGGCGACGATGAGCTTATAAAGATTCATTTCCACACAAACGAGCCGTGGAAGGTGCTCGAATACTGCGCCTCTCTCGGCGAGATTTATGACATAGTCGTCGAGGATATGGACAGACAGGAGCGCGGCCTCAAGGGCTGATAAAATCCGATATGAACCCGTGTGCTTTTCGGCGCGCGGGTTTTTCATATTTTCCGACCTGTCCGCATAAATTTAAACGACTGCTTTTTGGGAGGCGGATTTATGGATTCGGAAAACGGACGCATGACGCGCAGGGAATACCGCGCTCAGTTGGGGCTCGATACGGAGACGCCCGAAAAACGCGAGAAGAGCAGAGACGCCGTAGCCCGACTGATATTGCTCCAGTCGGTTATCTGCGCCTTGATGCTTTGCTTGCTATTCGGTATTCGTAAGCTTTCTCCCGCTAATTTTGAGACGCTTAAAAACGGCTATAAATCCGCCATGCGCTACAGCATGGATGCCCGCGAGGCGTGGGGAAAAATAAAGAGCGCCGTCGGTTTTGTGTTTGAACCCGCAGGCGCGCTCGCAAATAACGAAAGCGATTCGGAGAGCAGCACGGAAAGCCTCGGCAAAGGCTCGTCCGAGCCCGATGTCAAGGCGTATAAAATGAGCTTTTCGCCCTATTATACAACGGTGAGCGCGTATATGCCCGTCAAGGGCAGAATAAGCTCGCCGTTCGGCAGACGCGACGATCCTTTTACGGGCGAAGCGTCGCTGCACTCGGGGCTCGATATCGCGGCAGAGCAGGGCAGCCCGATTTCGGCTGCGTTTTGCGGCACGGTTAAAAAGACGGGCGAGGACAAAATCGCCGGCAAATATATTCTCCTTTCCCATGCAGACGGGCTCGAGACTTTTTATTGCCACTGCTCGGAGATAATCGCGCCCGTGAACGCCGTTCTTCGCCGCGGCGAGACGATAGCGCTCGTCGGCTCAACAGGTATGTCAACGGGCCCTCATCTTCATTTTGAGGTACGGATAAACGGACTCAAATATGACCCGGCGCGTCTGCTCTTTGACGGGAACGCCTGATGCGTTTCAGAATAAAAAATACCCGCATTGAGTTCGGCTTTCCCTTTGCCGTGACAGCAGCCGTTATACTTATGCTCGACCGCAGCAAAACTGCGCCTGCCGTGTTCCTGTGCTGCGCCGTGCATGAGACGGCGCATATTCTGCTCCTTGCGCTCTGCTCCGCGCCGCCCGATGCGATAGTCCTCGGTGTGTTCGGCATGAGGATAGACAGGGGAGAGACGTGCCTCGATTACCGCCGTGAAGCGCTCTGTGCCTTGGCGGGACCCGCGGCAAACTTCCTGCTTTCGCTCTCGGCTCTGCCGTTTGCGGAAAAATATCCCGCCGCCTTGAATCTCGCGGCGCTGAGCGCGGGGATAGGCGTTTTCAATCTCCTGCCCGTCGAGCCTATGGACGGCGCTTCGGCGCTGAAAAGTCTGCTGCTGCTCAAATACGGCGAGCGCACGGCGGACAGAGCTGTTGATATCTTTGCCGCCGTCCTGCTCGTTCCGCTTACTGTGTGCGGGATAGTCCTGCTGATAAAAACCGGAAGCAACTTTACTCTGCTTTGCGTATGTGTTTACATATCCGTCTATCTTTTGGCAAAAAAGCGGGGCAGCCGTATTTAGCGCAGACCGAACAGCAAAAATATAAAGGTCATAATTCGCGTCCGACGGCGCAGATTATGACCTTTATTTCAGTTATTTTTATCTGTTGATGTTAAATGGTGATTACGCCGAACGCCGAAAGCACCTGCGCTATGAGGATAACAACGAGAAGAATCGGCGCTACCCACTTTATCATCACGCGGTGAAGCTTCTCACCCGTGAACTTTGCGGAAAGACCGACCTCGTCCGCGATAACCTTTGTGCCGACAACGTGGCCGACGAGTATGCAGGTCAGGAAAGCGACTATGGGCATGAGCACGGAGTTAGAGATGAAGTCGAAGAAATCGAGCATCTGCATACCGAGAATCTTGAAGTTTGCAAGCGGGCCGTAGCCGAAAACGGAGAGCGAGCCGAGGGCAATTATGCCGATAGTGACTGCTATTGTAGTCGGTATGCGGCGCCAGTGGAACTTGTCTCTGACCATGGAGACGACCGTCTCCATAAGAGATATGGAGGAGGTGATGGCCGCGAAGAAAACAAGCAGGAAGAACAGCGTGCCGACCACGCCGCCTATCGGACCCATGGCGTTAAATACCTGGGGCAGTGTGATGAACATAAGGCCGGGACCCGCGTTGATTCCGTCGGCGGAGCCGCCGTTGAAGGCGACGACCGAGGGGATTATGATAAGACCCGCAAGAAGCGCTATGCCGGTGTCGAAAATCTCAATCTGGCGAACGCTCTTTTCGATGTTGTCATCTTTCTTCATGTATGAGCCGTAGGTTATCATAATGCCCATTGCCAGCGACATCGAGTAGAACATCTGTCCCATCGCGCCAAGCACGGTAGATACCGAAAACTGCGAAAAATCGGGCAGAATATAATATTTCAGACCCTG
>OLGV01000364.1_pt1 | contig 19733 bp, 24 predicted proteins | sample 1605761 | NCBI WGS metagenome assembly OLGV01 (sample SAMN03283245) | human gut metagenome | biome: human-associated habitat; material: feces | host: Homo sapiens | place: Peru | collected 2012
CATGCCACAGCACTAACGACAGGTGCGAAGCACTGGCATCGCTAAAAGGCTGTTTTTTATGTTTTTGTTTCAGTCCCCCAGTTATTATCCACTGAACCGTCATTAGGGCATGTGGTTTTTAATGACCGATTTTGTCTAAATGGATGATTGATTGTGGTGAAGTTTTGTGGAATGAAAAAAAATGTGTATCTTTGCAGTCGATTTCAAGGCAGTGTACTACGACTTCCCGTTAGTCCTGTTCTGTGACATGATCGTTGAAACTTCGATGCATTGCTGTGATGCTTTAGGCAATGCGTAAAGCGTAGGACGATATTTTTATTAGCCCCAATGGCAGCCACACAGCGCGTCGCCTTCTCACTTCGCGAAGTGATGGTGGACCACATTAGGCCATGGATATTGTGCTACTGCGAGGTAGAAGTAACCGTCTTGAGTCGAGTAATCAAAAATAAATTTTGAACATTTAAATTGTATTAAACACAACTATGTCAAAAGTTTGCGAAATTACAGGCAAGAAGGCGATTACTGGTAATAATGTATCGCACTCTAAGAGAAGAACAAAACGTAAATTCAACGTAAACGTTTTCAATCGTAAGTTCTACTGGGTTGAACAACAAACTTGGATCCGCTTGACTGTGTCAGCTGCAGGTTTGCGTATCATCAACCGTATCGGTCTCGATGCAGCATTGAAGAAAGCTGCTGCTGAAGGTAACTTAAAAGAAATCAAAACATTTGTAAAGTAATTAGAGAATCATGGCAAAAAAAGCTAAAGGCGATAGAGTTCAAGTAATTCTTGAATGCACAGAACAAAAGGCAAGCGGTGTGCCAGGAATGTCACGTTACATCACCACTAAGAACCGCAAGAACACAACAGAACGTTTGGAATTGAAGAAGTTCAATCCTTATTTGAAGAAGTACACTATCCACAAGGAAATTAAATAATATTTGAATCATGGCAAAAAAAGTAGTTGCAACCCTTCAAACTGGTGAAGGACGTACATATAGCAAAGTTATTAAGATGGTACGCTCTGAAAAGACTGGTGCCTATGTATTTGTTGAGCGCATGGTTCCTAACGACAAGGTACAGGATGCTCTTAAATAATTGATGATCCAACAAAACTTTATATATGAAACTCTGGAGCAACTATGCTTCAGAGTTTTTTAGTAAAACCACATACAGATAGAAGACAAATGTATAAGATTGCGATTGATAAAACCGAGGTTAATTCGCTCCCACAAGTGGTGTTCCCAGGCAAGGTGGTGGTGATTGATTCGATGTTTCAATTGAAAGCGGCTGTTGATGTGCTCCGCAAAGCCGATGTTGTAGGGTTTGACACCGAAACGCGCCCATCGTTCAGAAAAGGTGAGCATCACAAGGTGGCATTGATTCAGCTGTCAACTTCCGATATTTGTTTTCTTTTCAGGGTCAATAAGATTGGCGTTCCGCAAGTGCTTGCCGATTATTTGGCAGACGACCACTGCTTGAAGATTGGGCTTTCCACGCAAGACGATTTCCGCCAACTCTCGAAAGTGACCGATGTGGCTCCGGGTGGATTCGTCGAACTCCAAAAGATGGTGGGACGCTACAAAATCAGCGACATTAGCCTACAGAAGATTTTTGCGATTCTCTTTAATCAGAAAATCAGCAAATCGCAGCGACTTACCAACTGGGAATGTGAATCGCTCACCGATTCGCAGCAGCGTTATGCCGCTATCGACGCGTGGGCTTGTGTGAAAATATATGAATATTTGATTCAAGGTGAGTTCAATCCCGAAACCTCACCTTACAAAAAGGAGATAGAAAATGAAGAGCAAAATTAAGATGTCGGTATTCGTGCCATTGTGCTTGTTCCTGTATTTGTGCCTGATGGCATGGCTGGGGCGCGAGCGTTTGGCAGATGGTGATTATTGGCACTACTATGGTGTGATCGGTGTAGGGCTCGTCATCATCGTGGCACTGCATTTTGTGCTGAAGAAAAAGGAGTATTATCGCCAGAAGCGTAGAGAAGAGGCCGAATACGGCACCTACGCCGACGATGAGAAGAACGAACTCCCTCAAAACAACGATAACAAATTCTAATTGCATCGAAAATCCATTCGATTATAACGTAGGGACATGCCTTCGGCATATTTCCAATGTAAACTGTAATGTATTAGTGCATTGGAATCTTGCCAAAGGCATGTTCCTATGCTATGGCGTATTGATTTGAGAGATTGACATTGTCTCCTACCAAGAAATAATTTTATCATCAGGGGTTTTTCGCCGTGAAACGGCGAGTGGTTTTTATCCTTGGGGCCAATGTGGGATGCCCTCGTAAGAGGGTGGCGGAGTGATTGTGTGGTTGGCGGCATGGAAACTCGTTTCCAATGACGCAAAGCGCACAATCTCTCTGCTAAATGCGAAGCATTCCACGTTGCTCCAAGGCTGTTTTTTTATGTTTTTGTTTTTGATTCCAACCACGATTCCGGCAACAATGTATAATCATTGCCACAGTAATTTTCCACTAAGCCCTAATGACCGTTTTTGGATTACATATTGTTATCCCACCACTTTACCAAATAATTCAAATGGTGTGGCATCGGTGATTTCTACTTGGTAGAAGTTGCCGATTTCTAATTTGCCGTTTTCCACAGGAATCAGCACTTCGGGGTCAACCTCTGGCGAATCCCATTCGGTGCGGCCAGAGTAATACATCTCGTCCACGCTGTCGATGATCACCTTATAAGCGTTGCCCACTTTCTTCGATTGGATTTCATCCGAAATTTCCTCTTGAATCTCCATGATTTCATCAAGGCGGTCGGCTTTCACGTCCTCTGGAATGATGTCGTCAAAGTGTTTAGCGGCAAATGTGCCTTCTTCTTCGCTGTAGGCGAAAGCGCCCATTCGCTCAAATCGCATTTCTTCCACGAAATCCATCAGGTCGTTGAATTCCTTTTCGCCCTCACCAGGGAATCCCACCATCAGCGTAGTGCGAATGTGTACGCCCGGCACCTCTTTGCGTATGCGCTTAATCAGCTCGATGGTTTCAGCCTTGGTGATGTGGCGCTGCATATTGTTGAGCACCTTATCGGAAGAGTGCTGCAAAGCTATGTCGAGGTATTTGCACACATTATCGTGCTTCGCCATCACGGGGAGAATGTCGTAAGGGAATTGGGTAGGGTAGGCGTAGTGCAAGCGAATCCACTCCACACCCTCGATTTGCGCCATTTGGTCAATCAGCTCAGGCAGCATCATTTTGCCGTAGAGGTCAAGACCGTACGACGACAAGTCTTGCGCAATCACGTTAAATTCCTTCACGCCTTGGCTCACCAAGTGCTTCACCTCGTTGAGCAGCGTGTCCATTGGCACCGACTTGTGGCGGCCGGTGATTAAAGGAATTGCGCAGAAGGCGCAAAAGCGATTGCAGCCTTCCGATATTTTCAGATATGCGTAATGCTTGGGAGTGGTGAGGTATCTTTCGCTCGACAAGTCCTCCTTGTAACTTTTGCCAAGGTCGTTGAGCATCTCTTTCCAGTTGAATTTACCGTAGAATTTGTCAACTTCTGGCAACTCGTCGATGAGTTGCGCCATAAAGCGCTCAGCCAAGCATCCCATCACAAAGAGCTTCTTGATTTTACCCTCTTTTTTTGCTCTGCCAAGCTCCAAAATCATGTCGATGGATTCCTCTTGTGCGTCGCGGATAAAACCGCAGGTATTCACCACCACAATTTCCCCGTCCACACGGCTGGGGTTGTGCTCCACACTGTAGCCGTTGGCTTGAAACTGGCGGATAAGGTGTTCGGAGTCCACCAGGTTTTTAGAGCAACCCAGCGATATGATGTCAATCTTGTTTTTACGCATATTATTCTATTATTCTTTGCCGAACAGACTCCTCACAAATTCCTCTTTGCGGAAGATCTGCAAATCGGTCATACCTTCACCCAGACCGATGTATTTCACAGGAATGTTAAACTGGTCGCTGATGCCAATCACCACGCCACCCTTGGCGGTGCCGTCGAGTTTGGTGATAGCGAGGGCATTTACCTCAGTGGCTGCTACAAATTGCTTGGCTTGCTCAAATGCGTTCTGACCGGTAGAGCCATCGAGCACCAGCAGAATTTCGTTAGGAGCCCAATCCACCACCTTCTTCATCACATTCTTAATTTTTGTCAGCTCGTTCATCAAACCCACATTGTTGTGCAGACGGCCAGCGGTGTCGATAATCACCACGTCGGCGCCCTGTGCCACGGCGCTTTTCACCGTGTCGAAAGCCACCGAAGCAGGGTCGGTACCCATTTTGTGCTTAATCACCGATACGCCCACTCTTTCGCCCCAGCGTTCGAGCTGCTCATCAGCGGCGGCACGGTAAGTGTCGGCGGCACCGAGCACCACCTTGTTGCCTGCTTGGGTGAAGTTGTAGGCGAGTTTACCGATAGTGGTGGTTTTACCCACCCCATTCACGCCCACCACCATAATCACATACGGTTTCTTGTCGGTGGCAACGGTAAAGTCGGCTACTTCGCTATTATTGTTGTCGGCAAGCATTTGTGAAATCTCGTCGCAAAGCAAGGCGTTGAGTTCTGAGGTGCCAACATACTTATCGCGAGCTACACGGTCCTGTATTCTCTTGATAATTTTCAAGGTGGTATCTACGCCCACATCGCTTGTGATGAAAGCCTCTTCAAGATTGTCGAGAACATCGTCGTCGATTGTCGATTTTCCCGCAATAGCGTGTGCTATTTTACTGAATACGCCTTCCTTGGTTTTTTTCAAACCATTGTCGAGAGTTTCCTTTTTTTCTTTTGAGAAAAATTTGCTGAAAATGCCCATAAATAATTCATTATTGTTTCAATCCACAAAGTTACAAAATTTCGTTCAATAAATCGGCCTTTACCGCCGCTTTCTTGAATGACCCACATAGTCTGCTGCGTGAGCCTGACGCTATGGAGAACAAAAGACAAGCATATACTATATTTGGCCAGATCACTAAAAACATGACAATCATTCTTGTCTATATGGGAAAAATTAAAGGATTTCTCTTTGCCTTACGACACAGAGAAATCCTAATGACCTCTGGGATTATATATTTGTTTATTTTTTGCAACGACAAAAATAACAACTATTCTTAAAAATCAGTGTCCCTTAAAAGTCCTATTGCATGAAGTTGTATTATTATTGTACGAAATCCCGTTATCTAATTCCTTTTGTAAAAAACTTAATGATGGAATTTCCAATTTTGCGTTCCATTCCAGCCTTAGACATAGGTACGCCAGTAGCGCGACTTATATTCTGCCTTACATTCGTTATTCCCAATGCTCGTTTCCATGAGAAACTAAAGCCAGGGATGAGTGATTTTTGTTTATGCATGCCATTCTTTGTACTTTTGATTCCTATATAAACACATTTCCTTTTTTGATATAATAGTAAGAGGACCATCAACTAACCCTTCTATATCAAAGGCTGTAGATAGAGGTTTGCTTGTTGAACACGACAGCCAATATTCTCTCGCAATTTCATCTAAGCTTTTATTGTTACCTGGCATTTTACTTTGCATTAAAATATCGGCATTGAACCAAAGGATGAGACTCGTACTGACCAATTCATAAATGTAATACTCCAAATAGTATCCTTGTGATGCCCACAATTGAGACTTGACAGATTTACACCATTCATTGGCAGATTCTTCTGTTGGTGCAACGAAAGTACATCTTAATCGTGATGGATAATGCCCAAATCGAGATCGTCTTTTATCTTCTAAAGCCATTTCCATTCTGGCTTTCAGAGAATTGTCATTATATTGACGTACCAGTGGCTCAATGCCTTTTTAACATTGAATTCTTCCAAAGAGAAGAAATAAACATGATTTTGATAATCCTCCATTATGTTTCACCATTTGATTGGATATATGCTGATGGATTCTCGTTAATCTTAGCAAGTTCCTCCTCTCGCCATTTGTCTATTGCGGTCTGAAGGAGTTCTGCCTGTGCTTTGGCAATTCTCTCCATTAACTCTTTATTGGCAAGAGCTTCAGCAGCTAAGCGCTCCTTATTCTTTTGGGTGGAAATTTGGACTTCGGTGTTAATTTCATCATTGAGATCTGAAATTCTTTTGTCAGACAAGACGCGAACCTTATGCATTTCTGCACGGAGATAATCATCATATGGTCCAGATGCAATCATCATTTTGAAAAATGTGGGGGCAGTCTCAATAATGATGAAGAGAAGCATTATGACCAAAGAGACTACGCTAAGAGCAAAGTTTTCCTTTTTTACGTTTGTGAAAGCTTCGTATCGCACACAGAAACCATTCTCATGATTGCCTTCTGCAATATCCGAATTTCCCTTGTCCTTATTGATTTTAATCTGTTCTCTAAGAACTTCCAATTCCTGCTGATGAGAACTGTTCCACATTGCCAACTCCTTTTCAATGGCTTTCATGTTTTGTTCCTTATCCTTATATATCTGGCCATGACCGGCTTTCCCACTAAGGGCACTTCCTTCGCCTTCTTTTTTTAGTTCTTCGTTGGCTTTTGCTAATCTGTCTTGGATTTCTGCTTGCTGATGTTCCAAAAGATTCCTGCGGTCAGAAAGAGGCTTGTTACCTTCGTCAATTTTTGCTCGTGAAGCATTTGTCCTCTCAATATTGTCCTTGACAAGCTGAGAGTTTATTCTGTCCTCAAAGATCTTCATTTCCAATGGAGTGGAAATGACAATACCCAAAAAGATTGCCATAATAATACGTGGCAAGCCACTATAAAATTCTCGCCAACTAATTGTAACCTTGCCATCGGAATACATCGTATTGACGATGAATCTGTCCAAATTGAAAATCAGCATTCCCCAAAAGATACCGAATGCAATAGCTTTTGGCACACTCTCAAAAACGAAATACAGAGCGTATCCGCCAGATAACATTGCCATAAGGGCCGTAAACAGAATCGTTCCACCTATACCAGCATATTTTGCATAATCTGTTGGGCACTGCCTTAAGACTTCACGGTTTGTTCCAGCGCAGATCCACAGGAACTCATTGAGCCAGCCGCCCCATTCGATTTTCTCTTCTTTGTTGTTGGATTTATTGTTTGCTTCCATTTTTACCTTTTGCTAAATGATTGAAAATATTTTGAATTGAACGTTTTATACTAAATCGTGGAAGGGGTGGTGATAACTCTACATCTAGCCCCATGTCTATAAGAGAAATTACCTTGGGAATCTCTGCCCTTACCATTCCAATAGTTATGTTTGGAAATGAAACATTCGCATTATAGCGAGGCATCTTTATGGATAGAGACAGATTGTTGACAATGTTTGGAGTTGGGACGAGCAGTGATTTTACTTGAGGAATGGGCAGCATTCCTATTTCAATTCGTTTTTCCTTCTTTCCGAACTCATCTTCCGCAGACAAGACACATACCATTGCTTTCTTTGGCTCAATGATTCTAGTTCCAGAAGATGCAATTCCCTCATCATCTAACCACACCTTTTTAGCGTTTTTAACTTTCCATGAGAGTTTGACTGGTATTGTCGGAAATACATAGTATTTGTCAGCAGTGAATTCAATTTCGCATTCGTCGAATACGTCAATCGAGACTTCTTTCTTTATTAGTTGCCCATTGGATGTCTTTATTGACAGTTCAAAGGTTGCACTTTCTGAAAGAGTTGTAGTAAATGTCCCAAGTTTCTCGCATTGTTGAATAGCGATGTCATTACCTTTGCGGAGAAAAATCTCGGCATCAAAAGGAACATCCCAGGCCAATTCAATAGATTGGGTATTGCGAACGGATTTGGTCGTTGATGCAGTGAAAGAAACCTTTTGATATAACAAACAAGACTCGAAAGGGACTAAATCATTAATACTACTATGACCAAGATATTCTTCTAGCACTGCCAGCATGTCTTGGAAATGATTCCCTAGAGAATAAATGTCTTTGTATATTGGTGCATTCTTTATGTCCACAAAATCTTCTTTAGAGAAAAGGAGGCGGTCGGCATCAGCAACCTTATACTTATCTGCCAGAGAAGGAGCTTCCGCAATGGCGAGAATGCTAAGATATATTATCAGTTCCGAGAAATAATCTAATTTCTCAGAGACAGATTTGTTGCTTATTCGGGCTGGATGTTGATAATCGGCAAGACCAGTTACTATGTCAGCCGCTCCTTTCAACTGTGGGCAATAAAAAGAATCATAATCTACAAGATAAAGTTGGTGATTCTTGTTAACAAGAATGTTTCCATGCTGCAAATCTCCATGGGCCAAAGACTGAGCATGTAATGCTTGCGTTATTTTTAGGAAATTGTCAGCAAGTGCTATTAACAGGTTTTTGGAATTTCGGTTTTGACAAATGTAATCCTTGATGGTCATGCCATCAATCCATCGCATTCTGGTTGTGGGATAGATGTTACCTTCCACATTGATACCTTTATCAATGTACTGAAACTCACACAAGAAACTTAAGTTCGCCTTTTTGATTGCGTCAGAAATGGCATCGTAGCGTTTCTTTGTATTCTTGATATCTGAATGCCAGCAACGGAAAGCCCACTTCTCTCCATTAGCGGTTCGATAAGGATAAACGACAGAGAAACCTCCAGTAAACGCAATAAGTCGACCTCTGGCATCCCTTTCAAAGGTGCCATTCTTTGCGTGATTATCCAGAACAAGAACATCTTTGTTCTCAACGGAAGTTCTTATACTTGGTATTGTTGGCATTTATTCTGGTTTTTTAAACTTTTCTGAAATAGAGGATGAAAGTTTTTTACGTTCCTCTTCCTTGTTCGGTTTAACATATCCATTCCCTTTTCCCCATTTTCCTGCAATTTCATTAGGATTATCCACTTCACCTCTTTTAGTCGTGGCTTTGTATCCATTCCCACCTTTCCATTTGGATGAGATGCTCTCACTTTTCGATACTACGGCATCCTCTAAGGGCGTAAGGTCTTCAATTGTTGGCTTATCCATAAACTCGCATAGTTTATCGACAAGTGGGACTAACTCAGAATCTGTCTTCAGCAGTCTGAATATATTGGAAGAACCTTTTGACTGTATGTCTTCCCCAGAAAACAGGAGAGTTTCTGTGTCCTCCATGTTTAAGTCTTTCCATAAGGAAGGCATTTTGGCAAGTGCTTTTAGACTGAGATATATAACCAGCTCGGAGAAATAGTCTGCCTTTTCTGAAACCAGTTTGTTTTTCCATCTAGCTTCATGCTGATACCCAACAAGTCCTTTAATCTCGTCAGGCATTCCGTTTAGTTCAGGGACATACATGGAATCATAGTCTACCAAAACCAATGAAAGATCAGGTTTGACCATGATGTTTCCGTGCTGTAAGTCGCCATGAGAAAAATGGTTGGTGTGTAAATCGGCTACCATCTTCTTGAAATTCTCGGCAATTTCATTGATTACATTGGATTCTGTAATATGTTCAGCCAAAAATTTCTTTAAAGATTGTGCGTCCACCCAATCCATTACAACTATTGGTTGCATTCCCAATGGTGTCATTATACCTTCTTCGAAGAAATCAAATCCTACGAAATAGGGCAGATTAGATCTCTTCAAGGCATCTGCTATAACCTGGGTTCTGCGCTTTGCATTAGTGACCGCTGCATGCCAGCAGCGTACTGCATACTTCTTAGAAGGCGTCTGATATGGGAACACCACGCAAAAGCCTCCTGAATACTTGATTAGACGAACTCCCTTTTCTATAGGATGTCCATCTTTCAGCACTGAAGGATGAATCAATGCTGGTGTTTTTATACATGTACTATAATCAGGAATAGTAGGTAATGGCATGGTAAATGTTATTTGGTGTATATAACGTATTTTTTGAGAATGATATGAGAGGCCATTTTTACAGCATCCTGAGTGGTTTTATACTTCAATTTACTCCGAAATTTTCTTATCGCTTTTTGAGATTTTCCTTTACAATTGCCCTCAAGGGCTTTCTCGTATTCAGCCAAGAGATCTTTAATAAATATAGCCGCATCAATGGGGAGGGGAGAAATCTCAATTGTGTTCGCCGCCATAATATTCTCACCATGTTTATCTTTATCTAGGGCATCTCCCATTACTTTTGGTGCTCCATTACCGTTTTCGGATTCTGCTTCAACTCTTTCTTGACTAGATGTAGCTATGGACTCCTCCTCTTCAATCATCTCTGCAATATCATCCCTATACTTAATAGTAAGTGCATCGGAATTGTCATATTCAACGATTACCAAAGTAGTGTCATCGTTATGCATCCCTTCTTTTCTCCATTCACATACCAATGTCTCAAAATCTTCATGCGAAGCTAGCGACAATAATTGTTGAATATACTTGGCAATATCGCCTTGTTTGCTATGTTCTAGCAGAAATTCAGAGAATGGGTCAGATACTAACAGTAAGTATTTACCTTCTGTTAGTACACCCCCTATGGGTTTGGGGGTACCTTTTCCTTCTTTTGAAGCGTCGCTATCGAAATAATCAGGATAACTGTCAAAAGTTCCAGAATCTTGTGAAGTGTTGAATTGTGCTTCGTTTCCATCCCACTCTATCAGACAAGAATCGCCTAGAACTGAACCGTTCCATTCTTTACCTTTAAAACGAATGCCAACAAACGTTGCTCCTGCAGAACGACCAGAATATAGATTCCGCTCATTCCTATATATGATATTGACAGGAGCATTCTTGTCCTTTAAATTCTGAATATGCTCGAGAACCTTGTTTTTCCAAGAAAGGCATAAAGGCTTAATTGATTCTGTTGATGGACTCCATTTCGGGCTCTCTGTAAAGGTGTCAACAAGAAGTTGTGCCCAAATCTTTTGCTGCCATGTTGATCCCATACCGTCAGATACCGCGATAGATTTGGTGTCAGGATTAACACCAAACCTATCTTGGCAATCTGCGAATAATTCAGCTTGCTTGTGAGTTATAAAAGCTCGTATAACCATATAGCCTATTATAGTCCTTTATCTCCCTGGCCTTTTGACGAGCCAAAGTCTATGAGTTGAATCAGTTGAACACCATCTGCACCAAAGATGCAACCTCGACAAAAATCTTCTGTTGGTAGCTCGTTCTTTGCTGCTGCTTTTTTATACGAATCGGGGACCTCACTTGAAATGTCGTACAAGAATTGAGCCTGCTCCTGGGAAATGTCAGACCTGTTAGATGGAAATACGACTTTACCATTTGACTCGTCTATCTGTGCATTAAAGATTAACACATTTCCATCATTGTTAGAAAGATTCTTGATTTCGTTGGCCAAAGCTACAGTTTCTGTCATACAGTCTCTCGGATCTTTTCCTTCATAATATGGAACACCGTCAGAGATGTTGATGATTACAGGTGCTGGACCATCTGCATGTTCAGTCATCCACTTTTCAACTAAGTCCTTTGCTAATTGGAATGCTCCAAGCATATTTGTTGCCCCGTCTTTGTCAATAGGTTCAACCCAAACAGGTGTCTTCTCTTCGATTTCAATTATACCTCCTGCACCATCATGTATCTTCTTCTTTACGGTCTCGTACCGCAAAGGATTTGCGTCTAAGTCTTTCAGCCAACCAGAACATAGCTCTTTCACATTGTGGTTATATCCAATAACCGAAATAAAGCACCGATTCTTAGGTGCATCGTCGTATGCATTTTTAGAAATGATGTTGTCAATAACCTTATTGACAGCAAGTGTTGCGAACTTGGTACGTGTTGTGCCTTCATAATCACTCATCATTGATCCTGATTGATCTAACAAAATGATCAACAGACCAGGGGTTGCAGAACTCCATTGTTTGTCATTCTTTGCCATATTATAATAAACTGTTCTGCCTTGGCCCTTCTCAGCAGAGGATTACAATTATAAGATGTTACACGCAAACAAAAAGCGTGGAGCCAGTCCTGTCGCTCGCTTCACGCTCTAAAGGCTCTCGCATTGCCCAGTTTGTCGAAACGAGCAACGCCGAAAGCCCCACGCCGATGAGTATATCAAATCCACAACTCTGACAAACTCTTTTGGAGATATGTCAAAGATGGAAGTGTATAAACATCTCAAGGGGCGTTCCCGTTGCTTTGTTTTTGACAAACTGTTCGAACTTGCGAGATTCTTAGAGCATCAAAACCAAAGCGTCCAGAAAACGCCTATGTTTGTATGTCGTCCCACCCAACCGCGCAACCATCATAGACGAAAGCACTTCGGCGTGGAACTGGTTGCAAAGCTACTCAATTTTTTTGTAGATTCCAAAACGCAGTGCGAAAAAATCATTGTAGATTCACGGCTCTTCACGGTCTGCTGCAACAGTGGATTTGTGTATATTTGTGGAAATGTTTCACCTTTAATTCGTAAATGTTATGAGAAAGATCATTTATCAGAATTAGAGGTTCTTATAGATGCTCTGTTGTAGAAGCCCTCGTTTTGAGAGGGTATAACAACTACTTTCAGCTTTCTAAAATTTGACTAAGTCCCCTTTTTGTTCTTGGTGTGTGGGGGGCTTTGTAGTTATTTTTGTGTAGGAGATTTTGGTTTGGTGTGATGGATGCTTTTTTTGGGAGGCAGGTGTCAATCATTGTCAAATCCGTAAGAGGTTATCATAAGCGACCTTCTCCGTAGCTCGGCGCAGGTTGTGGTGCGTTGGCACCAAGTTGCGCTCGTTCGTTCCTACGGAACTCCCACGCTTGCATGGTGTTTCGCATGATTCGGCATCTCCGATGCCTTTGCATGGTGTTTCGAGTGTTTCAGGTGCTTCGGGTGTTTCAGGTGTTTCGGGTGTTTCGGGTGTTTCGGGTGTTTCACTTTGGTTTTGGTTTCACATTTGTTTGAAGCAATAAAGCTGCATATTTGGCAAAAAACGCAAAAAACTTGGTTGCGGTTGGGGAAGTTTTGCTCCATTGGAATTATTATTGTAATTTTGTGAGTAAATTAGACAGATTATGAATTACAAAGTCGTAGCGACAAGTAAAGATACTAAAGCCCGTGCGGGTGTGATTGGCACCGACCACGGCGAAATCCAGACTCCAATTTTTATGCCAGTGGGCACTGTGGGCGCGGTGAAGGCTGTTCACATGCACGAGCTGCGCGATGATATTAAGGCGCAAATCATTTTGGGCAACACTTACCACCTGTATTTGCGCCCTGGTATGGACATCATTGAGCGCGCTGGTGGTTTGCATAAATTCAACACTTGGGATAAGCCAATTCTTACCGATAGTGGTGGCTTTCAGGTGTTCTCGCTTTCCAGCAACCGCAAACTGAAAGAGGAGGGTGCGGCATTCCGTAGCCATATCGACGGCTCAAAGCATCTGTTCACCCCAGAGAAAGTGGTGGATATTCAGCGCAGCATAGGTAGCGATATTATGATGGCACTTGATGAGTGTCCTCCAGGCACATCTGATTATCAGTATGCCGAGAAGTCGCTTCGCCTTACCCAAAGGTGGCTCAAGCGTGGTTGGGATCATTTTAATGCCACATCACCACGTTATGGCCATTCGCAAGCCTTTTTTCCCATTGTGCAGGGCTGTGTGTATAAAGACCTGCGCACCGATAGTGCGAAATTCGTGGCCGACTTGGGCGCTGAGGGTAACGCTATCGGTGGTTTGGCAGTAGGTGAACCAACCGAGGCCATGTACGATATGATTGAGGTGGTCAACGAAATTCTTCCGGAAGACAAGCCTCGCTACCTGATGGGCGTGGGCACACCAGCCAACATACTCGAAGCCATTGATCGTGGCGTGGATATGATGGACTGCGTGATGCCAACTCGCAACGGCCGTAACGGTATGCTTTTCACTCAGCATGGCATTATGAATATGCGCAATAAGAAGTGGGCTGACGATTTTTCACCACTTCAAGAAGATGGCGCTTCGATTGTGGATAAGATTTACTCTAAAGCCTACGTTCGCCACTTGTTCGTCGCGCAAGAGATTTTGGCGATGCAAATTGCAAGCGTTCATAATCTCGCATTCTATTTGTGGCTTGTGGGTGAGGCTCGCAAACACATTATTGAGGGCGACTTCAAGTCGTGGAAAACTGAAATGGTGGAACGTGTCACACGCCGCCTATAATCGTTAGCATCATGCAAGACAGCATCGAAAACATACAGCCCGAAGAATTGAATGGTGATGTCACATCACCAACCACAAGTGTGGAAACAAGCGCAGATGACGAGAAGAAACAGTTGTCAGACATTGACAACTCCACTGAATCTGACGAATCATCTACAACTGAAAAGAAAAAAGAGGCAAAGAAACCATTGGTCAAGAAATTTGACCTGTATATTATCAAGAAATTCATAGGCACGTTTTTCTTTATCATTCTGATGCTTTTGTTGGTGATTGTAATGTTCGACATCAACGAAAAGCTCGATGCCATGCTTCTTGCCCCATTGAAGGAAACTGTGTTTAAATACTTCTTGAACTTTCTACCGGGCTTCATCAACCAGTTTGCGCCAATGTTCGTGTTTATCACAGTGATTTTCTTCACATCGAAATTAGCCGACAGGTGCGAAATTACCGCAATTCTATCAAGTGGCATCAGTTTCAACCGATTGGCAGTACCCTATATAGTGTCGGCGGTATTTATTTCGATAGGCACGCTGGTACTGTCGTTGTATATCATTCCGCCTGCCAATGTGAAACGAATTGAATACACCAACCAATGGGTGAAAAACAAGCGAGTGGACTATGGCGACAATGTGCAACTGCAAATGCGCTCTGGTGTGATGTTTCACATGGAGCGATACGACAACACCACAAAGCACGGCTATCACATTTCTATTGAGGAATTTAAGGACAATGTGTTGGTGTCGAGAATCACAGCCCAAAGTGCTGTTTACGACACGTTGGGACGCTGGAAATTGAGCGACTATAATCATCGTAAGTTCGACGGATTGAAGGAAACAATGACCACCGGCAGCATGATGGACACGCTCTTGAACTTCGACCCGAAAGACTTTTTGATTTCGAAAAACGACCAGGAAACCCTCACCTCGCCAGAATTGAAACGCTACATTACCGAACAGCGAGAGCGTGGTGTGGCTAATATCCAGCAATTTGAAATTGAATATGAAAAGCGCTATGCTATGACGGCAGCCGCATTGATTCTGACCATTATCGGTTTTTCTCTGTCGTCAAGAAAGGTGCGTGGTGGCACTGGATTGAATATCATGATTGGCATTGTGCTGAGTTTTTCCTACATCCTGTTTATGCAGGTGACGCAAACCTTCGCCCAAAACGGCTACACCTCATCGCGTGTGGCAATGTGGATTCCGAATATTTTGTTTACCCTTATTGCTGTGGTTCTTTACAAGAAAGCCTCCCGCTAATAGCGAGCAGCGAAAATCAGATACAAATAATCCCCAAAGATTTTCTCAACGCATCTTTGGGGATTCTTATAATTATGAGTATGTGGGAGTTTATCGCATTGCGTATTGAACGCTGCTGTTCACCATTTGCTTGTAGGCATACACGCCACGTTCGCTTAATTCTACAGTCTTGAAATCACCTTCAGGGGTAATCATTTTCACATGAGTGTCGTCAACGTATTGCAGGAACTTCACTTCCTTGTCGCCATTGCAAACGCTCCAAGAGTTGTCGGCTGCATCGAAGTTGAATTTCACCACGCTCTTGTCGGTGGTGTTGGTGATAGTGTATCCATTCTTGTCGCTCTTCACAATGTATCTGCCGTTCTTGCCGTCAATAGTCTTTGTGCTTGCTTGCACAGGGTTTTCACCCGACCAGAATTCAATGCTGTTGAGCACCAACAAGTCAGCCAAGCCCGAAAGCTCATATACTGGAAGAATCCAGAATGCCACGAACACCAGTTCGTTGACGAATTTACTACCCACTTGCTTATTCCAAGTTAACACTTTATTGGTGAGCTTGAAACTACCAATACATGAAGTGAACATCATTGATGATGTCAATATGGCGATTAATGCCACGCTTAAATACCTTTTCTTCATGATGTATAAATTTTAAAAAATTATTATTTACGATATGCTTCAAATCTACTTTCCACCTTTTGAACATAATTCACGGTTTCGTTGCTACGGAAATAGCCGTATTTGCACACGGGGTCGTTGTAATATCGTTCATTGGTCTTCCACTTCAGAGCCTCTTCCACATTGCCGTACCAAATATGGGGATTTTTGCCGTATTTCTGGGCAAGATTGATGGCGTCGACGATATGGGCAATACCACCATTGTAGGCGGCAAGCATGAATCTCATTCTTTCTTTAGGGTCGGGCACTCTGCTGGAGAAATACTTTTCCAAGCTCGAAAGCTCGCGCACAGCAGCCTTCACGCTCACTTCAGGGTCGTGCAGCTTCGACGTGTCGAATCCATAGCCCCTTGCTGTGCTGGGCATGATTTGCATCAGTCCCCTTGCGCCAGCCCACGACACCACTCTTGGATCGAATTTCGACTCCACATAGGCAATGGCGGCAAGCAGTTGCCAAGGGTAGGAGATATGTCCGGAATAGGCTTTAAACAAGTCGTCGTATGGCGAGATGTCGCCATTTTTCCTTACATATTTTCCGCTGCCACCGTATGTGTCGTTATCCTGCGTGAGCGAATAGCGGCTTTGCTCAAAGTAGTGCTTTGATATGTCTTCGCTATAGAGAATGGTGCGCTCGCTTGTGCTCCAAGCGTCGATGGAGTCTGATAGGGCGTTGTTGTTGGGGTTCACTGCCCATGATGAGCGTTGAGGGAAACTCACCTCCAAACCGATGTCGATGTTGCTGTAATACGTTTTATTGATTTTAGCAATATCGCTATCCACAATCGTATAAGGAATTTTCCCCGTGCTCACCTGATTCACAAGGTCTTGAACATCAACGGTGTCTTTGTACACCGATTTAATGTTGATACCACCGCCAATCTCGCTGTTGAGGTTCTCAAGTCTCGACTCGTATTTCGAGCCTTTCTCCACATACAGGTCTTTGCCTTTCAGCTGTGTGACATTTGTAATGCGGTGTCGGCCCTTACGTTGCACCAGCACTTGATAGGTGGTGTTTGTTTCACCGCAATGCAGCACTTCCTCGTTGAATTCTGCGGTAATGGGAATCTCGTATGCCAGCACATCCACCTTGTCGTCCTTCACAAGTTGAAGCAGCGATTGCATACTGTGAGCCAATGTGAATTTTAGCGCTATCTTTTTGTCCTTCGCAAAATCACAAATTCGGTCATAATCATAGCCCAGCGTGTCGCCTCGATAGATGAAGAAACTCGTTGGGCTATACAGGGTGCCCACACGAAGCGTGTCGGGCAGTTTGTAACTGTCGCTTTCATTTGCCGTAGAAGATGCGCAACCTTGGCAAATCATTGCCAAAGCACATATCGCTATGTATGTACTGAAAAGTTGTCGCATTTCGGCAAATTGTAGCGTTAGTATTCGAATGTGCCGTATTCGCTCTTGATGGTCAGATGGTTTTCTTCTGCATCTTCCACTCTACCGATGATTTGTGCATCGATATTGAACGACTTAGATATTTCAATGATGTCGGCAGCGTCTTCTGGTGAAACGTAAATTTCCATACGGTGTCCCATATTGAACACTTTGTACATTTCCTTCCAGTCGGTTCCCGATTCCTCTTGAATGAGTTTGAAGAGGGGTGGGATAGGGAAGAGGTTGTCCTTCACCACATGTTTGTTTTTCACAAAGTGCATCACCTTGGTTTGAGCACCGCCTGTGCAGTGTACCATACCGTGCACCTTGTCGTGCATCTTATCGAGCACCTTCTTGATTACAGGAGCATAGGTACGGGTAGGAGAAAGCACCAGTTCGCCGGCGTTCACTTCCACGCCGTCGATAGTTTCGGTCAGTTTCTTAGAACCAGAATACACGAGTTCGTTAGGCACAGCCTGATCGTAACTTTCGGGATATTTCTCTGCGATGTATTTCGCAAACACATCGTGGCGAGCCGAAGTCAGACCGTTGCTGCCCATACCGCCATTGTATTTTGTTTCGTAAGTGGCTTTGCCGAACGATGCCAAGCCCACAATCACATCGCCACCCTTAATGTTGGCGTTGTCGATCACTTTGTCGCGACGCATTCTGCAAGTCACAGTGCTGTCAACGATAATGGTGCGCACTAAGTCGCCCACATCGGCAGTTTCGCCACCAGTGGAAATGATGTTCACACCCATTTTATTGAGTTCATCAAGAAATTCCTGGGTGCCATTGATAATTGCAGAAATCACCTCGCCAGGAATGAGGTTCTTGTTTCTGCCAATGGTTGAGGAAAGAAGGATGTTGTCGGTTGCGCCCACGCAAAGAAGGTCGTCGATGTTCATCACCACAGCATCTTGAGCCACGCCTTTCCAGACGCTCAAATCGCCAGTCTCTTTCCAATAGATATAAGCCAACGATGATTTAGTACCAGCACCATCGGCGTGCATAATGTTGCAATATTCGGGGTCGCCGCCCAAAATATCAGGGATTATTTTACAAAATGCCAGAGGAAAAACGCCTTTGTCAATTTTTTTAATAGCGTTATGCACATCATCTTTTGAGGCAGATACACCTCTAAGATCGTATCGTTGATTACTCATATTAGAAAATTATAATAAGTTTTTGATTACGATGAGATAAATTAGTGATGCCGGCACAGCAAACAGCAGACTGTCGATGCGGTCGAGAATGCCACCGTGACCGGGAATCAAATGACTTGAGTCTTTCACGCCGGCTGTTCTCTTCATGAGTGACTCGGTGAGGTCGCCAAGCGTTGCGAATATCGAAACCACCATACCCCAACCGGCAAAAAGTAGTGCCGATGGACCGTGGAAAATATCGTTGAAATATGCACCCATCACATAACCAGCCAACACGGAAAGAACGAGGCCGCCCCAGAAGCCTTCCCACGACTTCTTGGGTGAAATGCGTTTAAACAGGCGATGCTTGCCAATGGTGGAGCCCACAAGGTAGGCGCCAGAATCGTTGAGCCACAAGAAAATGAAAATGCTGAGCAGGAGCATACTATTTTCGGTGAAGCTGATTGTACTCATCAAACCCAGTGGAATGGCTACATAGCAAATGCAGAAAAACGACTGCTGTAAACTCTTGATGGGGTTTTGATTGGTGATGTAGAGCTGGATTGTGAATCTCACCAATCCGTAGAGCAAGATGGGAAGGAAACTTGCAAGCGAGTGACCGCACTCTTCGTTGAAGAAAAACGAAGCGAACACGGCTAAAGTCCCAAGTGCATCGACGCACTTAACGACCTTCGATTGATTTTGCTCATCACCATGGGTTAAGCGGCAGGCTTCCCAAACGCCAATCAATGTGACAAGCCCAAAAAACACCAAGAAAATAGCTGGAATAGTATCAAAAAAATAGATGGCGCAGAATATGAGTCCTACATACACTGCTCCGGATAAAATGCGTGTGATGAAATTCTTCAAACCTCTTATATTTTAGTTTACTACAAAGTTACTTTTTTTATTTGATGTGAGCAAAATTTATCGAAATTTGATATAATAAAATAGCCACTATAGCGTTATAAAGATGTGTAATTTAAAATTGAGTGCCTATGCAGAAAAAAACTACTACTGTAAAATTTGAAATTCGTGAAAATTCCCAAGCGCGGCCAAAGCTTTCGACTGTGAGTCTGTTGAAGCAATTTGCAAGAGTTTACACTTGCAGCCAAGTGCTTGAACCGAGCCTTAGAAATTTCATTCTTAATTAAGAATTCGTTTTGATTTTTTGTTCAAAACTATTTAACCCAAATCGGTCATTAGGGCTTGTGGTATTTCGGAGTTTTAGAAGAATGAATTTTGCTTGTCTTTTAATGAGTGA
>OLGV01000368.1_pt1 | contig 19653 bp, 15 predicted proteins | sample 1605761 | NCBI WGS metagenome assembly OLGV01 (sample SAMN03283245) | human gut metagenome | biome: human-associated habitat; material: feces | host: Homo sapiens | place: Peru | collected 2012
CTCACCATAGTCTCCACCATCCTCGGCCTCCTCCCGTTCCTCACCGACGGCCCCGAGGAGGTTTTCTGGTTCGACTTCGCCGTCGGCACCATCTCCGGCATGCTCTTCTCCATACTCGCCGTGATATTCATCCTCCCGATCTTCTGCGTTAAGCGCAAATAGGATATGGCCATGCGCTATTTTCGCGATGCTGATGTTGCCATTGATCGTTCGGAAGAAATAGTTTCTGTAAAAATGATTATTTTTGCGAATGACAACTTCTGACAATAGTAGGTTCTGTGACATGAAACCATTTGAATTTATTTTGAAGATCTTGACGGCTGTCTTCGTCGTGGCGATCATATATTCCTGCGCGAATAAGGAGGCTGATAAAATCATGGATGCGGCGGACGCTGTGATGTGGACAACGCCCGACAGCGCGCTGGCTGCGCTGGAGTCTATCGACACGCTTACCCTCAGCACGACGGCGCAGCGCGCGAGGTACTCGCTGTTGTACACGATGGCATTGGACAGGAATCATATTCCTATCCCGGATTTACGTGTCATCAAGCCGGCCGTGAGCTATTATAAACGTCACGGTTCCAGTTATGACAGGATGAAGATGTATTATTATCTTGGAACTACACAGCATGACACTGGTGATCCGGGATCCGCGATAGCGAGTTATATCCGTGCAAAGGAATATTCGTCTCGTTCGGGCAATCTTGTGTTCAGAGGAATCATCAGTTCCTCCATTTCAGATGTCTATTTGTGGAACCATAATAATTCAGAGAGCATTTCGTATTGTAAGGAGGCTTGTGATTATTTTGCTCAGGCTAAGGACTCTTTCCGACTGTGGAATACCACTGGATTGTTGGCAAATCGCTATTCTAACATTGCGAGCTGGGCTAAAGCTGACAGTCTTTATTCTATTTTCTTTTCACAGCCAATCCGTGACACATCCATTTATGCAGGACAGTTATTGAATTCTGCATGGAATAACATCTTCAGACCAGGTTCAGACCCTTACGAATCCATTGATTTGTATAAAAAGGCGACTGAAGAATACGGCGTAACACCATCTATGAGCGATTGCTGTGTCTATGCCTATGCTTCTGAAATCATAGGAGACCACGATACCGCAAATGATATGATCCAGCAGTTGGAGAATGTGGACAGCAGTTCGACTATCTTAAAGATTTGGAAATATAGAATATTAAAGCGTCGTGGAGATTACAAGGATGCTTTAGTGTGTCTCGAACAATCCGTAAATGATAGAAATTCTGAGGTATTGGAAACGGTTGGTCAATCAGTGGCGTTGGCACAGTCGGATTATTATGAGAGCAAGTCCTTGTTGCTGGATAAGGACAGAAGGATTCAGAGTCAGATGAAATGGATGATTTCCCTTATAGCCTTGATGGTGGTGGCATTAGGTTTGGGCATTTATTCAAAACACAAGAATGGGTGGCAGCGCCAGTTGGAGGAGATGTCATCAATTAATGATGAAGTGAATCAGAGACTTAACGAATCCCTGCTTAGTGAGTCTGAATATCTGCGCTCTATAGATTCTCTGAAGTCTGCAAATGAATTGGCTGAAAGGAATATACAAACCTTGTCGGAAAAACTATCGGATGCCGCGGAGAAGGAACAGGTATTGATGGGGCTGAGGGCGAAATATGTCCAGGCGAACAAACGGCAGTACTCCCAAATGAATGACCTATGCAGGCAGTATCTGGAATCCTCCAAAACTTCCAGAAATGGAAAGGATAAGATTTATGCTGAGGTCAAAAAGATTCTTGCGATATTGGATGAGCCGAACCAAAAGGATCTTGAGTCTATGCTTGATGACAATCTTGACGGCATAATGACAAAACTGAGGGCGGAGTTGTCGGATACCTCCGAGAAGGATTTCCGTTTTATCACCTTCCTGATCCTTGGTTTCGACACCAAGACCATAGCCAGAATGATGGACTATAATGTGAACACTGTTTACACAAAGCGCTACAATATTAAAGAAAAAATCTCAAGGTTGGACGGCGAAAACAAGGCTCTTTTCTCAGAATTTATATTGTGATTAATGTAATTGCTTGGCAGTCTGTGCTTTACTAATTGCGATATGTTACAAGTATTTGATTAATGTATTGAAAATTAGTGGATTAACCTGTGTGAAATGAGAAAATAAATCTTAATTTGCCCGTAATTAGTTAAGAATTAGTGTGTTATATTTATTAAAAGTGAAACTATTTTTCATTGTATAACCGACATTTCTCCCGAACTTTGCAGTCGGAAAAAATACATTTTTTATGAGAAAGGTTATACTGTTATTATTGGTACTGCTGACAGCCGGCAATGTGGTGTATTCGCAAAATGAAGACATCATACCTATTATAGTTAAAGAACAAACAACTCAAGGCACAAGGGGCAATCACGCTCCAGCGAAAGTTCAAGTTGAATGCTTCTATTATCCTTTCACGAACAGTCTTGAATTGTCTTTCTTGTCCAACCTCGGAACGGTGACCGTGTCTCTGGAGAATCTTAATACTGGGGAAATGAAAGAATATGTCGGAACCAGCTCCACCGGTGTCATGATGATCCCTGTTGTACCAAATTCTGCCTATAGAATGAACATCGTTACGGAGAGTGGCCGGGATTATATTGCTCAGTTTTTTGCTGGAGAGAATGATTCTGATTCTTGAAACTTGATTCGTAATATATATAACTAAAACGGTGAGATGCTTCTCTCTAATCCATACGGGTTGAGTAGCTTTATCACCACATGTTTAATTCAAAATTTTCAATCAAATGAAAAAGGTATTATTGTTTTTAGGCGCAGCAGTGGTTGTTTCTGTGTTATTTGCCTTCCAATCTTATGCTGGTGGCGCTTCGGTAGATGTTACTCTTCCAGACGTGACAGGAGACTTTGATTCTGTTAATCGTTGCAGATGCAAGAAAAATGGTTGCTATGGGGGGAATGCTATTTCCTTTAGGGCGGCTTGCGCAAAAGACACCGCGCCCATAAATTGTTCTGATTATCTTGGAGTCTGCAAAGATTAGTATTCTTAACTTTCCACTATTAACAACAATTTTGCTATGAGGCATTTTGTCCTTTTGGTATTCTTTATGGTCTTCTCGTTGGCTGACAGCTTAGCTTACATATCCGATTCCGTAGAACCGAATGACACTTTGAAAGCATCTGTGGTACGTGGTGAGCGCAGTGCAAGAACCATAGTCAGGGACGCCAGCCGTGATTTCTCGAAGAATTATGCTGACTACTATGCCTCGTTTTTGATAGTGAGAACCATTGAGTGTAACGGGAAATACAGAGAGGTGCAAAGCGCTGTGGGAGTGTTCGCCTCTCTGGATTTCAACCAGAAGACAAATACCAAGTTATACTGGGATGACCGTAATGCCATGGGAAGACTGTATGTCTGCGACACCTTTGTCAGCGAGAGCCTTTATGCGGACAGGGATGAGGTCAATCCTGTCTTGAGGATAGTTTCAAAAGACAATTTGGACGATTTTGATGCGCTTAAAATCAACTATGTCAACTCATTCGATGTCTCGGCTCTTGATCGGAAAAGGGCAGTTGAGATCTTCTCCCCTCTGAATCCCAAGATGGTGGGCTGCTATGGTTACAAGAACTCAGGCACGTCCGAGGTTAATAGTAAGAAAGTAAGAGTCATTGATTTCAGCTCAAACTCTAAAGTTATTTCCGCCAAGGAGAGGATCAACTGTTCGGGACGGTTGTTCATTGACTATAACGGGCGTGTCCAGAAGATAGTGGTGAAGGATATGGATGACAGGTTCACGAGATATCCCAGAAATTTCTCGAAGAAGACCCTTGTCACTCCATACACGTACACGATAACCTATGGCGAGAAAGATGGATGGATCTACACCGAGAGTGTAAGGCAGGAATTGTTCTGGGAAATGCCGGAGGACACATCCGGCGATCTTTACAGCGCGGAATGGAATTCCTGCCGTAACCCATTTAGGAACGGTCTGAAAACAAGTTTTAGGATGACCTTTTTCGCACCTGTGAAGGCTGGGCCAGACAGCAAGAGCGGAGTTTCGGTTCCGGCGAATTCAATCATCTCCTACAATGAATCCCGTGATTACGGTTTTTGGGAACGTGTCTTCTCCGGTAATATTGATCTTGACCATGTCCTGAAAGACACCGGGATGACTTGGGATGGCCTTTGCGGCCAGACAATAACAAGACAGGAAAAGGAGATTGTTTCAATTTGTGGTAGCGAGGCTAAAGTTGCCGAGGAAAAGAACAGGCAGGCGAAGAGGGTTGCAAGGGCAAGGGAAGTGTACAGGATGTTATACGGAAAAGACTACACAGAGGGTTTCTGGCAACGATAAGACTATGAAGGAAAGAAGATTATTCATACTTGCCGTGCTCGTCATCCTGTGTGTGGCGTCATCCTGCCATCAGGAGCACGGCCCCTATGATGGTGTAGAAACCTACGGTACAAAAAACATAACCATTGTTTCCTTGCCGTTCGACACCCTGAGGGTTGACGCCAAGTACACCTCCCTTTCCGGCCAATGGCATATTAAAGACAGCGTCTTGTGTTTCGTTGATGAATATGCTGTCGGAGTGAAGGAATATGACCTTGACGGAAATTTCATAGGTGAACATATCCGTCAAGGGAAAGGTCCGGACGAAGTTCTTGCCGCATCCTTCATCTCGACATTCGATAAAGTCACGGGCGACTTCGTCATGGAAGACACGAACTGCTTTATCTACAGGTTCTCAAAGGACTATAAGAAACTGTTTTCTCTGGACAGGGCCTGGTTCACTGCGCTGAGCCCGAATTTCGGAGAGAAAGGTTGGTCTGATCTCTACAATAATCCAGATCCGGAGGTACCTGAAATGTATGAGTATAATTTCGAGTGCGACAGGATGCGTTCCGTTGATTCTGAAGTGATAATGCCAGTCATTACCGAGCACGTCAGCTACAACGGCTACGACAGAAGGCACGGCAAAGGATTCTGGACAGACTCGTATATATTCATAAGATTCCGTCCGGAGGATGTCGCATCAAGCAAGGTTCTGTTCGGTCACTACCCGCCAGTTTATTCGAAGAGGAACATCCCCGCATTCTCGAAGTACGACTTCTGCGTTGATGAGAACGACATCATTGTCACATTTGCCGCTGATTCGAGGATATTCATGATGGACTATGACGGGAACGTCACAGGGGCATTCGGCTTTCCGGAAGAAGGTATCTCCGGAGATTATCCCGCCACATCCTCCTTTGAGGAGTACGAGTCCAAGCGTAAGAGAATGATGGAAGAGAAAGGATTCTATGACAGGCTTGCGCGATGCGGCGACTACATTTTCCGTACCTGCCGTCTGGACAGATCAGCCGGGACAATACTCCAAATCTATGATAGGAACTATGACTTTGTGGGACGTGTTCCAGTTGGTGACGGCTTTGAAGTGATCGGTGAATATGATGGCACCTATTACGCTTATAACAGCCTTGATCTGGATTCTGAACAGTTTATTCTCTTAAAATTTAAGATATAAGTATGCGACATTATTCATTGTTTCCGAATATAAAAATAGGAAAAGTATTACATATTCTAATGTTTCTACTCTTTGTGGGCAATTATTGTTTTGGTCAGGAATTGTTCTCGTCTCCTCGAAAAAATCCAGAACTAAGATTCTTAGAAAAAAGAATCATTGATTATGGGCATATAAAATCAAAAGATCAAATTACTTTAAGCGTGCTGTTTGAAAATGCCGGATTGGCTCCTTTATGTATATTAAGTGTGACGACGACCTGTAATTGTACGAAAGCTCAGACAGATAAGAGAATATATGAGCATAAAGAAAAGGGAAATGTGCGGGTTCAAATCGATGCGGAAGGAAAATATGGCCCGCAGACAGCAGTGATTAGAATAACTACAAATGCAGACAGACAGCAAAGCATTGTCCGGATAGATTATTTTGTGGAGAATTAAATGATGAAGTAAATATATAAGACCAATACAAAAGAGTCTTTGGTATATACTTCATGACTATCTCGACGGCATAATGACAAAACTGAGGGCGGTGTTGTCGGATACCTCCGAGAAGGATTTCCGTTTCATCTCCTTCCTGATCCTTGGTTTCGACACCAAGACCATAGCCAGAATGATGGACTATAATGTGAACACGGTTTACACAAAGCGCTACAATATTAAAGAAAAAATCTCAAGGTTGGATGGCGAAAACAAGGCTCTTTTCTCGGAATTTATATTGTGATTAATGTAATTGCTTGGTAGTCTGTGCTTTGCTTATTGAAATATGCTGCAAGCATTTGGTTAATGTGTTGAAAATTAGTAGATTAAACTGTACGGAATGAGAAAGTGAATTTTAATTTGCTTGTAACAAATTAAGGATTAGGAAATTATATTTGCCAAAAGTGAAACTATTTTCCATTACCATATCAATCCTTTTGCCTAACTTTGCAGTCGGAAATAATACGTTTTATTATAAAAAAGGTTATAGCATTATTATTGGCCATTGCGCTGTCTCCGGTAGTAATGGCTCAGGATCGGAATGTGCGGTTGGATTTGTTCGGGGCCGCCAATGTGGTCGGTGCCTCTTATGACGCAAGGTTCAAAGGGGATTCGGGTTTGGGTTTCGCGGTCGGTGTCGGGTACGGTTTCGGCATCGGGAACTGGTACGAGATTCATGGTGTCGGCGTGCCGGTGGAGATCAACTACCTGGCAGGTAGAGGAAAACATCATTTCGAGATCGGAGCCGGAATGTCCAACGGGGTGTATTTTGACAAGATTACGGAAAGCAAAACGGTGACCTTGCCTGATGGTTCCACGGGAACTGCTCCGAAGGAAGTGAGAACGACGCAGTGGGGAAATTTCCTTTACGCGAATGTCGGTTACCGTCTTCGCGCGGAGAGCGGTCTGGTGTTCCGCTGCGGCTTAAGTCCATCGTACGGAATCGGGAAATATGGCTTGTCCAAGTCCGTTTTCTACCCATACCTCAGTTTGGGATATTCCTTCTAAAAAGAATCATACTCTCACCTGGAAGTCATCAAAGAAACTTCTGATTGTTCTTCCAGGTGTGAGAAACTATACGCACGTAAAACGGCATCCAATTGATATCTAATGAGTTGATGTTTTAGGTGCGAGTATGTTTGCACACCTGTGAGTCAGCGGCCTCGGTACAGAACGTTCTCGGTGTTATGGCATATTATTGAATGATATGCGGAACCTTGGGGGCACTATATTCAGGTTAATCTTAATAAGAATCGAAAAACTTTCTCTTGCTTCTTTTCCATTCACGGTATCGCTTCCGTGAAGAGATCATGTCTCCCGTTCGGTAACACTTTCGGCCTCTTTTGCTTCCCGAGAGTGCAGGATGCACTCTCAGGAAGCGTTTACCCCACTTATCGTCTCCCAAGGGTGCTGTTGGGCACACCCATGGGAGACATTATTCCCCTTTTACGCTTCCGAAAGGCCATTCGGCATCCGCACGGAGACCTGCTCCGCACTCTCGGGAAGCATATTCGCCTCTTTTCGTTCTCGGAGAGTGTCCGGTTACTCTTTTGAGTAACACCCACCCTCATTTTTTGTCGCCCAAGAACCATCGGATGGGAGGCTCGTTATTATTCATTGATACTCGTGGCCATGCACTTCAGGCTTTCTCATAGTAATGACGCCGCTTGAATGGACTTGTTATGGATTGCAAGTTTAAAACTGATTATCTTTACAGACATCCGCACAATTAAGGGACTGAAGACAAAAATGTCAGGATTTGATGTATTTAGTAACATGAAAAAAATAAGTTGCCTCAGATTAAGAGAATATTTTCGATGATAGATCTATTTTCGAAGAAGGAGTGTGCCGGTGGCACATGACTGATGAGAAAAGAAATCTAGACCGAAAAGATTCCTTAAGATGATGCAGGTTATTTTTTGAAGGTTACTTAATCAAAAGAAATGCGTATATTGATCCGGCAAATGTTTATTATGGAGATATGTTGATAACATTTATCCATTAATCTGACAAGGATTCAGGGAAGATTAATAAAGTATCCAAATCATGAGTAATACTGGCCGTTGTATTTTGTGGCTTGCCACATGTGTTTTATTGTTGTCATGTTCTCAAAACAGTAGAAATGACGAGGTTGTCACCATTCCATTGGGCGCTTCGGTTGACAAGGAGAATCAGCAGATGGATCCAGCGGTGCTTAAAGTCGTGGATGTCACCAGAATTGAATCCGCCGAGGGTTGCTACTTGAGCAGGACTTATTTCTTTGACATCGATGATGAAAGTGTCGGAGTGTACGATGGTGAAAGAATCATGAGAGTTGGTGTCGGGCAAGGTAATATTCTTCTGAACATGTCGAGAGTCGGCAGGGGACCCGGTGAGTATTTGGGTGTGAATGATTGCCGCTACGATCCGGATAACAAGTGGTATGTTGTGACAAGCCTTTTGGACGGCAAGGCTATATGGTACGATGAGAATGGCCGTTTGGTCAAAGAGAAGACATTTGGAGACCGAGGGGCATTCTGCCCTATGGATGGTGGCCGCTATGCCTATGTCAAGCCATATAATGCGGATGAGGATTTTGAAATATATGATTCGGAAGACAATCTTATCCGCAGGTCTGTGCTCGGATCCAAAGGTGTACCCACTCAAATGTTTTATCTCCAGTCGTTCCATTGTTTTAACGGACAGTCCTATTTTCTTCCGACATTTTCCGACACTCTCTATCATGTCACTGCGGAGAAGGATATTCCATTTCTTGTCTTTGACAAAGGAAACAAGAAAATTCCGGATGAATATTATTCCAACATTTCCTCCCATGATCTGAGTGACTACATAGACGCCCTCTTTTTATATTTGCGGCGACATGCTTTTCGCGAAATTCTGGTATGGAAAGAAAATGATCCTGGAAATATGGAACCTGACGGGCGGGCGTTTGGCCTTTAAGTCGGAATTGTCCTCAGAGTCTGATAATTATGGCTTCCCGGTGCAGGTGAATGGAGTGACCGTGTATGTCTGGCCGAATGATGTGTCGGGGAACATCATATATTGTGCTCTGCTCCCACGTGAGGCTGTAAAGTTATTCCCGGATCGTTCGGAGGATGCTAATCCTGTGTTTCTGCGTATTCGTGTAAATTAAGAAGCTGTTTTGAATTGTTTGTTTGAAGATTTTTCACCTCAAAGAACATTTCAAACAATTCAAAACAGCTTCTAAGTGATCACGCTTAAGATGCGGCAGTCAATGTCCGCATCTGTTGTTAGGTTGCAACGTTGTCTGACGGGGGTTAAGAAAATCCCCGAGGAACACAAGTCAAAAAAATTTGCAGTCTGAAAGGTTTTGCGTAAATTTACAAGATTTGTTTTTAACAGGTTTCGGAACGACTATGAGAGGCGGAAAGAAAGTGATAATATTCGCTGGCCTTGGTGGGCTGGCGATCGGTGTGTGCGCCATGCTGGCGGTCGGAGGGGCGATGAGCCGCACTTCCACCAATGAGTATTGCATGAGTTGCCACTACCACGAGCAGGCTGATGCGGACTGGAAGAAGTCCGAGCACTACAACAGCGAGAGCGGTGTGGTGACGGATTGCGCCTCCTGCCATCTTCCTCCGAAAGAGAACGGCTACCTTCGCTACTACATGATCAAGGCCAGGATGGGAGCCAAGGATCTGTGGGCCAAGATGACCAAGGATAAGGACGAAATCAATTGGGACTCAAAAAGAACCCTTGAGCACGGATCAAAAATCGTTTACAACGAATCCTGCGAGAAATGTCACGTCAATCTTTTCCCGACCGGAATCACGGATGACGGCATCACTGCTCATCTCTACTATGAGGAGAACGCCAGGAAACTGAATCTCCAGTGCATCAGCTGCCATCTGAACACTGGCCACGACATGCCAGGCTACGAACATAAGAGGCTGGAAGGCAAGGTGATGGACACGGGAGGCGGTGAAAAGTACGACAGCGTGGCTGTGGTGGCTTCATTCGCGAACTTCACGGAAACGGTTCCCGGTACGACAGCCGCGATCAGGATGGTCGCTGTTCCGGGAGGCGAGTTCACGATCGGGAGTCCGGACAACGAGCCGTTCCGCTCGGCGGACGAAGGGCCTCGGAAAAAAGTAAGAATATCTCCGTTCTTCATGGGCGAGGTCGAGGTGACCTGGCATCAGTTCTGGGCGTTCTACAACGAGACAATGTCCGAGGGCAGAACCCCGCCGGAGAAGATCTACGCCAACAACAGCCGCCCGGATGTGGATGCCGTCAGCGGCCCGACACCTCCGTTCGGATTCCCGGACCAGGGCTGGGGAATGGGCGAGAGGCCGGCGATCACGATGACCCACTACGCGGCGGAAACCTTCTGCCAGTGGCTTTCCCTCAAAACCGGACGAAACTACCGTCTCCCGACCGAGGCGGAATGGGAATATGCGGCCCGTGGCGGCACCCAGACCCCGTACTTCTTCGAAGGAAGTCCGAAAAAATATTCAAAAGAAACATTCTGGAACAGGCTGTTCGGGGCTGACACCACCTCGATCGCAAGTTATGTGGTCTATTCGGAGGACAGTTTCGGCAAGACACAGGAACCTTCCGAAGTGAGGGCTAACCCGTTCGGGCTTAAGAATATGCTGGGCAACGTGATGGAATATTGCTCCGACCGGTATGCCGCTGACGCATATTCAAAGATTGCTGAAGGCGCATTGGATCCGAAGGGACCAGAGAGTGGTGAGGAATTTGTGGTCCGCGGCGGGGCATATTCAGATGACGCCTCGCTTGTCCGCTGCGCCGCCAGAGCCCACACCAAGACTGATGACTGGCTCCGCACTGACCCGCAGAATCCGAAGAGCATCTGGTGGTATTCTGACATCAAGGGTATAGGTTTCAGAGTTGTGTGCGATGTTCCCGATGGAATTTTATAATTAAATAACATAAAGACTATCAATAAAATGAGCAACAAAATGGACAGAAGATCCTTTCTTGGTAAAAGCGCCAAGATCGGTGTAGGTCTGGTAGGCGGCAGCGTCCTGCTGTCCGCCTGCGCAAGTGGTGACAAATCCGGCAAGATGACACCCCTCAGACAGCCGGGCGAGTATTATGTTCCTGAGCTTCCTGACAAGGCCATCGACGGAAAGGAACTTAAGGTCGGCGTGATCGGTTGCGGCGGCCGTGGAAGCGGAGCCGTTGAGGATCTGCTGAATGCCGCAGACGGAATCAAGGTCACGGCCTTGGGCGATGTCTTTGCTGATCGTCTGACCGGCCTTCGCGAAAACCTCAAGACCAAATGGAATCAGGAAGTTCCTGAAGATCACTGCTTCACAGGCTTCGATGCCTACAAGCAGGTCATTGATTCCGGCGTGGACATGGTGATTGTCGCCACTCCGCCGGTCTTCCGTCCGACGCATTTCCAGTACGCTACCGAGAAGGGGGTTCACTCCTTCCTTGAGAAGCCTATCGCTGTGGACGCCAAGGGCTATCGTCTGATCATGGCGACGGCGAAACAGGCTGAGGCCAAGGGGCTTAGCGTGGTGACCGGAACCCAGCGCCACCATCAGAGACCTTACGTGGAGTCTTTCAAAAGGATTCAGGAGGGAATGATCGGTGAGATCACCGGCGGCAACGTCTATTGGAATCAGGGAATGCTTTGGTACAAGGAGCGTCAGCAGGGCTGGAGCGACATGGAGTGGATGATCCGTGACTGGGTCAACTGGAAGTGGCTCTCAGGCGACCACATCGTCGAGCAGCATGTCCACAACATCGATGTGTTCAACTGGATGATCGGTAAGCACCCTATCAAGGCGACCGGTTTCGGCAGCCGTCAGCGCCGTGTCACCGGCGACCAGTACGACAACTTCAGCATTGACTTTGAATATGAGAACGGCGTCCATCTGCACAGTATGTCGCGTCAGATCGACGGTTGCTCGACCAACATCGGCGAATGTGTCCACGGAACGAAGGGCTACTGGAGCTCGGCGGATTTCGCCATCCGTGATCTTCAGGGCAATGTCCTCTGGCAGTTTGACTTCGAGGCGGAGAAGGCTCAGTACAAGCAGACCAATCCGTACGTGCTTGAGCATGTGGATTGGGTGAACCACATCCGTAAGGGTGAGGCTCATGTGGAGGCCGGAGAGTGTGGCGTCTCTTCTCTCTGCGGCGTTATGGGCCGTGAGTCTGCCTACACCGGCAACACCATCACCTGGGACGAGATCAGCGCCGCCGCTCTGGATTACCTTCCGGAGAAGCTTGAACTCGGCAAGATGGACATGAGCAAGTACACTGTCCCGGTCCCGGGAGCTGGAAAGTAAGGATCTTGCGTCAATAATTGCCATTTTGAGAGGGTGACTAAAGAAGCTGTTTTTGGTCACCCCTTTTTGATGTGTCGGGAATCCAACAGCCATTTCCAGGTTGGTAACACTTCTATGGCTCCATGCTTGTCAGTGATGCTGTTCTCATCGTCATAAGTGAGAATCAAGCGTCTGCGGCAAGACAGATGACCCGGTAACTTGCTGAGAGCCTCTGTCTCACGCTTTCTGGTTTCATCGTCAAGTAAGGAATAGCTGACTTGAATGGCCAGTTCATCTTCCGGGACGTAGAAATCAACTTCATAACCTGTCTTGTAAAAGAACACCCGCTCATTGTCCATGTCATGTCCATAGATGCGGAACAACTGGAGAGCGACAAGATTTTCCAGAAGCATGGTGTCTTTGTCGATGAGGAACAAGCCAAGAATGCCCGTGTCAATGAAATAGTACTTGCAGTTGCTTTCTTTGTCCGCCAGGCTTGTCGCATAGTTTCTGACGCGCATGAGCAGCCATGCGTTTTCGCAATATTCCACATACTTGATGGTTGTCGCGAGGCTGAGTTTACCGCCTACACTTGACAAGAGGTTATTGACGCGGTTATAGGAAATAGGCCGGCACACGCTTTCCGCCATTTTCCTGACAAGGATCCGGATCCCGGCCACATTGGTGATATTGTTCCGCGCGATGATGTCCCCCATGTAGATCTTCTGGTAAACACTGCTGAGATAGTCTCGTTTTGCCGGCATCATGGCTGACGCTGGCAGACCACCGTAATGCAAGTACTCGTCAAAACAACGAACAACCTTTGCTCGTCCTTCGGTTGAGATAATATCATTTTCGTCCCATGGGATTCTGTGTGCGTCAAGATATTCTTTGAAGCTGTAGGGGTAAATCTCTGAGGTCAGGAATCGACCACCTAGTGTGGTGTTGATCTCACCGGAGAGCATCTTTGCATTTGAACCGGTGATGAGTATTGTATAATTGGAGTCGGCCATTCGTCGTGCGAACTTATGCCATCCTTCGATGTTCTGAATCTCATCGAGAAAAAGCATAGGACGTTTGCCATACATTTCCTGATGGCATTCCAGCAGTCGATTGAAATCTTCGGAAGTGAAATTCTCAAGCCGCTCGTCCTCGAAGTTCAGATAAAGGATCTCATCCCATCCATGCCCTTCAGCCAATAGTTGTTGGATTCTGTGATAGAGCATGTAGGACTTCCCGGCTCTCCGTACTCCGACAAGAACATAGCAAGGAAATTTGTCAAGACGAACGTCTCGTGGAAACACCACGTAGCGCTCCACTTCTTCTTGATTGTCACGAAGAATCTGTTTTAATACCAGCTTGTCCATGTTCAATGATTGTTAGAACGCAAATATATCGATTGTTTAATTGGTTTGCAAATAATCCGCTATTTTTATTTAATGAATTAAACAAAATTCACGATCGTGTAATGCGTACAAATGTCAGTTTGACATAGTTTACCCGAAAGAAGTGATATTTTCAGTTTTTAATTGTATCTTCGCCATATCTGCGAACAAGTAATTTAACAAGAAATATATGAACAGAAGACATTTTCTCTCGTCAGCGGCGATCGGATCAGCTGCCTTGGCCGCGGCCTCTATGCTGCCGGGATGTGCCACTGCATTGGACAAGAAGAAGTGCGTGCCACGTCTTGAGCTGAAGCTCTCGTTTCAGGAAGGAATCGCCCCGGGAAAGAATCTGGGCGAGCAGCTGGATTTCATGGAAGACCTGGAGGTGCGTGGTTTCGAGCCGAACGGACGGAATCTTCCTGCCCGCGTCAATGAGATCCGTAACGCCCTCAGCGGACGTGACATCGAGGTCTCTGCCATCTGCGCCGGATTCGACGGCTTCATCCTGGCCGAAGACCCGGCGGTCAAGGCGTCGTTCGACAAATCGATGCGCGAGATCGTGGCCGCTGCAGGTGAACTCGGCTCGGTGGGAGTCATAATGGTCCCGGCTTTCAACGGCCAGACTCCGTGCAGACCCCACACCCTGGACACCCGCAACTACCTCTGCGAGCAGCTCCACGACCTCGGAGAGTTCGCCCTTGAGCACGGCACGACCGTGATTCTTGAGCCATTGAACAGAAGGGAGGCCTTCTATCTCCGTCAGGTTGCCGACGCCGCCGCGATCGCCCGCGATTCCGACAGCAAGGGCGTGAAGGTGATGGGTGATTTCTGGCACATGTCCGAGGAGACCTCCGACTACGGCGCGTTGACATCCGCCGGCATAGAGTACCTCCAGCACGTCCACATCGCCAGCCGTGGCCGCAGACTGATGCCTGGAGAGGACGGCGCGAAGGACGACTACAAGTCCGGATTCCGGGCGCTCCAGCACATGGACTACAAGAACTATGTCAGTTTCGAGTGCGGCACTGCCGGAGACCGTGCCAAGACCGTGAGGGAAGCCGTCAAACTCCTGTCGGATCAATGGTATAGTCTGTAATGGTTGTCGCAGGTCATACGTTCGGACTGTTGGCGGCCCTGCTCTATGTCTGTCTTCTGGTGGTCATCTATGTTTTGCGTGACCGCTGGCCGCTGTTCAGGCATATGGCCGGACGGAAAGCCTGCCTGACCTCGATCTCAATCGTGCTGTTCCTGCTGCTCGTCTTCGGGCTTGTACCGCAGGACGGGGGCAGGGACGGTTTTTTCGGCGTTCTCGGTTTCAGGAATATGAGCCGGTCGCCGATCTTCATCCTCGCGTTGCTTCTTTTGGCGACAAGCGTCACACTGAACACGATCGAGGATATTCATAGATTCAGCAAGCATCGCCTCGGGGTGACCTGCGCCCATCTGGGCCTGTCGGTGATTCTGATCGCCGGACTTTTCGGCTCCGGCGGCACCGTCCGGACGGTTATGATCGCGATGCCGAATGTCCCGGACCATCAAGCGCGGAACGAAGTCACTTATGAATATGTCAAACTCCCTTTCGAGTTGACACTCAGGGATTTCTCTGTTTATGAATATTCTTCCGAGGTCACCTTGACCCTTCCTGACGGCCGCTCATCAGAGATCAAAATCGCTGTGAACCACCCTGCAAAGGTCGGTTCGTGGTGGATTTACCAGTCGGACTACCTGTCGGACACGGAACGAGGAGAGTTCGCAAGCATATTCAAGTGTGTCTGTTCGCCTTTGTCGGAGGTTTTCCGCATTGCATTGTGGCTGCTGCTTGTCTCAGCCGCGGCGATGGTATTCTTTGCTGGCTTCAAACCGTCTTTTGGAAAGAAAGGACCATTGTCTGTAAAACTACAAGATGGCGCCGCTCCCTTAGGATGTGAAACTTTCAATGAAAAGGAGGAACGGTTATGAGTTGGGATTCGTTTGTCTGGTTCGCCTTGGCAGCGTCACTGTTCTGGATTTCAGGAGCGATTGTCTCCGTGATTTCCAAACGTAGGCTCCCGGCCGCCGTTCTGACCGGATGCGGCTCTGCCATATTCATGACATTCATTGTCGGGGTCTGGATTTCGCTTGGGCGTCCGCCTCTCCGCACTATGGGGGAGACCCGCCTTTGGTTCAGCCTGTTCCTTTCGCTGATCGGGCTCGTGGTGTATCTTCGTTGGCGTTACCGCTGGGTACTTCCGTTCGGATGCCTGATGGCCGTGATGTTCGCCAGCATCAACATATTCAAGCCAGAGATTCACACTGAAGAACTTATGCCGGCTCTCCGCAGCCCGTGGTTCGTCCCGCACGTCATCGTCTATATGTTCTCCTACGCCGTGATGGGCATCGCCACCATCCTGGCCCTCCGTATTCTCTGGCTGACCCGCCGTTCAGCCGCGGGATCCGCTCCGGCCACTGGGTCAACAACTCCTGCCACTGTCGATGCGACCGCAAGTCCCCTGTCACCGTCCCTTCAAGGCGACCTGCGCCTCTGCGACACCCTGGTGCGCATGGGCTGGGGATTCATCACAATGGGTATAGTGATGGGCGCCCTCTGGGCCAAGCAGGCCTGGGGCGACTACTGGACCTGGGATCCTAAGGAAACCTGGGCCGCCGCCACCTGGCTCAGCTATCTTCTGTACATGCATCTCCGCCAAGGCTCTGCTTTATCTTCGGTCACTTCGGCAGGCTCAGAGGCCATAGCTCGACAGAACTCGCCAGCCATTGAAGTGGCATCACACTCCAACAAAGCTCTCCATCGCACCCTTTTCCTCCTGATATTCTCCTTCCTTCTCCTCCAGATGTGCTGGTGGGGCGTAAACTACCTCCCTTCCGCCCAAGGCTTCAGCCTGCACACCTATTAGTATTCCTGTTAGTATTCCTGACCTTGAAATATTACTAGTGTGCTTTGGAATGAAATGAGGCCTCCGTTCAGAGGCCTGTAGAAAATACCATGGAGGGCAACATGTTGAATATTAATAATTTAATAGATGCTATTCCTCCCTCATTAGGCGTGGAGTAACTCTGTGTTCTGTCTTGATAACAAAGGCTTTGCCCTCCACGAAGGAAAGAGGGTAGTCTATGGTGCCAGAATGTGGGCTGAATGAAAATCAGGCATATTCAATCATTCTTGGGGAGAATTTGCTAACTTTGCAAGTTGCAGGTCCGCGAGAGAGATGCAGACCGCGTAAGTAGGAATATTCAAAACATAACGATATGTACAGAACACACACGTGCGGGGAACTCCGCATTGAGAATGTCGGGCAGAAGGTGACCCTCGCCGGTTGGGTGCAGAGGTCCAGGAAGCTCGGCGGAATGACTTTCATTGACTTGCGTGACCGCTACGGCATCACGCAGCTCGTGCTTGAGGCGGACGCAGACGCAGCTTTGGTGGAGACAGCTACCTCTTTGGGCCGTGAATATGTCATCCAGGCCACCGGTGAGGTAGTCGAGCGTCAGAGCAGGAACGCCAGGATGGACACAGGTGACATCGAGATCAAACTTGAGGCGATCAACATCCTCAACAAGTCCGTCACCCCTCCGTTCACCATCGAGGACGAGAGCGACGGCGGCGAGGATCTCCGCGCCAAGTACCGTTATCTGGATCTGAGAAGGAATCCGCTCCAGAAGGCATTGGCTCTCAGGCACAAACTGGCCCACGAGGTGCGCAACTACCTTGATGGCCAGGGATTTATGGAGATTGAGACTCCGTACCTGATCAAGTCCACCCCGGAGGGCGCCCGTGACTTCGTGGTCCCTTCAAGGATGAATCAGGGGCAGTTCTACGCCCTGCCGCAGTCTCCTCAGACCTTCAAGCAGCTCCTGATGGTGGCCGGCTACGACCGCTATTTCCAGATCGTCCGCTGCTTCCGTGACGAGGATCTGCGCGCCGACCGTCAGCCGGAGTTCACCCAGATCGACTGTGAGATGTCCTTCGTCGAGCAGGAGGATGTCCTGAATATGTTCGAGGGAATGATGAGGACGATGTTCAAGAATGTCCTCGGGGTTGATATTCCTAACCCTATGCCTCGTATGAGCTGGTACGACGCAATGGACAAGTACGGTTCTGACAAGCCGGATGTCCGTTTCGGAATGACCATTCACGAGATTACAGACAAGGTGAAAGGCAAAGGCTTCTCCGTTCTTGAGGACGCTGCCTACGTCGGAGCCATCGCGGTTCCGGGCGGCGCTGAATACACCCGCAAGCAGATCGATGAGCTGACCGAGTGGGTCAAGAGACCTCAGGTCGGAGCCAAGGGCTTGATCTACATCAAGCTCAACGCCGACGGCTCCGTCAAGTCCTCGATCGACAAGTTCTACTCACCTGACGAGTTGAAAGTCATCGCCGAGGCCGTCGAGGCCAAGACCGGTGACATCGTGTTCGTGATGTCAGGTGACAGCAACCGCAAGGTGCAGACAATGCTTGGCGTTCTGCGTATCGAGATGGGCAACAGGCTCGGCCTTCGTGACCCTAAGGTCTTCGCCCCGCTTTGGATCGTGGACTTCCCGCTTCTTGAGTGGAGCGAGGAGGACGGACGATTCTACGCGATGCACCATCCGTTCACCGCACCGAAGCCTGAGCACATGAACCTGTTCTACAGCGACAAGAAAGAGGATCTCGAAAGGGTTTGCGCCAATGCCTACGACTTCGTGCTGAACGGCACAGAACTCGGTGGCGGTTCCATCCGAATCCATGATGCGGAGGTTCAGAAGAGAATGTTCGAGGTTCTGGGCATCGGTCCTGAGGAGGCTGAATATAAGTTCGGATTCATCATCCACGCCTTCCAGTACGGTGCTCCGCCTCACGGAGGTCTGGCATTTGGTTTCGACCGTGTCTGCACACTGTTCGCCGGCAAGGAGTCCATCCGTGACTTCATCGCCTTCCCGAAGAACAACCAGGGCCGTGACGTGATGATCGACGCTCCGTCCAAGATCGACCAGACCCAGCTCGACGAGCTCAGTCTGGATCTCCGTCCGCAGCAGGAGAAGTAGTTCCCGTCCTGTCGCCGGGTCTGTCGAAGCGACGTGAAACAAAGCATGAAAGTGTGACCGGATTGTCCTTCGGCCACACTTTCATTTCTCTCGCACTCGCGCGGTTCACCAAAAGGGAAGGTCAGTGCAAGATTAATATTAAATTTGTTTGTTTGGTGCGATAATGCTATCTCAAAAATCTCGTTTTGGTGCATAATGCGGTGATTAAATTTGTTTGTTCGGTGCAGAGGTGTTATATTTGTCTTTGAAAAACAGTGATTTATGAAAAGGAAAATATATAATTCCCTTTTGAGATGGAAAAACGAGGAGAAAGGCAAGGTCGCCCTCCTCGTGGAAGGAGCAAGGCGGGTGGGAAAGAGCTTCATAGTGGAGGAGTTCGCCAAGAATGAGTACAAGTCATATATTCTTGTGGACTTCGCGCACATCGGTAAAGCGATGAAGGAAGTTTTTGATGAGTATCTGAATGAAACTGACACATTTCTTATCTTTTTGCAGAATGTCGCTGGTGTCCAGCTGTACGAGAGAGAGTCATTGATTATTTTCGATGAGGTTCAGAAATATCCAATGGCGCGTCAGGCCATCAAGCATCTTGTAGCGGACGGAAGGTATGATTACATAGAGACCGGGTCATTGGTAAGCATCAATGAGAACACCGAGGATATTCTTTTGCCTTCCGAGGAGAGACCTCTTCAAATGTACCCTATGGATTTTGAGGAGTTTTTATGGGCGTTGGGCGATGAGATGACCATGCCGTTCGTCAAGACGTGTTTTGAGAATCGATGTCAGCTTGGCCCGATGCACCGTAAGGCGATGACCCTGTTCCGGCAGTATCTGATTGTCGGAGGAATGCCGCAGGCGGTTAAAGAATTTGTTGAAACGGGGATATTCCGTAAAGTAGACACGGTGAAGCGGGATATTCTGGCATTGTACCGTCGTAGCATTGACAAGCACGTCAATGGGTACACGGAAAAGGTTAA
>OLGV01000370.1_pt1 | contig 19645 bp, 20 predicted proteins | sample 1605761 | NCBI WGS metagenome assembly OLGV01 (sample SAMN03283245) | human gut metagenome | biome: human-associated habitat; material: feces | host: Homo sapiens | place: Peru | collected 2012
CTTTGATGTACTCGTCAAAAACGAACTGCTTGCCGAAGCCCCTTAACGCTTTGTGGGGTAATTTTTTCATTTCTCATAGCTGTACCTCCTGAAACAAAAATGCTCTAAGTGATTGCTTCACTAACCATGACAAAATCATGATTAAGAAGTCACTTAGAGCATATATCACCTATCGCACATTTGTACATATTCTACCCAGTGGTAGTCTTCTGTTATCTAAATTGCATTTATATTTGAGGTCTTCGTCCCCTTCATAGGCTGCTTTATTATAAGAAAACTCGTTTCATGATCCTGTATTAACGTGCACACTAATTGTGTAATCGCTTATCGCAGCGCATGGCATCAGCTTCTTGATTTCATTGCAGGCCTTGTCGCTATCTACAACAACGCAATAAATTTCCAAATTGTAATATCCTAATATACTTTTCTTTATGTCAACATCAAAGCCGTCAACACAGCCCAGCCCAAGCCATCCAAGTTTTTCGTTCAAAGCCTCGGTAACCTGATTTTTCAATTCTATCCCCGCTTGTGCGCTTCGTACCTTGAGTTGAATCGTTACTAAGTATTGTTCATTATTGGGAATAGTTGCATATCCTTGGTGCTTATATTGTTTTATAAAATCAGACTCAAATTTTTCAAAGTTATCACAAGGGTGTTCTTCTGTGATTCCCTCATTTCCAACAACACCGCGGTGAACTATGGCAATATCGCCATGCTGCCAGCATTCCTTGTAAAATATTTTTTCTTGAATTCGCTTATATAATTTGACCATAACAATTTCCTATTTCATCGTTTGCCCCATTGTAATTGATTTTCTTCACCAAATCAAGGGCGGTGTAGGAATACTGCGTCACATAACCGTCCGCGTCGGTCTTGGAGACCAGATTGCCGTTGCCGTCGTAGACATAAACGGTACTGTCGCCAAGCGCGTTGATCTCCTTCGTGACCAGATTCCGACCATCATACTCATACAGCGTGATCTCGTGGGAGTCCACGCCATTGAGGGCATCCACACGGTGGAGGTCGGTGGAAATGAGCTGGTCATTTTTATTGTAGGTAAATACGGACTCCGTGCCCAGTGCATCGATGGTCTTTACAATGTTTCCATTGCCATCATAGACATACCGGGTGGCATTGCCGTTGCGGTCCTTGACCTGCACGATGCGGTCTGTGGCATCATAGGTGAAGAACTGCGTATTGCCACGGCGGTCTTTCACGCTGGTAACCCGATTCAGGGCGTCATAGGTATAGGTCACGGTGCCGGCAGCATCCGTCATGGAGGTGAGGTTGCCATTGGCATCGTAAGCATAGCTGGTCACAACGCCCTTGGCATTGGTCTCGCTCTTGACATTGCCTGCCAGATCATAGGTAAATTCGGAATCGTTTTAGCTTCATTTGATATTCTCCTCTCTACGATACATGACAGTGGATCTGCGGCGGATGTTGCCCCAATGACCACCTCCTCCAAAAATGCACCCTTACTCTATTCATCTCTTGACAGTGTCGATTTGTGACAAGAAGTTCGATTTTTTCTGCGATTTTTTGTGACGCATGCCATTCATTTCTCTGCACCGTAATGATCATCGGTACAGATGCACTCCTATTGTTTTTGCATGGGGAAAATGCAAAAATATCATGCGCATTATATCTATAAGAGCGATAAACGCCTTGATGGTCGATTTATTGTACGAATGACTCCCTGTATAATATGCGTATAGGCAGAATAGTACCGTGGCGCGTATTACAGGAGACGCTGAAGTATGATTGATTATCAGGAAATCGGAAACAACATTAAAATATGTCGAATCCGCTGCAATCTCAAGCAGGCTGAACTTGCCGAAATGGTCGGTGTTACATCCCAGCACATCAGCCACGTTGAGAGGTGTCAAACGAAGCCGAGCCTGACATTACTGGTGGATATATCGACAGCACTGCGCGTTGATCTTTACACTCTGCTTGGAAGCAACATTCCGGTTCATCCGGACGTCAGCATTTCTGTTGAATTTGCAAGCATGTTGAAAGATGCCGCGCCGGAGCAGGTCAAATTGTGCCTGTCTGTGTGCAAAACGATTATAGAGCATGGTGAGAGCCACCAGTTCAAATAAATCAGCTGCCGGCTGTTGATTGCATGGCAGCTGATTTTTTTGGTGAGATTTTGCGAAGGAAGGGATTGTATGGATAAGCAGCAGCGAGAGTACATCCATCATTTGATGCTTCAATACTCTGATGCTATGGTCCGGCTTACATATCGTCGCGTAGGGGACTGGCATCTTGCGGAGGACTTGGTGCAGGAGACCTTTCTGACAGCGTGCTGTAAGTCGGAACGGGTATGCGGTCACAAGAAACCGGTGGCGTGGCTCTTTGAGACATAGAACAATTTGACCTTGCGCGAAAGCCGCCGCTTTTATCATACAGAGGTTTCGATTGAAGATATCGCTGAAAGCTATGAACTCACGGAACTTCCAATGGCCTGTCATATTCCGATGGGGCTAAGCGGATCGGAGCAGGAGATCATCCTGCTTCGCATCGATAAAGGCTATTCATTTCTGGAACTCGCAGAGCATTTTGGAATCAGTGAAATGGCGTGCCGTCAGCGATTATCCAGAGCGCTCCACAAGTGCAGAACACTGCTGGAGGAGCCTCTTGGCAGCACGCCAAAATAATTATCAAATTATTGTCACAAAACCGATAATTCATGAGATGAACTAGTAAAGGGGGTAATGAAATGTTGGGTAGCCAGCATCCCGATAAATCTGCTGTCGGGAGAAAGCGAACAGATTCTGCTTCCGCGTCCATTACGGAAAAATCTAACTTGCAGCTTCTGAATGAAGTAGAAGCAATGCTAAGTGTACCTGCGGAGGAGATGAATACGGACAGGATTGAGGAATATCTGTCACTATTGCAAAAAAAGGCACCAGTCACAGAGCATTATGACCCGGAAGAAAAATGGGCAAAACTCGAAGAATCCCATCCGTTGATTTTTGAAGAAGAACCGAACTCCTGCAAGTCTGATCTTGCGGCAGAAGCAAGGAATCGACATGGGAACCGAACTCGTCGATCCTTTTCCCGCGTTTTCCGTGCGGCAGCTATTGCCGCAGCCGCGGCATTTTGCTTTATTATAACCGCCAGCGCTATGGGATTCCAACCTGTTCAGGCTGTCCTGCGATGGGCCGAAGGAATCATTCAGATCTATACCAATCCTTCCGGCATCATGGAATTGCCTGACGACGATCCCAGCGAGTATCATTCCCTGTATGAGGCTCTGGCGGCAAACGGGATCAGTACAGAAGGTCTGCCCACATGGGTACCGAGAGATTATGCGGTTTCGGCTATTGCAGTTAAGTTGTCAGATGGTGTGCTTAAATGTTCTGCCATTTATGATTCGACCCGTGGAGGTTTAGTGATTCGCGTAATAGAGCATACGATGGCACTATCAACCGAAGCGAAAGAGCTTGATTCATTGGGAAGTGTTTATACGCACAATCAAACCGAATACTACATTTTGACGGACGACGGAGTGACAAAAGCAGGATGGCAAGATGGAATGCTATCTTATGTGATCAGTGGACAGATATCCGAGGCTGAGATTAAAGAGATGATTAACTCAATTCAATAAAATCATATGAGGAGAATGACTATGAAGAGAAGACTCTTTTCCCTTTTTTTGATGCTAATTATGATGTTCAGCGTAGGCATGACTGCATCCGCCGTATATCGTCCGGAAACCGGAATGCCCACAATAAACGGCACCCGCTCCAGCGCCTATTTGGACGGTTACAGTGTTGGAATCGAAGCGAGAGGGAATGGTAAGATTGCGGTAGCCATGACAGTCGAGGCCCGCAGCAAAATGGAAAAGCTCGGTGTGCACGAAGTGGAAATCGAGCAGAAAATAAACGGGAAATGGACCTACTATGATTCTCAGTATGGTGCCGAACACCCTGAATTTTATGATTACAATACATGGGATTATGTTGGAACAACCTACTTTCAAGGGACACCCGGTGTCAGCTACCGCGTAACGCTGACAGTCTATGCGCGAAACAGCAAAGGCTCAGACACAGGGTATATCACTTCCTATACTGTGGTTTGCAGGTAAATACTAAGTATACTAAAGAAGCAGGAAGCCTCTGCCACGGTAGAGGCTTCCTGCTTGTTAACTTTATGACCGCGTTATCGGACATTCAGCCTTGCTTTTCTCCCTGGGTGCGGACACCGAAGCCGTTGACCTCGATTTCCTCTTCGACGGGGATCGTCAGATAATTGCGCCCATCGATCACACGAGTCTCCAGCAGATAACTCTGCTCGGGCGCAACAAAGATAGTCGCGTTGGCCGTTTTTACCTCAAAACGGCCACTGTCGATCAGATTCAACGGGTTTAAGGTAACGCCAGCGCCAAAGCGCTCATTACAGCAGCTTTGGAACGCTTCGGCGTTTTCTTCACTGATCGCGGCATCCACCAGAATGGCGGCTATGTCTTTTGTTCGCGGGCAGCTCCTTCCAACTGTTTTGCTCGTCTCTTTATCACTATTTTAATTGGAACCGCGCTTCTAATAAATGCCGTTTCACTTCTAATGATTAGAAAGATAGTACAAATTATCTGCATAATGAGGGTGAAGCAAACCATGAAAAAAGAGGTAAGCAAGCTGGAGGGTCGCTAAGAAGATCCTTGTATTAGAGGAAAAGAACAGATGCCGTCCAAGCAGCCAAAGGAACTCTGGAAGCATAACAGTTTATGCCTTGCGATTTGAAGTTCTTTTCTATTCGCACGAAGGAAACTTCTATTTTCAGGATGATGAATACGTCCCCGATATAGCGGGGCAGATAAGGAAAAAGAGAAACGTACAGCATTGTCTGCTGTGCGCTTCTCTTTTACTTTGTCGGAATTTAGCAAGCGAGCGATATCGCTGTCGAAGTCCCCCGTTTCTGAAATTTTCCCAAAAAATCAGAAACGGAGGAACGAAGATGTATATAAGAAACGATGGAAAAGGGGAAAGCAACATTACCCAGAATGGATTTACCGCCTATTTGCTCTCGGCGGTTGCACACAGGAAGGCAGACTATCTTCACGCCAAACAGCGCCGACAGGCGAGAGAGGTATTGACAGATCCGGATGATCTGTCAACTGAGGAAGCACCCGGCATTTCTGATCCGACCGATTTGCTTTGCTGCATTGAAAATGCCGCGCTTGAGGAGGCTTTGAATCGCATCAGCGAGAGAGACCGCTATATCTTCTTTTCCCGTGCTTTGCATGGACGCAGCTTCCATGAACTCGCTTTAGAGCTTGACCTTGGGTATCAGGGAGTTGCGGCTGCATATCATCGTGTCTGCAAAAAAGTCAAGGAGGCTACAGGGAGGGATGTAAAGTGAACTTCAAGGATCTATTGCTCCGTGCAAAAGACGGTGACCAACAGGCGAAGGAAGAGATATTTTTGATGTATCGTCCGCTGCTGTTCAAGGAGTCCTGCGTGAACGGCATCTTTGACGAGGATCTCTTCCAGGAACTTAGTGCAACGCTGATTCATTGTATCAGGATGTTCAAGCTCTAAGCTGCCTCAAATGGGGGGCAACCGCAGTTCATTACCTAAAAAAGCTGGGCGGCGAGGAAATTCGCTGCCCAGCTTTTGCACTATAATTACCGTCAAATATTCTCTGGATACGCTCTTTCTTTTACCACAGCCTTATATTTTGCTTTTCACCGCAGTACCCCAAGTTCTCTGTATAGTTGAAGCGGGAGACTGTATGCCAGTCTCCCGCTATATCCTTATGCACTTTCTCCGGCCATGCGGAAGAACTCATCTGGCGACAGAATCTTGATTCCAAGCTCCCGTGCCTTTGCCAGCTTGCTTCCGGCGTTCTCGCCGCAGATCAGATAATCTGTCTTGCTGCTCACCGAGCTGCCGGCATGAGCGCCCAGAGATTCGATTTTTGCGTTGATCCCATCGCGGGTGTATGGCTCTACTTTTCCGGTCACTACAAGGGTCTTTCCGACAAAGGGATTGCCCATATCGGTGCTGGCCGTAGGCGGCTGATAAGTCTTAATGCACACCAGTCGCCGCAGCTCCGTCCAGAGCGTCCAGTTTTCCTCGCTGCGGAACCATTGATGGATATTCCTGTGCAGCGTTTCTCCGAAGTCCGGGAGCTGTGTAAAATCAAAGCTCTGGCACACGGCCGTTTCAAATTCCGCAAGGTTTCCGCGGAACCTTTGGCAGATGGCTTTGCTGGCGGTGCTGCCCACCATAGGAATATCCATAGCAGTCAGATACTGCTCAAAGGTGGTAATGCGGCTGTGCTGGATGGCGTCCCAAAGATTTTGCCAGGATTTCTCTCCAAACCCCTCCATCTGAACGATCTCCGCCCTGTGTTTATCCAAAGCGAAGATGTCCATATAGGAGTGAAGCCAACCCTTTCCAATGAACTTTTCCAGGATCGACTCAGAAAGTCCCATAATATTCAGCGCCTTCGGGCTTGCGAAGTGAACGAATTTGCGCAGCTTTCGCGTTTCACAATGCTCGTTATCGCAGAACAGCGCCGCCGTGACCTTTTCCACCCCGTTTACGGTATTTCTGGTCGTATGGATACGAGTGGGCTGCCCACAGCATGGGCATCTGGCAGGAACGACTTTCTCTCTGGCGTAGCAGTCCCGATCCAGATTTTCCTCCACATGGGGAATGATCTGGTTCCGTTTGCTCACCTTGATACGGCATCCTGGCATCAGTTCCAAATTCTCAATGAAGGAGAGGTTATGGAGGCTTGCCCTGGATACCGCGCAGCCATCGATCTCCACCGTGTCAAAGACCGCCACCGGCGTGATTTCCCCTGTGCGGCTGGGCGTCCATTCAATCGAACGCAGGACGGTTTCATAGGTGTCGTCCTCGAACTTGAACGCCAATCCGTCCTTATAGTGATGCCCGGTCCGGCCGCAGGACTTTGCGTAGGCGGCATCGTTGTAGGTGACCACGATGCCGTCAATGGGTATGTCGTTTTCCTGCGCGTATTTCCGCAGGTGCCGGATACCGGCGTCCATATCGAACTGCGTCAACGCCTGCTTGCTCGCCAGATACTTGCAAATGGGAAAGCCGAGCTGTTCGATGGCCCGAAGCCGTTGCGACTTCCAGGGATATTCCTCAAAGCCCTCCAGCACATTGAAAGCCATAAAGGTCACATGACGATCCTTGCAGGCGCCGCAGTCCAGCAGTCGGACAGAGCCGGCAGCCAGATTGCGCCCGTTTTTATAAGGTTCGCCATTTCCGTCCCGCAGCGTGTCCTTTAACGCCTCAAAATCGCTGGGGCGGATAAATGCTTCGCCGGTAACGACCAGCCGTTCCTTGTACGGGATCTTATCCGGGATGCCGGAGATCCCCAGCACATTGTGAGTAATGTTCTCACCGGTATCTCCATCGCCGCGGGTAGCTGCCTCCATCAAAAGGCCGTTTTCATAGGTCAGCTTTACCGTCAGGCCGTCCAGCTTGAGCATCAGCATGACCATCTGTTCTCCCGCGAAGTGCAGAAGCTCCGTACTGCTTTTCGTTTTATCCAACGACAGCAGCGGAATCGGATGCGCTGTTTTCACCAAAGTGCTGACGGCGGGATAGCAGCCTACCGTCTGCGTGGGCGAGTTCGTCATGCTGAAGCCGGTTTCCTTTTCCAGTGTACTCAGTTCATCAAAAAGTGCGTCATATTCGGCGTCTGTCAGAGACGGCGTGTTCAGATTGTAGTATTCATACCGACAGCGGTTCAGCCGGTCTGTCAATTCCCGTATTCTCTGCTGCTTGTTCTGCTCCATTCCTCACACCAGCCTTTCTTTAGAGAATGTTCCGAAATTCAGTTCATAGATCATTCTTTCGATCCGTGCGTCATCGTTCCATGCAGCCTCCATCGCCGCACGGTTTTTTGCCTGTACCGAGATCAGACCGGCCCGGAGCTGCATCAGCAGCCCCGGGCGTTGGGCGCAAATAACTGCGAGGTTTCCCAACTGTTTCATTTCCACATGACTCCTTTTATACAGCAATATAGGTTTCCCAGTACGATTCCCGCTGCGCAGCAATCGTGAGCGGAACAATGGTGCTGCCAATATTGGCCGGCGCCTGCGTCAGTCCATAGACAGCCTGCGTACTCCGGATACGAACCATCTCCCGCTTGAGCTGAGAGAGGATGTACTCCTTCAGATACCCTTTACGGGGATCGTAGCTGTTGACTGCCCGGATCAGGCGTACCGCCAAAGACTGGTACACATCATCGGGGTCTACGGGTTCTGTCTGCATAAACGCGGCGTACTGCGCCATGATCGTGTCAATGCACCAAAGATGCTGCTCCACCACAGCATTGCGCTGCGTGATCGTAAATCCGTTTTTCATGTTCTCTATAACTTCCTTTCCTTTGTTCAAATGTGTTGTGCTGCGGCTTAGGCCGCAGTTTCCATGAGATCCGACACCAGAACATCCACCAGCCGCTGACCGGCAAGGTCGCCGGTATGGATACGAATGTCATCCTGCCGCAGCTGCTCGAATTCCTGCAGGCGAAGGACCTTGCTCTTTTCCGCTTTTTCCCGATCGCTCTCTGTCAAGCGCTCGGAGACAACCTTCTGCCATTCTTTCAGGAATTTCTCCGCGTCCTTGAGGTCATCGTTCTGCCGGTCAAAGTAGGTCCGTTTCTGCCGTATCGTGCCGTTTGGCTCCACCTCAAGGGTGTAGTATGGCTTGTCGATCTCTACGGTCTTGCGCAGGAACAGGATATATGCCTCCTGCTGCTCGATGCGCTCCCAATAGCGGTCTGACTTGCCGACACAGTGGGAAAGCGCATCGCCCTCGCGCATAATATCGCGTACACCTGACGGAACGACGATGGAATACATCTCCCCGGTGTATTCGTATTTCGGTTTGATCGAGCGGCAGATGCCTGCAATTTTCCGATATTTTCTTGCTGTTGCGGCAGCTTCCATGTCCCGTTCTCTTTTCCGCAGCTGTTCCACCAGTTCATCGTGACGCTGGCGCAGCAGCTTGACACGGTACACGATCTCATCGCTGGTATTGATTCCCAGCTTGTCCGCCATGGAAAGGTAATCCCGCCATGTGAAAATAATCTGCCGCAGGGAATCCCGTGTGCCGCTTTTCTGACGCTGAAGATAGTTGCAGACCTGCTGCTCTGACATTCGATCCAGAATGAAGGCAATATCGGAAACATGGATCTTCTCCCGCTCCAGCCAGCGAAGCACATGATCCGGAATGATCCTGCCGCTGCATTTCTCTCGCTGCAGCCATTCGAGCATAATGGCACCGCCATTGAGTGTCCGGAGCCGCGAAAGCCGGTGCGTATCAAGTGCCAATGCCTTGACGAGACTGGTTTCAGACTCTTTTCGAATACGGCTTTTTACGGCGTTGGCATTTTCCATACATTCCGCTGTCAGCCTGGATAGGCTTGCCTTGCAGATCTGTTCGATGCGGGGAAACCTGCCCCATGCGAACAGGTACCAGTTGGGGCTTACACAGCCCCGGCAAAGTCTTACATACTCACTCAATCCGGTCCTTACAAGAAATGGGGCAATGCTGGAAAGCGTTTTCCCATAGATGCTCCCCGGCTGATAACAATACTCGTTGTAGGAATAGCCCATACCCGTGTTGATGTACTCATCTATACCCTCTACCCATCGGGTGCGGCGCTGTTTATACCAGCCCCAGTGATATGGGTGCGAGGACAGATCCGCACGGTAGAAAATGCGCTGTTTCTCAAAGCCGGAGGTTTTCGATACGATAGCGTTCTCCTCTTTCCGATACTGTCTGTTCACCTGAAATTGGCGAACCACAAACCCGTCTCCGCACTTCTGGGCCAGATATGCGCATTCTGTTGGGGAGTGCAGATAGTCCGCCATCTTTCCCCTTGCTTTGAAGGTTACTCTGTGACCGCATTCAGGGCATGTTCCAGTTCTGTTATGATACGGCTGCCGTTTCAGTGCGACTTCCTTCTCACAGTAGGTGCAGTAGCCATACTTTGCTCCGCCTCTGCGGTAATCGTAGAAGATGTAGTTTTCCTGAATACCCACCTTATTGACCCACCGCTCCCAGTCCTTCGGCAGCGGCGGCGTCTGAGAGAGCTCCGCGTCCCATGGATCGGTTTCCTTTCTGTGGCGGCGTTCCAGTTCAGCATCACGAACGGAACGCTGAAATTTCAGAATAGCCCGATATACGCTTTTTTCATCCGACGCCAGATATTGCCGGATCTGTGCATCATCCACGGCGCTGATCCACACGTTATTGGATCCCTTCGCCTGCCATTCCAAGTAGTCGATCTTTGCCGTCCGCCACTCGTTACGGGTACGGTCATAGGTGAGAAACTGCTGCTTTTCTTTCTCCATGAAAATCTCATAGACCGGCAGCGTCCCACCAAGGCGCATTGCATCCGGGTCATACAGGGTGACTTTCAAAATGCCGCCCTCTACCGCGCTTCGTACAAAGCCGCTGTATCGGCATCGATAGGAAGTGTTCCAGCCCGAACCGACCTTGACCGGGACATCCTCGCGGGCAACCGCAAGCATTTCTTCAGTCGCAGGCAAATTCTTCATTTTCAGCAAACTGCTTTTTTTCATTTCTGCACCGCCTCTCTTTTCACAAAATCAATGTCATACCATACATCAGGCAGAATTTTTTCTCCATCGACCTCAACGACCGCAATCTGACAGATTACTTCGGTTTCACGCCGCTCTCTGGCAAATGCGAGAATATCGCCCAGTTTTCCACACGCAGCGGGTGTCTTGCCTCGAACGATGGCATAGCCGTTGCGGCTGGTGCTGTGCTCACGCTGTACCTTGTCGCTCACCTTGCGGCCTGGGTGATCCACCATGTAGGCAAGTGCATGAAGGAAGAATTCTTTCCTCGTCAGCCGCCGCAGGATTGTCAGTTCCGTGCAGGCAATTTTGGAGTCACGATCGTCCTCGTCAATATCCCCGCCGGGCTGCACCAAGCAGTAAATGGAGCGATTCATGTCGCCATAGTAGGAAAGACAATCCAGCGGGTTCTCCGCACAATGAAAGCCGTTACTGGCGCAGTTTGCCTCCGGGGTGACATTCTTTCCCATGACGAACCGATAGCCACGGCAGGAGAGATCCGGCTCAAAGCCTTTATAAGCGTACATCAGGCTGCCTCCCCAAAGGAGGAGAGATCGCCCAGCGAGATCTGCCCATCGTCGGCTACCGCTTTTTTCGGCGGTTCCTTCTTCTCCGGCTCTTTCTTCTTTTCTTCCTTTTTCTTCTTGGAAACGGACTTGGAAGATGTTTTCCCACGATAGGGCTGCGGGACAAACTCCTCTTCATCCCCCTGATCCTCCTTGGCATCGGGGTCACGGAAATAGTCCTCCGCCCACTGATAGCAGAGATCATCGGGAATATCGCAGCCGTATGCCTGCTGACCGGGGCCGGGCTGAACACCGTTTGCCTTCAGCTCGTCCTGCACATAATCCCACGCCTTCCGGCTGATGTACTGGAAACAGTGGATCATGCTTTTGCGCGGGTGCATGGTGAGCCGGGCAAAGCCGAGGTCATCAATACACTTGGTCTGGATAAACTCGGCAACGCTCTCCTTCATCTTGCGCCGCGTCAGCTTCTCCGTATCTGCGGACACGCGCTTTGCGGCAGCCTTGAGCAGCTCTGCCGGGCCCATGGCATCCAACCTTTCCAGCGCGGCCTGTTCCGCCCGCCGCTTTTCCGCCTGCTTGGCGTCCCACTCTGCTTTGCGCTTGGCTTCAGACGCTTCGTGCGCACGGCGTGCCTCATCCTCGCTTTGGGTGTTGGGGGCGGTTGCCGGCGCTGCCGGAGTCGGAGCTGCAGTCGGAGAACTTGCTGTCACCAGTTCCACAGGAGCCGCCTGCGGCATATCCATAGCATCATCTTCCGTAAAGGCGTCGGAAACGGCAGCCTCGCTGTTTTGAAGCTCATAATCCATATTTGAAAAAGCGCCCATTCGTACATTCCTCCTAAATAAAAAATGAGAAAAGGACGCTCCTGTGCCAATGGCACAAGGCGTCCCTTCTTACATACTGCGCTCAAACCGTATAGACCAGTGTGCTGAACGGGTCGAAGCAATAGCACACGACGGCCGGATACTGAGCGGCTGTTCTTTGAATTTTCTGTTGGACAGCAAGGGCCTCTCCCATTCCACAGGGAGTATCCCATCCAGTCCAGACCATAGCTGTGAAATAACGGTGTTCCGGATGATACCGTGTCTCCGCCCCAAGTCTTTGACAGATTCCCAGCATGGCTTTCAGCTGCTTTCTCTTCTGCTCGTCCATTTCTAAATGGATCGTCTGCGGTAAAGCCTGCATTCAAGCCTTCTTTGCCAGTGCGGGAGAAAATTTCACCTGCAGGAAACCAGCCATATCGCAGTAGAAGTATCTGCGCTCGCTTTCATTATACAATTCCAGCACATCGGATGGGGCAATGCTGCGGCCGCGATAGTCCGGGGGAAACGCCTGATTATAGCGTGCAAAAATGCGCTCCAGAATATCACGTTCATCTTGCCCGACCGGGCAGGTTAGCTCACCGTCGTAAACGAGTGTGTATTCCGCCGCTGGCGGCTGCTGAAAGCCGGCCTTGTGCAGCGCGTCAATGCCGCCAAAGGCGAATGCGCGCGTCTCGCCATGCTCCAGATCCAGCTGATAAACACGAAACCGCTGCGTTTTGCGCTGACTGTCCAACAGCTCCTGAAAAGAAACGCCGGGGGCAGTCTGTAAGTACGCATCGTATTCCTGCTCCGTCAGCCCCAGATAGTCCCGCAGGGAAATACTGTCCACCTTCATCGCATGCCATTTTTCCGTACAGGCTTCCAGCATTTCCAGCCCGCATAGGCCATTAAGATATTGCTCCTTAAATGTCATTCCTGGATCCTCCTTCATTTTCTGTTCTTTGCGGCGCAGCGCAAGCTGCCAGTCATCAATGCCCTTGTAATTGGGATTCCATGTGAGCCTGCGGCAGCGCATCCCATGCTTGGCCGCCAGCGCATAGATCTTCGATGCGCCTTTTCCCACCATTTCATTGCTGTACTTATCCATGTCCTCCGCCTCGATGATCTCCTCCGTTCCGTTTCGGTGCAGGAACGCAAACAGTTCATCCAGCTTGGCGGTGTTGTTAACGCCCAGCGTGGCAACAAAGGTCCTGTGCATCAGCGCGTGAGCGACATCCGCCTTGAGGCAGCCTTCCGTCACATATACAACGCGGGAGCAGGGGTCGCCCACAAAATGAATGGGGCTCCCCGAGGTCGTTCCCATGCGCTTTCCCGTGGAGGACAGCGTCAGATATTTCACGCCCGTTTTCTCCGGTGGATCGTCTTTATCCTTGAGCGGGTGATCCAACCGGATCTGCGCGCCGTGGATCAGACCGTCTACACCGAAGATGGGAATGATGATGCCTGATGTCCGCTGATGGAATTTGACCGTCCAGCAGCCGTTATCATCCACATAGAAGCCGGGAACACCCTGCACCCTGCAGCCCGCCTTGACCAACCGATTGGTCAGGGAGCGGCACAGGAAAGGGGGCGGCGTACTCTTGAAGCCAAAGCGTGTGATCTCATCGTCGGACAGCCCCCGCACAGACTGGAGGTGTGCGCGGTGCGCCGGAATGAGGGTCAGCATGGACAGCAGCATGGAAAGGGTCTGATGCACTTCCTGAACAGAGGCCGCGTCAGACTGCTCGGCCTCCGCAGGTGTCGCTTTCTCCGGAACGGTATAGTCCGGTGAAAAACCATTTACCGCCAAAGCGTCGCAGATCTCTCGATAGGCGTCTGAATTGCTGACGCCATATACCTTTGCGTAAAGGGACAGCATTCCGCCGCCTTCACCGCAGTAGTTACAGCGCCACAGGTCTTTTGCCGTGTTCAGATTCATTTTCCCCCGGCGGTCACCGCAGATGGGACAATCCACATACACCTGACCGGGAGCCCTCCGCCTGATATTCAGGCGGAGGAGTCCGGCCACATCCATAATGCCAAAGGGGAGATCATGCTTTTTCCCGTAATTCAAACCAGCATCCCTCCCAAGACGCAAAATTTACGGATGGAAAGCGGTCAGCTTGCCTTTAACTGCTGCGAACCGCCCATCAGAAGCATGGCGGCAGCCTTCATAATATTGCCGCAATCCTCACAGAGATAGGCGTAATATTTCAGGCTGGAGGGACGCTGCTCAGAAACCTGTGCCATCGTCCAGCCCTTATTGACGCCGGTGGTTACGACCATCTCCGCAGCTTCCTCTTCTGTCATCAGCAAAAGGATCTCGTCCACCGTCATATCGTCCGAATATTTCGGTGCAGCCGCTGTCGATGCCGCTGCCGGCATATCGACCACGACAGGCTTCACCGTCCGCGCTGTTTCAGCCCGCTCCATGACAGCAGGCTCCGCTGTTTCCGAAGGAACCTCCTGCGCCTTTTGGGGCATAACCGGATCAGGCTCAGAAGCCGCAGTTCCGCCGCTTAACGCCTGCAGCAGACTCATGGCGTCTGAAACGCTTTCCGCCTGCTGGGCGGGGGGAACCACCTGCTGATTTGCGCTGGGCGTCTTTGCCGCCTCCTGCGGTTGAACCTCTTGCGGTGTAGGCACTGCCTGTACCGGATGACTTTCGCCGATAGGATCTTCTCGCTGCGGCGCTGCGGCTCCATTTACCGCCGGAGCAGTCTCCTGACGATTTACAGCGCCCGTTGCGACTTCCTGTTTCCCATCGGCCTGTGCATCTACCGCCGCAGAGGGGTTGATCTCACAGAGCTGGATGCCGAAGCCTGCATTATCCAGCGCCGTTTTCAGCGCCTCGTCCTGCGCGGCCTGCACATAGCGTCCGGCAGGAGCCTGAGCCTTTTCCACCGCCGCGGTAAAATTGGTAATGGGCTGGTTGTCCTCTCTGGACAGAAATACCTGCGCCTCATAAACGGCGATTTGGTCTGTGATCTGCAGCCGGTTCAGCAGCATTTTTCCATCGGGGCAGGCCAATCGGAACCAGAGCCGCTGATAGCGCGGCTCCAGCTCGATTCCGCCGTTGGCGTTTCTTTTCAGAAAGCGCAGCGGGTCAAAGCCCTGCACCCTGCGAAGCTGCTGTACGGCGGGGATCGCTTGGGTCAGCATAATTCTTTCTCTGGACATGGTTTGATACTCCCTTCATAAAATAAATAAGAGATGACTGTGCGTTTTTTTGCACATTCATCTCACATTAACTGGCACGCTGCCATTCTTCGCCCTCTTCGTTACGGAGAGCCTTGCGCGTGACTGCCTTATAGTAGAGGGCGATGCGTTCGCCCAGCATGGTATTGCGTTTTCCTTTTCGGCTCCGATGGATCGCCATATACAGCGCCCTTTTTTCACCCACCAGCAGCACGCGGCGCTTGGCACGCGTGATTGCCGTGTAGAGAAGATTCCGCGTCAGGAGCACATTATGGGCAGCCAGCAGTGGAATAATGACCGTATCATACTCTGAGCCCATGGATTTGTGGATCGTAATGGCATAGGACAGCTCCAAATCATCCAGAAGCACCTGCGGGCAATCCATATAGCGGCCGTCAAACTCGATCACGACATTGGTACCGCTGATTTTGCGGATGGTGCCGATGTCACCGTTGAAAATACCTTCGCCGACCTGCTTGCCGGAGCGGTTATACAGCTTGATCTCATAGTTGTTCCGCATCTGCATCACGCGGTCATTGAGACGGAATATCTTTCCGGCATACACGATCTCCGGCGTCTCCGGCGCTGCGGGGTTGATCTCCTCGCGGATAGCTTCATTCAGGCTGTTGACCGATGCCTCGCCCTCAGAGCGGAACGGTGATAAAATCTCCACCTGCTCAATTCCTTTTGCGGCGATCTGCTCCTGATACAGCTCGCGGATGATGCCGGCAGTCTCCTCCTGGCTCTCTGCCTTATGAAAGGCAAAGTCCTCACCATAGTAGAGCGTCGTTTTGCCCTCGTTGATAAAACGGGCATTGTGGGCGATCAGGCTGTCCTGTGCCTGACGGAAGATCTCGTCCAGCACCGTGACCGGCACGACACCGGAGCCGATCAGCTCGTGAAATACATCACCGGCGCCCACACTCTCTAACTGGTCTGCATCACCGACCAAAAGGACTTTGGTGCCGGGGCGCAAGCGTGAAAAGAGCTGATGGATCAGCCACATATCGACCATGGAAGTCTCGTCCACGATCAGGAGCCCTGCTTCCAGCGGTTTCCGTTCCCGGTCTTTCTTCGATTCCGAATCACCGTGAAGTCCCAGAATGCTGTGGAGCGTCTGTGCTTCATCGATCCCCGTTGCCTCCGCCATACGCCGGCTCGCCTTACCTGTGGGCGCTCCGAGTACGATCTTCTGCCGCGGATAGAGCTGACGGTACACCTCGATCACCGTTTTCAGAACCGTGGTCTTGCCGGTGCCGGGGCCGCCTGTGATGATGGACAGGTTATGCCGGAACACCATCTCCACGCCTTCTGACTGGCGCTTGGACAGGTTGAGCCCTAAGCTACGCTTTACTTGCTCCAACGGCTGCGTGATGTCCACCACCGCCGGATTTGCCAGGAACAGCTCTACCGCTTTCTGTGCGGTTTCGCTCTCCTGCAGGAATTGCTTGGGCAGATACACGTTGCCGTGATTCGATACCACCTCATCCTGCTGGATCATGGCAGACAGTTCCTGTTCGACCTGGCTCATGGGGACGCGCATCTGTGGGAGGGGTATCCGCTCATTGAGCAACTGCATAGCCGCTTTGAGCAAAGCCTCCGCTTCCAGATAGAGATGCCCGTCCTTTGTCCGTGCGTCCTCCAGCGCATAAAAGAGCGCACCGTGGACGCGCTTCGGATCACGCAGATCTCCACCGGATTTTTGTACGATGGCATCAATGCGCTTGAAGCCGAATCCCGGCACCTGGCAGAGATTGAAGGGGCTCTGTCTCACGATGTCCGCACAGGCAGGCCCGAAATGCTGATAGATCTTCTGCGCGGTCGTCGGCGTGACCTTGAATGGAGCCAGCAGGGTCATCAGGACACGCATCCGGCTGGTTTCCGCATAGGCATCCTTGATCTCCGCAAGCCGCTCCTTTGTAATACCGCGAATCTCAAGAAGCCGGTCTGGCTGATGTTCCAGAATCTCCAGAGCATTGACACCAAACTTTTCAATGATCGTGTCGGCGGTCTTTTCTCCGATCCCTTTCAGCAGACCGGAGGCAAGATAATTGCGGACGCCCTCCAATGTGGGCGGCACGATCTCCTGCCAATGATCGACTTGAAGCTGGAGCCCGTATTTTCCGTCCTTCCACTCTCCATCCATCTCGATCTTCACTGTATCCGTCTGCGGCAATTCGATGCCAACGGCAGTGAAGCGGATCAGGTGGTCGTGATAGCGATAGGGGCTCCGGGCTTCTGCCGGTACGCTGCTGTCCTCCGTCTTCATCCGAAGGACAGAATACTTGCTGGACGCATTGAAAAACAGTACCTTGTCCAGTGCTGCAACAATGCTCACAGCACATCACCTCCGTTTCTTTTCACGCTGCCTGCAAGGCAGCTTTTTTCACATGGAATCTTCGCCATTCGGACACCGTGACATACTGATCGTAAATGTCAGGGTGCTCGTCCTTCAGCCGTTCCAGGGCATCCTTTGATATGCCTGCGGAGCGTACCGGATTGTAGGTTACGGTGTAGCTCTCCGTGGGGCCGTTATACACGGCGGTGCAGCTCGTCCCCATTCTCTCGATGAGCATACCCTTCAACCGCTTGATGTCCTTGTCCAGCTTGCTCACATCAGCCGACAGCGCCTTTTTCTGCTCTTGCAGGGAAAGAAGCATGGACAGTTGCCCAAACTGCGTCTGTCCCAACAGCACAGGCGGCGCGTCCTTGTCCGCGGGTCCCAGCTTTCGCCGCAGGCTTTCGAGGATCAGGTCGCCATCCTCCTCCACATAGGGAGGCGGCGTTTTTGTGAGAACATGATTCTCCCAGAAGTCCCGTTCCAAAGCAATCAGTTCCTCCTCATAGGCCATATCACGGTCAATGCGGCGGATCATCGCCTCGTCTTCCGAATTGCCGTAAAGGCAGCAGAAGTAGACCCGGTCAATGTTCATGACCGCCATGTAGTGCCGCCCCTGCGATTCGTAGTAGATAGGAACGATTTCCTCGCCGTTGTACCACCAGTTATCCTTGGCGTTATAATTCGTGGTCTTGATCTCAAGGATGGCTGTTGTACCGTCCGGCAGTTCCACCATATAATCCAGATCCGCCAGCATCCAGGGATACAGCGGGTGCTGGAACATGAATGGCCGGCGGTAGATCTTATAGCCCGTCTTATGGGCGAAGATCTTGGCAACCAACGGCTCCAGCAGAGTTCCAACTTCCAGCTGAACCCAGTTTTCGGCATCATCCGCTGTGACGATATTCAGCTTATCATAGTAGAGATCCCGCCCGGTACGGAATGGTGAAATTCCGAGAACGGCAGCGGCGTCACTTCCGCCGATGCCCTTGCGCCGGTATTCCAGCCATTGTTCACGCGGCAGACCTTCTGTACCGACGAGAATTTGCGGAGCGTAACACTTTGCGTTTTCCATGGATGCGTTCCTCCTCGGTTTCATATTTGATGTGCGGCTTATTCAAAAGCCGCTTCTCTCTGTACCTGTGGTACGGTCGGAAGGAGCGTCTGGGATGCCCTCCGGGTTTCCATTTTCGTCTGAATTTCATTTCTTGTTTCCACCTTTCTTGATGATATATCCTCAAAGCCTTTCGGCATTTGGGCGCAAAAAAAGCGGGAACAACGATTCTGGTAAAATCCAGTATGTTTGCCTGACAGCAAACTCTCGTCATTCCCGCAGTATGGGACGGTGCCCCGTAAAACAAAAAAGCCAGCAGCAGCCGGCTCTCATGGCACAGCAATACTACTGACAAAAACGTACAAACCTGACAACGTGCGCAGGTGGATCACTCCACACACAGATCATTGACCTATGCCCAAAGGGAAATTGCGCAAAACTCATTTACGGGCAAAGTGTAACACAATATATTGTATAAGTCAATACAAAAATACTATATTTAGTTTTTCCGGCGTGCGTGCAAAAAATACGGACATGGCCCCGTATTTATTTTGTGAACGGTAAAAACCACCTATTGAACCTTGAAAACGCCGCCCCCAAATGCGGCTGCATCGATTTGTCCGGGAGTTATACAGGATCGGCTGACAGTATGCGTTTGCGTACCTGCCGGGGAAGTGCCGCACAGCGGCAGCCTGCAAATACGCGGCCTGAAGCGAGGGCGCAGGAAATGGCCCGGAATTGGGAATCGAACTTGGATTAGAACCTAATGTAATTTACTTGTTGGTGATAGTGGGGAAAATCCGTATAATATATTTGTGAGGACATCACAGGCTCTTTTCCCCAGCCACCAAAGAAAGGAGGCCCTCTGTGGCTGAGATAAATACAAACGGCCTTAAAGCCAACTCTGAAAAAAGAAGTTATTCCGTTATGGAAGTAGCGGAAATTCTCGGTGTCAGCAAAAAATCCGTCTATAACATGTGTGCTAACGGCACCTTCAAATGTGTACGGATTGGAACCAGACTGAGAATATCAAAAAAGGCTTTCGATGATTGGCTTGATGGCATCGTGCAGTGCAGAAATTTCGTTCATCAGTTCCTCGTCGACCGAAAGTCGTCCGGCTGTATCGAC
>OLGV01000371.1_pt1 | contig 19644 bp, 15 predicted proteins | sample 1605761 | NCBI WGS metagenome assembly OLGV01 (sample SAMN03283245) | human gut metagenome | biome: human-associated habitat; material: feces | host: Homo sapiens | place: Peru | collected 2012
TCTTGGATATCCTGACGGAGAAATCGCCCTTTGCGAAGCGTCTTGCCGTCTGACCTATCTGCCTTACGGGGATAACGATGGATTTTATGAAATACATTCCCGAAGCTGTCATGAAAATGATTATCGCAGCCGTTGACAGCCATAGAAGAAGCGTATATCTTGTGATAGTCCTGTCGAGATTGTCAAGCGATGCGACCAGCCTTACTGCACTGTATTCGCCGTTTGGAGTCGGCGTGACAGCTGAAACCGCCATGATCTTTTCGCCGCTTTCGCATCTGCCCGTGTAAAATCCCATATTTCCCGACTGAAGAGCATCTTTGTAATCCTGAAGCCCCAGCGTATATTCCGGAACAAATCCCGACGAGGTTATGCTTATCTTTCCGTCATTTCCGACAGCCATAAGCTCCAGCTTGCTTTTGTCGGAAAATCCCGTGACCATGCTGCGTATCTCATTTGAAAATCCCGTTGAGCTGTCACGGTAATATCCCTGGATAAGTCCCGTCAGATTGTTCATTCTGGCGTTCATGTACTGCCTTGCGGAGCTGTAATAGTAGTTGCGGATAAATATCGTAAGTATCACGCAGGCGACAAAGAAAACCGCCGAAATAACGCCGACGCTGTTCAACAGCCATCTTTTTGTTATACTTGCTCTGCTCATTTACCTGCTGTCCACTTATAGCCGAAGCCCCATATCGTCTGGATATAGCGTGGGTTTGACGGCTCGTCCTCTATCTTCATGCGTATGCGTCTGACATTTACATCGACGATCTTATCATCGCCGTAATAATTTTCGCCCCAGATATGCGTGAGTATCGATGAACGGTCAAGCGCCGTGTTCTGGTTGTTCATGAAATATTCAAGTATCTGATATTCGACCTGTGTAAGCTCGATAGGCTGACCGTTTTTCGTGACAGTCCTGCTTTTGAGGTTGAGGCAGAACGGTCCGGACTCGATGACAGGCTCCTTCTCGTCCTTTACGAAGGTCATGCTGACACGGCGATATATCGCATCGATACGTGCGATAAGCTCTGACGGTGAGAACGGCTTTGTGATGTAATCGTCCGCTCCGAGCATAAGTCCGCTCACCTTGTCCATCTCCTGGGATTTTGCCGAAAGCATGATTATTCCGAGAGCCGAGCTTTTGCTTCTGAGAGTCTTGCAGACGGTAAATCCGTCGATGCCGGGCATCATGATGTCAAGCAGAGCGATATCGAAATTTCCGTTTTCCTTGTCAAAAGCTTCGAGTGCCGCTTCTCCGCAGTTTACGTCAACAACGTCATAACCCGCTCTTTTCAGGTTGATGACAACAAAATCTCTTATAACGTCCTCGTCCTCGCAAACAAGAATTCTTTTCATAAAAACCTCCCGATCATATCAGATAAAAGCTGCTGAGAACCTCTGCCTCGGTGGGAACGAGAGGTTCAAACTGATTTTCGATTATCTTTATCATATAGCATTTTCCGCCGCCTGCCTTGACGGTGAAATATCCGTTGTCAAGATAGGATTCCTCATTTACGGAATCGACCGCTGCGATGCGCATAAGCTCCGTATCGCTTGCTTCAAGGCTTCCTCCGTAGCGGCAGAAAACGTACTCGTCCGTAAGATTATCCGCCTTGACAGTGACAACACCTTCCCATCTTGCAGGGATCATAAAGCAGTATCCGTCACCCCGGTTGTAAAATCCCGCAGATTTCGGAACGATCCTGTAATTTTCAAACATATTCCATGTCGTGATATTTATGACCTCGCTGCCCTGCGAAACATTCTCATATCCCGGAAACGGCGAAACTGTGGGTATCTCGGTTATTCCGTCGCCGTCCGCATCGACAGGCGAATATCCCTTGGGGTGCAGCGTTGCTTTCATTGTTTCATCGCTCAGTGCGACCGGATTTCTCAGCTCGCCGTCAACACAGTAGATTATCTCTGTCGAAAGCCCCTGATTTCCGCGGACACTGTCTATGAACAGCGCAGGCCGTCCTCCTGCGACATATCCCTTTGATATTGAATATATCTCCGAGCTTCCGCTGTCGAGAGATATCGAATTTGCGGCATAAAGCAGTCCGTCACTGTCAAATGTGACCATTTTGACTGAAGCGGGCTTGGTGTCGGTATGTTCGCTTATCAGCTCGATCTCATTGAGTCCGTCGCCGTCAAGGTCCATTACCTCTGCGGTAAAATACGAATCATCGTATGTATTGACAAGCACGCCGCTGCGGTAAACATATGCCTTCAGAAGCTTTTCTTTGAGATTTACCGTGTTATATCCGACCAGGATATTCATATCCGATGAACCGCCGATGCGGCATATCTTCACGCCTTCTATCTCAGTTCCCGCTCCCGCATGATCGTAGACAGAATGCCATTCGCCGTTTTCATCCTTATCCAGGACGTTTATGCGGACAAGCTCACCGCCGGGCCGCTCGTAGATAACAAGTGCCTCATCTCCCGGCTCATCATCGATATTCTCGACTATGAATGCCGAACGGTAATCGCCCGACTTGGGATATTTCAGCTTAAAATCGCTGCCGAGTTCCTTTTTCAGTGCCGCATAGATGTCAGACTGCTCAGCACTCAGCATAGGCGGCATAAGCAGATTTTCGGCGGAGCCTGCCATGCTGCATGATGTCAGCATTGACAATGAAAGCACGGCAGCGGCAAAAATTCCTTTTCTCATTAAAGATCCTTTCGGTAAGCGGCACTGTTCCCTGTATACGCAAACAGGCGTACTGTAAAAAGTACGCCCTGCCGAGCAGGAGCGGCGCAGTGCCGTCACCGTCCCATCATATTGATTTCATTCCCTTATTAACATCAGTGCTGCGGCTTACCCAGCGGCGGCGGCCGAACGGATTGAGCTTAGGCATAACCTTGTACTCAAACGCTGTCCAGAATACCTGAATAAGTGCGGGCGGGAAGAAGATCAGTCCCAGGTCGCTTATATTCGGCTGGATAAGGAATGCTCTGCCGTCGAAAGGCAGCAGATAGAACATAGCATATCTCGGGATAGTTGAAACTACCGCAAGCACTGCGGTTATATATCCCCAGATGATAAGGTTGCATCTCGTATGCTTCTTTTCAAAGCCGAGGAAAAATCTGATAACTGCAAGGAAGAAGATCGCCGCAGCCATATCAGTGAACATATCGTAGATCTTCAGCGAATAATTTGACACCGTAACATCGGTCATCGCCATCTGCAGGACCTCGCAGGTCTTCCATACCGGGATAGAAGCGAGGAAGAAGCAGTGACCCTTTGAGATGCCCGTTCCGTTCAGCACACCTGCCGCCACTGAGATAAGCGTGATCGCAGCAATAAACATGAGTGCCATTATAATGATGCCCATAGTGCCGAATGTCTTTTCAGCCACAGCGGAGTACACATCAACGCCGAATTCGCACATGGTAAGTGCGGACATTATAAGTGCGCCGACAGCGACCATTGAAGAAAGCTTCTTTGTAAGCTTATGATATTTTATGCGCATAGGGTTAAGCAGAATACATGACTCGATCACCCTGTCTCTCGAGCTGCCGAGGAAAACTATCAGCATTATCAAAATAAAAGCGGCGATAAGCACAATAGATGTAACATTAAGAAACAGCGAACCCTTTGTGTAATATCCCGTAGTGTGATCCATATCCGCATAAAGCTGGTAAGTACGCAGCAGCGTGCCGATAACAGCCGCAGCAAGGAATACCCAGAAGGACTTCCTTCTGTCAAGCGAGATAACGCCGGATTTGCCTTTGCTTTTTGCCTGAGATAGTTTCTGCTTCATAATTATGCCCCCATAACATCATCGTTCTTCAAGCGGAATATATACTCTATCATGGTTGATAGCCTTGTATGCAGGACGGATAATGCGTCCGCAAGTAAGCATTTCTTCTATTCTGTGAGCTGACCAGCCCGAAATTCTCGAAACAGCGAAGAGAGGTGTGCAAAGCTCGGGCGGGATCCTGAGCATCTTGTAAACAAGTCCCGAATAAAGGTCAACGTTTGCGCACATTACCTTATAATCGCCCTTTACCTCAGCGAACACCTGCGGAGTCAGTCTTTCAACTGCATCAAGCAGCATGAATTCATCTTCAAGCTCGGTACCCTTTGCGAGCTTCATCGCATTTTCCTTCAGTATAACAGCTCTCGGGTCGGAGATGGTATAGACAGCGTGTCCCATACCGTAGATAAGTCCCGAACCGTCGCCCGCTTCTTTTCTGAATACTTTTCTTATGTAATCTGCGACCTCTGCGTCATTGTCCCAGTGAGCGATATTTTCCTTCAGCTCATTAAGCTGACGCATTACCTTTGCGTTTGCGCCGCCGTGACGGTGTCCCTTCAGTGAGGATATAGCTCCCGCATATGCCGCATAAGCATCTGTACCCGAAGATGTCAGCGTACGGCAGGTAAATGTGGAGTTGTTTCCGCCGCCGTGCTCAGCGTGGATTATCAGCATAAGATCGAGCAGCTTAGCCTCCTCGGGGGTATACTGTCTGTCAAGTCTGAGAGTTGAGAGAATGCTCTCCGCAGTAGCCTCGTTGGGATTTATCTGATGCATAACAAGTGACTCTTTATCGTAATAACGTCTCTTTATCTGGTATGCAGCGACCATTGTAGCAGGAAGTCTTGCTATAACCTTGATAGCGCGCATAAGCTCAGCTTCAAGGGACATATCCTCGGGATTTTCATCAAAGGAATACATAGCGAGAACACTTCTTGCCATCTTGTTCATTATATTCGGCGAAGGAGCCTTGAATATCATGTCCTCGGCAAAATTCTCGGGAAGCTCTCTGAATGTTGCGAGCATATCGGTAAGGCGCTTGAGCTGTTCCGCATCAGGCAGCTCGCCGAAAAGCAGGAGATAAACGACCTCCTCAAAGCCGAATCTTCCTCTTTCAACGGTGTTCTTTACAATATCCTCGATATTGTAGCCTCTGTAAATAAGCTCACCCTTGATAGGAGTTTTTTCGCCCTCACTCATTACATATCCGTGAACGTTGCATATATTCGTAATTCCCGCCATAACGCCCGAGCCGTCGGAATTTCTCAGACCTCTCTTGACCTGATATTTTTCATAATATCTTGCGGGAATGGTGTTATTTTTCATAACCTCGCTGCATAATATTTTAATGTTATCTTCATAATTCGAATTATTCAATATACTTCACCCTGATTTTCAGATTTCAAAGGACAGGTATACAGCAAGCCCTGATAATAATATATTACTACAATTTTGACGACTTGTCAAGCATTTTTGCCAAAAGAAAGGACGATGCATATGAAAGAAAATATAAAATGTGCTGTGATCTGGATGATGCTGCTGGCAGCAGTGCCGACGTTTTCACTGATGACCGAAAAAAAGCCGCAGGAAGGCGCATCATCGCCATCACAAGTCACTCTGGAATGTTCAGATAACAAATATTTTTCGGTATATTTTTCTGATGCGGGAGAGGTGCGTGATATCCCCGCCGACGACTATGTGACGGGTGCGGTCCTTGCGCAGATGCCTTGGGAATACAGCGAAGAAGCCCTGAAAGCGCAGGCAGTTGCGGCAAATACATATGCGCTCCGTCTGAAAGGCTCGGGCGATGGATATGACTTCACCGACAGCCGCAGCGATTATCAGGAATTTTTCACCGAAGCCGAAGCCCGTGCCTTTTTCGGCGATGATTATGATGCGGCATACCAAAAGGTCAGAGCCGCCTGTGAAGCCGTTTCGGGCGAATATCTTGCATGGCAGGGCGAGCCTATCGCAGCGGTCTTTCATGCATATTCCTCGGGATATACCGAGTCTGCGGAATATGCTTTCGGAGAAGCCGTCCCCTATCTGCAAAGCACCGAAAGCATGACATCGGGCGATGATACGGAGGACATCGTTATGACATATGCCGAGATATCGGCAAGATACGAAGCCGAATATAACGAAAAGCCCTCGGGCGATATCCTCAAAATAACAGAAAAAAGCCCCGCCTCCACAGTCATTTCCGCCGTTTTTTTCGGCAGGAATGTCACGGGAGCGGAGCTTTGCCGCATACTGAATATTCCGTCACAAAGATTTGATTTTTCCGATAACGGAGACAGCCTGACCTTCACCGTCAGCGGCACGGGGCACCTCTGCGGAATGTGCCAGAGCGGTGCCGAGGAAATGGCTGAAGGCGGTGCGGACTACAAGGCTATCCTGATGCATTTTTACGGAGTTCAGCCCTCCTGATCCTGTCCGTCCTCAGTTTTTCCGAGTACCATGCAGCTTATCGGACCTATCTTATATGCGCCGTTCACCTTATAAAGCGGTGTATTTCCCGCTCTTTCGCCGTCGATATATACATCGTATTCGCCGAAAGCGTAAAGATCAGCCTCATAAGGCTCGGGATTCATAAACACGATCATTTCCGAAAGCTTGTCATCCGATGTGATAACAAAGCCTATCATCTTGGACGGCAGCCTGTCAAGGAAGCGCAGCTGCGCAGCGATCTCCTCACGTTTGGTCATGCGCAGCCCTCTGTGATTTTTCCTGAATGCGATAAGTCCCTTGTAATAGTCAAAGACCTTGCGGTAATCATGCTTTCTGTCCCATTTCAGGCTGTTGATGATATCGGGGGCATTGTAGCTGTTGTGGTCGAATGCACCGCCGGGGAGAGGCTTTGAACGCAGAAAATCCTGTCCCGCCTGAATAAACGGAATGCCCTGTGAAAGGAACACGAATGCCGCTGCCAGCTTATCCATTCTGATGCGCATTTCCTCGCTGTCCGTGGGATTTGTGTAGTGCAGCTTATCCCAGAGAGTGAGGTTATCGTGCGCTTCGACATAGTTCACGACCTGTGCGGGCGAGTCTGCCCATGCATATTTTTCGAGTGTGGGAAGCTGCGGATGACGTGTGCGTCCGGTCACGATCTCCTTGGCATTTTCCGTGCTGTTCGGTGCGCCGTTGACATATCCCTTAAGATGGTTTTCAAAAACATTTCCCTTGACAGTATCGCGGAAATCATCGCTGAAAAATGCAACATTCGGCATATGGACGGCATTGTGCTTCATAGCACGCTTTCCCCATTCAAGCGGCGTATCTCCGCCCGTCCAGCCCTCGCCGTAGAGAATAAGGCTTGGGTTCATTTCCTTCAGCGTCTTATATATGATATTCATCGTTTCGATGTCGTAAAGTCCCATAAGATCGAAGCGGAAGCCGTCTATGTGATATTCTTTCGTCCAGAAAACAAGACTGTCAACGATAAATTTTCTGACCATTTTACGCTCAGTCGCAAGGTCGTTTCCGCAGCCTGAACCGTTGGAATAATGCTCGCCGAAGTTTCTGTAATAATATCTGGGGAATGACTTTGTGAATGCAGAATCCAGCGTCTGATAGGTGTGATTGTAAACCACGTCCATTACAACAGCTATGCCCGCCTTATGCAGAGCATGGACCATTCGCTTGAACTCAACTATCCTTGTTTTTCCCTCATAAGGATCGGTCGAATATGATCCCTCGGGAAAATTGAAGTTTTTCGGATCATATCCCCAGTTGAACTGAGGCTTTTCCGTCTTGGACTCATCAACCGTATAATAATCGAAAACAGGCAGCAGATGCACATGAGTTATTCCCAGCTCGATAAGATGGTCGATCCCGACCTTATCGCCGTACTGATTGTACATTCCCGTTTCGGTGAATGCAAGGAATTTGCCCTTGTGAGTAAATCCGCCGCTCCTGTCAACGGAAAAATCCCTGACATGAGTTTCGTAGATAACAGCATCGGTATAATTTTTCAGCGGCTTTGCCTTGAAATTTCCCCAGCCGATCGGGTTTGTCTTGGCAAAGTTCACAACCTCACCCCTGTTGCCGTTCACTCCTGCCGCCTTTGCATATATGTCGATCGTTTCCTCGGCTACCCCCTCGAAGGTCACGGAATATGTGTAATAAACATTGTCAAGATCGCCCTGACATTTTACGCTCCACACGCCGTTTTCGTCCTTTGTCATCGGCACGATATCGCTCGCTGGAGAATCCGATCCGTCGGGATAAATATTCAGCGAGACCTCCTCCGCAAAAGGCGACCACATTCTGAATTCGGTAGACTCAGGCGTATAGACCGCACCCAGCTCTCCGTCAAAATAATATTTTTCCTCAGCTTCATGTATCAATCAAAGCACCCCATATTTTAAGATGATTATTATTCGCTTAAACGTTTATAATTCTATTTTACTATAAATCGGCATATTTGTAAAGGGTATAATCATATTTTTTACATTTTAAGCGAATAACAATCGGTTTTTTATGCCATTGACAGGAAAAAACAAGAGTGATATAATGTAAATAAAGGATAATGCCCCGATCGGCATATGATCCGAAAAACATAAACGGAGGAAAATGAAATGGAATTTGCAGAACTTCAGAATGCCCTCAAAGACGCAATGAAGGCTCACGACACCAACAAAAAGGAAGCTGTCCAGACACTGATCGCAGCTGTCAAGAAAGCAGCTATCGACGGCGGCACACGTGACAACATCACATCCGAGCTTGTTGATTCCGTTATTTTAAAGGAACTCAAGGTCGCAAAGGAACAGGTCGATACCTGCCCCGCAGACTGCGCAGAACAGCTTGAAGAATACAAGAGCAAATACGATATAATCAAGGCATTCGCACCCGCTCAGATGGGCGAGGACGAGCTTTTCCCGCTCATCAAGGAAAAATTCGGCGACCTTATCGCATCCGGCAGCAAGGGCGCATACATGAAGGCGATCATGGCTGAGTTTAAAGGCAAAGCAGACGGAAAGCTCATAAACAAGGTCATCACCGATATCGCATCGGGCAAATGATCCGGTATATCAGCAATAAAATGATCGGCACTCCGAAAAAGGAATGCCGATCATTTTTTATCCGACAAAAACCGCCCGCAGAGTGCATCTCCGCAGGCGGTAATACTAAAAACCCATTGAATTATGACAGCTTGTGTCCGCACTCCATGCAGAACTTAGCAGTCGGTTTAAGGATAGGCGCACCGCACTCCTCGCAGAATCTCTTCTTTGGGGTATGCTCCGGCTTAGGCTCAGTCTTTTCGGCTGCTTCCTCCTTGACCTCATCGGTCTCAGCAGGCTTTTCGGCTTCCTCGGGTTTATCCTCAACCTTTTCAGCCTCTTCGGAGCTTTCCTCGGGTTCGGAAGCTTCCTCAGCTTCTTCTGCCTCTTCAGCTTCAGCAGGCTTTTCTTCCGTTTCCTCAGCCTTTTCGGTTTCAGCAGACTTTTCCTCGGCAGCTTCGGGAGCAGCTGCTTCTGCTTCCTTTACCTCGGGAACAGGCTCTGCTGCGGGTTCCTCAGCTGTTGCTTCCTGCTTTGTTTCAGCGGATTCCTCAGCGGGAACAGGCTCGGAAACAACATTCTGATTATGCTTTTCCGCTTCGGCAGCTTCCTGTATCTCAGCAAACTTGGCAGCAGCTCTTTCCTGCTTTATGTAGCTTATGAACAGAGTCAGCACCTTTGCGGCATTGTCGATATTTGCCTTTGCTATACCGCAGGGGATATCGTAGGTCTTGCCGTCCTTCTCCTTGAGTTCAATGGTCGGCTGACCGAAAAGTGTCTTTTTCGGGATAAATTCAACTATATTTTCTAGCGGGATACGGTCGAATTTGCCCTGTGCGAATTTATAGTATAAATACTCACTGGTGATAGTAAATCCGTCATCGGCAACGCCTGCCTTGCTCTCGTGGATAAGCATCGGGATCTCGTATCTTCCCGGGCTTACATACTTCTTGCATACATCGCCGAATTTCAGGTCAAATACCTTTGAAAGTCTCGGAACATGGAACTGAACATTGGAAATATTGTTGTTTTCCATGATCTTGATGAGCTGATCGACATATCCGTCAGCCTCAACGCTCTTGAGCATGATGATATGCTCATCGATAGCATCAAGGTAGCGGTTCTTCGCCTCTCTGTCGATATCCATGGTATCTATCTTGACCTTCAGATCATTGGTCTGCTTCAGATTCAGTGCGCTGAGGTTTCCGCATACGCCCTGAAGCTCCTTATCCTCGATCTCATGCAGCTTTGCGGTAACCTTGTCGGAATACTTCTTTTTAAGCTCCTCGGGACAATTTGAACCGTAGGCATTGATCTTTCCGAGAGCGTCGTTCAGCTGATCTCTGGACATATTGTCGATATCGGAAACAAGACTGAACAGATAATTCGAGTGAAGCTCGGTGATATGGGCTGTGAGCTGCTCGATGAACGGCTCGGAAACAGCTTCGTCAAATCCGCAGCCCCTGACCTTTTCAAGTGCTTCTTCGGATCTTGCAAGATCAAAATCGCTGTATCCCGTACAAATGCCTTCCAGCTCCTTCAGGCGAAGAGCATTTGCCTGCTGATCTGCCTTTTCCATGCATGCGGCATATTCTTCCTCGGACATCTCGGACTTCTTAGCCTCGATATCCTCCTTAAACTTCTTTATTCCGTCGAGATCAAGCTCGCCTACGCTGCCGACAAGCTTATCAAGCTCAGCCTTTTTAAGCTCAGCGATCCTGCCGTCGATCTTCGCAAGCATATCGTCATATCCGTCAGCGGACGAGAATTCGGGATTTTCTGCGATCCTGTTCTTAACTTCGGCAAGAGCGGCGATATCCATATCCGAGATATCTCCCACGGTGTCGGCAAACTCTTTATCGAGGATATCCTTCTCTCTCTTGTCAAGCATAGAAAGATACTTCTCGACAACTTCGGGAGCATAATCGCCGTCATTGACAACGGGACGGAGCTTATTGACATCATCTCTTGTCATGCTGTCGATATTTTCAAACTTTTCGGCAAGCTGTTCAACAAGTATCTCAGACTCACGCTTGTCGATCTTATTTTCATACGGTGCTATAAGGTCGGGAGCATATCTTCCGCTTTCAAGGCGCATACGGAGAAGATCGAGCTGATCCTGATTCATATCGCCGATCTCAGCGCAAAGCTCAACAAGTTCAAGGCTCTGAAGCTCTCTTTCCCTTGTTTCCACCTTGGCAAGATATTCTTCTGTCTGCTCGGGCGCATAGCGGTCGCTTGAGAGATTGAGCTTGAGGTTTTCAAGCTGCTCGGAGGTCATTTCGGAGACATTCTCGCAAAGCTCGGCAAGTTCAAGATCAAGCAGCTCACGCTCACGCTGAGCGACTTCCGCAATATAATCTCCCGTCATTTCCGCAGGATATCTTCCGCTGAACAGAGCCTCCTTGATCTTTTCAAGCTGTTCGGAGGTCATTTCGGAAATATTGCTGCAGATCTCCGCAAGCTCGTCGGAAACGATGTCATATTCACGCTCTTCAACAAGCTTTCTTGCATTTTCCGCCGCTTCCTCGCTGCAGCTTCCGGAATTTATTATTTCACGGATCTCAGCAAGTCCGCCGTTGTCCATATCAGCGATATCTTCAAGCTTCTTGTCGAGATCTGCATCATTCAGAGCGATCTCTCTCAGGCGGATAGGCTCGCTGTACTTTGAGATGAGCATTTCATCATATTTATTCTCGGAGATGATCTTTTTAAGCTCATCGATCTTCTCACGTCCCGCTTCTTCGATCCCACTGAATACTTCCCTGATCTCAGCAAGAAGATTGCGGTTTTCAAGGGAATCAATGGAGCGCAGCACCTTTGCCACATATTTATTGGGATATTTCTTTTCGCTGATAGCATTCCTGAGCTTTTCAAGCTGATCGTTCGCCATGCTCTCCATACCCTCGCAGAGTGCCGCAATATCACTGCGGATAGAATTCTCGCCGATATTGTCAAGCTTTCTGAGGAAGTGTCTGGAAAGCACCTTGTCATATCCGCCGCTTCTGATCTTTTCGGCAAGTGCGGAAACAGCACTTCCGTCGAGCTTGTCGGCATCTCTGCACATTTCGGTGAGAGCATCTCTCTGAGCGGATACCTTGTAATCCTCAGCCTTTTTGAGGAACGGCTTCTTTATATATTCATCGCAGTCCATAGCGCCGATCTTTTCGCAGAGAATATTGATCTCAGCTTCTGTCATGAACGGCAGCTTCAGGCACATCTGAGAGAGTGTGTTCTTTTCGCTGTTGTTCATTGCGACCTTTATCTTTACGAGATACTTCGCAGCAGTGTGATTATCAAGCGGCATCGAACGGATATAAGCACGCAGATCGGACAGTTCCTTGCTGGTCATAGCGGAAAGATCCGTGCAGAGTTCAGCAACGTCAGCCTCATTCTTTGCAGCCTTCTTCATATCCTCAACAGTGTCAAAAACGGTGCCGTTGTAGGTCCTGCGCTCTCTGTCCATCATGTCGATATAGCGTTCGAGCCGCTTCACCTCATCTGTTTCGCCCAGACCGTATTTATCGGAAACAGGCTTCAGAACGCTCAGGATTATAGCAGCCTTGTCATAACCGGCAGTGATCTCACCATCAGTAAGCGCATCGGCAAAATATTCACGGGAAACATAGTCCCTCACCTCGTCCTGCGAAAGCGGCTGTATGCCCCAGAACTCACAGATAGGCGTGATATCCTCTTCGGGGAATCTTGCCATAGCAAGGTTGAATACGGCGGGATTGCAGGGACGTTCGCCGAGGAGAGCAGCCAGTGCTTCCTTTTCCTCATCCTTTTCGGAAAGGGGTATGCACTCAACATTTCTCAGCTTGTTCCTGTATTCATCCGCATCATGATTTACATATTCAAAGCCTATTCCGCCCTCCTTTTCAAGATAGCGGAGAAATGCCAGCTTAACGCAGTCAACATCTTCATCCTCCGAACGGACATCAATAACATCAAGCTGCTTCTTTACATTTTCATCATCGAGCTTTGCTGTAAGCGGCAGGCAGTAAACGCTCATAAAGCTTTCCTTTGATACGCTTATGCCCTCTTTTGTCAGATATTTTGCGAGGATATCCGACAGATATTCGACCATGCTGAAGCTGTATCCCGCAGCATAAATGATAGTCAGATTATCCTTCATTGTGCTGACAGCATCATTCAGAGCCGCAAATATCTTGTTTACGACCTCCTGACGCGCATCATTCTTATCAATAGTGATCTTTCCGCCGAATGCGTTTATCTCAGCATTTCCCGCAGCAGTCAGCGACGGCATGGCAGCAGCGGTGTCAGCAGCATATTTTTCAAGCTTTGAGCCTATGTATTCCTTATTGAGAACAAGAAGCTTGGAGGGATCAGCCTTTTCCCAGAAGAAGCTGTTGTAGATCTTCTTGAAGCAGAGGACCTTGTTTGTAAGGGGTGTAACAGGGGCATACATTTTGCCCTTTTCCCTCATGTATTCCTCACTGATGACAACGGTGTCGTTCTTTCCGTTTATCATCCAGTTTTCAGCAAAAAAGGCATCTTCATAGAGCAGATCGGTCAGATACACATGGCCGTTCTCGGCTGCGATCCTTCTTGCCTCCTGAAGATTAAAGGTATCCCAGTCGATGCCGATATCGGACTGGAGCAGCATATCCGACATACGGGCGATGTAGATAGCATTGCTGCGCGCCTCCTCCTCAGAGCAGGCAACAAATATCATATTTTCGACTGTCGGATGGCAGACGGGGCAGTTCTCCCCGAAATATGTGTCTGCAAAACGCTTTGAGAAATTCAGGCATTTCTCCTTGAAACGGGCATAATCCTTAAAGACTTCCATAGTCATACTGAATAACACACCTTTCTGTCCGCACAAGCCGCATTGCGCCGAAAAAATATCCATCGGCGGAAATGATTTCCTGCGGCCATAATATACTTACATTAATTATAATAAAAAAAACATTTCAAGTCAATCACTTTTTGTTAGTTTTAAATAATATTAAGGTTTACGGAAATGTTTCATAAAATCGCAATAAATATTTGTTCACATTTTGTTATTGCGGATATAATGGAATAAATACTGCTGGGCTATGCCCCTGTAAGGCATAACAAAATCGGGCAGACCATCGGGATAGAATTCCGCCATGACCCGCTTTATCCACACATCTTCCGGGAATGCGGAAATGCGGTGCATACCGTAAAGCATGACGCACTGTGCTACCTTCGGGCCCACTCCCCTGACCGTGCGCAGCAGCTTTTCCGCCTCATCATCGGAAAGCCCCGTGAACATATCCTCGGAGATCACTCCCGAAGCCGCCTTCTGCGAAGCGTCCTCTATGTATTTTGCACGAAATCCCGCACGGAGAGGTGCAAGATCGTCAGCCGTCTTTGCCGCAAGACTGACCGCATCGGGAAATCCGCCGAACATATCGCAAAGCCTGCCGATTATGCCTTTTATCCTTGGGATATTGTTGTTCTGCGAAATGATGAATGAGATAAGGCATTCAAAGAAATCCTGTTTCAGAAGGCGTATTCCGCCTGCGAATGCGCACGCCTCGGAAAGCGTCTTATCCTCGGAAAATATCCTTTTCAGCTCGCTGTAATCGGTGTAAAGATCGAAATAATCCGCCCAGACATTCAGAAGATCGTCCTCAGAGGTGTCTTTCAGGATAAAATAGTCCTTTTCGGCGAGGATAGTCAGGGGCTTGTTGAGAAAATGCCCGCAGAATCCGTCCGCAGCGGGCAACCAGCGGAAAGCCTGCCCGCAGTCAAGGGTTTCGGCGAGATCAAAATCAGGCTGTTTTAAAATAATATCCGAGCCTTTTTTCATATATTCCATAATATTCTCCTTAAGCACATAAGCATTTTTACAATAAACCGCAGCGGGAAACCCCATTGTCAAAGACCTTTTTGTGTGTTATAATTATAATATATCAAAATAATCGTTTTTTCAAGCGGAAATTTATAACCGAAAGGATAATTGATATGCGAGAAAGTATTCTGACTATACCTATAAGCGAAATATTCGAGCCGAAATGCGGCTGCCCTGTCTGCCGTATGCGTGATATGCTCGAAAACAGGACCGTTGAATATATCATGGGTGCTGCCATGATGGAGCCCGATGTGCGCATAGAAACAAACCGCGCAGGCTTCTGCAAGACGCATTTCACGCAGATGCAGAAACAGAAAAACCGTCTTTCCCTCGCTCTTATGCTCCAGACTCACATAGCTGCTGTCGATGAACAGCTTTTTTCACGAAAAAAGCTCTTTGAACCCAAAAACGCCCGCACACGCAAGCTGTCGGCAATAAACGAAAGCTGCTTCGTCTGCGAAAAGGTTGACTGGGGCATGGAACGCCTTATGAAAACATTCTTTGAGATGTTCGCACAATCGGATTTCCGCAGGCTTTATGAGGAGCAGGAATTCATCTGTCTGCCGCATTACGACCTGCTTATGTCCCTTGCTCCAGCTTATCTCCAGAAAAAGGAACTCGATGATTTCTGCAAGGTCACTTCCGCCCTCGTAAAAAATCATCTCGAAACACTTTATGCGGATGTATCAAAATACTGCACCATGTATGATTACAGAAATACCGGAAAGGACGCTGACTGGGGAAATTCCAAGGACAGCATCGAACGCTCGATCGAATTTCTTACGTCAAGAAAGTGATCTCGATACATTTATGCAGCGTTTTCTGCATATTACATGCTGTAATATAGTTTTCCACATATTTTCTGCTTTGGAAAACGTCGTTTTTTCAACTGTTTCAACAGGTTTTTCAACAGGTTCGTCCGCTTTTTTCACATTTCCCAACAGGTTTTCAACAGCTGTATGTTGAATGTGTGAAAACTGTTTCATTACGGACTGTATATTTGTCGATGTTCAGCCAATAATATTTCCGAAAAATGTAACAAGGAGTGTCCCGTAATGATAAAAGGAGTCAACAAAAGAGTGATCGAAATAAACTCGACCGACAGCGAATACTTTGAAAAAGCCGTGCTTTACGTCCGTCCAAACAGCGCAGAGCTGCCGCCCAAGCTCCTGAACGAGGAAGCCGATATGTTCCTTGAACGCATAGCGGGAGAAAACCGCCGCAGACATTCGCTCTCCCCCGCCGAAGCCGCAGGCATATCCGCAGCCGCAGCCGCCGTTCTGACAACGATCATCATGATACTTCTGCTGTCCGTGTGACGTGAAAAAAATTTCAAATTTCCTGTTGAAATCAGCCGCTTTATCTGCTATAATAGTATAGATATATCCATAGTGGGATATTGCAAAGAATTTTATGTGTATTTTGGAGATTAACAATGCCTGATTTCAATAAAAACAGATCCAATAAAAATAAGCCTTACCGTGACGGCGGACGCAGAGATCATTCCGATGCTCCCCGCCGCAGATACGACCGTCCCGAACGCAGCGATGACCGCAGACGTCCCGACAGCAAAGGCTTCGGCGGCAATGGCTTTGACAGCGATGACGAGGATATGTCCACCGACTACATCATCGGAAGAAATCCCGTTACAGAAGCGCTCAAAGCAGGAAAAACGCTCAACTGTATCTACATAAACAGTGAGGCGGGCGGAAGCATAAGCGTTATCGTCAAGATGGCTAAGGAAAAAGGTATCCTCGTCAAAAAGACCGACGACAGAAAGCTTTCCGCTATGTCGGGCGGCGCATCGCATCAGGGCGTTATCGCTGTCGGTGCATGTGCCGAATATTCGACCGTCGAGGATATTCTCGCTGTATCCGAAAAGAAAGGCAGACCGCCTTTTATCATCATATGCGACGAGATAGAAGATCCCCATAACCTCGGTGCGATCATCAGAACAGCCGAAACATCGGGTGCTGACGGAGTTATCATCCCCAAAAGACGCTCGGCTGCCCTCAATCATACCGTATTCAAAACATCTGCGGGAGCTGCAAGCTATGTTCCCGTTGCAAGAGTTGCAAATCTCCCTGCCTGCATCGACGAGCTGAAGGAAAAAGGCATCTGGATCTATGGCACGGACGGAAGCGGAGAGGATTACGCAAGCACAGATCTGACAGGTCCGTGCGCACTTATAGTCGGCTCTGAGGGCTTCGGAATGGGCAGACTTGTAAAGGAAAAGTGCGATTTTCTGCTGAAGCTCCCCATGTACGGCGAGATAACATCGCTGAACGCATCGGTCGCAGCGGGAATATTCATGTATGAAGCCGTAAGACAGAGACGTATAAAGAAAATTATGTAAAGGAGTGTACGGAATTGACTGACGGAAACTTTTCGCTGGATGACATATTGAATGAATATCCGAAAAAAGACAAACCGACAGGCTCCTCACACCGCAGTTCGGCTGATCTTGATGCCGAGCTTGCAGCTCTCCTCGGCACTGATACTGCCGGCGCACCGCAGCCCGTTCCCGAAAAGAAGGCTGTGCCGAAGCCCGCTGACGATGCTGTGCCGAAGCCGAAGACAGCCGAAAGGTCTGCGGATACATATACAAAGCCTGCTCCTGCCGACGAAAGCATTTTAAAAGATAAATATAAGAAGGATCCATTTTCCTATCTGAGAAAATCGGGTGCTGCTCCCGAGCTTAACGGCAGCGGTGCTGCGACAGCTGTTGCCGAAAGACCGAATACTGCCGAAACAGCCTATATCCCAAAAAGCAAGGCTGATGAAGATCCCGCAGAACCGCCTGTTTCCGATGAAGAAGCAAAGCGCAAAAAGGAAATTATCGACAGATTTTACGAATCTCTTGTTTCAGAGAAAAAGAGTCAGCCGCCGAAACATGAAAGCAGCGAGATCGCAGAAGCACGCGAAAAGCTGCATCAGGCGGCGGAGGAAAGGCGCAGAACTGCCGAACGCCGTCCCGTTTCGACCGCTACCGGGCTTGTTTCCGTGCATGATATCCCCGAGCAGAAACCGTCCGAGGAGCTTATGCGTGCATATGCGGGAGAAACAAAGCGTGAGCAGACCGCTCAGCATGACAAGAGCTATAATCAGTATGCCGAGCTTTACAAACGTCCCGCCAAAAAGCCTCCCCTTGAAAAATATTCCGATGTCCTGAAAAAAGATGAGCTTTCGGACATTTACATGGATAAGACAGGAAAAATCCCTGCCGCAGCGGAGCATAAAAAAGGAAACACTATTGTCAAGGGATTTACCGCATTCTTCTCGAAGCTGCGTCCCGAAAACAAGGAAAATACAGTCGAACCGAATCCTGCCGAAGTCCCTGCGGATAATGCACCTCAGAAGCATGGGGATGAAAAGCCCGCAAAGGACAAATTCACCGAATATTACAAAGAGCATACCCAGCACACAGGTCTGCATGATTTCATGAACGGCTTCACCGGAATGCTCGCAAAGCAGCAGGGCGAAGAGCCTGATGAAAATCTCGGACTTGTCGATGAGATGCGCCGTATCCGTGCGGAAAGGAAAACTCCGCCGTCGCCTATCGAACGTCAGCGTCCGACTGACATAGACCTTAAACAGCTGAACGGAAAGATAATCCCGAATACATCGAAGATATCACGTCCCAAGACCGAAGCGGAAGAGCCCGAGGACGTACTCGACCGCACGGAGGAATCCGAAAAGATAATCGAGCTTAAAGAGCGCAGGAACAAGGTCGTTGACAATTTTCATATCCGCCTTGTCGGAGATGAGGAGGAGTCGCCCGATGAAGAGCTGCCCGAAAACAGCGGAGAAAAGGATTCTATCGACGATTTCAACAATTTTGACGATGCCGAATCCATTGCGGACGATATCTCGCAGCTGAAAAGCACTCTGCTTGTGCGCTTTGCCGTATTGCTTATATGCTTCCTTCTGACTGCATATATGGGTCTCGCCAATGATTTCAGTCTCCCGATAATCCAGCTTCTCGACAAATCCACACAGGCACCTGCATTTATTTTCGTAAATGCCATAGTAGGCGTGCTTGCTGTATTTTCGTCATATACCGTTATTTCCTGCGGATTTACAAAGCTGTTCTCCATGAAGGGCGATTGTGACAGCCTTACCGCAGTCGCAGTGATAGCGGCTCTTGCACAGTCATTCACTATGCTCGTATCCAATGCAAATCTGCTGAAAGCGGGCATTGTCCATGTTTATATCCCCGCAGCGATAGGCTGTCTGCTGTTCAATACGATAGGCAAGCTGCTTATCGTTTTAAGGACGGAGCGCAACTTCCGCTATATATCCAGCCCCGAACCGAAAAGCGCAATGTTTATGGTCAAGGACGATAATCAGGCGCAGGTGTTCACACGCGGCACAATGAACGATTTTCCGAAGCTTGCGGCTATGAAAAAAACCGAGCTTATCACCGATTTTATCAAGAATTCCTATAATTCGGACATCACAGACAGATTCTGCCGAATATTCACACCCGCTCTTATCGGTGCTGCGCTTATTGCAGGTGCGGTAGCCGTGCCTGTATTCAAGCACGCTGAATATACCGACTCTCCGTTCTCCGTCGCATTTTCGGTGTTTACTGGAACGATATGCTTCTGCTCATGCTTTGCGATGATGCTCGTAACAAATCTGCCTATGGCAAGAGCTTCCAAGAAGTTCACGCCTATGCAGGCTGCTGCTGTCGGATATGATGCCGCAGAGGATTTTGCGGAAACAAACAGCTTCATCACCGATGCATCGCAGCTTTTCCCGCAGGGTATGGTATCGCTTTACAGAATAAAGATATTCTCGGACACACGCATTGACGAGGCTATCGTTGAAGCTGCAAGCCTTACCGCTCAGGCAGGAAGCATACTGAAGAATATGTTCTATGACATAATCGCAGGAAAAACTGAGCTTCTGAACCCCGTTGAAAGCTACATCTACGAAGATTCAATGGGACTCTGCGGCTGGATAAACAACCGCAAGTGATTTTTGTAAGTTTGTATTCCGGGTGGATTCCCTTTTTCATCATTTA
>OLGV01000373.1_pt1 | contig 19581 bp, 15 predicted proteins | sample 1605761 | NCBI WGS metagenome assembly OLGV01 (sample SAMN03283245) | human gut metagenome | biome: human-associated habitat; material: feces | host: Homo sapiens | place: Peru | collected 2012
CAGCTTCTTTCTCGATTAGACCTTTGAGCCAAAACAGCAAAAAAACATCGGTTCCATCGCAATTCTCCCACCATCATTCAAGGATATTTGCAATGGAACCGATTATCTGAAAATCCATAGAAGGCGCTCCTTATTCTCCTTGGGGCGTCTTCTCTTTATAGATAACATTATTAGCGCCGCTGGTAATTTTCAAAGCCTCGGGATGCGACTGAACAAACGAGTCGATATGGCGCTGACGCTTCTCTTCAAGTATTTCGTCAACGGCTATAAGGATTCCCGTTTCCTCCACATCGCCAAAACCATAATTGATGGCTGTGCCAAAGAGTTTCATGGTGGGCGACAAACTCATATAAGCATTAACCAATGGGGGAATATTATAGCCCAACTTTCTAATCTCCCGATTGAGGATACGATAGTCATCTTTGAAGTTCTTGCCAGAGAAGAGCGCCTCAAATTCGCGCACGTCAGACTCCAATTGCAGCGGTTTCATCGGGATAATGAGATGGTCTTTATCGTCGAAATGCTTTTTCAAGAAATAGAGAATCATGTCGCGTCCCTTACGGATATAAGAGGGGTACATGGTCATTTTTCCGAAATAGTAGCGCACATTAGGACGAATAACCGTGAGTGCGCCAAGTCCATCCCACAGGTTATCGAGTGCGAAAAGACTCTTGGCGCCCATGCGAGACGACTGATAAGGAAGCGAGACAAACGACCGACCGAGTTCTACGGTCTGGGGTGCATAGTCTTTGATAAACTTTTCAGAGAAATGAAACATGTGACTGGTGGCAAGAATAGGTTGTCCCTTGTCATCATACTCCCAGTCAGTACCCAGCAAATAACGGTAACCTCCGATAATCTCTTCCGCCTCCGGATTCCAGACGATGAGCTGTTTGTAGCATCGCTCGCACGTATCAAACTCGTCGATATCGACTTCCTTGCCAGTTCCTCCGCCAGCCTCGCGGAAAGCAATCTCTCGCAGTCGCCCAATCTCCTGCATCACGTTGGGTGCATTGTGTGCGGTAATGACATAGATTTCATTGTTGCTCTTGTTGGTCATGCGGAGCTGGCGCTCGGGCGTGAGTTCGCTCTTGAGCAGCTCTTTGCTTACCGGTTCAATGATTGGTTCTTCCATTTGTGTGTTGTTTTTTCTTGCTTTCTCTTCTTCTTGGGGTGGTTTTTTAGGGGTGCGCTTTGGGGTGCGCTCTTTTGGGGCGCTTAGGCCTTTCTAAGCCTTTCTAAGCCTTCTTAAGCCTTTGCTAACTAAGCCTAACTAAGCCTTCTTAAGCCTTTGCTAACTAAGCCTTCTTAAGCCTTCTTAAGCCTTTGCTAACTAAGCCTTTCTAAGCCTTCTTAGACCTTTGCTAACTAAGCCTTCTTAAGCCTTTTGGGCATTCTTAAGCCCTCCCCGACGGGGAGGGTTGGGAGGGGCTTAGCTTGTACACCTCCTGCTGCACCCACTGTGCCCACTCGTACGGCGTGCGGCTCTTGTCGAACGTCTGCCAGGGTATAGGCTTTCCGATGTATATGTCGAAGTGTTTGCCCACGTTGCGGTACATCTCGTCTACGAGGAATATCATGGCGAGGTTGAACGGCAGCCAGCGGTCGCTGAACTTGGCGATGCGGTAGAAGCGCTCCGAGTTGCGTCCGCTGAAATAGATGGGCACCACGTCGCGGTGGCACTCCACGCTCTTCGTTATGAACGTCTTCTTCCATGGCATTGCTGCCGGTTTCTGCCTTGTGGTAGAAGATGAGTTTCGGTTCGGCAGCGCCGGCGAGTGCTATCTTTCCGGCGGGGAACATGAGCATGTGGTTGTCGCTCTTGAAACCTGCCTCAACCATGCGCGGGAAGTCGCGTCCCTGCCGACCGGTCTTGTTGATGCCGATGCACACCGGCGCCAAGCCCGGCAGATTCATCAGCAAGTCGTTGACGAGGTAGCGGAAGCGTCCGTCGTAGTGGCGTCCGATGATTGAGCCGAGCGCCACGCCGTCCTGCCCGCCCAGCGGATGGTTTGACACGAACGTGTATAGTTTGCCGTCGTCTTTCGGCGGAAGGTTCTCCTTGCCGATGATGCGTATGTCCATCTTCAGATAGCGCACGGTAGACTCCAGCCACTCTACGCCGCTCTCGTTGCGGTGCTCCCAGATGAACGCGTTCACCTGGTCCTGGTGGATGATTTTCTTGAGCCATCCGACGAGCAGTCCAGGCACGTAGCGCGCCTTGCTGCCCATCTTGTTGCGCAGTATCTTTTCGATGTCTATTGTCTTTTCTGTTATCTCGTTCATATACCCGAAATATCTGTTGCTTTTTCGATATTTGGTGCAAAAATACTACATCTTTTTTACATACGAACAATTTCGCACAAGAAATGTCGTATTTAAACAAAATTGATAAAGATTTGTAACCATGTGTGCGAATTTTTGTGTACCTTTACACCCAAATACGCATATATAATGTATAAGAACAACACTGACAATCCTACAACAGCAACAACATATCATGTACCGGTGCTTCTCGGCGAGAGCGTTGACGGACTCGACATCAAGCCGGGCGGCGTTTATGTAGATGTCACCTTCGGTGGCGGAGGACACTCGCGCGAGATACTCTCGCGGCTCACCGACGGCGCACACCTCTACAGTTTCGACCAGGACGCCGACGCCGAGCGCAACATTCCCGACGCAGGCGACAGCTTCACGTTCGTGCGCAGCAACTTCCGCTATCTGAAGAACTGGATGCGCTACTACGGCGTGGAGCACATCGACGGACTGCTCGCCGACCTCGGCGTGTCGTCGCACCACTTCGACGACGCCGAGCGCGGATTCTCGTTCCGCTTCGACGCGCCGCTCGACATGCGCATGAACAAGCGCGCCGGACGCACCGCAGCCGAGATAGTGAACACGTACGACGAGGAACAACTCGCCGACATCTTCTACATCTATGGCGAACTGAAGAACTCGCGACGCATAGCTGCAGCGCTCGTCAAGGCGCGTCAGCAGGCGGAGATAAAGACAACGAAGGATTTTCTGGCTGCAGTGGAGCCTTTTTTCAAGCGAGAGCGAGAGAAAAAGGACATGGCGCGACTCTTTCAGGCATTGCGTATTGAAGTGAACCACGAAATGGATGCGCTGCGCGAGATGCTGCTCGCTGCCACCGAACTGCTCGCCCCCGGCGGACGACTCTCGGTGATAACCTACCACTCGCTCGAAGACCGCATGGTGAAGAACATCATGAAGTCGGGCAACGTGGAGGGAAAGGTGCAGCAGGACTTCTTCGGACGTATTGAGACGCCGTTCCGCCTCGTCAACAACAAGGTGATACTGCCCTCGGAACAAGAACAAGAAGAAAATCCACGTAGCCGTAGCGCAAAACTAAGAATTGCTGAAAAGAAATGAGACAATGAAAGAAGATAACCCCATAACAGACGCCATAAAGGTGGATGTGGCCAACACGGAAGACAACGCTAAGGGCGAACAGACGACTGGCGAAACAGCTGCTGTCGCTGAGCCTACGGCTGCGGCAGCAGAGCCTGCAGCCGACAAACCGACAGCGCAAACAAAGACAGCGACCGCACCAGAAACGGCGGACGACGAGGAAGGCGCACCGTCGCTGCGCACAATAATACGACAGCAAGCCATAGAAGACGAACTGCCGCTGACGAAGAACGTGACGCTGGGAAAGATTCTCGGTGGCGAAATGCTCAACACGCAGTTCCTGCGACAGCAGATATGGGTGATAGTGTTAATAACGCTGTTCATCATCGTCTATATCTCGAACCGATACAAGTGTCAGCAGAACCTCATCAAGATAGACAATCTGCAGAGCGAGCTGGAGGACGCAAAGTACAGAGCACTCTCAAGTTCGAGCGACCTCACGCAGCAGACTCGTGAGAGTAAGGTGCTCGAACGCCTGCACAACGACAAGGACAGTACGCTGCACATACCTACGCAGCCACCGTATATAATAACCATTCCTAATCAAGAAGAGAAATGAGCAAGTTTGATAGCAAGAAAGTAATGCCACGCTATGCGTTCCTTGCCGTCATAATGACGCTGGTGGCTATAAGCGTACTGGGAAAGACGCTGTATATCATGACGGCAAAGCGCGCATACTGGGAGGAAGTGGCAGACCGCGTGAAGGTAGACAGCCTCAAGACGCAGCCTATGCGCGGAAACATACTGAGCTGCGACGGACAACTCATGGCGTCGTCGCTGCCGCAGTATAACATATTCATGGACTTCAAGGCGCTGCGCGAAGCGAAGAAGGACACGCTCTTCTGCGAGAAGATCGATTCTATCTGCACAGGGCTCAACGCTATCTTCCCCGACCGCACGGCGGCTGAGTTCAAGAAGCATCTCATGGAGGGCTTCGAGAAGAACAAGCAGCACTGGCCCGTGTGGAACCGACGCATCAACTACAGCACGTTCTCAGAAGTGAGGCGTCTGCCCGTGTTCCGTCTGAAAACCAATCAGGGCGGTTTCCACTGGGAGGAGCATAACGCTCGCAGACTGGCGTACGGTTCGCTCGCAGGCCGCACCATCGGAAAGATGTTCGGCGCGAAGGATACCGCACAATGCGGACTCGAACTCTCGTACGACTCGCTCCTTAGAGGCGTAGAGGGCATACGGCACAGACGCAAGGTGCTGAACAGATATCTCGACATCACGGATACGCCGCCGGAGAACGGCGCCGACATCGTCACTACTATCGACGTGTCGATGCAGGACCTCGCCGAACGCGCGCTGCTCAAGGAGCTGCGACTCATCGACGCCAATGTGGGCGTGGCTATCGTGATGGAGGTGAAGACCGGCGACATCAAAGCCATCGTCAATATGACGAAGTGTGACGACGACGACTATCACGAGATAAAGAACCACGCTATAAGCGACTTGCTCGAACCGGGTTCGGTGTTCAAGACCGCAAGCATAATGGTGGCGCTCGACGATGGAGTGGTCGACACAACCTACCGCGTGGAGACTGCCGGCGGCGTCTGGCCGATGTATGGCAGAGAAATGAAGGACCACAACTGGCGACGCGGCGGCTACGGCATGCTCACTCTGCCGCAGACGCTCATGGTGAGCTCCAACATCGGAGTCAGCCGCATCATCGACGACCACTATCACAACACACCAGAGAAGTTTGTGCAGGGAATATACCGCCTCGGACTCGCCGACGACCTGCACATTCCGCTGCAAGGTGCATCGTCGGCACGCATCCGAATGCCGAAGAAAGACTCGCGAGGCAAGCAGTATGTCAACTGGAGCAAGACCACTCTGCCCTGGATGAGCATCGGTTACGAGACGCAGGTGCCGCCTATCTCCACTCTTACCTTCTACAACGCCATTGCCAACGGCGGAAAGATGGTTGCGCCGCGCTTCGTGAAGGCTGTGATGAAGGACGGAGTAGTAATAAAAGAGTTCGACCCCGTAGTGCTGCGTGAGCAGATAGCCAAGGAGTCGACGATAAAGAAGATAACCACGATACTTGAGCACGTAGTGAGTCAGGGTCTCGGAAAGAAAGCCGGCTCGCCCTCGTTCCTCGTCGCAGGAAAGACCGGAACGGCTCAGATCTCGAAAGGAGCCGCCGGCTATAAGAGCGGACAGATGAACTATCTGCTGTCTTTCGCCGGCTTCTTCCCCGCATACGAGCCGCGCTACAGCTGCATCGTCTGCATACAGAAGTCGGGTCTGCCGGCTTCGGGCGGCGGCATGAGCGGCGTTGTGTTCCACGACATCGCAGAAGGTATCATGGCGCAGAGCCTCAAGCTGGAGGCTTCTGACGCCCGCGATTCGCTTTCTGTTCTCATCCCGCAGGTTAAGAGCGGCAATGTGCTGGCTGCAAGCTATGTGCTTGAGCATCTCGGCGTGAAGCAGCGCACAGACTGGGACGGCTCTTATCTCAACGGAAACCCCATCTGGGGACGCGCCGACGAGAGCGACAGAAGTGTCATTCAGCTGAAACGCGTAAACGAAGGCGACAAGTCGGTAATGCCCGACGTTCACGGCATGGGAGCTCGCGATGCCGTCTTTCTTATCGAGAGCAGAGGCGTAAAGGTTAGGCTCACGGGCAGAGGAAAGGTAACGGAGCAGAGCATCGGCGCAGGAGAAAGGATAAAGAAGGGCATGGTATGCTCGCTTAAACTCGGATAAAAAAACAAAGATATATGAAACTTAAAGAATTGCTTAAGAACATCACCGTTCTTGCTGTTAAAGGCAGCGATGATGTAGAAGTGACGGGTGTCAACATAGACTCTCGCCGTATCAAGGACGGACATTTGTTCGTGGCAATGAAGGGCACTCAGGTAGACGGGCACAAGTTCATACCTAAGGCGGTGGAGCTCGGCGCAAAGGCTGTGCTCTGCGAGGAAATACCAGAACAAACCGACGAAAACGTAACTTATGTTCGGGTGGCAAGCACCGAAGACGTAGTGGGTGAGGTGGCAACAACGTTCCACGGCAATCCTTCTACCAAGCTGAAGCTCGTAGGAGTGACCGGAACGAACGGTAAAACCACTATCGCCACCTTATTATATAATATGTTCTCGAAGATGGGACATAAGTGCGGACTGCTTTCTACCGTGTGCAACTACATCGTTGACGAGGCTGTGCCGGCAGACCACACGACGCCAGACCCGATAGCGCTGAACGAACTGCTTCACCGCATGGTGGATGCAGGTTGCGAGTACGCCTTCATGGAGTGCTCGTCTCACGCCATAGCGCAGAAGCGTATCGGCGGACTCACTTTCGCCGGCGGTCTGTTCACCAATCTCACACGAGATCATCTCGACTATCACAAGACTTTCGAGAACTACCGCAATGCGAAGAAGGCTTTCTTCGACATGTTGCCCAAAACTGCCTTCGCCATCACCAACGCCGACGACAAGAACGGCATGATTATGGTGCAGAACACGAAGGCTCAGGTGAAGACCTACTCTACACGCAGCGTGGCTGACTTCAAGGCTCGCATAATAGAATGTCACTTCGAGGGCATGTATCTCGAGATTGACGGCAGGGAAGTAGGCGTACAGTTCATCGGTAAGTTCAACGTGAGCAACCTGTTGGCTGTCTACGGCGCGGCAGTTATGCTCGGCAAGAAGCCCGAAGACGCTTGCGGCGCTCTGCGCCGTGCAGGCGCTCGGCGTGCCGCTGCACGCGCTCGCGGAAGCGCTGCAAGGCTGCATCGGCGTGAAGGGCCGATGCGAGGTTGTGCCGCTTTCTGCACCGTTTACCGTTATCATCGACTATGCCCACACGCCGGATGCTCTTGAGAACGTGCTCAACGCCATACATGAGGTGCTCGACGGAAAGGGCGAGGTAATCACCGTATGCGGAGCCGGCGGCAACCGCGACAAGGGAAAGCGTCCGCTTATGGCGCAGGAGGCTGTGAAGCAGAGCGACCGCGTGATTATCACAAGCGACAACCCGCGCTTCGAGGAGCCGCAGGACATCATCAACGACATGCTCGCCGGACTCAACGCGCAGCAGATGAAGAAGGTGATAACCATTGTCGACCGCCGCGAGGCTATACGCACCGCCTGCATGATGGCAAAGAAGGGCGACGTAGTGCTCATAGCCGGCAAGGGACATGAGAACTATCAGGATGTAAAGGGTGTGAAGCATCACTTCGACGACCATGAAGTGGTACGTGAGTGCTTTTAGAATTTAAATTCAAAACTCAGAAATGTTATATTATCTTTTTCGTTTCCTCGAAGAATACGGCATCAGTGGCTCGCACATGTGGGGCTACATTTCGTTCCGTTCGCTGTTGGCGCTGATATTGTCGCTCGTTATCTCGGCATGGTTCGGCGAGAAGTTTATCAAGTATCTCAAGCGCAAGCAGATTACTGAGACTGCGCGCGACGCAAGCATCGATCCGTTCGGTGTGAAGAAGATAGGAGTGCCGTCGATGGGCGGCGTCATCATCATCGTCTCCATCCTTGTGCCGGTGCTTCTGCTCGGACGCCTGCGCAACATCTACCTCATATTGATGATTGTCACCACGCTTTGGCTCGGTGTGCTGGGCGGCATGGACGACTTCATAAAGATATTCCGCCACGACAAGGAAGGCTTGAAGGGCCGCTACAAGATAGTAGGTCAGGTGGGTATCGGTCTGATAGTGGGTCTTGTGCTGTGGGCGTCGCCGGACGTCAAGATGAACGAGAACCTCGTTTACGAGCGTCAGGGTCAGGAGATAGTAGTGAAGCATCAGAGCGAAGCGCACAAGTCGCTAAAGACAACCATCCCGTTCGTCAAGAGCCATAACCTCGACTACTCGCGCATTACGAGCATCTTCGGCGAGCACCGCGTTGCGGCAGGCTGGATATTGTTCGTGATAATGACTATCATCGTGGTGACAGCGGTGAGCAACGGCGCCAACCTCAACGACGGTATGGACGGCATGTGCGCCGGCAACTCCGCCATCATCGGTGTGGCGTTGGGCATACTGGCGTATGTGAGTTCGCACATAGAGTATGCGAGCTATCTTAACATAATGTACATACCGGAGTCGCAGGAGCTTGTGGTGTTCCTCTGCGCCTTTGTGGGTGCGCTGATAGGCTTCCTCTGGTACAACGCCTATCCGGCTCAGGTGTTCATGGGCGACACCGGCTCGCTCACAATCGGCGGTATCATCGCCGTTACTGCGATAATCATCCACAAGGAGCTGCTTCTGCCGATACTATGTGGCATCTTCTTCGTGGAGAGTCTGAGCGTCATACTGCAGGTCTACTACTACAAGCTGGGCAAGCGTCGCGGCGTTAAGCAGCGCATCTTCAAGCGCACGCCTATCCACGACAACTTCCGCACGCAGGCTTCGCAGCTCGACCCCGACTGCAAGTATCTCATCACTCGACCGAAGGGTGCATTCCACGAGTCGAAGATTACGGTTCGCTTTTGGATTACGACGATAATCCTGGCGGCTATGACCATTATAACATTAAAGATTAGATAGGCAAGATGAAAAGAATAGTTATTCTTGGAGCCGGCGAGAGTGGAGCCGGTGCCGCAGTGTTGGCAAAGAAGGAAGGTTTCGACGTGTTCGTTAGCGACATGTCTGCCATCAAGGACAAATACAAGAAGCTGCTCGACGACCACGCCATCGAGTGGGAGGAGCGTCAGCATACCGAGGAGAAGATTCTCTCTGCCGACGAAATCATCAAGAGTCCGGGCATACCGAAGGAGGCTCCGATGGTGAAGGCTGCGATGGAGAAGGGTATACACATTATCAGCGAGATAGAGTTTGCGGGTCGCTACACCCACTCGAAGATGATCTGTATCACCGGCTCGAACGGCAAGACGACAACGACGTCGCTCATCTATCATATCTTCAAGACGGCAGGCTACGACGCGGGCTTGGCGGGCAACATCGGACGCTCGCTTGCGCTGCAGGTGGCTGAGGATCCGCACGAATACTACATCATAGAGCTTAGCTCGTTCCAGCTCGACAACATGTACGACTTCCACGCCAACATCGCCATCCTGCTGAACATCACGCCCGACCATCTCGACCGCTACGACTACTGCATGCAGAACTATGTGGACGCGAAGATGCGCATCATACAGAACCAGACCGACAAGGACTCGTTCATCTACTGGAACGATGACCCAGTAATCAAGCGCGAGCTGGAGAAGTACGACATCAAGGCTATACAGTATCCGTTCTCGGAGCTGAAGGAGAAAGGCTCTATTGGCTATATGGAGGACGGCGAGTATACCATCGAGAAGCCTACGCCGTTCAACATGGAGCAGGAGGAGCTGTCGCTCACGGGTAAGCACAACATATACAACTCGCTGGCTGCGGGCATCGCGGGCAACATCACGGGCATCAAGAAGGACGTGATACGCCAGAGCCTGAGCGACTTCCCAGGCGTGGAGCATCGTCTGGAGAAGGTGTGCAAGGTAGGCGGCGTGCAGTATGTCAACGACTCGAAGGCTACGAACGTAGACGCCTGCTGGTATGCTCTTGAGAGCATGAAGACGCCTACCATCCTCATCATCGGCGGCAAAGACAAGGGCAACGACTATAACGAGATTCTCGATCTGGTGAAGCAGAAGTGCAAGGCGCTCGTGTTCCTCGGAGCCGACAACAAGAAGCTGCACGACTTCTTCGACAACGTGGGCGTGGAGATTCGCGACACCCACTCGATGAAGGACTGCGTGGCGGCTTGCTACGAGCTGGCTGAGCCGGGCGACACCGTGCTGCTGAGTCCGTGCTGCGCAAGCTTCGACCTCTTCAAGAATATGGAGGACAGAGGCGAGCAGTTCAAGACGTTGGTGAGAGGGCTGTAATAGGGTGTTGAGGTGTTGAGATGGTGAGATGTTGAGGTGGTGTGGTGGTGAGATGGTGTTATGTTGAGATTTGTATTGCTAATGTCACCACTTCAACATCTCACCACTTCAACATCTCACCACCTCAACATCTCACCATAACATCACACATCTCACCATCTCACCACAACAACACCTCAACATAAAATAGCAACAAGCAATGATAAACAAGACATTAGGCAATATATTCAAAGGCGACAAGGTGATATGGATGGTGTTCTTCTTCCTGTGCCTTGTCAGCATCATCGAGGTGTATTCGGCTTCGTCGCAGCTCACGTATAAGGCGAGCAGCTATACGGCGCCGGTGCTGAAGCATATCATGCTGATCGTGATCGGAATAGTCTGCATGGTGGTGACGCTCAACGTGAAGTGCAGATACTTCAAGATGGCTACGCCGTTCGTACTGCTTTTCGCTGTAGTCACGCTGCTATGGGTGGCTATTGCCGGCGCCTCCACCAACGGTGCGCAACGCTGGATAGTACTCTTCGGCTTACAGTTTCAGCCGTCGGAGATAGCGAAGGGCGCTATGGTGCTGGCAACGGCGCAGATACTGAGTGCGTTGCAGACTGAGAATGGCGCCGACAAGCTGGCTTTCAGGTATATACTGATGGTGTGCCTCCCCATCGTGCCGCTCATCATGGTTGAGAATCTGTCGACGGCGATGCTGCTCTGCTTAGTGATATTCATGATGATGCTGCTCGGGCGTGTTCCGGCGCGGCAGTTGGGTGCGCTTCTGGGCGTCGTGGTGCTGGCTGTGGCGCTCCTGGTGTGCTGCGTCATGGCGTTCGGTACCGACGAGGAGGCGCAGAAGCCCGCTAACCAGACGCTTACCGAGCAGACTATAGAGCAGAAGAAGGAGGATAAAAGCACTGTAGAGAGGGTGTTCCACCGCTTCGACACGTGGAAATCGCGCATCAACAAGTTCCTCGCCCACAAGGATGTGGCGCCGAAGGACGTAGACCTCGACAAGGACGCTCAGGTGGCGCACGCCAACATCGCCATTGCTACGTCGAACATCATGGGCAAGGGACCGGGCAACTCCGAGGAGCGCGACTTCGTGTCGCAGGCGTTCAGCGACTTCATCTACGCCATCATCATCGAGGAGATGGGCATCTTGGGCGCTACGGGCGTGGCTATGCTCTACATCATACTGCTGTTCCGCACGGGGCGCATAGCCAGCCGCTGCGAGAACAACTTCCCGGCGTTCTTCGCCATGGGACTGGCGCTGCTGCTCGTGACGCAGGCGCTGTTCAACATGTGTGTGGCTGTGGGCTTGGTGCCGGTGACGGGTCAGCCGCTGCCGTTCATCAGTAAGGGCGGTACGGCGACCATCATCAACTGCGTATACATCGGCGCGATACTCAGCGTGAGCCGATCGGCGCAGCGCAAGCAGGAGATAATAGCAGACACGAACGTAGCGTAGGCTTTCAGAGTGCTGAAGCCTTCGAATCGGAAAGTAGAAGCAAAACATACGTACAATTCCCGCAGCGCTGGAATGCAATTACAGCATATATGTAACAACACTACATCATATCGGTAATTGCATTCCAGCGCTGTGGGAATTTTTTTGTTCTATACGTACGTTGAAGTCCGTTCTGCACATTCAAGCAATGGGGTCTCAGAGTGTAGGTTGCAATCGGTTGCACATTAATTAAAAAAAGCGTAATAAAAAAAGCACAATAATCTACATTATCAGAAAAAATGATTAATTTTGTAAGTTGAAAGAAATGTGAGCAAATGGAACAGGAATTAAGAGTCATTGTTAGTGGCGGCGGCACCGGAGGCCATATCTTCCCAGCCGTATCAATAGCCAATGCAATTAAATCGAAGTGCCCCAACGCGAAGATACTTTTCGTTGGAGCCCTCGGACGTATGGAGATGCAGCGTGTGCCCGACGCAGGCTACGAGATAGTAGGACTACCGGTGAGAGGATTCATCCGCCCGCTTTGGTCGCCCCGTAACATCGGTGTTGCGCTCGACTTCCTGCGCAGCAAGCGAATGGTGCGCAAGACAATCCGCGAGTTCGCGCCCGACGTAGTAGTAGGCGTAGGCGGATACGCCAGCGCAGCCACGCTCGACGCAGCCAGCTCGATGGGCATCCCCACGCTCATACAGGAGCAGAACTCATACGCCGGCGTAACCAACAAGCACCTCGCCGCAAAAGCGCGCAAGATATGCGTGGCATACGACGGCATGGAGCGCTTCTTCCCCGCAGAGAAGATAATAAACACCGGCAACCCCGTGCGCCAGAACCTCATCGAGACCACCATCTCGCGCGAAGACGCCCTGCGCAGCTTCGGTCTCGACCCCGCTAAGAAGACCATCCTCCTCGTAGGCGGCAGCCTCGGAGCGCGCACCGTGAACGAAAGCGTGCTGCAGCACCTCGACCTCGTAGAGAAAAGCGGCGTGCAGTTCATCTGGCAGACCGGCAAGTACTACAGCGCAGCCGTAGCCGAGCAGCTCAAGGCACACAAGCCCCTGCCCATGCTTAAGGTGATGGACTTCATCGGCGACATGGGAGCGGCGTACAAAGCAGCCGACCTCGTGATAAGCCGCGCCGGCGCAAGCTCAGTCAGCGAGTTCTGTCTGATAGGCAAGCCCGTCATACTCGTGCCCTCGCCCAATGTGGCAGAAGACCACCAGACGAAGAACGCTCTCGCCCTTGTCAACAAGGACGCAGCCCTCTACGTGAAGGACGCCGACGCACCCGCAACGCTGCTGCAGCTCGCCGTCGACACCGTGAACGACCCCGAGCAGCTCGCGCAGCTCACAGCCAACATAAAGAAACTTGGCAAGCACAACTCTGCCGACATCATTGCCGACGAAGTGCTCAAGCTCGCCAACAAAAAATAAAGAAACAGAAATGGAACTCAAAGATATCAAAGCCGTTTACTTCGTAGGCGCAGGCGGCATCGGCATGAGCGCCATCGCACGCTACTTCATACGCAAGGGCGTGGTAGTGGCAGGCTACGACAAGACACCCTCAGAACTCACAAAGCAACTCGAACGCGAAGGCGCACTCCTCCACTACGAGGAGAACGTAGACGAGATACCGCACGCCTGCCGCGACCCGAAACAGTGCCTCGTGATATACACACCCGCAATACCAGCCGAACACAAAGAGCTGCAATACTTCCGCGCAAACGGATTCACCGTAGAAAAGCGCGCACAGGTGCTCGGCACACTGACACGCACACACAAGGGACTCTGCGTAGCCGGCACACACGGCAAGACATCGACCTCTACAATGTGCGCACACATCATGCACCAGGGCCACATCGACTGCAACGCTTTCCTCGGCGGAATATCAAAGAACTACAGCACCAACTACATCATCTCCGCAGAAAGCGACTACGTAGTGATAGAAGCCGACGAGTTCGACCGCTCTTTCCATTGGCTCCGCCCATGGATGAGCGTCATCACCGCCACCGACCCAGACCACCTCGACATCTACGGCACTAAAGAAGCCTACCTCGAAAGCTTCCGCCACTACACCACACTCATACAGCCCGGCGGCGCACTCATCATACACCGCGGACTCGAGATGCACGCCGACGTGCAGCCCGGAGTGAAGGTATACGAGTACAGCCGCACCGAGGGCGACTTCCACGCCGAGAACATACGCATCGACAACGGAACAATCACCTTCGACTTCATCTCGCCCATCGAGAACGTAAAGGACGTAGAGCTCGGACAGCCCGTGCCCATCAACATCGATAACGGCATCGCAGCAATGGCAATGGCACAGCTCGCAGGATGCACAGCCGAAGAACTCAAGTACGGCATGAAGACATACCGCGGCGTAGACCGACGCTTCGACTTCAAGATAAACGACAGCCGACACGTCCTGCTCTCCGACTACGCACACCACCCCAAGGAGATATACCAGAGCGCAAAGAGCATACGCGAACTCTACAAGGGCCGCCATATCACAGCTATATTCCAGCCCCACCTCTACACTCGCACACGCGACTTCTACCGCGACTTCGCTGATGCGCTCAGCCAGCTCGACGAGGTGATACTCACAGAGATCTACCCCGCACGCGAGCAACCTATCGAAGGCGTCACATCGCAGCTCATCTACGACAACCTCCGACCAGGCATCGAGAAGAGCATCATACGCAAGGACGACGTGCTCGACCTCGTTAAGCAGCGCGACTTTGACGTGCTCGTCATACTCGGCGCAGGCGACCTCGACAACTATATGCCACAAATAACAAAAATAATAGAAAACAAGAAGTGAAACTGTCTCCAAGCAAAATCTTCTTCATCCTAAGCGATGTACTGATAGCCGTATATCTGGCGTTCGCGTTCTGCTCATTCGACAAGAAAGGCGGAAACCATACGCTGTGCAATAAGGTGAACATCGACATCGCCGACAACGCCACAAGCGGATTCATCGATGCGAAGATAATAAAAGACAGACTGCAGAAAGGCGGCGTCTACCCCATGGGCAAGGAAATATGCAAGGTAGACGCGCGCCGAATTGAAGAAATGCTCAAGGCGAGCCCCTTCGTGCAGACAGCCGACTGCTACAAGACAGAAGGCGGACACGTATACATCAGCGTAACCCAGCGCATGCCCGTGATAAGAATCAAGGCCGACAACGGCGACGACTACTACGTAGACGACAACGACCGCGTAATGCCCACAACCCACTACGTGAGCGACCTCATCATCGCAACAGGAGCAATCAACCGCTGGTACGCCACCAACTTCCTCTCACCCTTGGGACGCGTGATAATGGCAAACGACGTGTGGAAGAACCTCATAGAGCAGATAAACGTGCTGCCTAACCACAGCGTCGAAATCGTGCCGCGCGTAGGCGACCACATCGTACACCTCGGACGACTGCCCGACGGCAACCGACGCACAGACCATTACACGCTCATACGCAAGTTCATGGAAGTGAAGATGACCCGACTGCTGAAGTTCTACAAGTACGGACTCTCAGAAGTAGGCTGGAACAAATACTCGTACATAGACATCGAGTTCGACAACCAAATCATCTGCCGAAAGAAGTCGGCAAAGCATCAGGCTGCAGCTCCCGTGCAACCAGCCGCCGAAACAACACAACCGCAGAACGAAACTACGACAACTCCGACCGCAGACACGGAGAAAAAGACCGACAACGCCTCAAACACCGACCGGACAAAGAAGAAATCGGAAACGAAATCTGAAAAGAAGTTGGAAAAAACCGAGAAGAAGACAGAAAAGAAGTTGGACAAGTCTGTGAAGAAGACCGAGAAGAAGACCGAAAAGCCCGAGAAGGCAAAGAAGTCGAAAGCCGGCAAAGCATAAAATTCGAAATCAAGTAACAAAAGATAATTAACACTCAACAAGATAAAAAACGTATGGCAAAGGATTTTATAGTAGCTATTGAGCTCGGGTCGTCAAAGATGACCGGAATTGCCGGAAGGAAAAACCCCGATGGCAGCATCTCTATTCTTGCTGTCGCTAAAGAAGACTCCGCCTCGTACATACGCAAGGGCGTAGCATATAATATTGAACGTACCGCACAGGGACTGAGCAACATTGTAAGCAAACTCAAGAATACTCTCAAAACCGAAATAGAACAGGTGTATGTAGGCATCGGAGGCCAGAGCATACACAGCGTCAAGAACTCCATCGTGAAGGAACTGCCGCTCGACTGCATCGTGTCGCAGGATATGGTGAACGAACTCATGGACACCAACCGCAGCATGGAATACAAAGACTGCGAGATTCTCGACGCCATAACACAAGAATACAATGTGGACGGACACTATGAGGACGACCCCGTAGGCATCCAGGCAAGACATCTTGAGGGCAACTTCCTCAACGTGCTGTGGCGCCGCTCGTTCTACCGCAACCTCAATAAGAGTCTCGACAACTCAGGCATAAAGGTGGCTGAGATGTATCTCGCCCCGCTCACGATGGCCGACTGCGTGCTCACCGACGCCGAGAAGCGCGCAGGATGCGTGCTCGTAGACCTCGGCGCCGACACCACAACCGTATCGGTCTACTACCGCAACAAGCTGCGCCATATCGCCGTGCTTCCGCTCGGCGGATCTAACGTGACCAAAGACCTCGAGTCGTTGCAGATAGACGAGATAAACGCAGAGGCGATGAAACTGAAGCACGCCTCGGCTCTGACCAACGAGAAAGATATAGACGCCGACGCAACACTACCCATCGGCGACGGCAGAACGATACCCAGCCGCATGTTCATCCAGGTGGTTGAGGCGCGCATGCTCGAGATAGTGGAGAACGTGAAGTATCTCGTGCCACACGAGTTCGCCGACAAGCTGCTCGGCGGCATCGTGCTCACCGGCGGCGGCAGCAACATGAAGAACGTAGAGAAGCTCTTCCACGAAGTGTTCGGCGAGGATAAGGTGCGCATCGCAAAGTCTACCACACTCAACATCAACAAGAAGGACTCCGACGTGATTCTCTCTGAGGACGGCACCACGAATACCATTCTCGGTCTGCTCGCAAAGGGCGACATGAACTGCGCCGGACGCGCCATCAGCGGGTCACTCTTCGACGAAGAAGTGGAGCCGGGCTCAGAGAACACAGTCACTCTCGACCCGACGCTGGCAGCGACAGGCACAGGCACACAGCCTGCAGCGCAGACCACAGCACAGCCCGCCGCCAATGCAGAGGAAGAAGAGGAAGAGAAGGCTCCGGAGCCACATAAGCCCACAAAGTTCAGCCGCTTCTTCGGCTCGCTCAAGAAGTTCGGAAGCTCTATCTTCGAACCCGATGTCAATGAATAACCCTTAACACGATTATTACTATGTCAGACAATATCAACCCGATGGTGGACTTCGGTGCACCTGAAAAAGAGAATACTATTATTAAGGTGATTGGTGTAGGTGGAGGCGGCGGCAACGCCGTCAACCACATGTACCGCGAGGGCATACACGACGTGTCGTTCGTGCTCTGCAACACAGATATGCAGGCGCTCAACGATTCGCCCGTGCCCATGAAGCTGCAGCTCGGCAAGGAAGGACTCGGAGCCGGCAACAAGCCAGAGAAGGCGCGTCAGGCTGCCGAGGAGAGCATCAACGACATCAAGTCGATGCTCAGCGACGGCACGAAGATGACCTTCATCACCGCCGGAATGGGCGGCGGAACAGGTACTGGAGCAGCGCCGGTTATCGCCCGTGTGTCGAAGGAACTCGACATCCTCACGGTAGGCATCGTCACCATCCCGTTCCGCTTCGAGGGCAAGAAGAAGATCAACCAGGCTCTCGACGGCGTAGACGAGATGGCGAAGCACGTAGACGCGCTCCTCGTTATCAACAACGAGCGTCTGCGCAAGATTTATCCCGAGCTCACCGTGCTCGACGCGTTCGGAAAGGCTGACGACACGCTTAGCGTGGCAGCGAAGTCAATCGCCGAAATCATCACCAACCACGGACTCATCAACCTCGACTTCAACGACGTTAAGACCGTGCTCAAGGACGGCGGCGTGGCTATCATGTCTACCGGCTACGGCGAGGGCGACGGTCGTGTGAAACTGGCTATACAGGACGCACTCAATTCGCCGCTTCTCAACGACAACGACATCTTCAACTCGAAGAAGATTCTTCTCAGCATCAACTTCTCAAAGGGCAGCGACAAGGAGAACCAGGCTACTGGCGGCCTCATGATGGAGGAGATGAACGAGGTGAACGACTTCATGGAGCAGTTCGGCTCCGATTTCGAAATCAAGTGGGGTATCGGTCTCGACCCCGATCTCGGCAACAAGGTGAAGGTAACGATCCTCGCTACGGGCTTCGGCATCAGAGACGTCGACGGAATGGACTCGCACATCAAGAAGGTTGTGCAGGAGAAAACCGCCGCGGCGACAGAGGAAGATATTAAGAAAGGCATACGTATAGTTAAATACTATCCCGACGGCAACGGTGGTACGGTGTACAAGCGCCGTCCGCAAATCTTCCGCTTCCAGCCAGAAGACCTCGACAACGAGGAGGTTATACTCGCCGTTGAGAACACTCCGACATACAAGCGCACATCGCAGCAGGTGAAGGAGCTGCAACTCCGCGTAACCGACGAGCGCGAGCAGGTGAAGCAGCAGCCTGAAGAGGAGGTTGTACGCACAATCAAGTTCTAATGACCGAACACTCTGTCGCTTGCAGGCTGAATGCAAACAAAGCTGTAAGCGGCATATACTTGTAAAACTACAAATATAGCACTACGAAGGGCAATATCAAAACATCAACAGGATGGCTTGATATTGCCCTTTGTTGTTCTCAAGAAACGAGTTCTTTGCCGTTGAGGGAAACGCATGTCGGGTTGAATAAACGCAATATTGGTAAGTTCTGCCGTATTGGCGGTATGCGCCGTACGAAACATTATGCGTAACTTTGCAATCTGAAAAACGTAAAACATAAAAAATAAAACAAGCATGTATATAGAAAAGATTAAGTCGCCAGCCGACTTGAAAGGGCTGGACATAGAGGCGCTTAACATTGTGGCAGACGAGACACGCAGGGCGGTGCTTAACCGTGTGAGCAAGCACGGCGGACACGTAGGTCCGAACCTCGGCTTCGTTGAGGCGACCATCGCACTTCACTACGTGTTCAATGCGCCGGTGGATAAGTTCGTGTTCGACGTCAGCCACCAGTGCTACCCACACAAGGTGCTTACAGGTCGCGTCGCAGGTTTCCTCGGCGATGTCGACGATATGAACGCCATATCGGGCTACTCTTCGCCGGCTGAATGCCCCGAGTACGACAACTTTGAGGTGGGACACACCTCCACATCCGTGAGTCTTGCCACCGGTCTGCAGAAGGCGCGCGACGTGAAGGGCACGCATGAGAACATCATAGCCGTCATCGGCGACGGTTCGCTCTCGGGCGGTGAGGCGTTCGAGGGCCTCGACGAGGCGTCGGAGTTGGGCACAGGCATCATCATCGTGGTGAACGACAACGAGATGTCTATCGCCGAGAACCACGGCGGAATATACAAGAATCTGCGTGCGCTGCGCGAGAGCAACGGCACATGCGAGCACAACTGGTTCAAGGCGTGGGGCTTCGACTACAAGTATCTTGAGCAGGGCAACGACATAGCGAAGCTCATCGACGTGTTCCGCAGCGTGAAGGACACCGACCGCCCAACCGTGGTGCACATACACACGGAGAAGGGTCACGGCTATGCGCCCGCCGTGCAGAACAAGGAGGCGTGGCACTGGGGACTGCCCTTCAATCTCGACGACGGCTCGCGCCCCGTGCGCAATGCCGACGGCTCTATGCCCGACGTAGTGCCTGC
>OLGV01000375.1_pt1 | contig 19505 bp, 18 predicted proteins | sample 1605761 | NCBI WGS metagenome assembly OLGV01 (sample SAMN03283245) | human gut metagenome | biome: human-associated habitat; material: feces | host: Homo sapiens | place: Peru | collected 2012
CAAACTCCTCCTCATGCCCGTCCTTATGGATGAATGTAGCCTCCAATTCCCCTTCACCCTTAGGATTGAACTTCTCAACCTCAATCTGTTCGGCGAAGTCGACCCTGTTCTGTGACATTCTCTTGAAGATGGCCTCCTTCGCGCACCAATAAATCGCGAGCTGCTCGTTCTTCTTTTTTCTGTCGTCATCATCGAGGTCATCAATCTCATCTTCCGACAGCGCCTTTTTTTCAACGGAAGAGAAGTCGCGGTCAAGGGATTCGATATCAATGCCAAGGTCGTCCTCATCGTGGATGATGACGGCTACATATTTGTCCGTGTGAGTGATGCTTATGTTCGTGGCACAGTTTTCAAGGTATGGCTTGCCATTGTCGTGGTGGTCGAGATACATCTTCTCGTCGAAGAGTTCGTTGATGAGAGCCCTCACGGCGAGGCGCTGCTTTCTCTGCGACTCGTTTCCATAAAGGTTTATCTCCTCCATCTCGTCGGTGGGGACAGAACTCAAGGTTTTGAGTTCATCTTCAGTTTCTGTAATTTGCCAAACAGCAAGTTCGGCTCCGTTTTCAAGTTCCTTTTTAAGATATAGTGCCATATAGCTTTAAAAGCTGGTTTCACAAAATGTCATATTGCAGGACACGAAAAACCGCACCCTCTGTTAAAGAGGATGTGCCCGATGTCACGATATAATGGGTAGTCGACAGCGGGTCGTCAGAAAGACTGTCCGCCGCTATGCTCTGAGTGCCTGATATTGGACTGGGAGGTTCCACGTTTCTGCAATAATTAACAATTACGTCTGCAAAGATAGTTATTTTTTAATTATTTACTAAATTTGCGCCCGAATTTCAGGGAGTTGGAACTGCTTTTGCTTACAAGGGCATCCGGTTTCGCCCGGAAAACTACCCAATGTTTTCATTGTTCGTAACAGTTTGATAAATGAGATAAGTTTAGCAAGACGTTAGAACACTTGCGAAATATATTAAATATAAATAATATAAAATAGTAGTATCATGAAGTATTTGACAAACGAGAAACTTACAATCGTGGGTGCCGGCGGAATGATCGGTTCAAACATGGCACAGACAGCTCTCATGCTCGGCCTCACCCCGAACATCTGTCTCTATGACATCTTCGAGCCGGGCGTTCACGGCGTGGCAGAGGAAATGTACCACTGCGGATTCGAAGACGCAAACATCACCTGGACAGTAGATCCTGAGGTTGCATTCAAGGACGCTAAGTACATCATTTCATCAGGCGGAGCACCTCGTAAGGAGGGCATGACCCGCGAGGACCTTCTCAAGGGAAACTGCCAGATTGCCGCACAGTTCGGAGACTACATCAAGAAGTACTGCCCGGACGTGAAGCATGTGGTTGTCATCTTTAACCCGGCTGACGTGACGGCTCTCACAGCCCTCATCCACTCAGGCCTGAAACCGGAGCAGCTCACTTCCCTCGCAGCCCTCGACTCAACCCGTCTCCAGAGCAACCTCGCAAAGGAGTTCGGCGTTCCGCAGAGCGCAGTTACAGGCGCACACACCTACGGTGGTCACGGCGAGCAGATGGCAGTCTTCGCATCTCAGGTGAAGGTTGCAGGCAAACCGCTTTCAGAGATGGGCCTTTCTGCCGAAAGGATGGCCGAAATCAAGCAGGGGACAATCCAGGGAGGTTCCGCAATCATCAAGCTCCGCGGACGCTCTTCATTCCAGAGTCCTGCCTACAACGCCGTCAAGATGATTGAGGCTGCAATGGGCGGAACACCGTTCACTCTTCCTGCAGGAACTTATGTGAACACAGATAAGTTCAAGAACGTTATGATGGCAATGCCGACTACAATTGACGCCACAGGATGCCACTTCACGATGCCTAAGGGTACTCCTGAGGAAATGGCGGCGCTTGACGCTTCCTACGAGCACCTCTGCAAAATGCGCGACGAGATTGTTGCCCTCGGCATCATCCCGGCTGTTGCAGACTGGAAGAAAGATAACGCAAACTTGTAAAAACCGCCTGAACGGCACGCTTGCTTCGTTGCACTCGCAAATATAATCCTCACAACCACAAGGTTGCTCCGGTTATATTCGCACCTGCGCCTTGCAATCGCACCATTCATACGATTTTTACTCACAGCAGATAATCAAAGAAGGGGGGGGAGACCAAAAAATTTTGGTCTCCCCCTTCTTAGTCTTTCTAACCCCCGCAGACGATGTCTGCGGGGGCCGACTAAAAAGTCCCTTTTGTATAAGCACCTGAGATGCTGAAGTTGGAGAGTTTCAGCTTAATCCAGCTTCAGCACGGCCATAAAGGCGGACTGAGGCACTTCGACTGTGCCTATTTGGCGCATTCTCTTCTTGCCCTGCTTCTGCTTTTCGAGCAGCTTTCTCTTTCGGGTGATATCACCGCCGTAACACTTGGCTGTCACGTCCTTACGCACGGCCTTGACGGTCTCGCGGGCGATGATTTTGGCACCGATTGCGGCCTGGATGGCGATGTCGAACTGCTGGCGCGGGATGAGTTCCTTGAGTTTTTCGCAGATTTTGCGTCCGAAATCGTAGGCGTGATCCACGTGGATTAGGGACGAAAGGGCATCGGCAGGCTCGCCGTTGAGGAGAATGTCGAGTTTGACGAGTTTGGCGTCCTTAAAGCCCACTATGTGATAGTCGAAAGAGGCGTAACCCTTTGATATTGACTTTAGTTTGTCGTAGAAGTCGAAAACGATTTCTGAAAGCGGCATCTCGTAGGTGAGTTCGAGACGGTCGGACGTGATGTAGTGCTGACCGATGAGAGTTCCACGTTTGTCGAGACAGAGTTTCATAATCGGACCATAGAAATCGGCCTTGGAGATGACTTGGGCGCGGATGTATGGCTCCTCAATGTGGTCAATCAGTGTTGTCGGCGGAAGACCGGAAGGGTTGTGGACATCGATGCACTCGCCTTGGGTCGTGTAGACTTTGTAGGAGACGTTCGGCACAGTCGTGATGACATCCATACCGAACTCTCTGAAGAGCCTCTCCTGTACGATTTCCAAATGGAGAAGTCCGAGAAATCCGCAGCGGAAACCGAAACCGAGCGCGAGCGAAGACTCCGGCTCGAACACAAACGAGGCATCGTTAAGCTGGAACTTCTCAAGGTCTGCGCGCAGCTCCTCGTACTGATCCGTCTCCACCGGGTACATTCCGGCAAAAAGCATCGGCTTCACCTCCTCAAATCCGGCAATCGCCTCATGGCACGGATTCGCAACGGTCGTTATGGTATCTCCCACCTTCACCTCGCTGGCCGTCTTTATTCCGGAAATTATATATCCCACACTGCCGCAGGCAATCTCGTCGCGGGGGCAGAGCTTCATCTTCAGCGCCCCCACCTCGTCGGCGACATATTCCTTACCTGTGTTGAAGAACTTGACTTTGTCACCCGTTCGGATGGTCCCGTTGACCACCTTGAAATAGGCTATGATGCCCCTGAACGAGTTGAACACGGAGTCGAAAATCAATGCCTGAAGCGGCGCGTCCGGATCGCCTTTCGGGGCCGGAACCCTCTCCACGATAGCGTCCAGAACTTCCTTCACGCCCTGCCCTGTCTTTCCCGAAGCCAGCAGAATTTCATCATGGGAGCAGCCTATCATATCGACAATCTGGTCAGACACGACATCAATCATAGCCGAGTCCATATCAATCTTGTTCAGCACCGGAATTATCTCAAGTCCATGCTCCACAGCAAGATAGAGATTGGAAATCGTCTGTGCCTGAATGCCCTGCGTCGCGTCAACGACCAGAAGGGCCCCCTCACATGACGCGATGGCACGTGACACCTCGTAAGAAAAGTCCACATGGCCCGGAGTGTCGATAAGATTCAGGGTGTAGGTATCGCCTTTGTACTTGTATTGCATCTGAATCGGGTGGCTCTTGATGGTAATGCCCTTTTCCCTTTCAAGGTCCATCGAATCCAGCACCTGATTCTCCATTTCCCTCGCGTTCAGAGTATCCGTGATTTCAAGCATCCTGTCGGCGAGCGTGCTCTTTCCGTGGTCGATGTGTGCGATTATGCAGAAGTTACGTATATATTCCATATTTCCTTATTTCGTGACGTACAATCTGCAAAGATAATCACAAAATTCCGTATTTTTGATCCGTCGTCGATGTTTGGAGCGTCAATTCTAAACCTCAGGCATATATCCGTGTCTAAAGAATGTTTGCTTAAGAATATGAACGTTACTGAAAAACATATATCCGAAAGGCTCGGGGCGAAGGATTATCGTGGGGCGTTTGACGGCATCGTCGCGCTTTACGGTGAGCGGATGTATTGGCAGATACGGCGGATCGTGTTTTCACATGACGATGCGGATGATGTGCTCCAGAACTGCTATATTAAGATTTGGAGGAATCTCTCGAAGTTTCGTTATGATTCGGAAGTATATACTTGGATATACCGAATAACAGTAAATGAAAGCCTGAATTTTCTGAGAAAACGGGATATTCTTTCGCGTTTTTCGTCCGCCGGCTTTGAATCTTCGGCCGTCAGGAATATCGAAGGCGACGCATATTTCAACGGTGACAAGGCACAGGCCGCGCTTCATCGCGCGATTGCGAAACTTCCGTGCAAGCAGAGACTTGTGTTTGAGATGAGATATTTCGACGAAGTGGAATACAAGGAAATGTCGAAGATTCTCGGGACGTCGGAGGGGGCGTTAAAGGCATCTTATCACATAGCGTACAATAAGATACGTGATGAACTGACGCACAACTCCGGGAACATGGAACAGGAACGCTAAACTATTGAAGAAGATAATTGTCTAAAGAAACGTGTTATGAAACAGAATGGTGATATGGACATCTTGAAAGACAAGACAAAATTGAAGGGCAATCCTTTCGTCGTCCCCGATGGATATTTCGAAGCGATGAGGGAGCGGGCCTTACGCGTGCCTGAAATCCAGGAGACCCGCAGCAGGAAGCTTCGCCGGATTCTGGTGCCGGTTTTCTCGGTGGCGGCTTCCATCGCTCTCGTTTTTTTCGGAATGTTGCTTTTTGACGGCAGGCGGACGACATCGGAACACTATCTCTACTCGGACAACGCCGCAACATCTCTCAGTAGCGATGAAATTATTGAGTATCTGATATATACAGGAGCTTCGGTTGAAGATATCAATTCCATCGTCAGCAACAACTGAAGATGCGCAGAATGAAGGAGTGTACTGGACATGAGAAGATAAATATGGACCAAAAAGAAACTAAAAAAAATGAAAAGTGTTTATAAGGTTTGTTTGTTAGTGCTGGCAATGCTCCCGGCGGCTTTCAGCCTGGGAGCCCAGCCAAAAGGCGAAAGGAAGGATCCGGAATTCTGGAAGAAGGTCCAGGCCGAAAAGGTCGAGTTCATCACTAAACGGATGGGCCTGCAAAAGGACGAGTCGGAAGCATTTCTGAAGGCCTATAATGAATACGAGGAGCAGAAAGGCAGACTTTTCCACGAGCGTCAAGAAGCTCTGAGGTCACTAAAAAAGGCACTCAAGTCAAAGAAAAACGTACAAACTCTCTTGAAGAAGTACCTCGAAGCGCGAGCTAATCTGGATGCTTGGGAAATGTCTGATTATGAGAAGTTTTCCGAAGTACTCACGGACGAACAGATTGCAAGGCTCATTGTCGCTGAGGAAGACTTTCGCAGGGAACAGATTCACAGGCTCAACGGTGAGCGCAGGGGTGGGCCGGGAATGCCTCCACCTGACGGAATGGGTCCACGAGGTGAGATGGGTCCACGAGGCGGGATGAGATAAGCAGAAAATCAGAAACGATATTTAAATATTGTTCTGAATACTTTCCATTCATATTTATTGTAACTTTCTCCCGTGACGCGGCGGTTTTCTGCCCGACGTTGCGGGAGAATTCCATTATAACCCTATATGCAGGCTTTCGGTCCGAGCCGTGTATATCCACGAGTCGGAGGATACGAAGGCCGTGCCGTTCCGCAAGTTCCGAGGCTTCCTTTTCGCGGTCAGACGGAAGAACAAGGCTCAGGCGACCTCCGTCCGTGAGGTTAAGAGCGGCGAAAACCATTATTTCTTCCAGTGGAAGGGCATCTGCGTGACGGGCCCGAGCCTTGCGCTCGGACGGAGAATGGAGAGTTTCCGTAAAGAACGGAGGATTTGAAAAAATCAGATCGAATGACGCTCCAGAAGAGAACTCAGAAAGAGGGCAATGGTGCACATGCAGATTTCTGGCCCAGAGGGAGTCTCGAAAGTTCTCACCTGCCTCCTCGGCAGATGCCTCGTCGATGTCAATGGCATCTATCAGAAAGCCCTTGCTCTCCTGCTGTGGTTCTGCCTTCGATAGTTCTGACTGCGGCTCATCAAACAGTGTCTGTGGCCTTGGGGGCATCTCAGATAGCCTCTGGGCGGCCATCAGGGCAATAGTACCGGTGCCGGTGCCGATGTCCAGAAGGTGGCGTTCGTTACCTGTGATGGTCATCAGCGCACCGAGCAGCACGCCGTCCGTGTTGACCTTCATCGCGGACTTCTCGTTCCGCACGTCAAACTTTCTGAACTTGAAAACTCCCATTCCGTCATTGTTTTGTCCGACACCTATGGGTACTTTTTCCGGGCGCGGCACGTGAAGAAATTACTCAACTTTGAGAATCATACCGTCCTGCATGGTGAATTTCCTGTCGCATTCGTCCGCGAGGGCATTGTCGTGGGTGACTATGACAATGGTCTGCCCGTGCCGCTCCCTCATTTCGAAAAATAGCCTGTGGATTTCCTGCTTGGTCACGGAGTCGAGGTTTCCTGAAGGTTCGTCGGCAAAGAGCACGGCCGGGCCGTTGACCAGAGCCCTGGCAATCGCGACCCGCTGCGCCTCACCTCCGGAAAGTTCCGCAGGCTTATGGCCGAGCCTGTCTTCAAGTCCCACTTCCGACAGCAGTTCCCGAGCCCGCGCCTCGGCAGTCCTGCGGCCGCTTCCGGCAATAAATTCCGGAATCATGACATTCTCAAGCGCCGTAAACTCCGGCAGCAGGTGGTGCGACTGAAAGACGAACCCGATTTTCCTGTTCCGAAACTCTGAAATCCTGTCGCCACGCATGGACAGCACATCGTATCCGTCAATTGCCAAACTTCCGCCGTCGGGCTGCGAAAGCGTACCGAGAATCTGGAGAAGAGTGGATTTGCCGGCACCTGATGCACCGACGATGGAGACAACTTCCCCTTTCCCGATTTCAAGGCTTATTCCTTTGAGAACCCTAAGGTCTCCAAAACTCTTTGTTATGTCTTTGGCCGTAATCATATTGTAAAAAGCTATGCCCTTCGACCGGAGAAGGTGCGCATTTCCATTCAAAGGTAGCAAGAAAAGTCCGTCCAAACCGAGAAAAATATCAAAAAATTCAAAAATTTTTGGTCATTTTCAAAAAGTGGCTTATCTTTGCAGTCCCAAATGAGGGAATTCGGGGTGTGGCGCAGTTGGCTAGCGCATCTGGTTTGGGACCAGAGGGTCCTGTGTTCGAGTCACAGTACCCCGACAAAGGAAGAGGAGACGATGATGAATCGCCTCCTTTTTTGATAGCGAAACCTTGCGGGACTGGGCTATTATTTCATGAAGCAGCCTGCACGGTTTTCACATGGCAGACGGACGAACGGGACAAGCATTCGTCAAAAGAAAGAAAGGAAATCGACATAAACATGGAACATACCATCACAATAAGCGGCACAGAAGACCTTGACAGAGCCGCCGGGGAATTCCTCGAACAGATTGGAGAGCATAGGCTCATAGCCTTCTACGCCCCTATGGGCGCAGGCAAGACCACTTTCACGACGGCACTATGCAAGCGTCTCGGCGTGACCGACCCGGTATGCTCACCGACGTTCACCATAATAAACGAATATGTCTCTGCCGAAGGGGAATCAATCTATCACTTTGACTTCTATCGCATAACGAAAAACTCCGAAGCAATAGACATAGGACTTGACGACTACCTCTACAGCGGATGCCTCTGTCTGATGGAATGGCCGGAGAACATCGAAGATCTGCTGCCGGAGGAGACTCTCCGCGTCCACATAGCCGTAAACCCGGACCAGTCCAGGACACTCTCCTGGGCCGATTAAGCCCACGAGACTATTTCACCTGCGTCCACATAAATAACGGCTGCTCCCAAAGGCCGCATCATTCGCCCTCCAAGACGACAGGCTCCTCTGTGACAGACGTGACTATTCCCCTGAACATCAGGCTGTCCACCTTACCTTCATTCCAGAGTATGGCACGCCCGCCGCTTGTCGAAGTCATCCCGACCTTTATTCCACGGCTGGTACAGCATAGCGCGGCACCGGTCATTGTGGTGTAGCCTTTCGGAAGAGTGTCACGCACAGAACCATTGCAGAGAATATCAACTCCGCTTCCATATAGAGACTTGCGTATTCCAGCAACGGAATCCCCCAGATGGCGGAATCCGGTCGGAATGTCGCTGCGGCTCCATTCCTGCCAGCATCGCGCTCCGGAATATACGGCTGTGCGGTACGAAAACAGCGACGACACTGAAAAAACTGCAAGAAGAGGCGCAGCGTCTGAAAGGACTGTCCCGGCTCTGACAGAACTGAAGAACCCTGAAGCACGTACAGGCTTACCCTCGCCTACATCGACATCGAATATCTCCATCTGCGTCGCGTCTTGGACGTCCTGTACGGAGCGGCGGCACAGCACCTTTATGCCGCCCACAGCATCGGTTTCTTCTGCAGCAGAAGAAGACGGAGTCTCCGGGAAAGTGAACCCATATGCCTCAACAATGTCCGAGGGCAGTTCTATCATCACGCAGTCCGCCCCGACGACCGCATAGTAAAGATATGTAACTCCGGAAGTGGAATTCACGGGCAGCCGGTAGAAAAAGCGGACCTCACCCTTCGGAGAAACCCCGGCATTCTGAAACACACTGCCGTCAAAGCCGATAAACACGGGAATGCCGTCAACACGCGATGAAAAGCCGCGTCCGTCACGCGCCTCCCCGAGAGTCAACACGTGGCCGTCATGCTCAGTCAACAGCACGATGCGCTCGCATCCCTGGTAGCGGAAAAGCTCAAGCCCGTCCCGGGAGACTATCGTGTGGGTGTCGGATGAATAGTCAGTGTAGACATGACCGCCGACATAGCGGTGCATATCAAGGTCTTCAGAGATAGAATATCCATCACCTGTCGGAATCCGCAGAACAAGTTTATCTCCGCGATACATCACGATGTCCGGAGCACCGGTCGCCGTTTCGGGACGATTCCAGTCATAGCCCTCGGGATATTCAAGCCCCGTAACCACAAGTTCAGTTTTCGGAAGCGGAGGATCGATGTAGTCTGGAATGCCAGGCTCCGGCACAATTTCTCCAAGTTCCTTTAGGCCGCAGCAAGTCAGCATAGCCGCAGTGGGCAGTAAAAAGATAAGTTTACGCATACACAACGATTTCTGTAACGTCGGAGCACAATAATCCGACGCCTGCAAAGAAACGGCAACAGAACATAAACGGCAAAAAAGTGGCGTCACATAAGGGCGTTTCGCCACCAATTTCTCTTTTTATAGATTTTTTCTTTTTTATATACGCCTGAAGGAAACACACGTAGAAGTGCGCAGAAGGCCTGTTTTTATCTTTTTTTATCTATATAGTAAACGGAGGGACCGCTCCCGGACATCGCCGCATAGACACATCCTCGGGCATAGCAAGCCTCAATGGTCTTCCGAACAAGAGGATGGGCAGCGGAAATTACCGGTTCAAAGTCGTTTTTCAGGAGATCGTGCCACTGCGTTATGTCATGGGAAAGGGCGTCACGCAGGCTAATCTCGGGAATGGATGGAGTTATGCCGCGGTAGGCCTGGGCCGTAGAAACTTTCAAACTGGAGTCGAGCGCAATAACTCCGAGACGGTATCCGTTGCCGACGCCAGCAGTTAGCTCCTTCACCGCACGTGCTTGGGAGACAGAATCTGAATTGGAACAAAGATTTGATCGTCCGTAACTTGTCTCACCGCCCAAATCAATGTCAGGCAAGTCAAATTCAGAGAGTATCTCGCCCCTGCCCTCGCCTATCATGGGTCTGTTATATATGAAAAACGGGCAGTCGCTTCCGAGTTCTGCGGCAAGGGAGGCAAGTTCTGTCACCGCGAGGCCGAGCGAAAAAATCTCGTTCAGTATCTTAAGCGTGAATGCACCGTCAGATGAGCCGCCGCCGAGCCCGCCTCCTACAGGATTGCGTTTTTCGAGTAAAACAGCAACCGGCCCGACCCCGAACCGCTCATTCATCAGCCTCCATGCTTTTGCACAAAGATCCGACATCGGGTCCCAGTCCGGAATACCGGGCTTGGAGGAGGTGATGCGAATAGAGAACTCGTCTGCCGGAACAATTTCCAGAACGTCCGTCATCCCGAAATAGGGGACGAAGAGGGTCTCGATGTCGTGGTAGCCGTCAGGACGTCTGCGAAGCACGTTCAGGCCGAAATTGACCTTGACATTGGGGTAAGTGATCATACCGTATAGGTTTGTGGGTTAACGATTGCTGAGCTCGGATTAACAGAAACCGGAGCCTTAAGGTCACAAGGCCTACAGATGTACTTCCCTGAGAGCCGCCTCAACGTCGCCTTTCAAGCGTTCCCGCTCCGCATCGCCCGGCACGACATCGAAGACCGGTGACACAAACGAAATCATCTGGAGGAACCTTGCCTCCGCAAGGGAGATGCCCCGCGAGCGCATATAGAACTGCTCGTCCTCGTTGAGTTTGCCGATTGTGGCTCCGTGGGAGCATTTCACGTCGTCTGCGTAGATTTCAAGCTGCGGTTTGGTATTCACGCGGGCCGTCTCGGAAAGAAGCAGATTGTGATTTGCCTGGTAGGCCTCAGTTTTCTGCGCATCCTGGGCCACGATGATGCGGCCATAGAAATCGACCAGAGCCATGCCGCCCACAAGATTCTTGAAAAGCTGCGACGAGAAGCACCCCGGCACATTGTGTCTAAGTTCGACATGCACACGGATTTTCTCATCGGCTGTGGATATGCCGACACCGTTAAGGGCAAACCGTGCGCCTTCGCCGTTCAGGTCAACTTTCAGCGAAACGTCCGCACTGACCCCTGGAAGGGCGATAAGCAGGACGGAAAGCTCCTCATCGCGCCCAAGGACAATCGTCTCAGGAACGACGTCGCGTCCAACAAAATATGTCCTAAAGTTTGTCATAGCCATTCTCCTCAATGAAATCGACAAGCTCCTTCCCGGCCGTTTTGACGATGCGGCCATCCTTCAGGACATGCACGACATCAGGGACTATGTACTCCAGAAGTCTCTGATAGTGAGTGATCACGATTGAGGCTTTCTCCGGAGTGTGCAGCGCATTCACGCCATTCGCAACGATTCTGAGCGCATCCACGTCCAGTCCGCTGTCGGTTTCGTCAAGAATTGAGAGTACAGGATCGAGCATCGCCATCTGGAAAATCTCGTTACGCTTCTTCTCGCCTCCGGAAAATCCCACATTCACTTCCCTCTTCGCGAACTCCGGCCTCATCTGCACGAAAGCCATCTTTTCGCGGAGCAGCTTCAGAAACTCACCGGCCTTCATCGGCTCAAGTCCCTTGGCCTCGCGATGCGAATTGACGGCGGTCTTCATAAAATTAGTAATGCTGACTCCAGGTATCTCGACCGGGTACTGAAAGGACATGAAAATGCCGGCCCAAGAACGTTCCTCCGGAGACATGGCCAGAAGATCCTTTCCCATGTACTCGATTGTACCTTCGGTGACCGTGTACTGCGGTTTCCCGGCGAGCACGGAACTGAGAGTGCTCTTTCCGGCGCCGTTAGGCCCCATAAAGGCGTGAATTTCCCCTTTTCTGATTTCGAGGTCTATGCCCTTGAGGATTTCCTTTCCTTCGATTCCGGCTTTCAGACCCTTTATTTTAAGTATGATGTCAGACATATATCTATCTGTTTATATATTGTTTAATTTTATCCAAAACTCGGCCCTCAAAAGGCTCACAAATTCAGCGGCTTCCGGCGCATACACTCTTCAGGCGTTCTTCCTGTATAGTTTCATCCACGAGAACAGCGATGCTATGCCGTTGATGAGGTAGAGTCCGCAGATTATCGGCATAAACACATGTCCCACAGAGATGTGCAGCGCAAGTTGGGTTATATTCACAAGCAGCCACGCCACCCAGCAATCCCACTTCTTGAGCGCGGAGAGGAACTGTGCCACAAGTATAAGCACGGTTACGCAGGCATCCAGGTAAGGCACCGGATCGGCAGGGAACTTGCCCGGAGCCCATACTGTGCCGAGCCTGTGAATCAGCCAGCCCCAGACCCCGGCAAGGACGAACACCGAAACTACGGCAACCATTCTCTGCGGCCAAGTCAACATGGACACTTTCAGTTCACCGGCCTCCTCGGATGACTGCTCTCCGGCCTTCGGATGAGTCCAGCGCCAATGTCCCAGAACGTTGATACCCAACGAGATTGGCTGAAGAATCAGAGATGCGTACAAGTGCTTGTTCCAGAACATGAGGAATAGGGCCGCCGTGTAGAGGTAGCCCACCCAGAAGTTACACTTGCTGTTGCGGCCGGCAAGAAACACGCAGATCAGCCCCAACACCGAGGTGATGAGGTCAATCAGCAGCACCGGACGGTCACCGCCTATCGAAAACAAAGTGTAATTTATCCAATCCATTTTATCAAAACATCATCATCCTACAGAGCCCTCAAGTGACACTGACAGAAGCTTTTGCGCCTCGACGGCAAACTCCATCGGAAGTTTGGCGAGGACTTCCTTCGCGTATCCGTTAACTATAAGTCCCACGGCATCCTCCTGCCCTATACCCCTCTGGTTGCAGTAGAACAGTTGGTCCTCACTGATTTTCGAAGTCGTCGCCTCGTGCTCCACAACGGCCGTCGGGTTGGAGTTCTGAATGTCAGGGAAAGTGTGCGCCCCGCAGCGTGAGCCGATGAGAAGGCTGTCGCATTGGGAGTAGTTTCTCGCATTTTCCGCCCCGGGAAGCATTTTGACGAGTCCCCGGTAGCTGTTCTGACTATGCCCGGCGGAGATCCCCTTGCTGACGATGCGGCTGCGTGTATTGCGTCCGATGTGTATCATCTTGGTTCCCGTGTCTGCCTGCTGAAAGTTGTTCGTGACGGCAACTGAGTAAAACTCCGACGATGAGTTGTCCCCCTTCAGAATCGTGGACGGATATTTCCAAGTGATTGCGGAACCGGTCTCGACCTGAGTCCATGACAGGTGGCTTCCGCTTCCCTTGCATATTCCCCTCTTTGTCACGAAGTTGAAGATTCCTCCACGCCCCTCGGCGTCGCCAGGATACCAGTTCTGGACGGTCGAATATTTCACGTCCGCGTCCTTTTCGACGACAATCTCCACGACTGCCGCATGCAGTTGATTCTCGTCGCGCATCGGGGCGGTACAGCCTTCCATATAGCTCACATACGAGCCCTCGTCGGCAACGATGAGCGTACGCTCAAACTGCCCGGTGCCCTTGGCGTTGATGCGGAAGTAGCTGGAGAGTTCCATCGGACAGCGGACTCCTTTCGGTATGTAGCAGAACGACCCGTCGCTGAAAACAGCGGAATTGAGCGCGGCGTAGAAGTTGTCTCCGGAAGGCACGACAGTGGCAAGATATTTCCGAACAAGGTCCGGATGCTCACGCACGGCCTCAGAGAACGAGCAGAATATGATTCCTTTTTCCTGGAGAGCGGCACGGAAAGTCGTCTTCACCGAAACGGAATCGAAAACGGCATCCACAGCCACACCTGCGAGGGTCTCGCGCTCGTGAAGAGGTATTCCCAATTTGTCGAAAGTCTTTTCAAGCTCGGGATCAATCTCTTTCGGGCGGTCACTGTCCTTCTTAGGGGCGGCATAATATATAATGTCTTGAAAATCAATCTCCGGGATGTCCAGATGCCCCCACGTCGGGACCTTCATCCCTTTCCACTTACGAAAAGCGTCCAGACGGAAATCCAGCAACCACTGAGGTTCCTCCTTTTTCGCCGAGATGAGACGTATGATGTCCTCATTCAGACCCTTGGGAATGAATTCCTGTTCGAGATCCGTCACGAACCCGTGCTCATATTCCTTTCCCGCGATGTCCTCGATTATATTTTTTTCTTCTGTATATTTTTCGCTCATATATAATGTATATAACTCGCAAAGATACGCATTTTTCGTCATATAGCGAGGAATAAGAATATTTCAACAAAAGGACATATTCAACGAATATTTTGTAAATTTGCAATTCACTTCATAAAGGTTTAGATATGCCACATTTTTCTCTTCCACAGGATGGTGGTCTGATTCCAGACAGCATTCCTAATGACATTCTTCACAGCTACGAAAAGATTCCTACCGAGATTTTCTCCGAACCGGCGGACGCGAGCGAGGCAGTAGCCGACCTCATTGTCAACGAAATAAATGCTAACGGCGGAAAACTCAGACTCGGTCTCAGCACCGGCTCGTCACCGAGGACTCTCTACCAGATTCTGGCGAACAAGTATGCAAAGGGGCTCGTTTCATTCAAGGACGTGGAACTTTTCAGCATAGACGAATACTATCCGTGCAACGGAATTGAAAAGACCAGCCGCAACACCTGCCTCCACGAGGAGCTCATCAACCTTGTGGATTTTCAGGAGAAGAACGTCCATTTCCCGGACGGCACCGCGAGCAGGTCGGAAGTCAGCGCGTACTGTGCGGAATATGACAGACTTGCGAGAAATCTCGACCTTCTTGTGATGGGTATCGGAGAGCTCGGACAAATCGGGTTCAATGAGGCCGGCTCGTCCGACAAGAGCCGCACGAGGGTCGTCATTCTTGGCTACCGGTCACGCAACCGACAGGCCAAGAACTTCAAGGGCAATGTGGACCTCACCCCGAAGACGGCAATCACGATGGGTATCAGCACGATGCTCTCCGCGAAGAAGATAGTCCTCATGGCATGGGGAGAGGACAAGGCCACGGCAGTCCAGAAGGTGGTCGAGGGAGAAATGACGTCAGAATATCCGGCATCTCTTCTCCAGCAGCACGATAACGTGACATTCTACACGGACGAGAACTCCTCTGCAAACCTCACTCGCTTTGTCGCACCGTGGCTCATCGGTCCGTGCGAATGGACGCCGAAGTTCATAAGAAAAGCTGTAGTATGGCTCTGCGGACAGGTTCACAAGCCGATTCTCAAACTCACGCACAAGGACTATCTGGACAACTCACTCGGAGAGCTTCTTGAGCTCAAGGGCCCGTTCGACAAGATTAACATAGACGTGTTCAACGACCTCCAGCACACGATTACGGGATGGCCGGGCGGAAAACCGAACGCTGACGACAGCACAAGGCCGGTCCCTTCCACACCGTTCCCGAAGAATGTGCTCATTTTCTCCCCTCACCCTGACGACGACGTCATCTCTATGGGAGGAACATTCATCCGTCTGGTGCAGCAGGGACATAATGTCCACGTAGCTTACGAGACTTCAGGCAACGTTGCAGTGCATGACGACGTGGTCCTCCAGCACATGGACGCAATCCATGAACTCGGCTACGGCGACGACTTCGACAAGGTGAAGGCAATCATCGCGACGAAACGTCCCGGCGAACCGGAGCCACGCGAACTTTTGAATCTCAAAGCGGCAATCCGTCGTTCCGAGGCACGCGCAGCAGTGCGTTCTTTCGGTCTTAACGCCGACACAAACGCTCACTTCCTCAACCTTCCGTTCTATGAGACAGGAGGCATCAAGAAGGGAGAGAGGACTCAGAAGGATATAGACATCATTCTCGAACTCCTCCACAAGGTTCAGCCGGATCAGATTTATGTTGCAGGCGACCTCGCTGACCCGCACGGAACGCATAGGGTCTGCACAGAAGCGGTTCTTGAGGCGCTGCGTCAATGCGAAGGCGAGGAGTGGCTTAAGCACTGCCATGTATGGCTCTATAGGGGCGCTTGGATGGAGTGGGAGCTCGGCCGTGTGGATATGGCGGTTCCGCTCAGTCCGGACGAGCTGATTATGAAACGTCACGCCATCTATAGGCATCTTAGCCAGAAGGATATTGTTCCGTTCCCTGGCGAGGATAGCAGGGAGTTCTGGCAGAGGGCCGAGGAGCGCACTCAGAACACCGCTCGTCTTTATGACGAGATGGGTATGGCGGAGTATCAGGCTATTGAAGTATTTGTTAAGTTGTTTTGATGTTTTGACCGCCAAAGGAGCGGATTGCTTCGTTGCGCGGCTTGATAAAATCCTCACAACCATTAGGTTGCTGCGGTTTTATCTTCACCGCGCGCCTTGCACTCCATCTCCTTATGCGGCCAAAACTCCCAGATAATTTTCTGATTTGAATTGTTGAGTGAATTGACAAATTAATCTTCTGATTCGAATTGTTGAGTGAATTGACAAATTAATCTTCTGATTCAAATTGTTGAGTGAATTGATAAATTAATCTTCTGATTCGAATTGTTGAGTGAATTGACAAATTGGTTTTCCGATTTGAATTGTTGATTTGAATAGTAAAATTTTGAAAATATGAGAGTTATTATTGAAAATGAGGGAGCGCAGGGCTCGGTTTGGGCTGCGCGGTATATTGTTTCACGCATCAAGGCGAAAGCCGCTGTGACTGACAAACCATTCGTTCTGGGTCTGCCGACAGGCTCGACTCCGCTCGGAACTTACAATGAACTCATCCGTCTCTATAAGGCGGGCGAAGTTTCATTCAAGAATGTGATTACATTCAACATGGACGAGTATGTAGGCCTACCGGAGTCACACCCTGAGAGTTACCACAGCTTTATGGCACACAATTTCTTCGACCATGTGGATGTTCCGAAGGAGAATATCAACATCCTCAACGGAAACGCAGAAGATCTCGAGGCGGAGTGCGCATCCTACGAGGAGCGCATCAAGGCAGCCGGCGGAATCGACCTCTTTATGGGCGGTGTCGGTGAGGACGGTCACCTTGCATTCAACGAGCCGTTCTCATCTTTGGTTTCCCGTACCCGTGTCAAAACACTCACATACGACACAAGAGTGGTGAATGCCCGTTTCTTTGACGGTGATATGAATAAGGTCCCTGCCCTCGCCCTCACTGTAGGAGTGGGAACGGTGATGGACTCCAAGGAGGTGCTTGTGCTTGCATTCGGCCACAAGAAAGCTCGCGCAGTTCAGCAGGCGGTGGAGGGTGCTTATTCGCATACTTGCACGCTTTCGGCTCTTCAGAATCACCGTCATGGAATTATAGTCTGCGACGAGTTGGCGGCTGGTTGTTTGATGGTGGATACTTATAAGTACTTTAAGGACATCGAACGAGATAACTTGTAAGTTGTCTTGGAGCGGATTGCCGCGTTGGGCGGATTGATGAAATGCTCACCCTTTTATTGACCCCTCCCGTCCCCTCGAAGGGGAAGTGGTGCTCCGCGAGACTCTATCCCACAGGCCTGCGCTTCTGTGCGCTGCGCACGGCGCTTATGCGCCTTGGGGTTGCTGCGGTTTTATCTTCTCCGCCCGCCTTGCACTCCATCTCCAATACACCTTACAAGTCCCAGGTGCTTTTACACGTTGCGGATTGCGGCTGCACCCTCAACCTCGTCAAAGAGGAACTCTATGGTGCATTCATCTCCAAAGCCAAAGCGGCATTTATGGAGAAATACGGTCACTATCCGATAGTAATCGACGTTGTAATCTCCGACGGTGCCCACAAGGTTCAGGAATAACCCCGAAAGTTAGCTTCATTTTTTTAAATTATTTCACTCTGCGACAGACCGCGCGTTGATGATTTGGTCGAAACTCTCGTGTCGTTCATTGAACTCCGGGGATTGCAGCATCAGCATAGCAACGAATATCGGGAGATAGTCGCGGAGTGAATTGCGTAGAGTCCGCAAGGCAAATTGGATGTGAGAAGTGACCTGACGGACCGGAATGCCATAGATTTCTGAAATCTCACCGTAGGTCTTTTCGTCCACTCGGCTGGCAAGGAAGACTTTTCTGGTCACCTCAGGCATTCTTTTCAAACATTTCTCGACAATACTGTCGATTTCCTCGGCAAAGAGACCCTCCGGATTCAGACTTTTCAGCGAATTGATTTCGTAGCTCTGCATCCGGTTGTTCACCTCGTGTATATTTTTCTGAATCCTCGTTCGGTTATTCTCCACCTTCAGGTGGTCCAGACAGCGGTTGATTATAGATTTGAAGGCGTAGGCCTCGTAGTTTTCCGTTTTCAGACAGCGACGCTTTTCCCACATCCGGATGAAACATTCGTTCACTATGTCCTCGGCTGCGCTGTCGTCGTGGATGTAGGAATTTGCTATTTTTACAAACATCATCCGGCAACGGGAGAATATTCTTCCGAATTCTTCTTCAGTCAGTTCTCTTGAAGCTTTTCCCTCTTCAGCCATTATGCTCTTGTTTGTGGTCAGTCTCTGTTTGTCACGGTTTTCGTTTTCTGCAAAACGAAGTTTTTAACAGACAGAAAGCAAATATAGTGTTAATAATCATAAATCGTCAACAAAAATGAGAAAATAATAACATATTCAAAAAAATCTTAAAATTTTCTGTAAAGCCGGAAATATTGCTCGTCTATAAATCAGAGGACGAAATACAAACGATTAAACTTGAACGAAATGACAGACGAACTGCTTTTCAAATATTTCAACAATGAGACATCTCCGGAAGAGGTGGCTCAGATTGAGCAGTGGCTGGAAGAAGACCCTGCAAGACAGAAAGAGTTCGACTCTGCGCATTTCCTTTTCAACGCTACGGTTCTGCGTTCCGACGAAATGGCACGCCTTACTGTTCCCGGAGCGCTCGAAAAGAGTTCAAGACAATCGAAAGTCCGCAGACTCATTTTCCGCTATGCCGCTGCAATCGCCGCTGTTGTCGTTGCCGGAGTGTCCGGAGTTCTTGTCGAGAAAGAACTCTCCTACAGAGAAATGGTCGCACAGACAAATGTGCTTGAAGTTCCTGCAGGTCAGAGAATGTCGATTACATTGAACGACGGCACCCAAGTTCAGCTGAACGGAAATTCCCGCATTGAATACCCTGTGGTTTTCGCACGCGACCAAAGGAGGGTGAAAATCTCCGGAGAGGCCTTCCTTGAGGTCACTCACGACGAAAATCATCCATTCGTAGTGGAAACCTTTGCATCAGAAGTGGAGGTGCTTGGAACACGCTTCGATGTCTACGCCGACGAGTCTCTCGGGAGTTTTGCGACCACTCTCGTCAGCGGAAAAGTCCGCGTGACCACCAACGACGAGACCGCCGAGCAGGTTGTTCTCTCGCCTAATGAAATGGTGAGGCTTATGGACAATCACCTTGTTGTCACAAGAGTCGATGCGGAAGACATGATTTCCTGGACCGAAGGATATATCAATCTCGCGGACAATGACTTCGAGGCCCTTATGCACAGATTTGAGAATGCATACGGAGTTAAAATCGTCATCGACCGCAAGACAATGCCGAAAGTCGGCTACCAGAGCGGTAAAATCCGTGTGTCTGAAGGCGTGAATTTCGCCTTGAGGCTTCTTCAGAAAGAGTGCGGGTTCACTTACACTGA
>OLGV01000382.1_pt1 | contig 19362 bp, 18 predicted proteins | sample 1605761 | NCBI WGS metagenome assembly OLGV01 (sample SAMN03283245) | human gut metagenome | biome: human-associated habitat; material: feces | host: Homo sapiens | place: Peru | collected 2012
ACTTGAAGAAGGCGTTGACGGCTATACTATTGATGAATATGACAAGGATTCCGTCGGAACTGAGATAATCCTGACTATCAAGGATAAGACCGAGGACGAGGATTATGATGAATATCTCTCCCAGTGGAAGATCAAGAGCCTTGTAAAGAAGTATTCCGATTATATCAGATACCCGATCATGATGGATATGGTCAAGACAAGATATCTCGATAATGATAAGGACGATGAAAACGGCAACAGCGAGCCTAAGACCGAGGAATATATTGAGACTGAGACTCTCAACAGCATGGTTCCTATCTGGAAAAAGAACAAGAGCGAGGTCACAGAGGAGGAGTACAACAGCTTCTATAAGGAGAAATTCTTCGACTATACCGATCCGCTGAAGAGTATCCACGTAAAGACCGAGGGTACAGCAACATACAGCGCACTGCTTTATATCCCCTCAAAGGCTCCGTTCGATTATTATTCAAAGAATTACGAAAAGGGACTCCAGCTTTATTCGAGCGGCGTTCTTATCATGGATAAATGTGCGGATCTTCTGCCGGATCATTTCAGCTTTGTAAGAGGTCTTGTTGATTCGGAGGATCTCTCGCTGAATATCTCCCGTGAGCTTCTCCAGCATGACCGTCAGCTGAAGCTGATCGCAAAATCCCTCGAAAGAACGATCAAGAATGAACTGAAAAAGATGCTGACAAATGAGCGTGAGAAGTACGAGGAATTCTGGAAGCAGTTCGGAATTCAGGTAAAATTCGGAGTTTATAACGAGTACGGTTCGCATAAGGATATCCTGAAGGATCTCCTGCTGTTCACATCTTCAATGGAAAAGAAGCTTGTAACGCTTGATGAATATGTCTCCCGCATGAAGGAAGATCAGAAGTATATTTACTATGCATCGGGCGATACAGCCGATAAGATAGACCTTCTCCCGCAGATCGAACGCTTTAAGGAAAAGGGCATCGAGGTGCTTTATCTGACAGACAGCGTAGACGAATTTGCGCTGAAAACGCTGATGAATTACGAGGAAAAGGAGTTCAAATCCATTTCCGAGAGCGGTTCGGAGCTTGATTCCGAGGAGGAGAAGGAAGCTGCAAAGAAGGCATCCGAGGAGAACAAGGATCTGCTTGAAAGCCTGAAAAATGCGCTTGACGGCAAGGTCGCAGATGTCGTTGTATCCGAAAAGCTGAAATCTCACCCCGTGTGCCTGTCCAACAAGGGCGAAATTTCCCTTGAAATGGAGAAGATACTGAATTCCATGCCGAATGACGCAGGCAAGGTAAAGGCAGAAAAGGTGCTTGAGATAAATGCATCGCACCCCGTATTCGAGAAGCTGAAAGCCCTCCATGCCGAGGACAACAAGGACGCAGTATCGAAGTATGCAAAGATACTCTATGATGAAGCGCTCCTTATCGAGGGCATGCCTATCGAAAATCCGCTTGAATTCTCAAAGCTTGTATGCGAGCTTATGGTCTGATAATACCGCATAAAAACTTCGTCCGTCCGATGGGGGATATCCCGTCGGACGGACATTTTTTATGTTATTTCAATGAAATCTGCGCTGGCGTAGCCCGTAGTCGAGCCGTATTTGATGACATACCAGTTACCCGTCTGACCGTAGATGTTGACCGTTGCGCCGTTCGGGATAACGCCGATAACAGCCGACTGCACCGACGGGAACCGCCTGATATTCAGGTTTGAGCCGTCCGTCACAACAACGCCTCTGCGTACGGGCGATGGTTCAACGAACGGTATTCCGAAGTAATCGCAGAGCGACTGAACAAGCGAACGTGCGATAGGTGTGAGATTGTTTTTTATCCACGCAGCATCCGTTTCATTGTCATGGTAGCCAAGCTCCGCAAGTATCGCAGCGGCACGTGTCCTCGTGACCTCTCCGAGCGATGTCGTAGGCAGCGCATTGACCTTTGCCGGGTCGGGATAAACGCTTTCAAGATTGTTCGCAGTGATTACGGCAAGCTGTCTGCTTAGATGGCTGTAAGGGGAGTAGTAAACGTCGATTCCACGCAGCCGTCCCGCAAACTTACCGTCACCCGCATTTGTATGCAGCGCAAGATGAACATCGTAGCTGCCGGCATTTGAGTCAGCAATAGCGCCTGCAACGTTCCTTGCGGGATCATTCCGAGTAAATGTAATGCCCGAAGCGAGCAGAAACGGCTCCATTCTGTCGGCGAGCAGGTTCATGTATTCTTCCTCGTTGCCGCCGTTTACATACTGATTCCATTCCTGAGTGGACGGGCTTAAAAAAACAGATGGCACTTGAAATTCTCCTTTCGTGTGAATTCCTCATGCCATATTATATGTGGTCGGCGTATCTTCTGCTACTTTTTTATTTTGGATATTTTGCTTTTCTGACCGCCATAGAAAGAATAAAGCCGCAGCATTTGCGTCTGCTGCGGCTTTGTTTTGCTGTAAGCTATGTGATCTTCAAAAAACTGAGTGTGTCCCCACGGTGATATAATGCGTCAGGTTACAGTCTTTTCACGCAGACGGGCGATCTCACGTATTCTTGTGTCCTCGGACATATCATAGATAACATTTACAGCTTTTTTCATTATGGGAACATTGGTCTGACTGATCATATCAAGCGCCTCCTCACTGTCCGCATTTATAAACTGAAGCCAAAGCTCACGGCTGCTGACGGGATTGGGCTTTCTTCCAACCTTTTTCAGCTCAAAAAAGTGTATGCTGAATTTATCGGAAAATACCTCTCCGGTTTCCTTTATTATTGCGGCGACTTCGTTGTGATAATTTTCCCCCGGGAACATATTGAAATTAATGATATTTATCGTTATCGTTTGTTTGAGTTCGCTGTAATCTTCACCGCTTTTCAGCTCCGATGAGTAAAGCTTAGCCCAGTAAAACAGAGTCCTGTCACGGTAATCGGCATCATTTTTTACCTGTATCTCGACATTCACAAGCCTGTCATCGACTTTAAGGCTCAGATCAAGTCTGCTGAATTTTCCTGTCATTGTTTCAGGCGGTATCTCAGGATTGGTAACGACAATATCAGTAATGCTTTCGGGCGGTATGTCAAGCATACTTGCCACAAATGAATGAAGCAAGTCTGCATTTTCCGTAAATATCTTTTTGAATATAATATCAAGCTTTGCCGAAACAACATTGCGTGCCATAGGGGATACCTCCTTTGCTTTTTATTATTATACCATACATTAAGACATTTTGCAATAATAAAAAACCGCCCGACTCGGAAACCGAATCGGGCGGAAATTATCTTAGTTAAGTATAGGCTTAGTTAAGATTACTTATTCCAGTCAAAGTCTGTGCCCTTAACCATGGAAGCATTAGTAGCATCAGGATATCTGCCAATTACAGTATCAGCAGCTGTCTTAGCCCACCATGTTCTTGTAGGAGCACCGTTCTTGATCTCTGCAGAGTAGAAGCCAGCACCGTTAACAGTATCTGTACCCATGTACCAACCGAGAGCATCGCCGATAGCATCAGCAGAAGCCTGGTCTGTGATAGCAGGCTGTGTAGCAGGTCTTGTAGGAATTGTAGTACCTGTGTTACCGGGAGTTACAACAGAAAGAGGGAAGCCAGCTGTCTCAGCCTTTGTAGCCCATGTGGACAGGTTTGTGTGAACGAGCTTAGCGTTGGAGTTTGCTGTGGAGAACTTGGAATCCTTAACGAAGCCCATCATAGAGGGAACGAGGATTGCTGCGAGAACACCGATGATAGCGATAACAACGATGAGCTCGATAAGTGTGAAGCCTTTAACCTTTGAATTTCTCATTTGAAATTCCTCCTTAAATAATAAATTAAATTTGTATAAAAAGCTCAGTCTGTAAACAAACGACTGAACGCTTTTCCATGAGTTACTGGATCGGGAACTGACCTATTACCGTTCCTGTGGTTCTGTAATCAGTTTCCTGATCGGCATATGTTGCATATGGTGATGAGAGAATGCTTTCACCGAAGAGAGATGCACTTCCTGTGTTTTCAGTCCACCAAGCATATCTTACAGTGTAGGTTTCGGGGTTGAACTTTACAGCCCAAACACCTTCAAAGCTTTCTCCGAGTGTTGATGTGAAATCCACCAGTGTAAAAGGTGTATGGATAGCACCTCTGACAGATGAAGTCAGTACAACGCCGCCTTCGGACAAGCTGTAGCCGCTGTCAGCAGCACAGTATATATATCCATCTGCGCCTGCCGATGAAAGATTCACATTCTTTATCTCCAACTGTGTCAGGTGATCCTGAGCAGCGGAATAAACAAGCTGAGCATTTGAATTGGCCTTTGTGATCTTTGAATCTCTGATCCACGTCATTGCGGCGGGAACACCGATAGATGCGAGAACGGATATGATCGCTACTACAACCAGAAGTTCTATTATCGTAAAGCCCTTGAGTTTTTTAAATTTGTTGTCCATTGGACTCCCTCCCGAAATTGCAAGTACATTCCCACTCTTCCGGATCATATCCTGAGCGGCAGTTCCTTGAGGGTATTGAGATATCTGAGCTTTTATCTCTTTCGTATCTCTTACTGTAGTTACATTATATACCCCCGAACCATATTTGTCAATAGAAATCTGAGAAATTTTTCTCTAATTTTGTGAATTTGGCATTCGGTTCTGAAAAGTTGCAATAATTAGTGATTTATTCGTCACATTTAACAATTAATGAACCGAATAGAATAATTTTGCGCATATTTACAATTTGTCTTTGATTATATCTAAAACGTTTAATGGTAAAAAATGCAGCTGTACATAATCGTAACACAAAATATAAAACGTTTTCTGTCCTTTTGAGAAACACCGCACGGAAACATACAAATATTCCGTGCGGTGAAAAGTGCAATTATGTGATATTTTTTATTTTGCCTTGAGATATCTTTCGTACTCGGAGAAGTCGTGTACCTTTTCTCTTGCCGCATCGTCTGTGATAAGACCTTCCTTTACCATACGTGCAAGCTCCTGGTCGAGGCAGACCATTCCCTGCTGGCGGCCTGTCTGGATAGCTGTCTGGATAAGGTGTACCTTATTGTCACGGATCATAGCTGAAACGGCATCTGTGCAGTTGAGGATCTCAAGAGCAGCGACACGTCCCGAGCCGTCAGCCTTAGGGATAAGTGTCTGAGAGCCTATTCCTACGAGGACTGTAGCGAGCTGAGTTCTGATCTGACCCTGCTGGTGGGCAGGGAAAACGTCGATGATACGGTTGATGGTATCGGAAGCGGACGTTGTATGAAGTGTGGACATAACAAGGTGTCCTGTTTCAGCGGCGGTTACAGCAGCGTTGATAGTTTCAAAGTCACGCATCTCTCCTACGAGGATAACATCGGGGTCTTCACGGAGAGCGGCACGGAGCGCCATAGCGAAGTTCTCGACATCGTCGCCGACCTCTCTCTGGTTTATCATGCAGCGCTTATGCTCATGAACGTACTCGATAGGGTCCTCGATAGTGATGATATGAGCGGATCTGTTTACATTTACATAGTCGATCATAGCGGCAAGCGTAGTGGACTTACCGGAACCTGTAGGTCCTGTGATGAGTATAAGACCTCTCGGACGCATTACGAAATCAGCGAGGATAGGCGGCAGATCGAGATCCTCAAGAGTCGGGATATCGTTTCTCAGGAGTCGGATAGCGATAGCTGTGTTTCCTCTCTGATGGTAGATATTGACTCTGTGACGGTAGCCGCGGCGTGTTGTGTAGGAAAAGTCCGTGTCGATATGCTCCTTGATGTTAGCCAGCTGCTTAGCTGTACACATCTGCTCGCAGATCTTCTGGATAGCGGGTTCAGTCATCTCAGGATAGGAGCTGAGCTTTCTTAGAGAGCCGTGAAGTCTTACGATAGGTGCGATCTTAGCTGTGAAATGAACGTCGGAACAGCCGAGAACACGAGCTTCGTCCAATATCTTGTCGATATTGAGAAGAACCTTTTCCTGTTTGGTTCCAAGCCCCATACTTGTATCGAGTTCCATAAAAAACCTCCCAATAAACGGTCATGCGATAAGCCGACCTATTTTTTTTATAATCAGCCTTTTGGGCAAATATACTATATATAGTGTATCAGACAGCGTATGTAACACGAACAAGCTCATCGATAGTAGTAACGCCTTCCTGAACGAGTTCCGCAACGTTGTCACGCAGCAGACGTGTACCCTGCTTCTTTGCGAGATCCTGGATCTCCTCAGCAGTACCGCCGCTTGCGATACACGAGGACATTTCGGGAGTACAGAGAAGTATCTCATGGATAGCGGTACGGCCTCTGTAGCCTGTGTTATTGCAGGCAGGGCATCCGCATGCATCGTATATCTGAACCGAAGCGGGGATACCCATCAGCTCATTCTCCTCGGGAGTAGACATTCTCGGGGTACGGCACTCCATGCATATCTTCTTGGTAAGACGCTGAGCGATGATACCGATAAGCGAAGTAGCGACCATGTACGCCTGAACGCCCATATCAACAAGACGGGTGATAGTAGCGGCAGCGGAGTTTGTATGAAGTGTCGAGAGAACCATATGACCGGTGATAGCAGCACGGATAGCGATCTCAGCTGTTTCCTGGTCACGCATTTCTCCGACCATTATGATATCGGGGTCCTGACGGAGGATAGAACGGAGGGCAGCTGCGAATGTCATACCGGCTTTATCGTTGATCTGACACTGGTTGATGCCTTCGATATTCTTTTCGACAGGGTCTTCGACAGTAATTACGTTTACATTAGGCTTAGCCATCTCACCGAGAGCGGCGTAAAGAGTTGTTGTTTTACCGGAACCTGTAGGACCTGTAACGAGCATAACGCCCTGAGGAACCTTCAGCATGGCTTCAAACTTCTTGTAGTTGTAGTCGGACATACCGAGGTCTGTGATCTTTCTGAGGGCAACATCGCCTGTGGAAAGGATACGGATAACGACCTTTTCGCCGTTTACCGTAGGCAGGTTAGATACACGGACATCAAGTGTGGTTCCGTCAACGACCTGAGAGAAACGGCCGTCCTGAGGGATACGCTTCTCGGCGATGTTCATGCCGCTTATGATCTTAAGACGGGTAACGAGTGAAGTATGTACGACATTTGAAACGTTCATGAGTTCGATAAGGTCGCCGTTTACACGGATTCTTATTCTTGTGAAGGTCTTGAACGGTTCGATATGAATATCCGTTGCTTCCGCACGGAAGGAGTTTTCAACGATAGTAGTTGCGAGCTTAACGATAGGAGCATTGTCAATACGTTCAGCGGATTCATCATCCATACCGAGATCCTGTTCGTTTACAAACTGGCTGTTTACGCTGTCGAGGATATTATCGGTATTCTGCATCGAGTAGTTTTTGCCGATAGCCTTGATGATAGCGGTCTTGGATGCGATAACAGGTACGATATCCATACCCGTTGTAACCTTGATATCCTCAAAGATATAGAAGTTTACAGGGTCGTTTGTAGCAACGGTAAGTCTTTTGCCCGTGATCTTGATAGCGATAACGGTGTGCTTCTTAGCCTGAGCCTCGGGGATCTTTCTGACTGCTTCCTGAGAGATCGCAAGATTCGGGTCATTCAGATCAACATAAGGCACGTTCAGCTTTTCGGAAAGCACCTGAGCAAACTGTTCTTCGGAAACGTATTTGAGTTCAAGAAGATAATCTCCAAAAAATTTTCCCGGGACATTTTCCTTTTTCTTTAAATCGAGGACATTCTGGAGCTGTTCCTCCGTTATGATCCCCTTGCTGACCATATATTGACCTATAGGTACGTTTTTCATTGAATTTTATCCTCCTATCGTTTTTTCGGGATGAAAATGCTTGTATTCTATAAAATAATATGTTAAAATATGAATGTACATTATTTTAAAGGAGCGTAGCAAAATGGACAATGTAATGTTAATGGGACTGATAGGTCAGATCGTGGTTTACATAGTCGTGTTTATTTTCGGCGCATGTATCGGAAGCTTTCTGAACGTCTGTATCTATCGTCTGCCTGCGGGCGAATCGCTTACGAAAAGGAATTCGCACTGTATGACCTGCGGAGCTGAGATCAAGCGTTATGATCTTATCCCGATAATCAGCTGGCTGTTTGTGCTGAAAGGAAAGTGCCGCAGCTGCGGACAGAAGATCTCGGGGCGTTATCCGCTGGTCGAATCGCTCAATGCAATTCTTTTTGTGCTTGTTTTTCTGAAGTATGATTTCTTTGGAACGGGTATTATGATGCCTGTTCTCATGTGCCTGTTTATATCGACAGTGATCGTAATAGGCTTTGAGGATTATGACACTCAGGAGATGACGCTTGCCGTTCTGCTGATAATGGCTGCGATAAGCGCTGCGGCAGCTGTTCTTGCACTTCCTCAGGTGAATGTTATCCGCTACGGAATGTGCAGCATGAAGGACAGCATCATCGGAGCATTTGCAGTAAGCGTGCCGTTCCTTCTGATCGGCTTTGTGCTGACTCCGCTGTTTATGTCAGCGAAGGACGAAAACCGTTCATCTGCGAGAAAGATACGCAAGCGGCTGAAGGAGATGAATTCTCTCACAAACAAGGACACAAGAGAGATCAGAAAGCTTGAGACCGAGCTTGAAAAGCTCGAAGCTGAGATCAAGGAGCAGGGACCTGTATTCGGCTTTGGCATGGGAGATGTCATTCTGATGGCAGCCGCAGGAATAATGCTTGGCTGGCAGAAGGTTCTCGTAGCCGCAGGAGTAGGAATTCTCGTGGGTGCTGTGTACGGAGTTATCCGGAAGCGCCGCAGTGAGGATTCGCAGTTTGCGTTCGGTCCTTGGCTCGCAATCGGAATAGGCTTTGCGATATTCCTTGGAGATCCTGTTGTTCAGTGGTATGCAAATCTGCTTACCGTACCTGCTGTCTGAATTATTCAGACGGGAAATTTACTTCCGATTTATTATAATCGCCGTAAATCCGAGAGGGTCTGCGGTGATTTTTTATTGCAAAACGACGAAGCTTCACATTTGCCGCAAGTAAATTTCCCGAAAAAATAATAATTTTTCATCATAAAATATTCCGCTTTTGCCGCCTGCGCTGTGTAACGCAGGCGGTTTGGCGGTTAGATCGTAAATGTTACGATGGGTTTACGAAGATGATGTAGGTGTCGTTGTTTTCAAGGCTGTTTGTGCCTGCGATTCCCGGTGCATCAAATGTCTGATAGTCGATCGTAGTAGGAGCGATCGTATAATTCATGTTGGTAACGGAGCCTTTCATCAGCGTGTCAACATTTTTCTTCGCTGTCTTGGGGCTTACCTGGATATCGAAGCCTCTGGGGAGCTGATTTACGGGATTACCGCTTCCGTCAACATCATTCGGGAGAGTGATATCGTATGAATTTTTGCCGTAGAATGCGGGGCCGAGAGCCATATATCTTGCCTTGGTCTGCCATGCAGATGAAGTGCTTACAACGGTATTTGAAACGGGCGATGTCCATGATGCGTAGGAGGAATCCCAGCCCTTCATGCGGATGAGTCTTCCTTTGTATGAATTTGCGCCGTTCTGGAATTCGGTGTGTCTGTCGATAACGATTATCTGGATCTTGCTGTCATCAGCTGATGTAAGGCTGTTTATCTCCTTAAAATATGTAATTGCACTTGAAAGATCAGAGCTTCCGCCGTAGCCTGTATATGATGTGCCGTCGGAATTTTTCAGAGAAACGCCCTTATCAATGATCGAGATGTTTTTTGCATATCTTGTTGTTTCGCAGATGTAGGAAATAATTCCGTCCTCGACGGTACGCTGTTCATCGTATACCGTCGAATCGGAGAATGCTTCATTTACAGGCTGCATCAGCTGGAGAATAGCAGTAAGCACGCTGACAAGCAGAGCCATGACAATGATAAGTTCGATAAGGGTAAAACCCTTTAATTTTTTCATTATTTTCATACTGTACCTCCACTGTTACGGTGTTGGCTTCTTGGGAGGAATAAGAACGTTGTAATACTTGAAATCCGCCTTTGTTGCATCTCTGTCGTTTCCTGAAACGTCTGTTGTGCCTGCAACATCTACGTAGCAGGAGTCGCCGGTCATCTTGTATGTTCCCGAAGTAAAGCCTGCTCTGTTTGTAACAATAAGCTTTATTTCGTTTTCCGTTACCGTTACGCCCGAAGTGGTGTCGCTTGCGTTTTCGGCGATCTTGACCTGATTGGACATACGCTCGTTGAACTGGTGGTTTTCCTTATTGATAGCCGCTACCTGAGCCAGCGCAACCGCCAGCATCAGAGAAGCGTATCCGAGAATGGCAATCGCAACAACAAGTTCGACCAGTGTCATGCCTTTAAGTTTTTTGCTTAACTTTTTCATGCTCATTCTCCTCTCTTAGTAATTCAGATAGTAGAGATCCTGCCAGAACTTACCAGGTGTTCCTACGTCAGGAGTATCCGATTTCTGCGGCAGATAGAAATATTTTGAAGCATTTGCTCCGTTCATTGTATTAAATACAAGTGAACCGATACCTGTAACATTTGAATTGCTTATTGTGCTGTCTCCGTCATAGGAGATATTGCCTGAGATCCTGTCAAGCGCAGGACCGGGTGTAGCAATATAAAGATTGCTGTCAGGGGCATACACATAAGAATTGATCTGTGGGTTATTGTTCAGGTAAACGTTGGATGCTCCCCAGAAGTACATATGTGTATTCAGTGTGATGTTGTTAGTACCTGTTGATGACATTACGATATTGCCCGCATTCAGGATAGATTCATTTGTAACTATTGATCTGTCCGGGAAGGAATAATTTCCCTCATCAAAATAGAAGTTTACCTGATTTGTGCCTTTGATCATAAGCTTTGCATCATTCGGTATAAAAGTGCTGTACGATGCAGAAACGTGATAATTTATATCGTTTGTTGTTGCATCGATCACATAATATCCGTTCTCCATGGTAAGTCCGCTTATACCGCCCCATTCTACCCAGTTGTCGTTATTTTTATAATCAGCGACTTTATCGGGTGTATAAGGTGTATAGACCTCAGAACCTGCCGCACCTGTCGTTTTGTATGCCCAGGCATTATATACATCGCCTGATCCGTCGGGAGCAGCATAAACCTTCTGAACATCCTCCAGTGAAGGAAGATCCGCAAGAACTTCATCTTTTGTCGGAGGATTTGTAGGAGCCGTGATTCCTGCGTTTGTCATGATATCAGCATCGCTGTCGCTTGGTCCGTATGTTGCTCCGTTAAGGGTCAGATTATTTGTGTGAGTGATCGTTCCTCCGGTATAAAGGGTTCCGGAAATATTTGTATTTTCAAACGATATATTGCCGGTGCCCATGTAGTAGACATTACCGTGAATGGTTCCTTTAATGGTTGCGCCTGCGTTATTTTCGTCAAATATGTAAAGATCTCCGTATATCTCACCGCCGTTATATGATTCGTAAGTATCGCAGTATACATCTATACGCTTATCTGCTGTTCCGATCTTTGGCATATTTCCGGATATTTTTCCGCCGACATACATTTTTATATCATCATAAGTAGTGGTAATTGAAGGCTGGTTATTAATTGTAAAATCACCTGCAACGACCCAGCTGCTTTCTCCAATGGTGATGTTAACATTGTCTGTTTTTGCGTTGGCGTTCATATATCCCGAACCTGTTACTGTAGTTCCGCTGTTGGTATAATTAACATCGATCAGAGGGTCACTGGGATCTGCACTGATGTTAGCGGCAGTACCGCCGTAAACAGACATATTATCGGCACCCGCACCTGAAAATGTTGTTACTGCGTTCTTAAAGATATTAGGCTTTTCGGTTTTAGGACCGGTATAAAGTACGACAGTGCTTTCGCAGTCGCCGAGCTTTGAATGGGAAATGATCTTAGCGGTCTTTAAGCCTGTTTTCTGGATATAAACCGTACATTCACCGTAGAGGTAAGCGAGGTCGCCGTTTACGACCTGGTTTGAACCGCCGACATTCTTTTCAGGCTGAGGAAATTCAACAACGATCTTTGCAACATCGCTGTTTGCTTCCAGCTGATCGATAGTAAGGTTGCCTGTTACGATATATTGTGTGGTTCTCTGAAGATTGTTCGGATCGGATGTATCATACATCATTGACAGAAAGCTGTTGTAAATGGAATTATCTGTATAAGAGTGCCAGTCATTCCTGTTGCCGCTGTCATAGGTATAGTTCCAGAGAGCCGTGGTAACGCTTTCGAGACCCGATCTCGCTGTAAAATACGCCTGATTTTCCTTGAACTTGGTATATGTACGTCTGTTAGCAGACGAAACAACCGCTAAAGTAGCCATTATCATGATAAGGAGCATAAACATAATCGCAACAACTGTGAACAGAACAACGCCCTTGGTGCGCTTGTGCCGTCTGACTTTTTTGTCCGCCATATAAATACCACCTTTCTTAATTTATAGATTATTAAAAACCGGTATCACGCCATCCGCGGGATACTGATTTCCGATACCGCTGACATATCGGCTGCATCGGAAATCAGTATCTCTACCCGGTTTGCCCCGAATAAAAATACTGAAATTCCCCGCAGGGTCCGTATTTTTCAGACCCTGCAAGGACGTTTATCAGTCAGTTACATCTGCCATATGCTCGATGTGGAATACATAAACAGTGAGTACTCCGGAAGGTCCGTCTTCATCGGTGTCTGTTTCGCCTTTTGCGTCGCTGCTCTTGCCTTCAAGGCCTGTTACGATCAGGGTCTTGTCTTCAGCAGCAATGTTGTCAAGAGCTGCAAGCAGATCCTCGAAAGGACCGGAGAAACCTATCTTAGCTGTTGTCAGACCGATCTCAACGCCTGCGGGAGCTTCAGCCTTGATGCCATTGTACTTGTCGATAACTTCCTGAGGAAGCTCGCCGTTCAGGTCAGCATCCATTCGCATCGGATAAGCAACTGCGTACTTTTCGTAAACGTAGTTCTGGATCTCTTCTTCTGTCATAAGTTCATATTCAGAAGAAAGTATCTCGATCTTACTTGCTCTGATAAGGTCGAAAAGCATAGGTTCAACTTCATATGTATCAATATGAGGAATGAATCTTTCTTCAAGCTTTTCAACGTCCTTAATGGAGTTCTTGAGTTCTTCCTTCTTGCTGTCAAGAGTACCTATCTTATCATCAACGGACTGTCTTTCACTTTTCTTGTTTTCAAGTGTGATCTGTGTCTGCTGTTTTTCCTGGAACTTAGGCTTAACGAACAATACACCGCCCAGAAGAATAATCAGGAATGCAACAACTGCAAGGAAAATGACTTTATCTCTCTGTGAAAGTTTCATTATTCAGCACCGCCTTCCTCAGCCGCAGCTTCTGTTTCTGCGGGCTGTGTTTCCGCTTCGGGAGCAATATTCTGGCGAAGCTGGATAGTCATTTCAAACTTATAATAGCTTGTAGCGCCTTCTTCCGAGTCCGTGGGCTCCTTGAAACCTGTGTATGTGATGTTATCATACTTATCGAGGTCGAAGATGTTCTGAGCTACCTGGTAAGGAGCATCAACATTATCTGCAACACCTGTTATCGCAAAGATGCCGTCTTCATAAGCAACTTCGTTCCAGTAAGCGCCTTTAACAGCCTTGAAGCTGTCTGCAACATCGTTGAACACTTCGGTCTTAAGTACAGGCATACTGTCGAATGCAGTCGATACCTTTACTGCCTGATTCTTGTATGTAGCGACCTTATCGATCTGCTCCTGAGCCTTATCAACTGCGGCGATCTTATCAAGGACCTCCTGGCTGTTGATGTATGTATCAATATCGGTTATCTCTTTTTCCATTGCTGTGATGTTGATGTTGATTCCGAGTGCAACAAGTGCTACCAGTGCAGCGGATACAGCAGCTGTGATTCCGACAGCAGTGAAGAAGGAAGCACCTGCAGCAGTACGTCCGGAGGAGTCATCAACTTCCAGCAGGTTGATACGCTCAACATCTCTCTGACGCTTGAACATTGCGCCGACAGCGTTTGCATAGTTGGAGAATTCGATATTTTCGTAACCCGAGATAACGCTGGGCACCTGAAGCAGGCTTGCTGTGATGTCCATTCCCTCGAGAGCGTCTGTCAGACGGTTATACTCTGTGGTATCGCCGTAGAAGATAACGTTCTGGATTGAAGCACCGTTGTTCTTGGATTTATGGAACTGGAACATTCTGAAGATATTCTCGTTGACAGCCTCGTAAACATAATCCTTGGAGTTTTCATAATCCGCAGGATCGATAGATGCAAATCTTGAGAATGAGAGCTGATGGTTCTCGTAAAGGTTCAGGCTGACGAAGTTCGGGTCGATCTGAACAACGAGCAGAGGCATCTTGGCTCTGATCTTCATATCATTCAGGATCAGACGTGAAATACAGTTGCAGGAAACGGCAATTGATTTCAGGTTGATTCCGAGGAAGCCGAATACTTTTCTGAAGCAGTCAACGATCTCGAACGGGCAAGCTGTTGCGAGGATCCTCTGCGCCTGAACGCCGTCCTCCTCGATGTCGCCTGCGATAGTATATGAAATACTGTAATCGTCTGAGATACCCATTGTGTGCTGCATCTGGTTCTGAACCATTGTCAGCAGCTGCATGCCCTTAGCTTTAGGAATATGAAGTTCCTTGAAAATTACAAGGTTGGAGGAAATGCTGACAACAGCATCCTTATCGCTGATCTTCTTTGCTTTCAACTCTTCGTTAATGAGAGTTGCAACCTTCGGTATATCTTTTATATGACCGTTTACAATCAGACCTTCGCTTACCTCGATCGTGGTAGCGTCGTATATCTTGATACGTCCGCGGTTTTCAATACCGTGAACGACCCTGATATGTCTGTCTGTAATATCAAATGAAAGCATACTCGTCACCTCACTAATTTTTTATAAATTATAATAATATCATTGCCGGGCTGAGGAACTCGTTCTTTGACGGCACCCTGATCCCAAAAGCAAATTTATCCTTTGTTTTTGAGCGTATTCCGACGCTCATTCTGCCGATTATTCGATGTTTGCCATACCGGAATACAGCAGAGGGAAGATACCCGCAAGAACAAGACCGATTACGAGACCCATGAGGATCAGCATGATAGGTTCGATCATGCCGACCAGCTGAGTGATAGCTGAGTCTGACTCTTCTTCGTAATAGTCGGATGTCTTGGAAAGAATGGTATCAAGAGCACCTGATTCCTCGCCGACGAAGATGATGGAGGTGAACATGGATTCAAATATGCCTGTTCTCTGGATAGCTGCGGAGAGCTGATCGCCCTGCTTTACTTCGTCAACAACAGTTTCGAAGGATTTTACCACATATGAGTTGCTGAGGATCCTGGAGGATCTTTCGAGAGCCTCTACCATCGGGATACCACTTGAGTAAAGGTTTGAAAGGGTTCTTGCGAAACGTCCTGTATATACCTTTACGAGGAGCTTGCCGACCATAGGGATCTTCAGGATGAACTTATCCCATTTGTACTTTACGCTTTCGATCTTCATGAGATAGATGATCGTGAAAATGATAAGTCCGAGAACGAGTATGTAAATGTACCAGTGATATTTCATACTGTCTGAGAATGCGAACAGGAACTTAGCGATAGCGTTTACGTTATTTCCTGCCATGTCTTTAAAAGTAGGAAGTACCGTAAGACAGAGGACGATAACAACGGCAACCAGGAGGACAACTAGGATGATAGGATAGATAAGAGCTCCTCTGATCTTGTTTGCCAGCGTACCTTCCTTTGCGTAGTGATCCTCAAGTCTTTTCATGATAACGTCGAGCTGACCTGAAGCTTCACCTGCGGCGATCATACTGATAAAGAAGTCAGGGAAAGCACCGTCCTGCATTCTAAGTGCGTCGGAGAAGGAACGACCTTTCTGAACCTCCTCATATACTTCTCTGAAAACCCTTTTGGAGCCTTCCTTTGGCTGCTCCTTATAAAGGATATCCAGAGCCTTTACAAGCGTAAGACCCGAGCCGATCATGGCGCTGAGCTGACGGCAGTTGAACGAAAGCTCCTTGGTCTTGAACTTATAAAGATTTTTGTCGCCTTTTGAGTTCGTTTCTTTGTAGCTCGAACAGAAAAGACCTTTTTCGTTGATTTTATCTAAAAAGTCATTGACGTCCTCCGCCTGCATCCTTGCATTCTTGACGGTGTTTCCCTGAACGTCAGTGGCAGTATAGATAAAAGTCTTCATAATCCGACACCTCCGATAATGGATGAATTTGATCCGGCAGCATAAAAAGGTCACTCGTGCCGCCGGCTATAAGCCGTTTGCATCTGTCAGATACTTCCTGCCTATGATACTTCTTCATTATAACATTTATGTAACGATTTCGCAATATGTAATTTTGAACAAATTGTGCCTGTTTAATAGGAACATATAGACAAAAACGCATTAACATTGCATGAAAATCAGCATTGTTTTTTGTGATACTTTCGGCAAATCGCCGAATATATTATATGAATATTAATCAAAAAGTATCTTTTCAGCGTTTTTGTGTGTTATCATTTCTGTTTCTTTATGGTCGAGTCCGAGTCTTGACAGCATCAGCAGTGTTTCCGACGGCAGCTGCCACGGCATATCGCTTGCAAAGAGTATCCTGTCTGCCCCGTGCTTCTTTATTATGCGGGATGCGGCACTGTCGGGGATCCTTCCGCTTACGAATGCAGTGTCAAGATAAACGTCCTCGCCTGCGAGATATTTTTCGGCTTCCTCCCACATATAATTTCCGCCGAGATGCGCAAGTATCATGGTCAGTTCCGGTACACGCCTATGCACGGTCAGGGCGGCTTTCGGTGTGCAGTGAACATCGTGCGGTGAAATAACATCCATTCCGCAGTGGAAGAGAACGGGCAGCTTCAGCTCGGCACACTTTTTATATATAGGTATCATACGTTCCTCATCGGCATAGAAATGCTGATAATCGGGGTGGAGCTTCACGCCGTAAAGTCCAAGCGATCTTATCCTTTCCAGCTCATCGGCTGCGTCGGGAGCATCGGGGTGGACGCTTCCGAAGGGCAGCAGCCTGTCCGATTTTACCTCAGCCGCCCAGTTGTTTATGGCGGTCTGCTGATGCGGCTTTGTGGCAATGGTCAGCAGGACGGAGCGTTCAATGCCGCATTTATCCATCGCTGCGAGAAGCTGCGCAGCCGTGCCTCTTGTTTTCGGGCGGCAGGGGGAATTGCTTTCGAGGCTTTCTATTGCTCTTTCGGCTATGCTTTCCGTGAAAGCGTGGGTATGAAAATCTATCATGAAAAATCTCCTGTTAATAAAAGCCATTGGAATTATGGAGAAAATCTCCGCAAAAGCTTTGATATATGCGGTTTTGCAGCGAGAGATTCCCATAATTCAATGGGTTTTTAGTATTAGTATAAGGAGGCGGTATCATGCACGATTGGAACGGCAATGGAAAAGATGATCTTTTTGACAGGTCGGTCGATTATGAGATCATATCCGGCGATGAAAAAAAGAATGATGCAAAGCCTGAAGATAAGCCGAAAGCATCTCCGCAGACGGGCAGTGAGGTGCTTGGTGCGGTCATTATCGCAGTCTGCATAATTCTCTTTATAGTCGGGATAATTGTTTTCTGAGATAAAAAAGCTCTGCGTTCATGCTTTTGATGCATGGACGCAGAGCTTTTATTTTATCGGGTGTCTTATGACGGTTTTCAGACGTTCCGGGGCGCATCTTCTCGGATCAGAAAGATAGATCTCGTGATGCAGGCGAGTGTCAGAAAGATCCTCCGAGTATCCGTTTTTTTCGGCAAATTCACGCATTTTCAGTATGGTTGACGGTTCGCTGTCGTAGCTTCCGATGTGCATCGACTGAACGCAAAGTCCCTCTGAAACTGTGATTAATTCAGCTTTTGACATATCGGCTTTTTTCTTCTTTTCAGCTTCCGCCCTTGCCTGTTCAAATACGCTTTCAGTTACGAAATCAGGCTGACGGATAACGGATATCCAGTGAAATTTGCTTTTGTCAGTGATGTTAAGTCCGTCAAATATTCCGTCATTGACCGACCAGAAGCCTTCAAGCGGCGGAACGACATATTCAAAATAGCCGTAGGGTCGGCTGCCGCTCATTTTTGACATTTTTATCGTGAATGACAGACCGTAGAGAATTTCCATCGCCTGTTTGTATTCGGGAGATGTGTTCGGATCTCCGCTTCCCCTGACTGCGATGAATTTCATCTCGGGCACGGTCACTATTGACGGTTCCGTTTTTGGCATATAGAGATCCTGGTATTCCTTTTTAAAATCAAACTTTTCCATTTTCGATAAACCTCATAAGCGCCGCTTCATCGTCAATATCGTAATCTCCCGTGATGCCGCTTCTATGATATACAACGCCTGCTGCCTCGTTCCTTTCAAGACAGTCAAGCAGCGTTTCAACGCCGTTTTTTCGCGCAAATTCTGTGAATGCGAACGGCTTCGGCTTTCCGAGCATGCCTTTTCGGCATTCGGTTTCGGGACATTCAAAGCAATGGTCATATCCCTTTTCGATGCAGCATTTTCTGTTTTCGCACCAATCTTTGTCATGGCAGCTGTCGCTGTGACAGCCGCTGCAATCCTCATTTTCCGAGCATATGCAGCAGGCAAGTCCGCAGCGTGCTATTCCGAGTTCACGTTTCATAGCATTCTCTCCCTGATGTAAATTTGTTTTGTAAAATCAAAATGTTCCATAAACGGGACATCATTTTCGTATATCCATGACCTTATAAGCGTCGGAGATACTTCAATGACACGCTCAGAAGGCAGCGCAGACCATCTTGATACCGCACTCGGGAAATGTGTTGTCATAGCTGACATAAATTCCGCATTTTCCGATGGTTTGCCGATATCACGGGCAATGCCCTCGACCGAATAGTTTTTTATGGACAATGCGATATGCGGATTATCCGTCAGCTGACGGTATTTCAGATAGGTTTCGTCCGTCTGGAAGTAAAATCTGCCGTCAATGACAACAACACTCATAGGGCGTGATGTCACACGATCGCCCGAGCAGGTCGAAAGCACCATGATGCCGCTGTTTCCGATATCCCGAAAAAGCTTTTGCAGCGCAGCTTCATATTCCATAATGATAACCTCACTTTCATTTATGAGATTATCATAACACGGGAAATGTGACATCAGTATGTCATGTTTCATATCTGCCGAGAATTTTTTTGAGATATCCGATATATTCATTCCTGATATTATCGGGTGAGATTATCTCGGCTTTGTCCCCGAAAGTCAGGATATAGTTATAAAGCGATTCGATATCCGACCATGTGAAATCAAGCAGGATATTCCCGCTTTCGTCATATTTGGGCAGTTCAACGCCGAATTCGTCGATGATGCGCCACTTTACCGAGTTGTTGAAGCGCACTTCTACGCATATTTCGCCGTGAGTGTGGTTCAGCTTGTCGCAGACATATTCGGGGATCTCGCGTTCGGAACATTGCCTGTCGGTGCAGACGAGATCGGTGAGGCGGG
>OLGV01000389.1_pt1 | contig 19200 bp, 9 predicted proteins | sample 1605761 | NCBI WGS metagenome assembly OLGV01 (sample SAMN03283245) | human gut metagenome | biome: human-associated habitat; material: feces | host: Homo sapiens | place: Peru | collected 2012
ACTCCCCAGGTGGATGGCTTATCGCTTTCGCTTGGCCACCGACAGTGTGTCGCCGGCGGTTAGCCATCATCGTTTACGGCGTGGAATACCAGGGTATCTAATCCTGTTCTATCCCCACGCTTTCGTGCCTCAGCGTCAGTTACGGATTCGCCAGATGCCTTCGCAATCGGTGTTCTGAGTGATATCTAAGCATTTCACCGCTACACCACTCATTCCTCCGGCGGCATCCGCACTCCAGCGCGACAGTATCAAGGGCAGCCCCGGTGTTGAGCACCGGAATTTCACCCCCGACTTGACGCACAGCCTACGCACCCTTTAAACCCAATGAATCCGGATAACGCTCGCATCCCCCGTATTACCGCGGCTGCTGGCACGGAGTTAGCCGATGCTTATTCGCCTGGTACTCTCATCGGACGTGCGCGACGCCCTTATTGCCCCCAGGCAAAAGCGGTTCACAGCCCATAGGGCCTCCTTCCCGCACGCGGCATGGCTGGTTCAGGCTTCCGCCCATTGACCAATATTCCTCACTGCTGCCTCCCGTAGGAGTATGGGCCGTGTCTCAGTCCCATTGTGGGGGGCCTTCCTCTCAGAACCCCTACCGATCGTAGCCTTGGTGGGCCGTTACCCCGCCAACAAGCTAATCGGACGCGAGCCAATCCGTCGCCGCCGTAACTTTCAACGGAGACCCATGAGGGCCTCCGTCCCATCGGGGATTAGTCGGCGTTTCCACCGGTTGTCCCCGGGCAACGGGCATGTCGCTCACGCGTTACGCACCCTTCCGCCGGTCGCCGCCAGGATATTGCTATCCCGCGCTGCCCCTCGACTTGCATGTGTTAAGCCTGCCGCTAGCGTTCATCCTGAGCCAGGATCAAACTCTTCTTTGTATATACACTGTTTCTCTCGTTCGACCCCGACAACTTCATTCCTTATCTAAAAAAAAGAAATCAACGCTCTTCATTTTTCGTTCTCGGTACTTGTTGTACTTCCTTCAGTCTTTTCAATGAACTTGTCTTGTGTTTCCGAGAGGCTGAACTTGCGTTCTGTTCTCGAAAGCGGGTGCAAAGGTAGTACTTTTTTCTTTCCCTCCAAACTTTTTCCTACATTTTTTCAATAATAGTTTTCAACAATCGAATGTTGAGATCGCTCCTAAACCGATGTAACCATCCGATAGCCGGAGTGTTACATAATAATAAAAAAAATCGGCTACAGGATAGCCCTGAAAGCCGATTATCTAAAAGTCAGTTGGAAAACTACATTCCGGCGGCGACAATCATGCCAAGTCCGGCAAGGAAGAAACAGAACATCAAGCCGAGAAGAGTGTACACTGTCTTGTTGGATCCCTTGAATTCCTTCCAGACAAACACTCCCCAAATGGCGGCGACCATAGGCGCGCCCTGACCGAGAGCGTAGGAGACGGAAGCGCCAGCCTTTCCGGCGGTGATGTAGCTGAGAGCCGTACCAAGGCACCAGATGCAACCGCCGAGCATGCCGACGAGGTGGGTCTTGGAGTTGCCTTTGAAATATTCACTCATCTTGACAGGCTCTCCCTGGAATGGCCATTTCATGAATATAGGGCCGAACACGAAGTGGCTCACAAGCACGGAAAGGCTGAACAGCACGATGGCGGTGTAAGGGCCGACCTTGCCAGGCTCCATATTCGCGAAATCCTTAAGATCCATCGCCTTCATCACGAATGATGAGAAGAACGACATCACGACACCGGCCACAACCGCGAGGATGATGCCTTTGCGCTGGTCCGCCTTGCTGATCTGCGCGTTGCCGGCCTTTTTGCCGGAAGCGGCGCCATTGAGAATGACGGCCACCACAACAAGGGCCACACCGATGGCAAGAAGAGTAAGATTGCTCTTCAGCGCGCCCTGAGCCACCTCAACACGGAGATTGTTGATGACACCAAGCACCAGCGCGAGGCCGCAGCCTACAGGGAACGCGACTGACATGCCGGCGATCGAAGTGGAAGCGCTGAGGCAGATGTTGGAAAGATTGAATATGACACCACCTATGATGATGCTCCAGATCGCGGCTGAGTCAGCCTGCGCGATGTCTTTCAGGAACGGACGGCCTTCCGGACCGAATGAGCCAAGGGTAAGAGCCAAAAGCAGGGAGAACACGACCATTCCGATCACATAGTCCCAATAGAAGAGTTCATACCTCCAACTCTTGGCGGCGAGCTTCTGCGTGTTACCCCAGGAACCCCAACAAAGCATGATGATAAAGCAGAAGAAGACTGCCAGACCATAACTGTTTACGATAAACATAATAATAAGTAAAATTAAAAATTGAACATATTCATGGATTATTGAGCGATGAAGGCTTCCGCCTCAGCCCTTGTCGGGATGGCTGTCTGCGCTCCCATCTTTGTCACCGAAAGCGCGGACACCGCCGACGCGAACTCGGCGGCCTCCTTGAGGGACTTGCCTTCCGACAAGGCGACACAGATGGAACCGCAGTAGGTGTCACCTGCTCCGGTGGTGTCAACCGCCTTGACCTTGCGTGCCTGCACGAACTGAGGATCGCCTCCGTCCAGAATAAGTGAGCCCTTGCTTCCCATCGTCACGATCATGTTCCCGACACCCTTGTCAAAAAGGACGCGGGCCGCGGCCGCGGCGGATTCCTTGTCAACGACAGGCATGCCGGAGAATGAGGCGAGCTCGGTCTCGTTCGGAATGAACAGTGAGATGTACTTGAATATCTCTTCCGGCAGCTCGGCGTACGGAGCGGGATTCAGCACCACGAAGGCTCCTGCCTCGTGGGCGATCCTCGCGGCCTGGAGGACAGCAGGCACCGGAATCTCCAGCTGCATAAGCAGGACATCACACGACCTGAGAGCCTCCTCCGATGCCTTGATGTCGGCATCAGTGAAATCCAGATTGGCTCCGGATGCCACAACGATACAGTTCTCCGCGTCATTATCGACTGTGATCAAGGCAACGCCAGACGGCTTGTCCGAGCGTATGATTCCGCTGACATCTATGCCTTCAGCCTCGTAGTGTTTGATGGAATTGTCGCCGAAAACATCGTTTCCAACCTTACAGATAAAAGAGACATCTCCACCGACTCTCTTGGCGGCGACTGCCTGATTGGCGCCCTTACCTCCGGCGCTCATGGTGAAGACTCCGCCAAGGACTGTCTCGCCTGGAGCCGGCAACGTCGGGGTCTTGACTGTCATGTCAGTGTTGCTGCTTCCTAAAATCAGTATTTTTTTCATTTTCGCTGTTAAATAATTATTCATTGGTTACAAATCCAGTGCTAAAACGTTAGCGCAAAGTTTTACCAAAGGTCAAAGATAAATAAAAAACGGAAAAGTTCTATTATACCAAGGCACATTTTACACAAAAAAAATAAGCGGGAGCCACCACTTGGATGGCTCCCGCTTATTTAAAAAACCTGATAATCCCAGACTACATCATTCCGCCGGCAGGCATCGCCGGAGCAGCCGGCTCTTTCTCTGGGATGTCAACGATACCACACTCTGTGGTAAGGAACATGCCGGCGACTGACGCGGCGTTCTCAAGAGCGACACGAGCAACCTTCGTAGGATCGATCACTCCGGCCTCAAGCATGTTGACATATTCCTCGGTGCGGGCGTTGTAGCCGAAGTCGCCCTTGTTCTCGCGGATCTTCTGGACGATGACGCTTCCGTCAACACCGGCGTTCTGGGCGATCTGACGGAGAGGCTCCTCAATCGCGCGGGCGATGATGTGAATACCTGTGGTCTCGTCATCATTCTCTCCTTTGAGTTTCTTCAGAACCTCGGCGGCGCGGATGTAGGACACTCCACCGCCCGGAAGATAACCTTCCTCAACAGCGGCACGGGTGGCGTTAAGGGCATCCTCTACCCTGTCCTTCTTCTCCTTCATCTCAATCTCGGAACCTGCGCCCACGTAAAGGACAGCGACTCCGCCGGCAAGTTTGCCAAGTCTTTCCTGAAGTTTCTCCTTGTCATAGTCGGAAGTGGTGTTCTCGATCTGCTTGCGGATCTGAGCCACTCTGTCAGCGATGGCGTCCTTGTCTCCGGCACCACCCACGATGGTGGTGTTCTCCTTTGTGATGGTGACTTTCTCGGCCTTGCCAAGCATGTCAGGCGTGGTGTTCTCGAAAGTGAAGCCTCTTTCCTCAGACACAACGATCGCACCAGTCAGTGTGGCAATGTCCTGAAGCATCTCCTTGCGACGGTCGCCAAAACCAGGAGCCTTGACAGCGGCTACCTTCAGAGTGCCACGAAGCTTGTTCACAACGAGGGTTGTCAAAGCCTCGCCGTCAACGTCCTCGGCGATGATCAGCAGTGCCCTGCCGTCACGTGCGATAGGCTCAAGAATAGGCATGAGATCCTTCATCGAAGAGACCTTCTTGTCCGTGATAAGGATAGCGGCGTTGTCAAGGACAGCCTCCATCTTGTCGGAATCAGTCATGAAGTAAGGAGAGATGTAGCCTCTGTCGAACTGCATACCCTCGACAACCTTAACCTCGGTCTCGGTACCTTTGGCCTCCTCGACAGTGATCACACCGTCACCTTTGACCTTTGACATGGCATCGGCGATAAGCTTGCCGATGGCCGCGTCATTGTTGGCGGAGATCGTGCCGACCTGCTCTACCTTTGAATAGTCTGTGCCGACCTTCTTGCTGTTCTTCTTGAGCTCGGCGACAACAGCGGCGACAGCCTTGTCGATACCTCTCTTGAGGTCCATAGGGTTGGCGCCCGCGGTGACGTTCTTCAGACCGACATTGATGATGGCCTGTGCGAGAACGGTAGCGGTGGTGGTACCGTCACCCGCCTGCTCATTGGTCTTGGAAGCTACTTCCTTTACCATCTGGGCACCCATATTGGCGTACCTGTCAGCGAGTTCAATCTCCTTGGCGACAGTCACACCGTCCTTGGTGACCTGAGGCGCACCGAACTTCTTATCGATCACAACATTACGACCCTTAGGGCCAAGTGTGACCTTAACAGCGTCCGCAAGAGCGTCAGCTCCTTCCTTCATCTTCGAGCGGACATCAACATCAAATTTTATTTCTTTAGCCATAATAAATTCCTCCTATTGTTAATTACAGAATAGCCAGAATGTCTGACTGCTTCACGATAAGATATTTCTTACCCTCAACGGTAACCTCTGTGCCGGCGTACTTGCCATAGATGACCTCGTCACCTACCTTGACCTCCATAGGTTCATCCTTCTTGCCAGGACCTGCGGCGATCACCTTACCCTCCTGAGGTTTCTCCTTTGCTGTGTCAGGAATATAAAGACCTGAAGCTGTCTTTGTCTCAGCCTCTTTAGGCTCAACCAAGACTCTGTCTGCCAATGGTTTGATCATGATATAAAGTTTTTAAATGTTTTTAAATCTGCGCTCCGGCTCACTCCGGAGACGCTGGGATAAAATCAAAGGCTGTGCCACCGCGACAATGCTGACAAATTGTCACACCGCGGCAAATAAACCGACGCAAATAATGACAGGGTGTTGAATATACGAAAAAGAATTCCTAAATTTGAAGCCGTTGTGGAACTCTATCGAGCCATAGAGAGAAGACCGCAGCCTTCCGACAGGAACAACTGGACACACACCTAATTAATAACAAGGTATATGAACTTTAGAATCTCGACAAAAAGCGTTATCGCCATTCTGTCAATGGCAATACTTATTATGGCCAGCTCATCCTGCAGCCGCTTCGGCAAGAGCAAGGGGCAAAGCATCGAGTTCGCCACATTCATCAAGGCTTATACAGGCGGGGTCGTCTCCGACAAATCCACAATCCGTGTGGAACTCGCCTCCGACATTCCCGAAGCGACGGCCGGGACTGATCTCAAAGATGGAGTACTGACATTCACACCGTCAGTCAAAGGAACGGCCAGATGGTTGTCCGGCAGCATGATAGAATTCATTCCCGAGACCGGAGCCCTGAAACCGGGGCAGTCATATACGGGTAAACTGCGGCTGGACAAGATCCAGAAGGTAGGCGACCGTAAATTCAAGAAATTCTCGTTCAATTTCCTTGTGGCCATAAAGGAGGCTGTGCTCTCGTTGAACGAGATCACGATCACCGCGGCCTCTCCTGACAGGGCCAGCATTGAAGGCACGATCTCCCTTACGGAAGCGCTTCCTCTTGAGAAGGTTCGGAAGATGCTTGAATATGATTACCCGGAAAAAGGCGCGGAGGCCAATGTCACAGCCGGAACGGATCCGCTCAACTATCATTTCGAGATCATCGGCCTACCGAGGGACACGAAGGACAGGACGTTGAAAATCAGCCTGAAAGCCGGAGATACCGGATTCGTGACAGACTCAAGGCTGGAGATCAGGATTCCGGCGATGAACGATTTCAAGGTACTCAGCACCGAGAGGGTGGAAGCAGACGACCCGTACATCGACATCTATTTCACAGAGGCTTTGGCTGATGTAAGCGACAACTCAGGCCTGTTCACACTTGAAGGGGTTGGACGCAGTTACATTCAGACAGAGAACGCGCACGTAAAAGTCTTCTACGAGAATCCGGATGATCAGCCTCTGACACTCAAGATCTCAGGTGCGGTAAGCAGCCACGACGGGACAAGACTCGGAGAGGATTATTCAAAGAAATTCTCTTCGACGGAGGTAAGGCCGGCGGTCGAGATTCCGGTGAAAGGCAACATTCTGCCGAATTCCAAGGAACTGATCCTTCCGTTCAAGGCGGTGAATCTCAATGCGGTGGACATCAGGGTCATTCAAATCTACGAGGACAACGTGCTGATGTTCCTGCAGGACAACAACTTTTCCGGTGACAACTCCCTGCGCAGATGCGGACGGCTTGTCTATAAGCGTCGCGTGCGTCTGGATTCCGATCCGTCAAAGAACCTGCACAAATGGCAGGACTACTCGGTGGATCTCTCCGGACTGTTCAGGCAGGAGCCAGGTGCGATTTACCGCATCAGAATCTCTTTCAAGCAGGAATATTCAGTCTATGGCAAGAATGACTCATTCAAGAGCGGCACTCCTTCGGACAAGATGGTGAACATCTCCGCCGAGGACATCACGGACAAGGACAACGATGAATGGGACACCCCTTCACCTTATTATTATGATGATTTCTATGACTGGGAGAAATACAACTGGAAGGACAGGGATAATCCTCTCAAGCCTACGTACTATATGGAAGATGGCAGGTTCCCGGCCATCAACCTGCTGACATCCAATCTGGGAGTGATCGCGAAGTACGCCGGCGGGGACAAGCTTTGGGTCAGCGTGAGCGACATCATCGAGGCCGCTCCTGTGTTCAACGCCGAGCTTTACGTCTATAGCTACCAGCTCAAGGAAATCGGCTATGCCAAGACCGGCACTGACGGAATGGCAGAGGTGCAGCTTTCCGGAAAGCCTTTCGTGGTTGTGGCCAAGAGGGGCGGAGCGACCAGCTACCTGAAAGTCACCGAGGGTGAGCAGAAGTCTCTCAGCAGGTTCGATGTAGGAGGCAAGGTTCTGGAAAAGGGTCTGAAAGCCTTCGTCTATGGGGAGCGAGGTGTCTGGAGGCCGGGAGACACTTTGCACGTCACGATGATCCTGGAAGACAAAGAGAACAGGATCCCTGACAACCATCCGGCCGTGATGGAGCTGTACACACCTCAGGGACAGTTCTACACAAAGCAGATCAACACGAACGCCAAGAATGGATTCTACGCCTTCACGGTTCCTACCAAGAACGAGGATCCTACGGGAACATGGCACGCCTACTTCAAGATTGGCGGAGCCACGTTCCATAAGCCTTTCAGAATCGAGAGCATCAAACCTAACAGACTGAAGATCAATCTTGACCTTGAAGGCAAGACCATTGACGGAGGACGGAATGTCCCGGTCTGCATATCTGCGGACTGGCTGACCGGCCCTCCTGCCGCCGGACTGGCCGCGAAAGTGAATATGACACTGCGCCAGGGTCCGTCCACATTCAAGGGATTCGAGGGGTATAACTTCTCAAGTCCGTTGTCGGACTTCAGCGCAAGCGAGCATCAGCTCATCGACACAAGGCTGAACTCCAACGGCCAGTCCAGACTGAAAGTTACGATGCCGTCAGCGGAGAACGCTCCGGGAATGCTCCGGGCCGATATCGTGACCACAGTCGAGGAGCAAGGCGGGGATATAAGCTTCAATTCGCTGTCGGTGCCATATTCACCATATTCATCATACGTCGGAGTGAAAGTTCCGAGAGAGGGGAACGGGCATTATCTGGAGACAGACAAGGACTATAGCGTCAGCATCGCCGTCGTGGACAAGAACGGCGCGAGGGTGCCAGGCCATAACCTTAAGTACACAATCTACAAGATGAAATGGAGCTGGTGGTGGGAAAGCCGCAGCGAAAGTCTCGACTCCTACGTAAACAGTCCGTCAGCGGACATAGTATCCTCCGGTGTAATCAAATCATCCAAAGGAGACAACCTCATCCCGTTCAGGGTGGACTATCCGGAATGGGGACGATATCTGTTGCTTGTGACCGACAATGTAAGCGGACACACGGCCGGGGATGTCATCTATGTGGACTGGCCGGCCTACAGGGGAAGGTCATCCAAGACTGATCCCGACGCTTTGACAATGCTGTCATTCTCCACAGACAAGGAATCCTACGAGGTCGGCGAGAAGGTGACCGTTTATATTCCGGCCGCGTCAAAAGGACAGGCACTGGTCTCACTTGAGAACTCAAGGAAGGTAATCGCGCGAGAATGGGTGAAGACCTCGGGGGATGAAGGTGATGTGGCATATTCATTCAAGGTCACCCCGGAGATGGCTCCTAACTTCTACATCCACATCACCCTTGTCCAACCGCACGAAAGAGCCGACAACGATCTGCCGATCCGTCTTTACGGAGTGCGCCCTGTCATAGTCAACGACAAGGACTCGCACCTTGAGCCGGTCATCACTATGCCTGACGTGCTCCGCCCTGAGGAGGAATTCAATATCAAGGTCAAGGAAAAGAACGGCAAGCCGATGACCTACACGTTGGCCATTGTGGACGAGGGGCTTCTGGACCTCACGTCATTCAAGACTCCGGATCCTTGGAACGCGATGTACGCCAGGGAAGCGCTCGGAGTCAGCACGTGGGATCTCTACGATGATGTCATCGGAGCCTACAGCGGAAGATTCTCGCCGATGTTCAGCATCGGAGGTGACGAAAGCCTTATCGTCGGCGCGAGGAAGGACAACCGGTTCAACGCCGTTGTCAAGTACATCGGTCCGTTCTCGCTGCAGAGCGGCTCGGCCACACATAAGGTCAAGCTTCCTATGTACGTCGGAAGTGTGCGGGTGATGCTTGTGGCGGCAAGGGACGGAGCGTACGGCAATGCCGAGAAGACTGTCCCGGTAAGGTCTCCGCTTATGGTTCTCCCTACCCTGCCGAGAGTCATCGGAACCGGGGAGAAGGTCGTGATGCCTGTAAATGTCTTCGCTCTTGAGGACGGGGTCAGGAACGCCGATGTCAGCATCAAGGTTGACGGCCCACTGAAGATAACCGGGAACGCCAACGCGTCCGTCCAGTTCGACAAGCCTGGGGACAAGATGGTCAGGTTCAACCTTGAGGCCACCGGAACCGGAACCGCCACAGTGACTGTCACCGCGAATGGCAACGGGCACAAGGCCGGCGAAACGATCTCCATTGGGGTGCGCGCTCCTAACCCGCCGGTAATCTCCGTGACAAGGGCCATGATCGGCAAAGACGCGACCAAGCATTTCGGTTTCTCGCCTTTCAAGGCCGATGACAACCAATGGGCGACCCTGGAGCTCACCGGATTCCCGTCTGTTGACTGCGGAGGAATATTCTCATTCCTGACCAATTGCGCCTACAATTGCACGGAGCAGATCTCTTCCAAGGGAATAAGCCTTCTTGCTATCAGGAATATGCTCCCGGAGGACAGGCAGAAGCAAATCGACAAGATGATTCCTGAACTGCTTCAGCAGCTGTACCAACGTCAGCTTGGCAACGGCGGATTCGTCTATTGGCCTGGAAGCGCTGACGCCAGCGGATGGGTAAGCTCCATGGCCGGTCAGTTTATGATCTCAGCCTCACAGAACGGATTCAGCGTCAGCAAGGGTGTGCTGGCCAGCTGGTCAAGATTCCAAAAGCGGAACGTGCAGGACTACCGTAATTCCGACAATGAAGGTCTCGGGGATCTTGTGCAGGCTTACAGGCTCTACACTCTGGCGCTTAACGGGGAGGCGGAAAGCGGGGCCATGAACAGGCTGAAGGAAAGCGAGACCCTTTCCGGTCAGGCCGCCTGGATGCTTGCGTCCACATACGCTGTCACAGGCAAGAAGACCGTGGCCGGAGACATCATCGCAGGACTTAAAACAAACTTCTCCGATTACCAAGAGGCCGACAGGACGTTCGGATCTCCTGTAAGGGACAAGGCCGTGGCCCTTGAGGCATTGGTTCTCAACGACGCTTTGCCTGAAGCCATGGATGTCGCCCAGGAAATCGCCGACGCGATCGGCGGAGGATGGTACTCCACACAGGAAATAGCGTTCGCGACCTGCGCGATGAGGAGCCTTGCCTTGAAGGTTGGGTCCGATGCGGTCTCGGCTGAAATAAAGCAAGGGGACAACACTACAGAGGTAAAGAGCGTCAAGTCAATCGGCCATGCCGCGGTGGACACCGAAAACGGAAGCATAGACATCACGAACAAGATGAACGGAAGCCTCTATGCGACGTTGATAACATCAGTCATACCGGAATTCGGGAACAAGGTGGAGGCCAAGTCCAGCGGATTAAGTCTGAACGTCAGCTACAGCACATTGGCGGGCAAGAGCCTGAATCCATACAGCATAACCCAGGGGACGGACTTCACGGTAACCATCACTGTCGGCAACACGAGCGGTGTCAGGGACTGTGACAATCTCGCCCTTACCGAGATGATCCCTTCCGGTTGGGAGATAATGAACGACAGGCTCTACGGAGGCGAGAGTTCAAAGGCCTCGTACAATTACCGCGACATCAGGGATGACCGTGTCATCTGGTTCTTCGACCTTCCGAAGGGAGCCAGCAAGACATTCAGGATCAAGATGCACGCATCCTACCAAGGCGAGTTCATACTCCCTGCCGTGAAGTGCGAGGCGATGTACGACCCTCACATCAGCGCCAACACGGCTTCGGGCACGGCGAAAGTCACTGAATAGTCTATGAGAAAGAAACTGCGGTCAAGGATAGTGGCAGGTGTAGTCATCGCCCTCTTGACCGCATATTTTTTCTGTCTGCCCAGAGACTTATTCAAAGGCACATCTTATTCCACCGTCGTCACAGACAGGAACGGGGAGCTTCTGGGAGCCCGGATCGCAAGTGACGGACAATGGAGGTTCCCGCCACCGGACATCGTCCCGGAGAAATTCAAGACAGCCCTCATCGAGTTCGAGGACAGATGGTTCGCATACCACCCAGGCGTGAATCCGGTCGCGATAGCGCGCGCCGCCGTCGGCAACATCAAAGCCGGGCACGTCACCAGCGGCGGAAGCACGATCACTATGCAGGTCATAAGGATGTCCAGGGGACGGGAACGGAACATCGGTCAGAAAATCATCGAGGCGGTCCTCGCCACCCGTCTGGAACTAAGGTGCAGCAAAAGGAAAATCCTAAGTCTGTACGCCTCACACGCGCCTTTCGGCGGGAATGTTGTCGGACTGGAAGCCGCTTCCTGGAGATATTACGGCAGACCTCCCGATGAGCTTTCCTGGGGCGAGGCCGCCACGCTGGCGGTGCTCCCGAACGCCCCGGCGGAGATCCATCCAGGCAAAAACAGGGCAAGGCTGCTGAAAAAACGCAACCGGCTGCTGGGATCGCTCTACAAGCACGGGCATATTGATTCATTAGACTTTGTCCTCGCCTGCGACGAGCCGCTTCCCGGTGAGCCGGTGGCATTGCCGCAGGAAGCGCATCATTTGACTGAATATTACTGGAAGACATCTCCCGGCAAACGAATCCGCACCACAATCGACATCCATCTGCAAAGGCAGGCGCAAGCCATAGTCAACCAATGGAACAACGAGTTCTCCCAGACAGGAATCTACGATCTCGCGGCTGTCGTGGAGGATGTTCGCACCGGTGAGACGCTGGCTTACATCGGGAACGCCAACCCTGACAATAAACGTCCGGGAAGCGAGGTGGACATAATCCGCGCGCCAAGAAGCACCGGCAGCATCCTGAAACCTCTCCTGTACTGTGCTCTGCTTCAGGACGGCGAGATATTGCCGAGAACTCTTCTGCCCGATGTGCCGATAAACATCAACGGTTTCTCTCCGCAGAATTTCAACAGACAGTTCTATGGAGCGGTTCCCGCCGACGAGGCGCTCGCCCGCTCGCTCAATGTGCCGTCCGTACACCTCCTGCGCAGATTCGGGGTACCGAAATTTCTGGGTATTCTCAGAAAATGCGGGATGACGACATTGAACGGAAGCGCCTCGCACTACGGCCTCTCGCTCATTCTCGGAGGAGCGGAAGGGACACTCGGAGACATCACATCGACATATTCAAAACTGTCGGCATCGTACCAAAGCGCGGACACAACGCACACATCCAAGGGTGACAGACTGCACAATTTCCCGCTGAACGACAAATGCGCCCTGTGGTGGACATTCGACGCTTTGAAAGAGGTCAACAGACCAGATGAGATTGACTGGCACCTGATCGGCTCGGTAAAGAAAGTTGCGTGGAAAACAGGCACCAGTTTCGGGTTCAGGGACGCGTGGGCGGTCGGAGTGACAGCTGACTACGCCGTCGGAGTCTGGGCAGGCAATGCCCAAGGGCAAGGAGTTCCCGGCCTGACGGGTGCCCGCACTGCCGGGCCGGTGATGTTCGACATATTCAACCTTCTTCCGGCCAAGGAATATGACAGTGAATATTCCAGGAATGGTTGGTTCAAGGAGCCGGTCTATGGAGACTACATTGTCGCTGAGGTATGCCGTGAGTCCGGTTGCCTGAAAGGGGTGAATTGCGAGGATTCGGACACTCTGATGCTGCCGCGCAAATCGGTAAGGAGCGAACCGTGTCCATACCATAAGGTTGTGGACGGGGTCCGGACGTTCATCCTGCCTCCATCGATGGAATGGTACTACAGGCAGCATCATCCTGAATATGCCCCCGTGGTTCCGAAAGGCAAGGCGGACAGTTCCCCGATGGAATTCATCTATCCTGAAAGCGGGGCAGTGATCTACATTCCGCGCCAGCTGGACGGGTCAATCGCCGGCATAACCTTCAATCTGGCGCACAGGACTCCAAGTGCCAATGTATTCTGGCACCTGGACAGTGAATATGTCGGGCAGACTCAGATGATCCATCAGATGACGTTGAAACCATCACCCGGCAGACACACCGTCACAGCCGTCGATGATTCCGGAAATTCAATCTCCGTGGGATTCACCGTGGCCGAGAACAAGACTTTACGCTGACTATTTGGAAGGTCTCCTGTAGCCGTCCTTGACGGCTCTTTCCGCCATCCTGGAGATTCTGTCCGCCGTGGCCGGGTGGGTTGAGAACAACTGACCTACCGAAGATCCTGAGGCGGCCTGTGTTCCGGAAGCCGTCTCACCGCTGGAAAGCCTCTGAAGTTCCTCGAAAGCCATAGCCATAGCCCAAGGATTCTTACCAGCGCTCTTCAGGAAGTCATAACCGTAGTCGTCAGCGGCGGCCTCCTGCTTTCTTGAGAAACTTGCGCTCATCAAGGCTTCGCCGAGATCTCCAAGCTGAGATGCGGTGAGGACGGCGACCGTTCCTCCTGTGGACACAACGGCATCCCTGAGGGCCGATGTAAGAAGAGCCTGCTTGAACTGCATCTTGGAGTGCTTGAGGGCGACGTGGCCGATCTCGTGACCGACAACTCCAAGGGCCTCGTCGTCAGTCATCGCGTCCAGAAGTCCGGAATAGATCCTTACGCTCCCGTCCGCACAGGCGAAGGCGTTAATCTCGTTCGTCTTATAGACTTTGAAATTGAGTGGAGTCCCGTTCACCGAGGTGATTCCAGATGTCATCTTCCTGACCCTCTTGACATATGGACTTGTCTCCGGCAGGACTGTGTTCTCCGCATCCAGTTTCTGCACATACTGTCCGACATAAGATTGAATCTGTGCGTCTGACAAGACGGCGGCCTGAGCCACTTTCGCCCCACCAGAAAGGAGATAAGCCGCTTTGAACTGTTCGGAACAAGAGACGCAAAGCATCGCGGCTGTCAACAGGATTATAATCTCACGCATGACAACAGAATTTTATGAATATGCAAATATAACTATTTTGTGTGACTCATTTATCTTTTACATTCTATAGAAATAATGTGTGACGACAGGGGAAAAAAGGCAAATTGCAGATTTTGCACGTTACCAAAATCTGCAATTTGATTTTTCCCCTGACGTTTGTGACACATACTCTTAGAAGCTGTTTTGAATTGTTTGTTTGAAGGTTTGAGAGTGAAAAACTTCAGTTTCGACCGCTTCTTCCAAGGAAGATAGCGGTGCTATCTGACTGAAGAAGCGGGAAGAAAATGAAGATTTTTCACCTCAAAGAACATTTCAAACAATTCAAAACAGCTTCTTAGATCGCTTCGACAGGCTCTGCGACCGTACGAAACCGCGCTTCGACAGACTCAGCGACCGACCGGTTCAGCGGCCATAGGGAAAGTTAGCATTCGAGAAAGTGTCGGTGAATAAAAAAATGTCCGGATATTAGAAATAATCTATCCGGACATATTCATTTTTCAAACAAACAGATGGGTTATTGCTTGAGGGAAAGGTACCAGTTGCCGTCGATGCGGTAGGCGTTGAACGCGAAGCCGGTGGTCGGGGCTATGGCGGCCCCAGAGTCTGCCGAAGGTCCGCCGATCTTCAGGCGGTACCGGACGATGTTGTCCTCCGCGGAAGAGAGTTCGAAACCGGAGCGCTCGAAGCCACACACCCCGAGACTCTTGAACGTGGCGGCAGTCCGGGCGACCATCTCGGGAGTCAAGTGTTTCAATATGGCGTCGTCCACATAACCAACATCCGCCAAAGCCTCATCCATCTGTCCAGCGACCATCAAGGTGATGCAGCTGTCGGCCTTGGCGATCAAGGCGGCGGTGTCGACGGCGGTCAGGGATGACAGGTAAGCCTCCTCGTCCGTCATCGTCCGACGCGAAGACTTGCTGGACTGGCAAGAGACCGACATCGCCACGGCAAGGCTAGACAAAGCGGCAATCAGGAATATTCTTAAAGGTGTTTTCATGTTTATACCATGTCTGACAAAATGAGGCGCATCGATTTTCCGACGCGCCTCAAATTCAAACCAGATTATGATTAGGAGAGAGGTTTAACCTCAACTTCAACAGTCGTTGTGATTGTACCCCAATCGTAGGTGACAGCGATAGGAATGCGAAGCTTGAATGCCTTGCTTAAAACAGACTTGTTGTTGTGGTAACGGATGAAACCGAAGTTGTGGACAAGAGTCTCATACTCAGTCTTGCCCCAAACCAGAGGCTCGCACTCAGCGAAGTGGGTTGGAACAGATACTGAAGCAGAAGGTGAACTGGAAGGATAATAATTATAACCTGAACCACTCTCATACCAACCACTCACAACCAGAAGACCTGTAGCGGCGACATCAGTATGCTTGCCAATGCAGTGTGAGAGCATAATGTCCTTAGTCTTGGTCGCAAGATTGACAAAGTTAGAAGGATCCGCCTCATTCATATTGGTGGTCACATTATCGATGTCAACCTTGACTCTGTTAATGTTGTAGTAGGCAAAGTACCAGATGTTGCTAAAGTCATCAGCTGCTTTCAGGAACTTCTGACCTCTCCAATCACTGAAGGCGAGAAGATCAAGAACGTCAAGATTTGACTCCTCCTTATGATAGTCAACGCCATCAATATAGGACTTACCCTGAACAGAATCAATGTTGATCGGCCTCAAGAAGTAGTAAGGATTGATCTCACCATCAACCGGCATAACAAGATTGCAAGCCTTGGCATAATAAGCCATACCGATGTTGGCGTAGAGTTTAGAATCCTGATACTGATTAGCCGGATCAGACTTCGTCAAGTTAAGAAGGGATTCAGAAATAGGATTATGTTGATAGATAACATGACCTGTAACCTGGTTAATTTCAGCGATTTTACTAACAGCGCTCCCAACCTGACAGAGCAAATATTTATTTTTGTAGATTCCAGCATTCGAATTGGCCGCAATCTCCGCTTCCTTTGTCGTTATGACACTGATTGCATCAGTTATCTTCACAGTATAGTCCTTAGTGGCGTCATACTTGTCCTTAATCTGATTCGCATTTGCCGCAGTTGCCATTGGGACCACAGAAGCGGCCGCATAAAGCTGATAATCACCAACCTTAGGCTGAACCGGAGCAAAGTAGTACTTCACATCGTAGTTTGCAGGATCATATTTAGCATAAGACTCACCAGATTTGGCGGTGAACTTTGGCTGATTGCCTTCCCATACCTGCTTGGTGTCGGTAGTCCATGCATAAGTGGCATAGATAGGATTCCAAGGTTTAACAGAGTGAGGAGCGCGGACATTAATCTTGGCGTTGGCCTTGTTGTTGAACCAGTACTCGTCAAGCTTAACACCAACGGTGGCGGCTGGCTTGCGAACCTTGACATCCAGTCTTACATAGATGCCTTCATAGATAGAGGTAGGGGTTGTGCCTTTGTAGATATATCTTACCCAAATGGTCTTTGTGTGATCAGCAGAACCTTGATAGATAGCAGACATTGGCTTAGTGCCAAGAGACCACTCGAGGACATCCGTAGTTGTGCCCGGAACAGCGTCAGTGATTTCCCTGACAGTTCCAAAGACAGGAGTAGGCAGTGTGAAGTTCGTACCATCAAAACCATACTGAACCGCCTCGCCTGAAGCATTCTTGTGGAGTTCATACATCTTGCAGAACTCTTCTTTGGTAAGGCCAGAAATCTTGATGACATTGTCAACCATCTCTGACCAAAGAGTTGTCTTTACCTGATCCGCACAGCCAAAGTCAACAGTCCAGTCGGTGAATTTGTCAGTCTTCTTGTAGCTAGTGGTCTTGACAATCTCAAGCTTGATGAAACCAACAAGGATGACTTTGTTTTTGTTATTTGCGTCAACGACAGTCACACGAACAAGAGGACGTCTTCCGACAGAGGTGATGTCAGTGGTGTTGTTGCGTACTCCATCGGTGGTACCGCATGGAATGAACTCGCCACCATTCAGATAAGCATGCTGGCTTTCAGAGGTAGTGTTGGCTCCGGCTACATAGTCAACAAGTTCAAACTCATACTTGATGTTGAAATCAGTCTTTACACCGTCTTTCTTGATGAAATCCTCATAGACTGTATGATCAGCGGCTTTTCTTGCAATTGTCTTTGAGTCTGTCTTGATGATTGTCCTTACTATCTTGCTGAGGTCAAGTTTACCATCGTAAGCGACACGACATGAAGGAGTATTCTCCAAGGCATCCTTCGCGGTAGCCCAAAGATGGTCTGGATTAGTGCCCGCCGCCGTACATGCATTACCCTTATAGATGTTCTTGTCAGCGAAAGCGATGGCGAGGAATTCCAACTTGGAGCCATAAAGAGCGGCATAGTCAGAAGTGATGGTGGTATCCTTGTCGCCTTTTCTCACCTTTGCCTGAAGAGCAAGAACAGAGATCATGTTGCCTGTGGAACCACCTGCGATGTCTTTGCCACTGGCCGTCAGACCAACCTTGAGGACTCCGTCAGCGGCGCCAACAAGGCTTGCCTTAGGAGCGGACTTGCTCGCTCTGGTCTTGATGAACTCCTTGTCATCAGATACGAATGAGATGTCCTCCGCATCAACAACAGCGTTGGAAGGGTTCATCTGGTAGCGGATGGCGTAGGTAGGGTTGATGTAAGCTCTTTTGGATCCGGCTTCATTGGCGTAATCCCACCACTGATTTTTCAGAAGTTTGCATTTGACCGTAAGGTAAGCCCCTGGATGAGCAGGATCCGGGAAAGACTTGTCGTCAAAAGTGTCCTCCTTCAGCAAAGTCTTTTTAGGAAGATATGTAGCATAGGTGTACTCTGTACCCTCAACACCGTCAACATAGAGATCAGGAATGAAGACCAAGCTTCTAAGCTCGTTGGAAATCGCGAAAAGACGGTCGAACTTGGTGTTGACCTCAGTTCTGAGGGCATTGATCTGACCTACGAGTTCAGTTTTCGCACTTTCAATCTTTTTCGCAATCTCCTTGCCTACGATACCTTCAGCCTTGACAGCCTCTTTGAGAGCTTCCTCAAATTTCCTTGGGAAATCGGCGGTGTTGAACTTGGTGTCGAGCTCTACCTTGAGTGTTGAATCAGCCTTGTCAAGAAGGGCGATCTTCGCCTCAAGGGCTCCCTTGTCAGCATAAACCCCAAGAGCAGTCTTAAGGGCGGCAACGTCTCCAAGTGACTTTCTGGCGAGGGAGTCAGCCACATCGGCGGCCTTCTTGGCGACATCAATCTTGGCAAGGATTTCTTTGATCGTCAACTCCGAATCATACTTGTCTTCAAGAGCTTTGATTCTGCCCACGGCTGCGGTAAGGTCAGTACGGAGACCACCGATCAACTCCTCCGCGGCGGTCAAAGCATCCTTCGTGGCGAAGGTTGCGTCAACATACTTCTTGGTGGCAAGAGTCTTGATCGTCTCGTTGATCTTGCCGACCTCTGTCTCAAGGTTCGTCACCTTAGTCTGGAGGGCCGTGATGAGAACTTTGACAGCTTCAACTTCCTTCTTGTGGTCCTCGGCAAGCTTGTCGATCTTCTTCTGGATCTCCTCCTTCAACGCATCGTCAGCCTTCTTGTAGTCCTCGGCAAGCTTCTTCATGTCCGCGTCGTGCTTTCCCTGAAGAGACTTGAGCGAGGTCTGGAGGGCGGAAATAGCCTTCTCCGCCTCCGCTTTGGCCGTCTGCAGACTCGTCACATCCGTCTTCAGGGACGCGATCTGCTGCTCGACCGTCGCCAGCTTGTTACCCAGGTTGTCGATGCGCTCCTTGTTCGCATCGATGTCCTCAGAGTAGTCCGTACAGCTGGTGTACGCAAATGTCAGCCCTGCTACGGCCAACATCGAAACCAATCTAAAAAATTTTTTCATAAAGGATAATTGTTAATAAAAAAGTTAAACATGTTACTCATAGTGACAAATGCTTTTTTTTCGGTTTTTCGGCAATTTCTTTATGAAAAATCTTGTTTATGAAAAATTAAACCCATATATTTGTCGTTGTGTTATGGA
>OLGV01000392.1_pt1 | contig 19134 bp, 23 predicted proteins | sample 1605761 | NCBI WGS metagenome assembly OLGV01 (sample SAMN03283245) | human gut metagenome | biome: human-associated habitat; material: feces | host: Homo sapiens | place: Peru | collected 2012
GCTTGCAGCACCGCCTGTAACGAGTATCGTTTTTGACATTTTATATCATTCCTTTCTTCGTGGTTACAGGATGACGCGGTTTCTTCCGCTTTCCTTTGCCTTATAAAGCTTTTCGTCTGCGTCCTTGATGTTGTCTTCAATGGATTTTGACGGATCGAGCTGAGTTACGCCGAAGCTCATTGTTACCTTGATGTCGAGATCCTCAAAATGACAGACGGAATCCATTATGCAGATCCTGAGCCTGTCTGCCGCTTCCGCAGCCTGCTCAGCCGATGTATCGGGCATGATAACGATAAATTCCTCGCCGCCCCAGCGGTAAACGCCGTCGCATATCCTTGAATTCTTCCGGAAATTTGCGGCTACGTGCTTTAACACTGCATCTCCCGCATTATGTCCGTATGTATCGTTGACCTTCTTGAAGAAGTCGATATCGCAGATAAAGAGGGAAACGTTCCTGAGGCTTTCGGTGTCGCAGATGATCTTTTCGTATACCTTATTATAGTCGTTATAGAAGCCCATTCTGTTTTTTAGCTCTGTCAGCTTGTCATGCTGAGAATCATCGAGGAAGCTGTCGGATTCGAGTGTTATGCCGCAGATGAATGCTGCGAGGGAAAGCCGCTTTACATCCTCGCTGAGGTCGAAGCCCGCCTCGCTGTCAAGCTTGTTTATAGCCTGATATGCGCCGATGAATTCGCCCTTGCAGTTCGATATCGGCATTACGAGTATGGACTTTGTCACATAGCCTGTCTTTTTGTCAACATCTGAATTGAAGTCGGGGTCGTTATATGGATCGTTTGTAACGATGGCACGCTGCTCTGCAAGTGCCTTTCCGACGAGTCCCGTTCCTTCGGGGATAGTGATCCTGCCTGCGCCCACTGCGGCTGTTGTCCAGAGAGAATGATTTCTTTTGTCCCACTTCCAGAAACTGGCTCTGTCGGCATTGACGAGTGTTCGTCCCAGGTCGGTAAGCAGGCGGTAGATAGCGTTGTGATCGTTTTCTGCGTTGCTGTCGGGACGGGACATTTCCGCATAGAGATTTTGTGTTATGCTGAAGATCTGCTCAAGTAAAACGTCCGATGAAACGGCGCCTGTTTTCCTGTCCATAATGTACGATCCTTTCCATAAAAAGTGATATAAACTGCAAAAGCCGGATTTACTGCAATTATATGAACATTATAACACATCTTTTGGTGAATGTAAATAGCAAAATAAAATTTATATCTAAAATATTTAAAAAATGTAGTGACAAAAGAGAAACGATATGTTATAATTTATTTATAAATTTGCAGATATGTTTATCATGGGGGTAAAATATGAAGAAAAAGACTGCATCTGCTGCAATTGAAACGGCTGTTGTGTTCATACTGGTGTTCCTTGCTGCATTTTACGATGTTTTCTATACGTTTGACAGCCTTCTGAGAGATAAGCTGTATCAGAACCCGAGGGGGATAAACAACAAGATAAAAATAGTTGCGATAGATGATAAGACGCTGCAGGATATAGGTCCGTTCGGAACATGGTCAAGAAGCGTATATGCGGATGTTATCAATGCGCTGGGAGATGAGCCTGCCGTTATTGCGCTTGATATTATGATCTTCGGAGATATGGACAGCGAGGGTGATGAAGAACTGCGTCTTGCGTGCGAAAAAAGCGGACGGGTTGCTGCGGGTTCATACATAAACTATAATACGGTATACAAAACAGATGCGGACGGAAAGCCCTATATTGACTATTTCAATATTGAAAACATCGAGCAGCCGATAATTGCGGACTGCGCAGCTGCGGGCTTTGTAAATTCAACGCCCGACGAGGACGGAATAGTGCGTTCCGCCTTTGTTTCCGCAGAATGGAACGGTGAGACATACCGAAGCTTCGCCGCCGAGGCCTATTCTCTCTACTGCAGCCGCCTTGGGATAACGGAAAATATCCCGAAGCTGGACAGCAGCGGAAGAATGTGGATAAGCTATGCGGGCAGACCTTACGATTACGAGCATATCTCACTTTCAAGCCTCCTTGACGGATCTGTTGACCCGAGGGTATTCAAGGACTGCATAGTCATCGTGGGCGCATATGCATCGGGACTTCAGGATCAGTTTTCCGTCCCGAACAGTGCTGACCAGATGTACGGAGCGGAAATACATGCGAACATAGTTCAGGCACTGCTTGACGGAAAGTGTCCCGTTCCCGCAAACAGAGGCATCTCGGCACTTGCGGCGGCTGTTATCGCCGGCTGCGCTTACTTTGTGTCAAGGAAGCTGAAATTCAGGGCATCAACGCCTGCCGTTATAGTTCTTATTGCGGGCTGGGGGATATGCTGCATTGCGCTGAACAACGCAGGAACGGCATTTCCGATGCTTTATGCGCCGCTAGGCTCACTTGTTTCCTACCTTACAAATCTTGGAAGGAAATATGCCGAGGAAACTATTGAAAAGAGAAAGATCACGGCGGCTTTCAAGAAATATGTTGCGCCGCAGGTCGTTGAGGAGATCGCAAAAACTGGAAATTACCACATCAAGCTGGGCGGCGAGAACCGTGACATTGCCGTGCTTTTCGTCGATATCCGAGGATTTACGCCGATGTCCGAGAGTCTGGAGCCTGAGCAGGTCGTTGATATCCTCAACAGCTATTTGAATCTCACAACAAATGCGATATTCAGCAACGGCGGTACTCTTGACAAGTTCATAGGCGATGCTACTATGGCGGTATTCAATGCCCCGTTCGATCTCGATGATTATGTTTACAGGGCGGTAAAAACTGCCTGGGATATAGTGAGCGGCGGAAATGCGATCGAAAGCAAATTCCTCGAAAAATACGGAAAATCCGTAAGCTTCGGCGTCGGCGTGAACTGCGGACCTGCCGTAGTCGGCAACATCGGCTGCGATTTCCGTATGGATTACACGGCGATAGGCGATACCGTCAATACGGCGGCACGTCTTGAATCTAATGCCAAGAGAGGACAGGTGCTTATCAGCGAGAAGGTCTATGAGCAGGTCAAGAACAGGATAGAAGCCGAACCGATAGGCGAGATACCGCTTAAGGGCAAATCCAAGGGAGTTTTCGTGTATTCGCTGACAGCTGTTGACACCGATAAAAATGAAAAGGGGACTGAAAATGAGCAGATTTCTGATAATCCCGAAAATTGACGAGCTTGACAAGAGCATTGCGCTTGCCGAAGAATACGGCTTCGGCTTTGAATTCAACGACTTTTTTTCACCCGATGTTCTGGACGACAAGCGCCGCATGGACGAGATAATAAGCCGCTATAAGGCGCACGAGCTGCCCGATTACTGTACATCTCACGGCGATTTCTTTGATGTCCTCATTTTCAGCGATGACAGAAGGATACGCAAGACCGCCGAGCTGAGGATACGTCAGAGCCTTGAAGCAGCCCGCATGATCGGTGCAAAGGGCGTGGTGTTCCACACCAACTATTCGCCGCAGCTGACGGCAAATATCTATGTCATGAACTGGATAGAGCGCAACGAGCAGTTCTGGCGGAGAATACTTCCGGAATATTCCGATCTGGACATCTATATGGAGAATATGTTTGATTTTTCCCCCGTTCTGCTTTCGGAGATAGCAATGCTGCTTGCCGATATGGACAATTTCGGCGTATGCATGGACTATGCGCATGCAGCGGTTTTCGGCAATGATCTTGACACATGGGTGAATCTGCTTTCGCCTTATGTCAAGCATATGCATATAAATGATAATGACCTCGAAAATGATCTTCACCTTGCTGTCGGTGACGGAAAGATAAACTGGAGGCTGTTCAAATATCACTTTGAGGCTAAGCTTTCCAATGCGAAATCCGTGCTTATTGAGACTTCTTTTATCGACCGACAGAGAAGATCGGCTGAATTTCTTGCTGATCTTGGCATAATAAGCAAAAGTTGATTGTGAAAAATGTCATTCATTTATTGCAATTATCAGATATTTTTGATTGAATTAACAAAAATTCTGTTGACCTATTGCAAATTAAAATGAGATGTGATATAATGCAGATAACAAATTAAAAGGCAAAGCCGATGAAAATCGGTGTCGCAAAGCGCGAACCTAAGCTTTGAAAGATTCGGGAGTATGGTTGTCGGGCTGCATTTGTTAGGCATTTGTCCTATGTGCGGTTATCGATGATTGTACTCTTTTTATTTTGTTTGATGGAGGCGATGACAAATGAGTTTAAAGGCATTTATTGCAGGACTGACATTGAAAATGAAGATAATATTCGCGGTCGCAGCTATCGCTGTTGTGGGCGGAACTGCCGCTGTTGTTGGCTATAATGTTACAAAGGAGGACGCTTACAGAGTCCTGAAGGTCTTCGAGATGACGGGCGATTCCACTGTTTACCGTGAGGGCTCGGGCGATCTTGAGGCGTATGTCGGAATGAACCTTGAAAGCGGAGATGTTCTTTCCGTCGGCGAGGAAAGCACTCTGCGAGTAGTTCTTGACAACGATAAGTACATTCTGCTCGACGGCGGAACTGTGCTTGAGCTTAATGCTGCGGGAACTGCGGCTGACAGCAGAACTACCGTAAATCTCAGGCAGGGAACTATCCTGAATGAGATCACAAATCCGCTTTCTGCGAATTCTTCCTATGAGGTCAATGCGCCTAAGGCTACGATGGCTGTAAGAGGAACATCGTTCAGCGTTTCCGTCAGAGATGACGGCAGCGGCGGATATAATATCGATGAAACTACTTACCACGGACTTGTAAATGTTTCTATACTCGATGAAGAGGGAAATATTATCCAAAGTGAAGATGTCGGCGTTGACAAGGCTGTCGATATCCATACTTTAAAGAATGAGAATACCGGAAATCCCGCAGAAAAGGACGGCAGAGCAGAATTCGTTATCATTGATGAGAACGGAAGCATACGTCCTCTCGGCGATGGTGAATCGCCTGTTCATGACGCATTCTATGAGTTTGTGCCTATGCTGATAAGATCAAGAGTTGTTGAATCCAACAACACTAATCTTATGGATATAGAGCAGAACGTTATCAACAGAATAATGGGCGGCGGAAGCTACATTGAAGATTCCGAAAGTAACGGAAACGGCGGCGGTATCTACGGTGACGGCTCGTCTGACTTTACAATGAACAGCGAGGATGTTCCTGCTCTAAAGCCCACGATATCAGAAGCTTCCGAGACTGAGGATACAGCACCCGAAATAAAGGCTGTTGATACCGAAAATACAGAGATATCGGAAAGCGGTGCTGAAAGGGTCGGCGGCGAGGTAACGGAAGGATCCGAAGCTGCTCCTCAGACAGAGGCACCGGCGGAGCAGACGGAAGCTGTCCCCGAAACAGAGGCACCCGCAGAATTGCCCGAAACGGCAGTTCCCGAAACATCCGCTCCCGAAACGGCTGCTCCCGAAACAGCAGTTCCCGAAACATCCGCTCCCGAAGCAGCTGCCCCTGAGGCATCTGCTCCGGAAACCGAGGACATGGGCAAATATATCATAACCGATGAGGTCGAAAAGCCTATAACCAAGCCGAGAAATGATGTATCCGGCAGCGGATCGGGCGTGACTTCTCCTGCGGGAAACTATTACTATCCCGAAATAACAGTTCCGAGCTATCCGACAGTAACAACAGCACCCGTTACCGATACGACAGCTCCCGAAACAACAGTTACCGGAACATCTGCCGATGAAACGGTTTATTATAAGGTAAGCTTCATTGCAAACGGCGATGTGTTCTATTCCGAAGAGGTCAAGAGCGGTGAAACGGTAAGCACTATCCCCGAACTGCCCGCAACAGACGGCTATACAGCTATGTGGGTATACGGTGAAGGTGACGATGTGACTGAATTCACTGCCGATACCGTTATCACTGAAGATATGACTGTTACTGCGCTTTATACGGTAATACCTTCCGAATATGCAACAGTGACATATTACGCATCATATGACAGCACGACTCCGATAGCGACCGAGCAGGTTGCAATAGGTTCAAGACCGACAGGTTCGGTTGTTCCGCAGTATGACAGCGGCAAGGCTTGGCTCATCTGGGGATTTAACGCAGCAGACCTTCCCATCGTTGAAAAGGATATGGATATAACGGTTCCCTATGTTGCGTACAGCGATGTGATCGAGGTCCTTATGGTTGACGGAAACGGCTCTAAGGTGCTTAACAAGCTGGTACTCAAAGGAACTATGGTAACTCTTCCCGAAATGCCCGCAGAGCTTGACGGCAAAACATTTATCGGCTGGGGTGATGCTACAAGCGGATTTGAGAACGGAACGGGACTCAAACCCGGTTCATCCGGAGTTGACAGAGTTGATTCAAGCTATGCGACACCGCAAACACCAAGCTATGGTGCGGGAGATCAGGCTCGGGTTGAATACAGCACAAAGTTCTATGCGCTGTATAAGAAGGAGATCACTGTGACCTTCATGATAGGCAGCGATACGGTATATCGGAAAGAAGCATATGCGGGAGACTGGATATATTACAGCGAGATTAAATCCAACATTACTTCAATGGACGATTACCGATGGTATTATACCGATGATTCGGGCGAACAGCGGTTCACGGATTATATGCAGGTGAACGGAGATCTTACGATAAGCGCAAAGCCGTACTCTGTGACATTCACAAAGGACGGCGCAGAACCAAATATCGTGACATCATACAGCAAACAGTTCGTGCTGAAATCCGATTACGGAACCACGTTTGAATACGATGGAAACACTTACTCGGCAGGCGATACGATCACCCTGACCGGGGACAGCACGACAATAACAGTTAAATCGTAATATAAGGCGGACAGCCGAGGGCGAAACAAATTCCCTCAGCTGTCCGCTTTTTTGTTGAAAAAACTATTTACATTATCCGCCGAAAAGTATATAATAAAAATAAGAATGTATACAAGGAGATAGGTAAGGTGTACAGAGGAAAGAAGCTTGCAAGGCTTATAATCCCTCTCGTTATCGAACAGCTTTTCAGCATAACGGTAGGAATGGCGGATATCATAATGGTCTCCGCTGCGGGAGATGCCGCAGTTTCGGGCGTTTCCCTCGTTGACAGCATAAATGTGCTTATCATAAACATTTTTTCGGCACTTGCTACGGGTGGCGCAGTCGTTGTTTCGCAGTTCATCGGAATGGGCGACAAAAAGCGCGGCTGTCTGTCGGCAAATCAGCTTGTCATTTCGACGCTGGCACTTTCAGTCGTCGTGATGATACTGTGTGAGATGTTCAACAAGCCCCTGCTTTCGCTTATTTTCGGAGATGTCGAAAGCGAGGTAATGGAAAGCGCAGTTGTTTATTTTGCGGTAATGGCGGCATCATATCCGTTCATAGCACTGTATAACTCGGGTGCGGCACTGTTCCGCTCGATGGGAAATTCCAAGATATCAATGGAAACATCGCTTGTGATGAATATACTGAATATCGGCGGAAATGCGCTGTTTATATATGTATTCAGAATGGGTGCGGGCGGTGTTGCGCTGTCATCGCTCATATCGAGAATAGTTGCTGCGATAGTCATAATGCGGCTTATCGGCGATCCTAAGCTTGATGTGCATACGGAAAACATCATCAAGGGCGGACTTGACTTCACGCTCATAAAAAATATCCTCAGGATAGGCGTGCCGAACGGTCTGGAAAACAGTATGTTCCAGCTCGGAAAGATACTTGTGCAGAGGATAGTCACGATGTTTGGAACTGTCGGCATTGCGGCGAATTCCGTTGCGGGAACGGTCTGCAATATCGGCTGTATCCCGGGAATGTCTATCGGCATGGCGATGATAACGATAATCGGTCAGAGGGTAGGCGCAGGGGATTATGACGGAGCGGAAAAGGATATAAAGTATCTCACAAAGCTCTGCTATATAATGATAATCATAACAGAGGCTATGATACTTCTGACGCTGGATCCGATACTTTCGCTTTACAGCGTATCTCCCGAAGCACTTTCGACAGCAAAGACTATCATAATCTGGCATTCATCACTCAGCATGATATTCTGGCCGCCTGCTTTTTCGCTCCCGAATGCACTAAGAGCTGCAAATGACGTGAAGTATACCATGTGGGTATCGGTCATCTCAATGTGGCTTTGCAGGATAGGTCTTGCTTACGTTTTCGCAGTTACGCTCGACTGCGGAGTTATCGGCGTATGGTATGCTATGTTCTGCGACTGGGTGGTAAGAGCGATACTTATAGTCATAAGAACAGTAAGCGGCAAATGGAAAAATAAGCAGTTTCTGACAAAGGAAGAACAGCAATGATAAATATCACACCCGATCCCAAGGATCCGTATGCACATTATCCTGCGGCATATGAGGCGAAGTCAAAGAACAATACTGCGTTCAGGCTGAACTATGTGCTGACGGCACTCGCAGCGATAGGCTCCGTTTCCCTCGGACATATCAGCCTCGGGGCATATCTGAATATCTCGCCGCTTATAGCTGCTGCGGTGACGATATTCGGCTGCCTTGCCGCAAGAAAAAAGAAATGGGCGGTAACAGCGTCGCTTGTAACTATGGTTGCTGCGATCACTGCGACTATGCTCGGCTCGGACAATGCGCTTTCTGCGGTGACGGCGTTTATGCTTTATATAGGCTGCGCTGCGTATGACATATCATTATACAGGCGGATCGACGACAGGGCGGAGCTGAAGAAGCTTCCCGGCTGGCCGCTGTTTATAGATAACCGTCCGCAGGTCGCGAAAAACGGAAAGACGAATATTGCGCCGCCTGCAAAGTCCTACAAATTCACGCCGAGGAAACCTCTCCCCGCAGGCGGAATGCAGTCGATAAGTGCAAACGCATCTGCATCGCTGCCGAACAACAACAGAGGCGGAAGAAACGGCTATATGCCCGGGGTGTACAATGAGCCGTCGCTCGAAACGCCCGTGTATCATGAAAAGCCGCAGCCTGTGAAAAGGACGCGTGTTTCGCTGCGCCTGAAGGGCAGGAAGCACTCGGATCATGAGGGCGGATATACATATGCCGATGCATATAATCTGGAAGCGGCGAAGGAGCTTGCCGATGTTCCCGAGGATATGACGGACAATATAGAGATGTATCTCGGACATCTTCTTCCCGATTACACGAATTATGACAGCGAGCCTGTATTCACATCGGAAAATAAGAATATAAAAATAATAGAAAAGGTCGATTAGGAGAATTGCAATGGATTTCAGAAAGCTTGAAAAAATAGTTGAACTCGGAGAAAGAGAGGTAGCAGGCGGCTGGATAGCGGGCGGTGCGGCGGCTGTCGTAAAGGACGGCAGGCAGGTATGGTCATGCGGATTCGGGCAGGCGGACAGAGAGAAGAAAACCCCCATGAACGGGAAGAGCATAGTAAGGCTGTTTTCGCTGTCGAAGCCCATTACTGCGTGTGCGGTCCTGCGCCTTGCCGAAAGGGGAGAGCTTGACCTTTTCTCATCGGTATGGTGGTATCTGAACGGCTTCAAGGACGCAAAGGTCGCTGTTGACGGAAAGCTTGTCCCTGCTGAGAGGGACATCACGATAAAGGATCTGCTCACCATGACCTCGGGCATTCTCTATCCCGAGGGCGGATTTGCGGGGGAGCAGATGGGTGCGCTGTTTGATGCTAACATAAAGGAAAAAGAGCTTGGGATTCAGATGAGTACGGTGGATTTCGTGAATGAGATCGGAAAGCGTCCTCTTGGATATCAGCCGGGTGCGATGTGGCATTACGGTCTGTCAGCTGATGTTCTCGGTGCTGTTGTTGAGCAGGTTTCGGGAATGAAATACAGCGAATTCCTCAGAAAAGAGATATTCGAGCCGCTCGGCATGGAGGACACGGGATTTTATATCCCTGAGAATAAGCTGGACAGAGCGGCAAAGGTCTATGACGACAAGGGCGACGGACTGGAAGAGTTTACGGAATGCTTCCTTGGTCTGCCCGATCCCGCAAAATGCAAAGACCCGATGTTTGAATCGGGCGGAGCGGGTGTCGTTTCAACTATTGAGGATTACGGAAGGTTTGCGGGTGCGCTCACTATGGGCGGAACATCTGCGGACGGCTATCGTCTGCTTTCGGAGAGTGCGGTAAGGTTCATGTCACAGCCTGCGCTCAGAGAGGAACAGCGTGCGGGATATGCGGGCTGGCAGTCTATGCCGGGACACAGCTACGGCTGTCTGGTAAGAGTGCTTGACCGTCCCGAGGAAGCTATGCATTTCGGAAATGTCGGCGAATTCGGCTGGGACGGCTGGGCAGGCACTTATGTATGCTGCGATCCTTCCGAGAATATGGCTTCGCTCCTTTTTATCCAGCGCACGAATGCCGGAACAAATCAGCTGACACGCAGAGTCAAGAATGTTATTTATTCGGCGGTGTGATATGTTGTTGACACGTAACAAATTACGTGGTATAATTAAAGGGGTGAAAGGACGATGAAAAGCTATTCATCGAGAGAAGTAATACAGATCCTGAAGGCTGACGGGTGGTATGAGGTCAACTGTGAAGGCGATCATCATCAGTTCAAGCATCCGGAGAAAAAGGGGCGTGTAACCGTAACGCATCCGAAAAAAGATATCCCTGTCAAAACGCTGAAAAGCATTGAAGTTCAGGCAGGAGTGAAATTTGAGTAACATTTTGTGAAGGGGGTTCGATATTATGAAGGATACTTATATTTTTCCCGCAGTATTTGATTATGCTGATGACGGCATTTCGATTGAATTTCCCGACCTTCCCGGCTGTCTTCCATGTGCAGATAATGTAGATGAAGCAGTGAAAAATGCAAAGGAAGCACTTATGCTGCATTTATACGGCATGGAAGAAGATAATGAAGAGATCCCGGAGCCTACACCTATAAATAAGATACATCTTGAGCCTGATCAGGCAATAGTGCTTACCGATGTTTTTATGCCGCCATTCAGAGAAAAGCAGAAGATGCGTTATGTAAAGAAAACGCTCTCCATTCCGTCATGGCTCAATGCAGAGGCGGAGCATTACGGCATAAATTTTTCAGCTGTTCTTCAGGAGGCATTGAAACAGCGCCTTCACAGCAGATAATAAAAAGCAGGAAAGACCAAGATCTTTCCTGCTTGATTTTTTATCACTGATAAGGATATCTGAATTTTTCGACGATATAACTTCCGCTGTCCGTTTGGCGGATCACAAAATCGCCGCCGTCTGCGTAGCCTGTGAAAGTGCCGTAATCATCACGCGTTTCCTGACGGGAATGGAATGTGACAGTCTTTCCGTCCTCGGAGATATCTTCGCCCGTGAATGTCAGCTTTCCGAGGTTTGGGTAGCATCCGCCGTCGCCCATGATGCCGTAAAGCTTTCCATCGATGTCCTTGTACCGCATTGGTGCGGCTGCCAGCATATCATCGGCAAGCTTTTCGTCAAATATCGAGTGCATATAGCTTTTCAGTCCGTCAAGGTCGCTGAATCTCGGATCATCTATCGCAAAATACATATAAGGCACAGTGTTTCCGTCAGCGTCTGTGATATCCTCTTCGATGTAATGCTCATAGTCCGTAACGGGGAGCGTGGTCTGATACATATAATATGCAATGTCCATCGCCTTATAATAATAGTAATAGCCGAAATAAAGGATATTGTCACGCACCGGAGGCTCAGTGTTTCTCGTAAGCGTATTCGCTGCGGGATCATATTCATATGTGTAAATGTTTATCACAGCACCGTCCGCCGTAACATTTGCCGAAGGAACTTCCATAAGCTTTGCAGGCTCGGTGTGGAGGATATCCGACGGAGTGTATTCAAGAGATGAAGGATCGCCCGAAGCGTTGTCGGTTATTGCGATCTCTGCAAGCTTTCCGTCTGATACTGCGCAGTATTTGCTGACGCTGAACGGCTTGCTTTCGTCATATTCAAGCTGCCAGAAGTCAAATTTTATAAGCTGTGGCAGGGGAGTTGAATCAATATCGTTCGTTATGATTTCGCAGACCGATGATGCACTTTCCTGAGAGAACGGCATTGAGGCATAATAGCCATCGGGAGCTGTTACCTCAAGCGTCTGCGATGAAAAGTTTTTGTCCTCGCAGGTTATGACGTAGGATCTTTCTATATCGCCGTATATATTTTCATCGGAAACTTTTTCGCCTGCCTTGACAGTCACAAGGTAGTTATCCGCCGAATCGGAATATGTAAATGTGTATGACGAAAAGGGTTCAATGTCATCTGTTCCGTCAACGGCTGTGCTGTTTGAATAAAGCGTTGCGTTCTTTTCGGCTGATGCCTCTGTATCGGGAGATGCGGCGGCAAGCATAGGCACTGCATCATCAGTGGTTGTCTGAACGCCTGCTGATTTCTGCATGGGTGCTTCGGAAGCCGAAGAGTTTTCCGTCTGATCCGGATATGTTTCGGCTGCGGCAGAACCCGAACTTGTTCCGCATGAAGCCAGCATTGAAAACGAAAGCACAGCGGCGAGCATAAATGTAACATTAGTCAAATTACGTATCTTCATTCGGTGAACTGCCTCCTTTCTTATTTTGCATCTACATTATACCATTTTCGTGCAGATTTTGCAATTACATTTTGATTACAATACAGCAGCGGTTTGAAACGGCATATCGGCATGATTTACTTTATAATAGTATAATGTACATATTTAAGCGTGATTTTATGCCCCGAAAGGCTGATTATATTACAAATCGATTACAAACATGGCTCAAAAGCGGCTTATTGTGCAATATGCATAAAATCATATGTAAATGTTGATATAAATTCTCTGAATAATTTTTCTTAAACCCCTTGAAATAGGCGTATTTGTATGTTATAATACTTCTTGCGTGACTGCGATAGATATGCGAGGAAACGGAAGGTTGCTGACGGTTTGTCAGGTAATTTCCGCGGAGTATGTCCGATTTTAAACCGGGCGGCTGTAATAACGAACACGGTATGTGGTGTAAACTGCGGTATAGTTCCGTTAGGAATATGCTGTAAGTACGCTTGTGCTTTGTACGTCAGACCGAACCCCGGAAGATAATGTTTCTTCTTGGGTTTTCTTATTATAAAAATGACGATACACACGGTAACGTGTAACGAATTCAGAACTCGTCCCCATACAGTGAAGCTTAATAAGGAGGCGATTTGAGTGGCAGTCAATGAAAAGCTCAGAATCAAAATTAAAGGTTACGACCACGCAGTGGTTGATGCTGCATCCGCAAAGATCGTAGAGGCAGCTAAGCGTTCCGGCGCCAGAGTTTCGGGTCCTATTCCTCTGCCTACCGACAAGGAGATCGTTACGATCCTCAGAGCGGTACACAAGTATAAGGACAGCCGTGAGCAGTTTGAGATGAGAACACATAAGAGACTTATCGATGTTATCAGACCTACTGCTAAGACAACTGAAGCACTGCAGGGTCTTGAACTTCCTGCGGGTGTTGACATCGTGATGGAAATCAAGTAAGATTTCCGAAAGATGTTTACCGTAGGTCAAGTCGGGAGACCGACCAATAACCAAAGGAGGAAAAAATAATGACAAAGGCAATCATCGGCAAGAAAATCGGTATGACACAGATTTTCGATGAGGCGGGCAAGGTTATCCCCGTTACCGTCGTTGAAGCAGGTCCTTGCGTTGTTGTTCAGAAGAAAACTTCTGAGAATGACGGTTACGACGCTGTTCAGCTCGGATTCGGCGACCTCCGCGAAAAGCTTGCAAACAAGCCTGTTAAGGGTCACTTTGCAAAGGCTGACGTAGCTGTTAAGAGAACTCTGAAGGAATTCAGACTCGACAACACAGCTGAAAAGAACGTTGGCGATATCCTGAAGGCAGATACATTTGAGGTTGGCGACATCGTTGATGTATGCGGTACTTCAAAGGGTAAGGGCTTCCAGGGTACGATCAAGAGAAACAACAACTCCAGACTGAAGGAAACTCACGGTACAGGTCCTGTTCACAGACATGCAGGTTCCATGGGCGCTTGTTCTTCCCCTTCCAGAATCTATAAGGGCAAGGCACTTCCCGGTCACATGGGTGCTGAGAGAGTTACCGTTCAGAATCTTGAGATCGTCAAGATCGACGTTGAAAACAATCTTATCGCAATCAAGGGTGCTGTTCCCGGTCCTAAGAACGGAATAGTTACAATTGTTGACTGCGTTAAGAAGGCTTAGTGGAAGGAGGAAGCATAATGCCTAAGATTTCAGTATTAAATATGCAGGGCTCGCAGGTTTCCGAAACTGAGCTTTCTGATGCGGTGTTCGGCATTGAGCCTAACGCAACCGCAATGCACACTATGGTAGTTAATTATCTGGCTAACCAGCGCCAGGGTACTCAGTCCACTCTCACCAGAACAGAGGTAAGAGGCGGCGGCAGAAAGCCTTGGAGACAGAAGGGTACAGGTCATGCTCGTCAGGGCTCTATCAGAGCTCCTCAGTGGACACACGGCGGCGTTGCACTTGGTCCTAAGCCCAGAACCTACCGTTTCACTGTAAACCGCAAGCTCAAGAGACTTGCTATGAAGTCCGCTCTCTCATCCAAGGTTCTCGATAACAACATGATCGTTATCGACTCCATCAAGACTGAGGAGTTCAAGACTAAGACTATGGTTGCTATGCTCAAGGCAATCGGCGCAGAGGGTTCAAAGGCTCTCATCGTTATGCCTGAGGCTGATGCAAAGGTTATCAAGAGCGCAGCTAACATCCCCGGAGTTAAGACTGCTCTTGTAAACACAATCAATGTTTATGACATTCTGAACTACGATAAGTTCATCGTTAGTCAGGATGCTGTTGCTAAGATCGAGGAGGTGTACGCATAATGAAGGCTGCACAGGATATCATCTTAAAGCCCATCATTACCGAAGCAAGTATGTCCGGTATTCAGGATATGAAGTACACTTTCAAGGTAGCTAAGGACGCTAACAAGATCGAGATCGCTAAGGCTGTTGAAGAACTTTTCGGCGTTAAGGTTGCTAAGGTGAACACAATGAACTGCCGCGGCAGACAGAAGAGAATGGGCATGAGCGTTGGCGTTACACCCGCATGGAAGAAAGCTATCGTTACCCTTGCTGAAGGTTCCAAGACCATCGAATTCTTCGACGGTATGATGTAATCCCAAGGGGCAGGAACATCAGGTTCCTGCGGAATGTATGGAAAATGAAAAGTTTTCCGCAAAACCACCAAAGGAGTTGAATAAGCACAATGGCTATAAAGACTTATAAGCCTACTACACCGTCGAGACGTTCGATGACAGTTACCGATTACAGCGGTCTGTCCAAGGTAGCTCCCGAAAAGAGCCTGCTCGCTCCTCTTAAGAAGAATGCAGGTAGAAACAGCTACGGAAGAATCACAGTTCGTCACAGAGGCGGCGGAGTAAGAAGAAAATACAGAATCATCGATTTCAAGAGAAACAAGCTCGATATGAACGCTACTGTTCTTACTCTTGAATACGATCCTAACCGTTCCGCTCACATTGCACTCGTTCAGTATGAGGATGGCGAGAAGAGATACATCATCGCTCCTCACGGACTCAAGGTAGGCGATACGATCAGAGCAGGCGCTGACGCTGATATCATTCCCGGAAATGCACTTGCACTGGCTAATATCCCTGTTGGTACTTTCATCCACAACCTTGAGCTTTACCCCGGCAAGGGCGCACAGCTCGTTCGTGCTGCCGGCAACATGGCACAGCTCATGGGTAAGGAAGATGATTATGCGCTGGTAAGACTTCCTTCCGGCGAAATGAGAAAGATTTCCGTAAACTGCATGGCTACAATCGGTCAGGTCGGCAACATCGACCACGAGAACGTTAGCCTCGGTAAGGCCGGACGTACACGTCACCTGGGTATCAGACCTACAGTTCGTGGTTCTGTCATGAACCCCTGCGATCACCCCCACGGCGGTGGTGAAGGTAAGTCACCTGTCGGACGTCCCGGACCTGTTACACCTTGGGGCAAGCCTGCTCTGGGTTATAAGACAAGAGCTAACCACAACCGTTCCGATAAGTTCATCGTAAAGCGCAGAAACGGTAAATAATTTCATTCGATTATAGAATCTCTGAGAAGAAAAGGCTGAAAGCTTCAAGCTTTCCCTTGACTTCCCATAGGGGAGGAGGAAAACCATGAGCAGAAGCATCAAGAAAGGACCATTTATCCAGGAGGCCCTTTTAAAGAGAGTTGTTGCAATGAACGAAGCCGGCGAAAAGAAGGTTCTCAAGACCTGGAGCCGTTCTTCTACAATATTCCCTGATTTCGTTGGCCACACCTTCGCTGTTCACGACGGACGCAAGCACGTTCCCGTTTATGTAACTGAGGATATGGTTGGTCATAAGCTCGGCGAATTCGCACCCACAAGAACTTACAAGGGTCACGCGGGTTCCAAGACATCCAATAACGGTAAGTAAAGGCAAAGGAGGAGTTTAAATGGAAGCGAGAGCTCATCTTAAAAATGCTCGCATCGCGCCCAGAAAGGTTCAGATCGTTCTCGACCTTATCAGAGGCAAGGATACTGAAACAGCTATGGCGATTTTAAAGCATACACCCAAATCTGCCTGTGAATACCTGGAGAAGCTTCTGAAATCCGCTGTCGCAAATGCAGAGAATAACTTCAATATGGATAAGGATAATCTTTATGTATCCGAGTGCTACGTTTGCCCCGGACCTATCATGAAGAGAATTATGCCCAGAGCACAGGGCAGAGCATTCCGTATCCTTAAGAGAACTTCCCACGTTACAATCGTGGTTAAGGAAAAGGAATAATATAGCTGAAAGAGGAGGTAAACTATGGGCCAGAAAGTAAATCCCCACGGTCTTCGTGTGGGAGTAATCAAGGATTGGGATTCCCGCTGGTTTGCAAACAAGGCAACTTTCGGCGATACTCTGGTTGAGGATTACAACGTTCGTAATTATATAAAGAAGAGCCTGTACGCTGCAGGCGTTGCCAGAATTGAAATCGAAAGATTTGCAGATAAGGTAAGAATTCATGTCAGCTGCGCTAAGCCCGGTATCGTGATCGGCAAGGGCGGCGAGAACATCGAAAAGCTCAGACTCGGCGTTGAGAAAATGATGGGCAAGTCCGTTGCTATCAACATCGTTGAGGTTAAGCAGCCTGATATTTGCTCACAGCTCGTTGCTGAAAGCATTGCTACTCAGCTCGAGAACAGAGTTTCATTCAGACGTGCTATGAAGCAGGCTATCGGCAGAGCTATGAGACTTGGTGCAAGAGGTATCAAGATCAGAGTCGGCGGACGTCTCGGCGGCGCTGAGATCGCCAGAGCTGAAAGCTATCATGAGGGTACAATTCCCCTGCAGACTATCAGAGCTGATATCGACTACGGTTTCGCAGAGGCTCACACAACCTATGGCCGTCTCGGCGTTAAGGTTTGGATCTACAAGGGCGAGGTTCTGAAGGGCGAGGCTGCTCCTAAGACCACTGAAACAAGAGAAAGACGCCCCAGAAGAAACCAGCGCGAAGGAGGTAACAAGTAATGCTGCTGCCAAAGAGAGTCAAGTACAGAAGAGTCCAGAGAGGCAGAATGACCGGTAAGGCTTACAGAGGAAACAAGGTTTCCAACGGTGAGTTCGGCCTTCAGGCATTAGAGCCCGCTTGGATCACCTCTAATCAGATCGAAGCTGCCCGTATCGCTATGACGCGTTACATCAAGCGTGGCGGTCAGGTCTGGATCAAGATTTTCCCCGATAAGCCCGTTTCCAAGAAGGCGCTCGGCGTCCGAATGGGTTCCGGTAAGGGCGCGCCCGAATACTGGGTCGCCGTTGTCAAGGCGCAGAAGGTCATGTTCGAGATCGGCGGCGTTTCCGAAGAGGATGCGCGCGAGGCGCTCCGCCTGGCGCAGCACAAGCTGCCCATCAAGACCCGGATCATCACCAAGGAAGCAGAAACTGAGATTGGTGGTGAATAATGATGAAGGCAAAGGAACTGAAGAACCTGTCCGTTGAGGATCTGGCCAAGAAGCTGGACGAGCTGAAGAAGGATTTGTTCATGCTGCGGATGCAGCATGCGACCAACCAGCTGGATAACCCCATGCAGATTGCCGCGACCAAGAAGGACATCGCCCGCGTCAAGACCATTATTCGCGAGAAGACCAACGTCTGAGGAGGATACGTAAATGACTGAGAATAGAGCATTCCGTAAAACCAGAATCGGTCAGGTCGTCTCCGACAAGATGGACAAGACCATTGTGGTTGCAATCGAGGATAGCGTGCAGCATCCTCTGTACAAGAAGACCATGAAGCGGACTTTGAAGCTGAAGGCCCACGACGAGAACAACGAGTGCGGCATCGGCGATACCGTGGAGGTCATGGAGACCCGCCCCCTGTCCAAGGACAAGCGCTGGAGACTGGTTCGGGTCATCGAGAAGGCGAAGTAAGGAGGTCGGAAACAAATGATTCAGGAAGAAAGCTATCTGAAGGTTGCCGACAACACTGGCGCCAAGGAAATCCACTGCATCCGTGTGCTGGGCGGCTCCAAGCGGAAGTACGGCAACATCGGTGATGTCATCGTCGCTTCCGTCCGTAAGGCCACTCCCGGCGGCACTGTGAAGAAGGGCGAGGTCGTCAAGGCTGTGATCGTCCGCTCCAAGCGGGGCGTTCGCCGTGAGGACGGTTCCTATGTCCGCTTTGATGAGAACGCTGCTGTGATCATCAAGGAGGACCGCAACCCCAAGGGTACCCGTATCTTTGGACCTGTGGCCCGTGAGCTGCGTGAGAAGGATTACATGAAGATCCTGTCTCTGGCTCCCGAAGTCATCTAATGGAGGACCGAAGGAATGAACATTAAGAAGAATGATACCGTTATCGTCCTGTCCGGCAAGGACAAGGGCGTTAAGGGCAAGGTGCTGGTCGCCATGCCCGCTGAGAACAAGGTCATCGTGGAGAAGGTCAACGTCGCTACCTGCCACACCAAGCCCCGTAAGCAGGGTGAGCAGGGCGGCATCGTGAAGAAGGAGACCCCCATCCGCTCCTGCAAGGTGGCTCTGTTCTGTGAGAAGTGCGCCAAGGGCGTTCGCGTCGGCTACAAGATGGTCGACGGCAAGAAGGTCCGGGTATGCCGCAAGTGCGGCGCCGAAATCTGAGAAGAGGAGAGTTGAATCATGGCTAGCAGAATGCAAGAAAAATATGTCGCTGAGATCGCTCCCGCTCTGAACAAGAAGTTCGGCTACAAGAGCGTTATGCAGATTCCCAAGCTGGACAAGGTCATCGTCAATGTCCGCTGCGGCGAGAGCAAGAACAACGC
>OLGV01000393.1_pt1 | contig 19127 bp, 18 predicted proteins | sample 1605761 | NCBI WGS metagenome assembly OLGV01 (sample SAMN03283245) | human gut metagenome | biome: human-associated habitat; material: feces | host: Homo sapiens | place: Peru | collected 2012
ACGATTTTTTTGATTATCATTTCTTTTTTCACTGCGGGAGATATGACAAAAGCAAACATAACGCCCGAAAAAGAGATAAAAGCCGGCGACACCTCCGCTGTCTTTATGTTTGAAAACAAAACGGGAAAAACACTTGACCTTCATATATTCGTCGAGTCCGTTGAAATGAAAAAAGACGGCGAATGGAAAGAGATCCCGTTTGATCAGATGCTTGACGATGTTGACTTTGTTTATCCGTCAAAGCTTTATCCCGGAGAAAAAGCCGAGCTTCAGGTTCTTTTCCGGCAAAGAGGCGTTTACTCTGAGCCTGTTCCCATGCCTCTTGAGGAGGGAAACTACCGTTTGACTGTCAGCTATAAAACAAAGGGATACCGAACCGTAAAAGAAGGCAAAAAGACCGTAGAATTTACGGTGATGCCCGCATAGCACGCACTGTCTTTGTCGGAAACCGTTTATATAGATTTATGCAGTGCTCTTTTAACTCTTACAATTTTGTGACAACTTTCATCCGATTTTTCGGTGAATGGGGTGCTCATTTTTGATATTCTTGTATTGCGGAAAGGAAGTCCGCGAAAAAAATCAAAGGAGCATTTGTCATGAAAAACAGAAAGAACATTATCGCAACCGTATTCGCCCTTGTCCTTGCCGCAAGCATCATCGCCGCATCGGCGGCTACCGCTTCGGCAAACAACAGAAAGAACACACCGACCGAGACGCTGCCCGAAATCGTCTCCGTCAACTCGCCCGACGACTGCGGCGTTCCGTCCATAGGGAGCTTCGTTAAAGACATGAACTCTCTCACGGAGAAAGAGCGAGAGGCTCTGCTCGGTGACCTCGCCGAGATAGCAAAGCTCGAAAAGCAGATCGATGAAATCTACGCCCGCATGACCGACAAGAACGCAGAAAAGCTCTACAAGGAAATCTCCGCAATCGACGACAAGATAACAGCGGTTCTCGAGAGAAACTCCAAGCTTTGGGAGCGCGTCAACGACGAGTATGACGAGCAGATCGCCGCAAACGAGACGGACATGACCCTCGAGCTCAACGAGGCCGACCTCAACGACGCCCGCGAGGACGAATATGCCTACGAGAAGTTTGTCAGAAATCTTGACACCATAACCGAGGACGAGAGAGCCGCTCTTATCGCCGACCTTGCCAAGGTCGCGGAGCTCAACGAGAAAATCGACGCTATCTATGCCCGCATGACCGACAAAAACGCCGACAAGCTCTATGAGGAAATCGACGCTGTGGAAGCAGAGATTACAGAGGTTCTCGAGAGAAACTCCAAGCTTTGGGACCGCGTCAGCGACGAATACGACGTGAGAGTCGCAGCGAACGAAGCAGACATGGCCTTTTAAGCCGAGCGAACATAACGCCCTGCGAAAAGGCACAGCAGACAAGCCATGAACACAGAGCCGTGTCCGAGCGGCACGGCTCTGCAGCTACTACGGAGGCGCTATGAAACAACTCATCTATATCGCAGAGGATGAAAAAAACATAAGAGAGACGCTTCAGCGATTTCTCGAAAATGACGGATATGAAGTGTGCGCGTTTGAAACGGGAGACGCGCTTTTAGGTGCGTTTTTCAAAAGACGCGCCGACCTTGTCATTTTAGACATAATGATGCCCGGCACGGACGGGCTGACCTGCTGCCACCTTATCCGCGAAAAGGACAAGGTGCCGATTATTCTTCTCACGGCAAAGGACACCGAATACGACTATGTCAACGGAATATTGCAGGGCGGAGACGACTATTTGACAAAGCCGTTTCGCCCGACTATGCTTTTGATGCGCGTCAAGTCGCTGCTTCGCCGCGTGGAGATGGAGCGCGGCGGCGACCCGATGGACAAGGATATTTCAGTCGGTGACCTGCGTTTTTCTGGCGACGAAAAGCAGCTCTTCTGCAAGGGAAAGCCCCTCGCCCTCTCCCCCAACGAGATGAAGATGCTTCTGTTTTTGATGCGCGGCGAGGGCAAGGCCTTTTCGCGCGACGAGCTGCTGAATCATATTTGGGGCTACAACGACGAGGTCGAGACGCGAGTGACCGACGAAACTCTGCGCAGAATCCGCAGCAAGCTCTCTTCGGCGGACAGCAACGTGCTCATTGAAACCGTCTGGGGCTACGGCTACCGACTGCGCTCAAAGGAGGGCGGAGCATGAAGCATATAAGAAGAAAAATCACGCTCGCCGTGCTCGGCACCATGCTGCTCGTCTTTGCGGCGCTGTTTGCTACCGTCAACATTTTTATTCCGAGATATCTGACGGCGGAGGCGCAAAAGGCGATACTCTCGGAGGATGAGCACGAAGCCCCCGTCCCGTTCTCCGATATTAAAGACGAGGATGACGAACAGGAGCATTTTTTGACTCCGAGTGTCAGATATCTTGAAATCGAGGGCGAGCTTTTTGAGCCCGAATACCTGTCGAAATCGGAGCAGCGGCTCCGGGAATACTGCCGCAGAGAGAAGCCGTCCGTCGGTGAATTCCATACCTTCAAAAACGGCGGCAGCCGCTTCGTTTTTCGTATGACGCAGGTTGAAGCCGACGGCGATGACGACGCGTATTCCTATATTCTCTATGTGGATATCGGCGCCGTAATGCAGTATGCCTCTTACCTGAACGCCGCTTTTTTCGCGGTGCTGGCCGTTTTGACCGTGTTGGTCTGCCTATTCGGCTGGAAGCTCGGCGGCTATGTTGAGAGGGCGCACGAATCGCAGAAATGGTTTTTCCAAAATGTATCACACGAGCTGAAAACGCCGATGATGGCGGTTCAGGGCTGTGCAGAGGGCATAAACACCGGTGTTTTAGAGCCTGTCGAAGCGTCAAGGGTCATTCTCGAGGAAAACGAGCAGATGTCCGTTTTGATAGAGGAGCTGCTCGCACTCTCGCGGCTCGAGGCGGGACAGTTTAAATCGGACTTTCACTCGACGGATGTGCGCGAGCTTCTGTACGACTGCCTGCGCGGCACGGAGCACCTCGCGCAGCAGAGAAATCTGCGTATCACACCGATATTTGACGACGACCCCGTAACGGTCAGCTGCGATGAAATTCATCTGCGCCGCGCTTTTACGAATATAATCACCAATGCGCTGCGATATGCAAAAGAAGAGATAATAATTGAGTGCAGGCAGGAAAAAGGCAAAGCCGTTATCCGCATCCGGGACGACGGCGATGGCATCGCGCCCGAGCTTCTGCCGCATATTTTTGACCGCTTTTTCAGCACCCGAAAGGACGGAACAGGGATCGGCCTTGCCCTTGCAAAGGAGATAGTCACCCTTCACAAGGGAACGATAAAAGCCGAAAATGACGGCGGAGCGGTGTTTATCCTGCCGATAGGATGAGCTTATTTTATCTTGTGTGATATGTGCCGGGCAACGCAAAGAGAACGCCACTAAAAAATCCGTCTTATGTCAGTTCTTTATGATTTTGTCCTGCGATAATATATCGTTATAATTGAATATAATTGAAATACAACGTCCCCCCCTCGATAATATACGTTACCGAGGGAGGGCGTTGCTTTACAAATGTATAATTAAGAGATAGGGGTTTTCTGTATTTATGTCTTATAGCTTCATTCCGCATTCGGAGCAGAAGGCGCTGTCGGCGGTGATTTCGGCGCCGCAGTTCGGGCATTTTTGTCCGAGCTTTGCTCCGCAGCGGTTGCAGAACTTCGAGCCGGGGGTAAGCTGCGCCTTGCAGCTCGGGCACAGCGTCATTCCGGCCGCCACGGTCTGACCTGCGCCGGACACCACCACCGGCTGTCCGCCGGCCATAATGGTGTTCTCTATAACCTGAAACACTTCGGAGGGAAGCTTTTTCTGCTTGTACGCGCCCATTCCGGCGGTTATCGCCAGCGGCCACGCCACAAACAGACCTATCGCTCCGGCGCCTATTTTATCGGACCACTGCCCCTCGCCTATGCTGACATTCAGCTGATCTCCCGCAACCGCCATCTGAACGGTAACAGCAAGGCGCATTCCCGTGAGCGTCCTCCAGCCGTCCTTGGGCTGACTCGCCTGCATAACATAGCCGTCCGTGGTCTGAGAGCTCTGGACGTCCATACCCTTCTCGGTACGAAAAAAGCCCTCGAGGCGGGTGACTATATCCTGCACCTGCGTGCCGTTCAGCATGAATACTCTTGTCTCGGTCATTTCATTTCCCCCGTTCGTCTGAAGTCGTTTTGTTATCTATTCTTCTGCATGAATAACCCATTCATCACAAGCTCATTTTCCAGATACTGCGAGATGCTGTCGGCAACGGCTGTTATGGCCCGCTGCACGCCGGATGCGGAAAGCCCCTCGCACGGTTGAAGCATTGTTACGGACAGTTCCGTCCCGTACTCTTGCTCGGTTACGCAGATTGAAAAACGACTTAAATTCCCGTACACCGACATATTCGATATGACGGTTGAAGCATCCGTTTTTTCATACCCGGCGCCGTTTTTATCGAGCACCTCATATATCGCAAGAATGACATATTGCCGATTGTACGGAAGCGTCCTTTTTGTCTCTTTACCGTCCCGCAAAACGGAATGCTGCGGCATATCCACCGTCCGCCGCCCCCTTTCAACGTTTTATCGCAGCACGCTTTTATGCTATTGCTTTTCAATGTAGCCGCTCACGGCCTTGGCATACATACTGTCGTCCGTCACGGGCTGATAGCGTTTGCCGTCATAGTCGTCCGTGAACCCGTTTGTCGCCTTATATATCCTGCCCGTCTCGGTATCGTACACACGCTCATAGCCTAAAGTGGCGTCGCTCTGCTTTTGGCTCATAATATCCTGACTTATGTTGCGGCTCTCCCACGAGGACATAAAGCCGTCCATCGTCTGGTTGAAGTTTTGGCTTATCTGCTTTGCGAGCGCCACCTTCTCATTGCTCGCCTGGTTAGCGGCACTGACAAAGCTGTCGGAATACTTGAGTGTTTTAAAGCAGTCGGTAAGCACGCCTTCCCACTCTATAAATGTATCTTTGGCTGCGGTAACGGCGACGATATTGTAGACCATATAGTATCCGCCGTCTGCCGACTCCATCATGTAGCCGTTCATTCGTCCCGTCCAAATCTGAACCGCGCCGAAATCCACTACCGAGGCGGAAAACATTCCCTCGCCCTCTTTGCCGTTATCTTTAAAGGTGGCGCGCAGCAATTCATCGCCCATAGCATAGGCTTTCATACCGTTTGACGATGCATAGCGCTCGGTCACGGTGAAGTTTTCAAAACGAGGAAATGCGTATCCCGAATATGACGGCTCAGCCTTCGATATAAAATCGGCATACTGCGGAAAAGTTTTGAAAAATCCTTCGGTAGACGGGTTTTTCAGCACAGGCGCCTTTGCAAAAATTAAATTCTGTTTGCTGCCCGCGCTATAACTGTATTGCCACGCCGCCTTACCCTCCTCACAATGCAGAAGCGGCTCCGCCTTCAGCAGTATAAACATCTGATTGAGCGGCTCCGCAGGGTCGTACACACGGATACTGTGGTAGATATTTATTCCGCCCGTCGATACCGTCCACCCCTTGGGGATAGTTATGCTGAAATCGGCGGTTTCGTATTTTTCGGTCTGCACGGCCGCTGCCGCCGTCTGTGTTATTTTGACACCGCGCTCCGTCCGATCTGCCTTGGTGCCGTCGCCGTCCTCGGCGGGCGGCAAAGAGCAGCAGCATAAGCGCCGCAAGCAAGAGCGCCGCAAATCTTTTTGCTTTCACGGTATCCTCTCCTTTTTGTTGCCCGTCGCTTAAACAAACGCAGCAAGCATAAATTTCATTTTGCTTTTGCGGCCTTTCGCGCCGCACCCGTTTTACCCTGCTTTAATTTTATACAGGCAGAGGGCTTTTTGTATATAAGGGAAGTCCGCCAATCTGCAAAAATCGCGTGGCGGACTTCCGCCATTCTCCGAAAAGCGCCGAAAACCGCGCCTTTTACCCATAAGAAATCAAAAAATACCTCCCGCCGAAGCGAGAGGCAAATCTGCTGTTTTTATGCGTTGTTGTAAAGCGTGACAAGTCCGATGCGGGATCTCGCGCCGGTTTTTTCATATATTGCGGAGACATACCGCTCCAGGGTTCGCCTCGACACATAGAGATTGTCGGCTATCGTTTGCAGTCCGTCCTCGGTATTCACCAGCAATCCGAACACCTCGGCTTCTCGCGGAGTCAGCGAGAACTGCTCGGCGAGCTTTTGCAGCCTTTCGCCGTCGCTCAGCTTATCGGCCGCCTCTGCTTCGAGCCCGTCAAAGAAGGCTTTTCGCTTATTCATATAGGCAAATGCAGAGACGCTCGCGAGCACGAACAAAAGCAGCTCGATCGTTATTATGGCAATATTGTTGCCTGAATTCAAAAGTGCAAGCGAGCCGCCCGAAATCAACACGGCGACAAGATTGTTGACGGCTCTGCCGAGCCCCGCCCACAGCTCCGGCGTTTCAGTGTATCGGGCGATCTCCATAAAGGAAACCGTGAAGAAAACGGCGAAGAAGCCCGCGGCCAGATAAAATATGACGAGTCCTACCGTAAAAGACCCGGCAAACTGAAGAACGACGAGGCAGGTAGTTGACAGAACGGTGATGCAGTACATAACTATGCTCATGTATTTTCTGCTTGCCGTGTCAAACAAAAAGCCCGCCAAAAGCCCGCTGAGGGCGAGCAGGACTCGCGGCCACTGCCCGATATTCGCCTCTCCGCTTGCGTGGATGAGGGTGACGGCATTATCAAGCGTGCTGAAAATGCAGGTCATGAGCGCGACGAAAAAGACAAGAATCACGCTGATTTTTAAGCTCTCCCTGCCGTTGCCGCCGTCGGGCTTGCTCTTTGAGAGCGCCGGGACAACGCTGTTTTTTTCCGCGCGTATCAGCATAAGCGCCAAAAGCATTATAAACACCGAAAGTATCGCGGCTTCGGCAATGTCTATATGAACAAGATTGCTGTTCGCAATCTGGAGCATTGTACCGAGCATATAGGAGATACCCGTAAGCCGCGCAATATGCGTATTGTCCTCCAACAGGCAAAGGGATTTATAGAACACGGCGCTTCCGAACACGCCGAGAATCAAAAACAGCAGAAGGCCGGCAATCAGCGTAAGCGTGTAAGAGCCGCTGCGGCACATCAGAAAAAGGCAGGCATTTGAGATAACGGCTGCGCAAACCGAAACGGAAGTTCGCGAATTTCCTTTGCAAAATCGGCATAAAAGAGGATACAGAACAAAGCCGACCGCGCTGACTCCGAGCGCATAATTTTGAGCCGCCACCGAACGGTGCCCCGAAACGATTCGGGAAATCATGTTTACGAACAAAAACTCCGCACCCAAGAACACAAAGGTGAAAAGGCTCATCAGAACTATTACTTTCAGATACGGAACTCTGTTTTCCCTGTTAAATGCATCGCTCTGCTTTATTTTTTTTAAAATGCCGTCCATAATAAAATCCTCTTATCGGTTATCGGGCGCAAACGCCGCGTACGGTTTTTCGTTACAATCTAATATATTATTTAACTTTAAATTTGTCAAGACAGTCCGTATAATAACGCCGTTTCTCTTTTTGGGAGTCGCGGCACGGGCACGAAAAAACTATTTAACGCAGCCTGCGAATCGTTCAAATACCAATTACAGAAGCAAACCGCCTCCTTCGGTGCATTCATTTACCAAAGAAGGCGTAACTTTGCAAATATACAAGTCACTCACGCTGTTAAGCGGCGCGGTTTCCCGACTCAGTTCTCATTATTCGAAGGTCATCAGCTTCCAGCTTCCGGACTCCTTGACAAGTAAAATCAATTTTGAAACAGATTTCGAATCCGAGCCGTGTTTTATAGTGACCTCGAGATTAATATTCATTATCTTTTTAACCGAATTAACGTCCTGCTCGGTGGCCAGACCTCCGTATACGAGATCCTCCATTAAGTCGGTTACCTGGCTGTCGGAGAATTCGGCGGTCTTGGTGATTTTATATTTTACCGAGCATTCCGAGGGATCTACCCCGTCAAAATCCTCCTCCATACGGAACTTGTATTTATACGCCAGGCTGTCCTTGTAATCCTGATTTTTAAAGAAAGAGCAGCTCATATCGACCAGCGCGTCCACGTCCGCTTTTTTATAGGCGTTCATGGCTTTTCTGACTGCGCCGCGATAACCGACAAAAGAGGTTGTCACGCCTACCGCAATCGCAAAAACGAGTATTGCCGCAACGATTGCAATGACGTCTTTGATGATTTTTTTGTTTTTCGGCTTGCTTTTTGAAGCCCCGCCGACGGAAGCCTTGCCGGGCGTGCCGTCGGGCGTCTTTCCGCAATTTGCGCACACCGCAGCGTCGTCTCTCATTTGAGCTCCGCAAAAACTACATAATTTTCCCATAAACAATCGCTCCTTTATCTTAAATACAAAATGCGCTTTGAACATCATTGTGGAATTACACTGCTCTCAAACTCTGTCCTCCGCTCTGTCTTTCTGTTTCTCGGTTTGAGACCCCTATGGAATTACACTGCTCTCAAACCTCAAATCTCAAATTCGGAATCAAAATCCCGAAAACAACCTGCAATTGTCTGAGATGAGGTTAAAAGGGGTCGCGAAACTCTCAGCAGATAAGGCACAGATCGCTGTCTACAACCAGTCGCTTTTCGCACGAAAGCCTCTCGTGCTCAAAGCTCTCTATCATCAAAAGATGATAGCCGTGCGAAATCGCGGTTTTTATAAACAGCTCTGCGTCCTTATCGGATATATAGCAACGGAGATTAACCGTTACAAACATTTTGGGGCCGATAAATTCCGTGACCAGCTCGAAATAATCAATGATTTTTTCCGCAAGTCCGCTCTGCGCGCTGCGCACTTCAACTCCGGCGGCTTTAATGAACGAGCCTATGCTCACTTTTGTGAAATCGATATCGCACATATAGTCAAACGCCAGATTGTTGAGCAGCGTCTCCATGCGCCCGACGGCCTCAACCGTAGCGGAATAGAACTCATCCGAAACGGCTTTCAGCTCAAGGTCGGCAACGATTTTTGAATTTATCGCCTTTGAATTCAAATCGAAAGGAATAAATCTGTCCAAAAGCTCGAGCTTTTTGGCTATGTTCAAAAGCTTGCTGTTTTCCGAGAGCACCGCCTTTCCGTCAAGGCCGGAGAGCTGATCGGTGATATCCTGAAGCAGGCTGCGGAAAAGAACCGGGTTTTCTATTATCAGCGTATTAATTTTATCACATTCCGTATCAAAAATAAAGTCTATTTCGGGAAAAACAAATTTCAAAGTATCACCAGCCGTTCCTCCGAGTCTATGATATCGGAGTGATATTCGCCGACAACGAACTCCATCTTTGAAAACTGCTTTTCCGTCACGGTGAGCGTCTGGACTATTCCCTTTTCCGGCTTATTTTTACGGATAAGGTTTTTGACGGAGTTTTCAACAGACGGGGTCGTCATCAGCTTGGTATAAACAGACTCCTGCATCATGATAAAGCCGTCCTTGATAAGAGCCTTGCGGAAGTGGCGGTATGCCCGTTTATCCTCGTTTGTTTCGGTCGGGAGATCAAAAAATACTATTATCCTCATAAATCTAAAGCTGCTCATATGTCAACAATATAGTCGCTCTCCGCGTCGATGAGATAGTTTTTTATCTGCGAAGCGTCGCCGTCGTTTATCGCCTCAAAGACGCTGCGCGTATAAATTTTTATCGCATCGGATACGCTGCGGTATGTGCTGTCGATTCTAACCCTTTGCTCCAAAATATGCCACATGGCGTGCTTTTCGTCCTTGTCGAAAGTCTCGGGCCTGAGCTCAAACACAAAGCGGTCGACTATTATACGAAACGGCTCCATCAAATCACAGCTCAAATTAAAATGATTGAACATATTGTTGTGAAAAATTCCGAGCTGAGTCAGATATCCGTTGGCGCTGACCTCGCGGTTAAAGGAGGAGAGTATGAGACTGTAACCGTAGTTCAGCGCCGCGTTCACTGCATTGTCCGCGCTTCGGGTGAAATCCATGCCGAAAAGCGCGTTGAAATAGACCTTCGCCGCATGGCCCTCTCGGTTGCTTGCGTCGAGCAATTCGACATTGCCTATATACGTCGTGATAAGATCCGCCTCTTTGTCCTTGCCGAGCTCATAGAGGAACTCCGCCTGTTTTCTTATCTTCTCCGTGATTATCTCGCGCCATATCACGGCCTTTATCTCGTCGCTCCATGTTATCTGCGTGCGAATCTTCGCCGCGCTGTCATGGCTGCCGTGATGCGCGACAAGCTCCGCCGTCGGACTTCGCTTCGAGTCGCAGAATATGACCTTCACTTTCTTTTCGATAAGAGCCTCTATCAGGCAGCCCGTCAGAGAAACGGCGGGGTTCTCAATAACAAGAATCGCTATTTCATCTATGACTACGCGCTTTGTCTCCTCTCCGCGCACAACCATAAGCCCCATTTTATAATCGAGCTTCGCCTGCCCGGATATTATAACCGTTCTCCAGCTCATAGCAAATCAAGGAGGTTGCACGAACGCTTTTCCCAAAGGCCGGATGCCGAGGAATCGATTATGCGAACATCTTTGTATCTCTTTTTCCAGTTGGACACCGTTGAGCTGAAATTAACTGTTGCCGCAGACTTAGGGGTACCATCTACCTCGCTCAAATCACATCCGCTTGATATTCTGCCGAATACCTGATGTATATTGAGAAGAGTTTGCACCTGTTTTTTTATACCGAGGGCGATAAATTTATCTCTTCCTTTTTTCAATAGCTCTGTCGGACAATTCACGCGCTTTGAGAATATTGAATTTTCGAGCTTGTCAATATAGAGATCGTAGAGCTCCAGATTCTTTTCTGCGGAGATTTTATCATATTTTTCATCATAGATATAATTGGGATTTTTGGAGTTCTTCTTGTTGAATTCCTCAAGCTTTTTCAGATAGAACGCCCAATCTTTGTTTGCCGCAAACTGTGTAAGAGTTTGTATTATAAGCTTGGTTCCGCCGCCTGCGCCTCCGGTTATACACACTCTGAATCCGTCAAGCGACAGCACCGTGTTTACCTTCCACGGTCTCATGCCGAGCGGGAACGAAAACTCATCAACGGTCTTTTTGAGAAGGCGTCCCAATCTGTCGAAGGTATACTCTTTGGCAAAAGCCGCGTCCTCAAGGAATTTTTTACCGTAAAGCAATTCTACGGGCATTATGATTATATCCGTTTTTTTGCCTACCCTGTATCTGACAGGAATGAAGAACATAGAGCCCGCCTTGTTGTAGCCGCCGTATTTTTCGGTCGGCAAGCCTTTTTTCAGCGGCGTCAGCCCCTCTTTTGCCGATATGGGGTTTTGGTCAAAAAGGCCGCCGTTTTTAAAGGTTGCAAACTTCGTGATATGAGCGTTATTCTTAGCGGCAGTCGTCTTTACCTTTTCGAGCATATGCGCGCCGTCCCAGACCGTTTGTCCTCCGCAGATGACCGGGTGGGTGAATATGGTTTTTGCTTTCATGCTGTAGTCGGAATTCACATTAAACCATCTGCGCGTAAACTTCATGTGATACACATTTCCGACCACGATATTGAGATATGCGTCAACCGCGTGGTGCAAATCGTTAAACAGCCTCGATTTGTAAATTTCAAACTCTTTGCGAAAATCCGAAACCGGTCCCGCTTTTGAATACACTATCTCCGTATCGGGATAGAATTCATTGAGCAGCGTCGCAACCGCTTTTGTGGACTGCGAGGTTTCGGTCAGCTGACGGTTAATAAAGTTATACTTCTCCTCTTCCGTGAACGGGGTCGTGCGGGTAAGTCGCTTGAATTTTTCTTCGCTTATCAATCCGTGAGCCTTGTAGGACTCCCAGATGCCGTGCATTTTTTTACGTATATCGCTGTTTATCGGATACACATTGCCCTTTGCGCCGTTGGCCTCGCTGAGAACAAGTACCTTGTTGTTGATTATGCTGTCATCCTTGACGAAACACTGCGGATAGATATGATCGATATCATAGAGCTTAGTTCCAAGCGCCTCCAGCTTTATCGGCTGATTCGTATACATGCATCTGCCAAGCTGCATATAGTAGAGGAAAAGCTTTTCGCTTTGCAGCTTTGTGTTAGCCGCTTCGCCCATCGCTTCGAGCTGCTCCTGAAGCAGACGCACATCCTCGCTGCCGCACTTTTTATAGAGCTCGAGAATTTGCTCTTTTCTCGATGTAGTCCGCTCGCCTTTTTTCTTGCCGGAGGCGTCTCTCGTCGTCTCGACAAATATTTTTTCCGGCTCTCCGAACGCTTTTACAACATCTTTGATTATGTCAAGCGTTCTGTGTATCGGTCTGCGCACCGCATCGGAAACATACATATCGTCAAGACGGCTGTCCAGGGTCTGCGGATGCTCCGAATAGTAGTCGTCCCTGATTGTTTTGAGCTCGTCCTTAAAGGTGAACCTGTCGGCGTCCGCCACAATTTCCATGAGATTATACTGCGTCTCCCAAAGGGCTGAGATAACCGTCATCACTTCGCCGGTCTCTTTTCTGACGCCCTCCACGCCGGAGAGGAATCTGCGCGAAAGTCTGCCGAAATCATGTATTCTCAGCGAACAGATATATTTGCGGTCGGCATCGTTCACGTTGGGATATTCTCGCTTCAGCCACGCGGCAAGCCTCGTTTTATCCTCGGAGTATGATGCTCTTTCAATTATCCTTTCAACATCCTGCTCCGACAAAACGCGGGATTCAATCAGCCTTTTGAAGGATATCTGCGGTGCGAGATTCGAGTTGATGTTGATATCGACTCCCGTCACGGTATTCTCTTTGCCCTTTTCGACATAGCCGTTGGCAACAAGATACGATATGAGCTGTTTGCGCGTGACCTTTCTTCTGCACATAAAGACACTATTATATATTTCCTGCTTTAGCTCTACGGATATCCTCTTTTCGTTTATGCACAGGTTGTTTATCTCGTTGAGCACGGAAAATTTGTGATAGAGCAGCGAATCCTTCGGCAGAACCGGCTCTCCCGGAATATATGTGCAGGTATTCGTCAGCTGCTCGATAAAATTCTGCTCGCTGACATCGAGATCAACCATCTTTTCGAAGTTCCATGGATATATTTTCCCGCTCTTTCTCGCAAGCCACGCCCTGGGCGAATTTGAATTGAGCGGCCCCACAAAATACGGCACGCGGAAAGAAAAGACAGAGCTTATTTTATCCGCGACGCTCAAGCCGTCCTCATCGGTCTCGTTAAGAAACGGAAGATACTGCGCCGCATTTTTCAAAATCGCATCAAGCTCATAGGCGTAGAGCTGCTGAGGAATGACACGGTTGTCGCCGTCTTTTTGCTTGGGCATGAAAGTCCGATCCTCGAGGCGCGTTATCATATCGTCGAAGTTCTGCTTGTCCGAAGCGTCGGGAGATATATTTTTAACTATACCGAGAATGTATTTTGAGAACGCCTCCTTATCCTTTCTCTTTAAATTTGAACCGGAAACCTCATCTGTGTGATAAGCATATGCAACGTAGTTGTCCTTGTCGGCAGCACGAAAAACCTCGCTGTATTTTTCGGGTCTGTATTTTGCTATAACGTCTTTGAGGAAGCGAAGATCCTTTCTGTGCTGCTCATAAACCGCTGCTTTTGCCTCCGATATGCACGAATAGTTCCCCAGAATATCCGCAAGCACGGTCCAGTCGTAAACCGCTCGCATATCAGCAATAAGCTCGTAATCATCCCCGAGCTCCGTCGAAAGGTTGATGAATTTTTCATCGTCCATGTCGAGCGTTATCCCCTCGAGATTCTCATAGTCGCTGTTTTGGAACAAATCCTTGGGCCGCACCTTGCTGCCGGCAAAAAGACCGATTATCGCCGCGCGGCTGAACGGGAAGTCCTCAGTTGCCTCGCTTGAGGGCTTTTTCCCGTCGTAAAGCAAGTCTGTCAGCTCCTTCTTTTTATCCGTTACTCTTATTTTCTTTTTCAGGATATTGCCGAGCTCTTTTTCGTCGCATTCATTCCACGGCACATCATATCCGTTATCGGTAAAAAATGAAATGAACGACTTATATACCAGATTGAAATCCCTGAAGGAATCCATATTATCCTTGCTTATATTGCTCAGAAAATGCCCGCGGTGCGCAACGAGCCACGCACACGCAAGATAGACAAGTCTCACATCGTGCGGCGCGGGATTTTTCATAAGCTCGAAAATCAGATGATGTATCGTCGGGTATTCCGCATAATACTCCCTGTCCGTGTAGTCGGGGTCGTTGAAGATACTGTACGCATCGCCTGCGTCCTCGCGGAAAAGAGCCGACTCCTGCTGTCGGATGTAGAACCGTCCGTCTACCTTCGCTATCTCTTCGGCAAACAGCTCGCGCACGAGCTGAACCCTTTGCTTGCGGCGCTCGAGTCTGCGTCTCGCGGTACGATAACCTCTCCTTTCGGCTTTTGACGCCGGCGCATCAAAGAGAGTAGCTCCCCATGCGGGCTCGCCGTGAAACTTCAGGAGATTATACTCCTCATCGGTCACCGCATAGCCCACGGAATCGGAGCCGATGTCAAGGCCGAGATAGTATTTTTTATTTTTCATATTGACAACCGCCTTTCGCTGTGATAATATAGTATTGTAGTTTTGTAGACCCCTATGGAATTACGCTGTTGAGTTCAAATAAAAGTTTACTCAAACCGTCGGCTTTGACCGACTGCACAGTGTGTGCGCAGAGGACTTCTCAAGTGAAGTCCTTTATTTTTTTGCCTTTTTTATTCAAAATTTTTGCCGCCGTTTTTGTCCCATAATGTCATATTCAGTATATCAGATGCTATTATTAAAAGCAATCAATTATTAAAATCAAAAAATCAGTGTCCGATAAAACACCCCGCAGATTTTGTTTTGTAATCTGCGGGGTTAATTTGCGGCGATTGCCTTTAGCATAATATTATCGGCTCTCGCGGTTTTTTATCTTTGCGCCGTCAAATTCATAAACCTCGTCGCAGAGGGTCGAGATATCGCCCTCGTTATGCGAGACTATGAGCATAGTTTTTCCGCTCGCTTTAAATCTCAGGAACAGCTTTCGCATCTCCTCGACTGCATCCTTATCGAGCGCGTTCATCGGCTCGTCAAGAATCAATAATTGCTGATCCTCCATTATCGCCTGCGCTATGCCGAGGCGCTGTTTCATGCCGAGCGAATATTTGCCGACACGCAGCTTTGACGACGGGTCAAGCCCGACCGTTTTCATGGCGGACTCTATCTGCTCTTTGCCGATCTTGCCGCGTATCGAGGCGAGGTATTCAAGATTTTTCATGCCGCTGTAATTGGGCAGGAAGCCGGGCGCTTCGATTATAATTCCCGTGTTCTCCGGGAAGTCCGCGTCTTTGCCTATCACCTTGCCGTTGACGGTGACCGTTCCGCTGTCGGGCTTCATGAATCCGCAAATAAGCTTCAAAAGTACAGTCTTGCCGCTGCCGTTGTCACCGACGATGCCATATATTCTGCCCTCTTGCAGCCGCATATTAACATCTTCGAGAACCGTTTTTCCTTTGAAGCTTTTTGTCAGCTTATCTATAACTATAACATCAGTCAAAATAATGTCCTCCTTTCAAAGCCCTTCTCTTCACTGCGCCGGAGCAGAAAAAGACAAGGATCATCACCGCCGCGTCTGCAAAGAGTACCGCCGCAGCCGTTTTGACATCGGTCAGCTGTTTTGCCATGCCGTATGCGCCGAGCATGGCGAAGCTGAAGCCTTTCAGCTTCCCGCATATGAGCCCCGTTGTGCCGACAACCGCAATTACAATTGCCGCCGCAGGCTTCTGCCCGAGAAGAAAACGCAGAAGGCACAGCACGCACATTGCCGCACCGAGCGCGAGCGGATATGCCGCCATGCGCATAAGCTCAAAGGCGGAAAGCGTTCCGACTTTTTCCGCCGCCGCTGCGCAGACGGCTATGCCGATAAGGCAATAGAGCACACACCAGAGAAGAGCGGACGAAACGGTTTTTATCCACCATTTGAAAAAGCCCTTTGAGCGCGGCAGGACGAAATACGGCATTGCCTCGGAATCGGAAACCGAGCCTGCCATACCGAGAAAGAGTCCCGCAAAAAATGTTCCGAAATAGCGGAAGAAGCCGAAGAGATCAAACTGCCCGCTGTGTTCAACGCCGCCGACGGCTTCTGTGAAAACAGAGAAAAATGTTTCCCGCTCGCCGCCGAAAGACGAGAGCACGCAGACCGTCCATATGAGCAGAGACACAGCGAGATACGGCAGCATATTGAAAAGCCGATGCCGCAATCCCGCGAAAAAAGTTATCTTCATATTCGAGTCCCCACTGTTATTTTGAGATCGACATGCCGAACGGCGCGAAGAACACACGCGACAATAATCGCCGCGAGCAGGCAGAAATACGCGCACGAAAAGCCGACCGACGGCAGGCCGGCATCCTCTGAGAAGCCGTGATTCGAAAATACGGAGATAAAAAACGGGAGGTACTTAAACCTAATCAGATATGAAATGATATGCTGAGCCGAGAGCACGGCAAAGCCCAGCACGCGGCTGCCGCTTAGATTTATCAAAAACAGAAGCGAGCCGCAGAAAAAGCCGTAGCCGAGATTCAGCGCCAGGGCATAGAATGCCGCGAGATACGGCGTAACAGCCGGCATAAAAAGTTTCGGATCGACTGTGATATGATAAGACGAAGCCGCCGCATCGCGCATGACGAGCTCATAAAACGGCGCGCTCCACACATTGCCCGCAAAGGCGTTGGGCGAAAAGAACATCACAGTCACCGCGAGCGAAAATATGTAATACACGGCGCAGGAGAGCAGGATATACATGAGCTTTCCGACTACCCACTGCACCCGCGAACAGCGCACGAGCGAATACATCGCGCTCTGCTCGGTAAAAGGCGCATCGGCAAACAGGAGCATAAGCCCGAGGAACATCAATGTCGCGATATGGAGCGTTGAGCTGTTATATATAAAAGGTTCGAATATGTTAAGCGGATCTCCGCTCGCCCGGGCGAACTGCATAAGATTCACGGAATCGAGCAGCGAAGCGGCGGCGCAAACGAGAAAAGCCGTAACAGTCCGCGCACTGCCGAGCCATGTGCCGAACTGCCAGCGCATCACAGAGAGACACTGTTTCATTGTAGCAGCCTCCTTCGCGCAAAGAAGATGAACGCCGCGCAGCCGAGCGCCAGAAGCACCGCCTGATACAAAAACAGAAAGCCGAACGACGGCAAAATATCGGGCAGGATGGTGTTGGTCGGGCTGAATTTTTCTTTTTGCAGCGCACTTGCGACGAGATGCATCAGGAAGAACAGCACGAACGGGCCGCAGAGAGCCACATATCTGTTGGGCACCGCGGCGGACAGAGCCGTGCCGATAACTCCCCACACGACGCCGAAGAGGAACGCGAGCAGGATTATCACTCCGACCAGGCCGAGCCCGCCCGCGACGTTTTCAAACGGCTGCAATATACTTCCGTCAAGCGGAGTTTTCGAGTGTCCGTTCGGGACATACGGGTCGCAGAAAATGAGCATTATCAGCGCAAACACCGCAAGCGGCAGAGCGTTCGCCGCGCCGCCGCAGACAGCGTTTGAAAAAAGCCTTGTGAACATATACTTTCTGCGGCTCTTCGAGCGCACGAGCATAAAGCGCAGGTATCCGCTGTTATACTCATCGCAGAAGCGGAACACGCCGGGCATGACGGTTATTATCGGCGTAAAGATAAGATATCCGCCGAGTGCGAGGGACGAGAAGAAGAAATTGATATAATCCGCCTTGTTGTCCCACCGCGCAAAATACAGAAAATACTGATACTGCGGCTCGACAAGCAGAACGAGCCCGAGCAGCAGGGATATCAACATCCCGGTTGAAAAAAGCTGGCTTTTAACATCCTTTCTGAGCATAGGATCACCCCGCTCAGGGCTTTATTACAGTTGTGGGATCGACGCTTACACCGTCCTTTGTGGCTGAAATGTTCAGGTGGGGGCCGGTTCCGTATTTGCCGATAAAGCCCATATCATCTCCGCGGGAGACGTATTCGCCCTGTTTTACGGAGAACTTGGCCGCGCTGTATTCGATTACATAGCCGTTGTCGCAGGTCAGCACGGCGCACGGCGTTTTGCTTTCATCATCTTTGTTATATATCTTCGTTATTCTTCCGCTTGCACAGGCAACGACCTTTGCGCCGAAATCGGCCTTGATGCTTATGCGCTTATACTGAGTGCTGTACGGAGAGGAAAGCTGTGTATAGCCGGGCACAGGCCAGATGAATCCGGCGGCGCTGACATTCACATGGTTATTTTTGCCCTTTGTCGTCTTTTCGGTCGGCGCGGCGGTGCCTGCTTCTTTGGCAGTGCTTGCTTCCTTTGCGGCGGTGTGCCGCTTTCGGGAGCAATATCCTTCGCCGTGGTGTTCTCCCCGGTCTCTGCCTGCGCCCCTATTCCGGTCGGGTCGGCAGTTGTGCTCGGGTCTGTTTCGGGTTTGCCGCTGCAGGAACAGAGTCCCAGCATGAGTGCGATTGCGGCAGCGAGCGATACGAATCCTTTTGTGCGTTTCAACATTTTGTTTTCCTCCTTTTGGTTACTCGTATCTATTCGTAACGGCGTAAAATTCACCGGTTACGGCATTGATTATAATATCATTTTCATATTCGCCGTATTGCTCCAGCGTTGCGGTAGTAGCGATACAGAAACGCCAGCACGGGAACACGGTCGAATTATATGTTTCGGGGTCTTCGACCGACATATATTCAAAGCTTATTTCTTTTACTATAGAATCTTTGACAAGTCCCGCGGCGGCAAGCTTCTTCTGCAGGACTGCGAGAACGCCGTCGAGCGTCATGACTCTGCTGTTTACGATTTTCGACTCGCCAAGTTCAAGCCTTGTGAGCCTTGCGTCAACAACGCCCCTGTCGTCTATTGCGACGGTGCATCCTGTGCTGTCCGGCTCGCCGCTCGAAAGCGGTATTCCGTCGGCAACCTGGACATATTTATATTCATATCTGCCGCGTTTGGCACTGTTTCCCCGCTCAGTCAGAGGCTCAACGACCTGCGAAGAGACGAGCTCAAAATCAGTCATCCCGAGACGGCTGAGAAGCTTATCCGACAGGCGGCGCGCATCGTCGGGAGAGATATTGCAGCCCTTTGCCCATCCGGGCTTCAAAGCGGTCGGATGGTTTGACGCGCTCAGGACTTCGGACACGCCGAAATAAAA